>PPYE01071837.1_pt1 | contig 83093 bp, 68 predicted proteins | sample 1559881 | NCBI WGS metagenome assembly PPYE01 (sample SAMN08240022, study PRJNA423297) | Human gut metagenome, whole genome shotgun sequencing project. | reverse complement strand
CCACACGAGCGCAATGCTCACAAGATCCTTAGTCTTGCTCGTCTGCCAGTTCCGACACTTCCGCATATCGCATTTCTGTGGAATTCTTTATCTTCTCCCTCGCGACAAGTAATAGTATAGCAAAGCATCCTTCCTATGTCAACACTTTTTTCTAAAAAAATCAAAAAATATTTTTTATTTATACAATTTAAACTTTTCATTCAAAAAGAGCCATCCGCATAATCATGCAGTACGGCCCTTTCTGTCCTGTTATTCTGTTTTTGTTTTATGATCAGTCAAAAATGATCAGTGCCATAAATACAAGATCTGTCTCTCCTGTATTTGCAAGGCCATGACCTTTTCCGTCTGGTGTAATGGTGATATCACCGGCCTTTACCGGACGTTTCACACCGTTATCATCATACTCGCCTTCACCGCTTAAGATATAGTAGGTTTCTGTCTCTCCATGATGCTCATGGTATCCAAGGGAACATCCCTTCTCGATAGTAACCTGTGCGTAAAGTCCGCATTTTCCTTTCAGTTCGTCTCCCTCAAGAATGTCTTTGATGATCACATGGCCTTTACCGCCGCACATATTTTCTACTCTTCTGATACCCATGATAAAATCCCCTTTCGTGATTGCGTAAATTTGTGAATTTCATAAACACAGCCTCTTTGTGTTCTGCGTTTCACTTCCTGTACAATTATAAACGATATGATAAATTTTCGCAATCCTCATTGCCAATTTCCTGAATTTGCTCAAAAAATTTCTTATAAACGAAAACGAAGCAGACCTTTTACAAAGACCTGCCTCGCAATTTACACCTGTATTACAGATTTTTAATTCTCTCAATCGCTTCCAGTGTATTCTCATAGCTTCCGAATGCAGTCAGACGGAAGTATCCCTCACCATGTGCACCAAAGCCTGAACCTGGTGTTCCTACGATGTGTGCTTTCTCAAGGAGATAGTCGAAGAACTCCCAGGAAGTCATCTGATCTGGTGTTTTCAGCCAGATGTATGGCGCATTTTTTCCACCGGATACGGAAAATCCTGCTGCGGAAAGTCCGTCGAGGATTGTCTTTGCATTACGCATGTAGTAAGCGATCTGTTCTTTCAGCTGTGCTTTTCCCTCCGGAGAGTAAACAGCCTCGCCTGCTCTCTGCACGATATACGGAGCACCATTGAACTTGGTTCCGTGACGTCTTGCCCAGAGGCTGTGAATCTCTACGCCGTCACGTACCAGTTCCTTCGGAACTACAGTAAAACCAAGACGAACGCCTGTGAAACCTGCATTCTTGGAAAAGCTTCGAAGCTCGATAGCACAGGTTCTCGCACCCTCACACTCATAAATGCTGTGCGGAACATCTTCCTCGGAAATATATGCCTCATATGCTGCGTCATAGATGATCACGCAGCCGTTTTTGTTTGCGTAATCAACCCACTCCTGAAGAGCAGCCTTTGTGATGGCACCACCGGTCGGGTTGTTCGGGAAGCAGAGATAAATAAGATCCGGTACTTCATCTGCCGGGATCTCCGGAAGGAAACCGTTATCCTCTTTACATGGCATGTAGATCACACCGTCAAAGTTCTCACGCTCTTTGTTATAAAGACCTGTACGTCCGGCCATAACGTTGGTATCTACGTATACAGGATAAACCGGGTCACAAACTGCAACCTTGTTATCCAGTCCGAAGATCTCCTGAATATTTCCAGAATCACTCTTTGCTCCGTCGGAAACAAAGATCTCATCTGCGCTGATGTCGCATCCTCTGGACTGATAATCATTCTTTGCAATGGCACTTCTTAAGAACTCATATCCAAGATCCGGTGCATATCCGTGGAAAGTTTCCGCATGAGCCATTTCATCTACGGATTTATGAAGAGCATCAATGATCGCCGGTGCAAGTGGCTGTGTCACATCACCGATTCCAAGGCTGATCACAGAATCCTTAAATTCCGGATTGGCCTCCTTGTATGCTTTTACCTTCTTCGCGATATTGGAAAACAGATAGCTTCCCGGAAGTTTTAAATAATTCTTATTTACTGTAACCATAATGCTTTTATCTCCTTCTCTCAATTTCCTCTGCCAGTGCTTTTCTGACGCTGTCAGGATTTGCCTTGCCTTTCAGCTCTCTCATCAGCTGTCCTACGAAAAATCCCATAACCTTGTCCTTGCCGCCCAGAAGTTCAGCCAGCGGTCCAGGATTGGCATCTACGATCTTTTTCACAGTTTCGGTGAGAAGACCTGTATCTTCTACGATCTTAAGACCATTCTCTTCTATATATACAACCGGATCAATATCCTCGTCAAATACTTTTTCAAACACTTTTTTGGCATTCTGGGCGCTGACCTCTTTTTTCTCAACCATGGAAAGAAGATCTGCCAGATGCTTCGGCGTAAAGTTTACTTTCTCCGGATCAAGACCTTTGTCTTTTGTCAGACGGAGAACTTCCACCATAAACCAGTTGGCTGCTTTTTTCGGATTTCCCAGAAGAACGGCTGTCTCCTCAAAAAGTCCTGCCAGATGTCTGGACTCGGTAAGGATTCCCGCATCATAAGCCGGAAGCTCATACTCTTTCTGATAACGTTCCATCTTGGCTTCACGGAGCTCCGGAATGGAAGCACGCAGCTCCTCGATCCATGCATCGGAGATATGGATCGGCGGAAGATCCGGGTCCGGGAAATAACGGTAATCCTTGGCATCCTCTTTGGAACGCATAGCGTGGGAGGATTCTTTGTTATCGTCCCATCTTCTTGTCTCCTGAACAACAGCTCTGCCTTCCTCCAAGAGCTCGATCTGACGCTCTCTCTCTCCCTCGATGGCTCTTGCAATAGCTTTAAAGGAGTTCAGGTTCTTCATCTCGGTTCTTGTTCCGAAGGTCTCGCTTCCCACCTCACGGACAGAAAGGTTGACGTCGGCACGCATAGAACCTTCCTGAAGTTTGCAGTCAGAAACTCCAAGATACTGCATGGTGCAGCGGAGCTTTTCCAGATATGCGATAACCTCCTCGGAGCTTCTCATATCCGGCTCGGATACGATCTCGATCAGCGGTACCCCGCTTCGGTTGTAGTCAACCAAGGAGCAGTCTTCCCACTCATCATGGATCAGCTTACCGGCATCCTCCTCCATATGCATCTCATGGATACGTACAGTCTTTTTGCCTGCGGAAGTCTCGATCTCAACAGCTCCGTCATAGCAGATCGGCAGATACAGCTGAGAGATCTGGTAGTTCTGGGGGTTATCCGGGTAAAAATAGTTCTTACGGTCAAACTTGCAGTACTGATGGATATGGCAATTTGCCGCAAGACCTGCCTTGATGGCAAACTCTACCACTTTTTTATTGAGGACCGGAAGAGATCCCGGCATACCGGTGCAGACCGGGCAGGTATGTGTATTTGGTGCACCTCCGAACTCTGTGGAGCATCCGCAGAAGATCTTTGTTTTTGTGGCAAGCTCCACATGCACCTCAAGTCCTATGACTGTCTCATACTGTTTCATGCCTTTTCTCCCCCTTCCATTGCTGTTCCGAAATCGCCGCGTTTTTTCTCATATGCGTGTGCCGCACGGAACAGATTGTTTTCTTTGAAGCAGTCACCGATCATCTGGATTCCGATGGGAAGTCCGGCTGCGTCTTTTCCACATGGAACTGTGATTCCGGGAAGTCCGCACAGGTTTACTGCTACCGTGTAAATATCGCCAAGATACATGGCAAGCGGGTCTTTCAGGCTCTCTCCAAGCTTCGGCGCGGTAAACGGAGATGCCGGAGCAAGAAGGACATCATATTTGGAAAAGGCCTGGTCGAATTCTTTTTTGATGAGGGCTTTTGTGCGGAGTGCTTTCAGGTAGTAAGCATCGTAATAACCGGAGCTTAATACGAAAGATCCCAGCATGATACGGCGTTTTACTTCCTCACCGAAGCCTTCAGTTCTTGTCTTTTTGTACATGTCATGAAGTCCCTCGTACTCTTTTGCACGGAAACCGTACTTCACGCCATCAAAACGTTCCAGGTTGGAGCTGGCCTCTGCGCTGGCAATGATATAGTAGGCAGGGATCATATATTCTGTTGTCTTCATGGAGAAAAATTCCACCACTGCACCCATCTCGGTAAGGCTTTTCAGTGTATTCATAAATGCCTCTTTTACCTCAGGGTTCAGACCTTCGGAAAGATACTCCTTGGGCACACCAAATTTCATTCCCACGATCTTATCTGTCATGGAAGAGGAGAAATCAAGATCCTCTCTCTTCATGGAAGTGCTGTCCTTTGTATCGTGACCGGCAATGATCTCAAGAAGTGCCGCACAGTCCGCAACGTCTTTTCCAACCGGTCCAATCTGGTCCAGAGAGGATGCATAGGCAACCAGTCCGTAACGAGATACGGTACCGTAGGTTGGCTTGATGCCGGTAACACCACAGTAGGAACTTGGCTGACGGATAGAACCGCCGGTATCAGAACCAAGTGCCAGGTAAGTTTCCCCTGCTGCCACTGCCGCACAGGAACCGCCGGAAGATCCGCCCGGAACATGCTCCAGATCCCACGGGTTTCTGGTGACACCGTAAGCGGATGTCTCTGTGGTACTTCCCATGGCGAACTCATCCATGTTTGTTTTTCCGATGATCACAAGGCCTGCTTTTTCCAGGCGGTCAATGACCTCGGCATTGTACTGGGGAACAAAATTCTCAAGGATCTTTGATGCACAGGTGGTTGTTTTTCCCTTGATGCAGATATTATCCTTGATAGCGATGGGTACACCGGCAAGAGGTCCGGTATAAGTTCCGTCCTCAATGCCTTTCTGTACTTCTTTTGCTCTTGCATAGGCTTCTTTTTTATAGGTATCAAGATAAGCGTGGACTTTGTCCTCTTTTGCCTCGATCTGATCAAATACGTATTTCACACCGTCCAGGACGCTTATCTGATGCTGTTTGATCTTTTCCGCAAGCTGTAATGCGGTTAATTTTCCCAAATCCATGTCCTGTCTCCTGTCTTATCCAATTGTTTTCGGAACCTGATACTGATCTTCTTTCTGCTTCGGCGCATTGGCTAGCATTGCCTCATGGTTGTCGCCGTTTGTCACAACGTCTTCACGGAATACGTTTTCGTCCTCAAAAATATGGGACATGGGCTCTACGGAAGAAGTGTCAAGCTCGTCTAACTTATCTACATAGTCCAGCATCTTCTGCATATCCTCTTTTGCTTTTTCCTTCTCATCCTCTGTCAGGGAAAGCTTCGCCAGGATGCAGACATTTTCCATTGTTTCATCATCGATTATCTTTGCCATCTTTTTTCTCCTTATTACGGCTCAAGTCTGTTCATATCACGTGGGAACAGGCAGGTCTCACGAACGTTTTCCTCTCCCAGGATCTGCATGGTAAGACGTTCCAGTCCGATTCCAAGTCCTCCGTGAGGCGGCATTCCATGTTTGAACGTATCCAGGTACTGTTCCATACCTTCCTCGTCCATGCCACGGGCTGCGATCTTGTCTTTCAGCATCTGATAATCATGGATACGCTGTCCGCCTGTGGTGACCTCAAGTCCTTTGAACAGAAGGTCAAAACTTAATGTAAATTTCTCATCTGCCGGATCATCCATTGCGTAGAACGGACGCTTCTTGGACGGATAATGTGTGACAAAAACGAAATCCGCATCGTACTCTTCTTTGAAATATCTTCCGATCAGTGCCTCTTCTTCCGGCTCCAGATCGTATGGGTTACGGATCTTACGTTTATATTTCTCAGCTACCAGCTCTTTTGCTTTGTCAAAACGTACGGCCGGGATCTTGTCTACTTTCGGAAGTTCCACTTTCAGAATGGAAAGCTCATGGGCGTAATCTTTCTTCAGAAGCTCGACTGCATACTGGAGAAATCCGGTTTCCATCTCCATGATATCCTCAAATCCGTTGATATAGCCCATCTCAAAATCAAGGCTTGTATATTCGTTCAGATGACGTTTGGTGTTGTGTTTCTCTGCACGGAATACAGGGCCGGTCTCAAATACGCGGTCAAAAACACCTACCATCATCTGTTTGTAAAACTGCGGGCTCTGTGCCAGGACGGCCGGTTTGTGGAAGTAGCTCAACTTGAACAGGTTTGCACCACCCTCTGCGCCTCTGGCTCCGATCTTCGGTGTGTGGATCTCGGTAAATCCTTTTTCGTAGAGATAATCACGGAATGCACGCACCAGAGCTTCCTGAATCTTGAATTTTGCACGCTCCTGCACGTTACGCAGGGCGATAGGACGATAGTTCAGTTTTGCCTCCAGGGAAGTGTTCAGTTTCCATTTGTCGATTGCCAGAGGAAGGGGTTCTGCCGGTGAGGAAAGGATCTCCACATGGCTGATGCGAAGCTCTCTTCCGTGAGGAGCTCTTTCTTCCTCATGAAGAGTTCCTGTGAGGCGGACACACATTGCCTCTTTCAGATCATGAATGGAAACATTTGTCTTATCGTTCTCATATACGGTCTGAAAAAGTCCCTCTTTTTTTCGAAGTATCACAAATGCCACATCACCCATATTACGGATGCTGTGTATTGCTCCTTCCACTGTCGCTTCCTGGTCTTTCATGCTCTCAGAAAGAAGCACGTCCCAGGCACATTCTCTAGTCTTACAGATTCCATCCATAAATTCCATTCCCTCATCCTCCAATTCCGGTGCAAAAAATATTCAGCATTCAGCCTTTTTTCTTTGCGCCTGTATTTCGATAAGCGGGTCTTACGAACCCGCTCTGCCACTTTTTTCTGTCAAATTCTGCTTTTTCTGGTGTATTTTTCTTTTATATTTTTCTTTTATACAGAATCATATAAAAGCATCAGAACCATCTGGGCTGTCTCCACCATATTGGTTCCGGAATCCATACTGCATTTCTGAATATAACGGTATGCATCCTCCTCACTCAGATGATTTCTTTCCATTAAAAGCATCTTTGCATTTGAAATATAATTCTGCTCTTTCCATGAACGCTGCTTCGGTTTTTTCTTATCTTTTTTCCAGCGCCTTTCGATCTGGGAAAGGATCATGCTTACTGTATTTACCAGATCTCCGGCTTTCAGAGGCATTCCCACACACAAAACAGAAGGTGGTGCTTCACTGATCACTCCCTGCGAAGCCATAAGCAGCATTTCAAAATAATCCGGCATATAGTCCAGAAGATCACGGTAATACATATCCTGAAGATGATAGCCGCAAAGCAGGACGCCGCCATCAAGTTCCGAGATACTGGCAAGGGCATTTGCACCCGAATTGCATACCGCCGCCACCGTGAATCCATATCGGTTAAGGACTGTGCGGATCTTTTTTGCATCTTCTATTTTCGGTAATGCAATCACGATACTCGTGTTCATAAGCCGCCACTCTCTTTCGTCCCATTATGCCTCAATCATCAGATTCGATACAGATACTCCTCGATCTCCCAGTCGGAAATCTCCTGGGAATAACGCAGCCATTCTTTTCTTTTGGCCTGCGCGTACTGTTTGCAGAAATCTTCTCCAAGGATCTCTTTCATCCAGTCACTTTCCTCAAACAGTGTGATCGCTTCCCGTAAGTTCTCCGGTAAATTCTCGATACCCTGTTCCTTCTGGTCCGACTCGGAAAGAGAACGGTCAGAAGCTTTTGTCGGATAGATCTTCTTCTGGATTCCATCCAGGCCCGCTGCCAGGCATACCGCAAAAACAAGGTATGGGTTGGATGCAGCATCCGGGCTTCGAAGCTCGATTCTGGTATCATTACCATTGACTCTCGGGATCCTTACCAGTGAATTCTGGTTGTTTCTCGTCCAGGTCAGTTCTGTCGGTGCATCGAATCCAGGCACAAGGCGCTTGTAAGAGTTTACCAGCGGATTTGTGATAAGTGCCATCTCCCGGCTGTGTGCCAGAAGACCTCCGATAAAATAGCATGCCTCATTACTTAATTTGGACGGATCATCCGGATCCACAAAAATATTTCTTCCATTTTTAAACAGCGAAAAATGGATATGCATGGCTGAGCCGTTTACTTCCCGTCTTGGCTTCGGCATAAAGGTTGCATGAAGTCCATGGCGTTTGGCTACGGTCCTTACTGCCATCTTAAAGGTCATAACTGCGTCTGCCATCTCACGTGCTTCCCCGTAATGAAGGGCGATCTCATGCTGTGCAGGTGCCGTCTCATGATGAGAGGATTCCACCTCAAATCCCATATCCTCAAGAGTCAGTACCATGTCACGTCTTGCATTTTCACCCAGGTCCACCGGACTTACATCCAGGTATCCGGCTTTTTCGTGAGAAACCGTTGTAGGCATTCCGTTGTCATCAATATGAAACAGGAAAAACTCGCATTCCGGGTCAACATAGCAGGTGTATCCTGCCTCTTCTGCTGCCTGCGCTGTTTTTTTCAGAATGTATCTGGAGCTCATCTCATGCTCAGATCCGTCTGCACGGCGCATATCACAGATCAGTCTTGCAACCTTTCCCTGCTGAGGACGCCATGGGAGAATTGAAAAAGTATCGTAATCCGGATACAGGATCAGATCCGGCTCCTTCTCTCCCACAATGCCCGCAATATGAGAGCCGTATACAACGCACTGGTTATCCAGGGCTCTTGGAAGCTCTCTTGCTGTGATCGCAATATTTTTCAGAGTTCCAAACATATCTGTAAACTGGAGGCGGATGAACTCTACGTCTTCCTCCTCTGCCATTGCAAGAATCTCTTCTCTGGTATAATTCCCCATAGTATTCTCTCCTTTATTTCCTCATCACACAAAATAATTACCCTAAAAAATAGAAAAAGGGTGCACTTCAGAGAGCTTTCGCTCCTGAAGAACACCCTTGTTCATGGACGTAATTATAGCAATCGGTCAATTCTTTGTCAACTTTTTTTTAAAGGAAATTAGGGGCAAAAAGAACTTTGCCCCTGGTATTTTTAACTTTTTTACTGTAAATATGAATAACTCATCAGAGATTCATCCACTGCCTTCGCAGCCTCACGTCCCTCGTGGATCGCCCATACGACAAGTGACTGTCCACGGTGCATATCGCCTGCTGTGAATACACGGTCTACGCTTGTTGCGTACTGCTCCGGTTTTGTCTCCACGTTGGTTCTTGGTGTCAGTGCTACATGGAAAGCATCGGTTACATATTTCTCGCTTCCGAGGAAACCTGCTGCAATCAGTACCACATCTGCAGGAATCACTTCCTCGCTGCCCTCGATAGGAACCATGTTGAATCTTCCGGTCTTTTCGTCTTTTACGCTTTTCAGTTTGACAATCTTTGCCTTGCAGACATTTCCTTTTTTATCTTTGATAAATTCGGTAACGGTTGTCTGATAGATTCGCGGGTCATGACCAAATACTGCAATAGCCTCTTCCTGGCCGTAATCGGTTTTCAAAACCTTCGGCCACTCCGGCCACGGGTTGGACGGTGTTCTTGTTACCGGAGGCTTTGGCATCATCTCAAGCTGTGTTACGGATTTTGCACCAAGACGGATGGAAGTTCCCACACAGTCATTTCCGGTATCACCACCGCCGATGACCAGAACATGTTTGCCTTTTGCAAGCTCATATGGGAATTTTGCAAAATCGGTATCCAGAAGGCTTTTTGTTACCTGTTTCAGGAAATCCACTGCAAAGTAGATTCCTTTTGCATCTCTTCCTGGAACCTTGATATCTCTCGGATGGGAAGCTCCGCAGCAGAGAAGGACACGGTCATAATCTTTCAGAAGCTGCTCCGCGGTAATGTCCACACCAACGTTGATGTTGGTGACAAACTTCACGCCTTCCTCTTCCATCAGTTTCAGTCTGCGGTCGATGACTTTTTTCTCCAGTTTCATATTCGGGATACCATAGCGGAGAAGTCCTCCGATACGGTCGTTTCTTTCAAATACGGTTACGCTGTGACCACGGCGGTTCAGCTGCTGTGCTGCTGCCAGTCCGGAAGGGCCGCTTCCGATGACTGCGATTGTCTTTCCTGTGCGGACAGGCGGGATCTGTGGTTTTACCCAGCCTTCTGCATAGGCAGTCTCGATAATGGCTTTCTCATTTTCCTTTGTGCTGACCGGATCTCCGTTCAGGTTGCAGGTACAGGCAGCTTCACAGAGTGCCGGGCATACTCTTGAAGTAAACTCCGGAAAACTGTGGGTCTTGTTCAGACGAAGAAATGCCTGTTTCCAGTTTCCTGTGTATACAAGATCGTTTGTCTCAGGAACCAGGTTGTGAAGCGGGCAGCCGGAAGCCATTCCGCCGATCATCATACCTGCCTGGCAGAAGGGAACGCCGCAGGCCATGCAGCGTGCTCCCTGAAGTTTCTGTTTTTCTTTATTTAACGGAATACGAAATTCGTTGAAATTCTGAATACGTTCTTTTGGCGGCAGAACTTTTGCCGTTTCTCTTTCATAATCTAAAAATCCAGTTGGCTTTCCCATTTCCTCATCCTCCTTAATGTTTCACGCCGATGCTCTCATAGAATGCTTCCATCTGTGCCTGCTGGCTGGTCAGACCTTTTTCTTCCAGCTTTGCACTTAATGTGATCATTCTCTTGTACTCATCCGGAATGAGTTTTTTGAAGTGAGGCAGATAGGAATCAAAATCAGCCAGCACCTTCTTACCGATCTCGGAGCCTGTTGCTTCCACATGAGCCTCGATGAGATCACGAAGCTCTTTTTTATCATATTTATTATCCACTTTTTCAATGGAGATCATTGCTTTGTTAAGGTTCTTGTAAAGAACGTTGTCCACATCAAGAACATAAGCGATACCGCCGCTCATACCTGCCGCGAAGTTCTTTCCGGTTTTTCCGAGAACTACCACACGGCCACCGGTCATGTACTCGCATCCATGCTCACCAACACCCTCAACTACTGCCACTGCACCGGAGTTACGAACTGCAAAACGCTCACCTGCAACACCGTTGATAAATGCAGTTCCGCTGGTTGCGCCATAGAGAGCCACGTTTCCGACGATGATGTTATCCTCTGCCTTGTATCCGGCCTTCTCCGGTACTTTAACGATCAGCTTGCCACCGGAAAGTCCTTTTCCGAAGTAGTCATTGCTGTCGCCGGTAAGTTTCAGTGTCAGTCCTTTCGGGATAAATGCACCGAAGCTCTGTCCGCCTGCACCTGTACAGTTTACAGTTACGGTATCTTCCGGAAGGCCCTCTTTATGGTTTCTCGTGATCTCAGATCCAAGGATGGTACCGAATGCACGGTCTGTGTTGGTAACATTTACATCAACGGAAACTTTCTCACCTTTCTGGATTGCCGGTGCACATTTCTTAACCAGAACTTTTTCATCCAGAGTTTTCTCAAGGTTGAAATTGTATACCGCTTTCGGATCAAACGTAACTTTACCTTTTCCTGCATATGGATTGTTCAGGATGGCGCTTAAGTCAACTTTGCCCTTGTGCGGCTCCTGTACGCTGTCAGAAACGGTAAGAAGATCTGTACGGCCTACCATCTCGTCAATGGTTGCAACACCCAGGCGTGCCATGTACTCTCTCAGCTCCTGTGCGATAAATCTCATGAAGTTCTCCACATACTCCGGTTTTCCGCGGAATCTCTTACGAAGTTCCGGATTCTGGGTAGCCACACCAACCGGGCAGGTATCCAGATTGCAGACTCTCATCATCACGCAGCCCATGGTTACAAGGGGAGCAGTTGCAAAACCGAATTCCTCTGCACCGAGAAGTGCTGCGATAGCAACGTCACGGCCGCTCATCAGCTTACCGTCTGTCTCGATACGTACACGGTTACGAAGTCCGTTCATGATCAGTGTCTGATGTGTCTCTGCAAGTCCCAGCTCCCACGGAAGTCCTGCATTGTGGATGGAGCTTCTCGGTGCCGCTCCGGTACCTCCGTCGTATCCGGAGATCAGAACGGTCTGTGCTCCGGCTTTTGCAACACCGGCAGCGACCGTACCAACACCAGCCTCGGAAACCAGTTTTACGGAAATATCTGCATACTTGTTTGCATTTTTCAGGTCATAGATCAGCTCTGCCAGATCCTCGATGGAGTAGATATCGTGGTGTGGCGGCGGAGAGATCAGGCTGACTCCCGGTGTGGAATGACGGGTTTTTGCAATCCACGGATAAACCTTCTTTGCTGGAAGATGTCCGCCTTCACCAGGCTTTGCACCCTGTGCCATCTTGATCTGGATCTCTCTTGCAGATACCAGGTAACGGCTGGTAACACCGAAACGTCCGCTGGCTACCTGTTTGATCGCAGAGCAGCGGTCATTGTCTGTTCCCGCGGAATCCAGACGCTCATCACTTTCGCCACCCTCACCGGTATTGGATTTTCCATGGAGATGGTTCATGGCGATGGCCAGTGTCTCATGTGCTTCCTGGGAAATGGAACCGTAGGACATGGCACCTGTCTTAAATCGTTTTACAATGTCGTCAACACTCTCAACCTGGTCGATGGGAAGAGGCTCTTTTGCAAACTTGAAGTCCAGAAGTCCTCTTAAGTTCCCATGACCTTCTTCGTCTACCAGTTTTGTATATTCTTTGAACATCTCATAGCTGCCCTGTTTTGTGGACTGCTGAAGAAGATGGATAGTACGTGGATTGTATCTGTGCTCCTCGCCCTGACTTCTCATCTTGTGAGCACCTACGCTGTCTAAAGTAAGGTCTGTGGCAAGTCCCAGCGGGTCAAATGCCTCAGAGTGGAGTTTTTCTACGTTATCCTCGATATCTTCCAGTGTGATTCCGCCTACACGGCTTACTGTTCCTGTAAAGTAGCGGTCGATCACATCCTGGGAAATTCCGATTGCCTCAAAGATCTGAGATCCCTGATAGGACTGGATGGTGGAAATGCCCATCTTGGAAGCGATCTTTACGATACCGCTGATAACCGCATGATTGTAATCATCAACCGCTGCATAGTAATCTTTGTCCAGCATATGGGTATCGATGAGTTCATGGATGGTATCCAGTGCCAGGTATGGATTGACAGCACTTGCGCCATAACCAAGAAGTGTTGCGAAATGATGTACTTCTCTCGGTTCACCGGACTCCAGGATCAGCGCAAGGGATGTACTCTTCTTTGTTTTTACAAGGTGCTGATGCACTGCGGAAACAGCAAGAAGAGACGGGATCGGCATATGGTTCTCATCTACGCCACGGTCAGAAAGGACCAGGATATTTGCGCCCTCACGGAAAGCCTTATCAACCTCTACGAACAGGCGGTCAATGGCACGTTCCAGTTTTGTACTCTTATAATACAAAGTAGAAATGGTCACAACCTTGAAGCCGTCCTTTTTCATGTTCTTGATCTTCAGCATATCGGTGTTTGTCAGGATCGGGTTGTTGATTTTAAGAACCTGGCAGTTCTCCGGATTCTGAACAAGAAGGTTTCCGTCTTTTCCTACGTATACACTTGTGGAAGTAACGATCTCCTCACGGATGGCATCGATCGGCGGGTTTGTTACCTGTGCAAACAGCTGTTTGAAGTAGTCGAACAGTGGATAATGCTGTTTTGAAAATACTGCAAGCGGGGTATCATGGCCCATAGCTCCGATGCTTTCTGAACCATTTAATGCCATGTTGCGAATGGAAGTACGATACTGCTCATAGGTATATCCAAAAGCTTTCTGCAGACGTGCTCTTTCCTCCGGCGTGTACTCGATCACTCTCTGGTTCGGGATCTTGATATCACGGAGCTGTACCAGGTTGCTGTCCAGCCACTCTCCATATGGCTGTTTCTTTGCATATTTCTCTTTCAGCTCATTATCATCGATGACACGGCCCTGAACGGTATCAACCAGGAGCATTTTTCCAGGATGGAGACGCTCTTTTAATACGATCTTCTCCTCGTCTACCGGAAGAACCCCAACCTCGGAAGAAAGGATCATATATCCGTCAGAAGTAATATAATATCTGGATGGACGGAGACCGTTACGGTCGAGAACCGCTCCCATCACATCACCATCCGAGAACAGGATGGATGCAGGTCCGTCCCACGGCTCCATCATGGTTGCATAATACTGATAAAAATCACGTTTTTCCTGGGAAATGGTATCATTGTTTGCCCACGGCTCCGGAATGGTGATCATCACTGCAAGAGGAAGATCCATTCCACTCATAACCAGGAACTCCAGGGTATTGTCAAGCATCGCAGAGTCAGAACCATTACGGTTGACTACAGGGAGAACTTTGTGGAGTTCGTCTTTCAGATACGGAGAATCCATGTTTTCCTCGCGGGCAAGCATTTTATCTGCGTTACCGCGAATAGTGTTGATCTCACCGTTATGTACGATGAAACGGTTCGGATGTGCTCTCTCCCAGCTTGGATTTGTGTTGGTACTGAAACGGGAATGCACCACTGCAATGGCAGATTCATAATCCTGACTCTGAAGATCTCCGAAGAATGTACGAAGCTGTCCAACCAGGAACATACCTTTGTATACAATGGTACGGCTGCTCATGGAAACTACGTAAGTATTGTCATTACTCTGTTCAAACTCACGGCGGGCAATGTAGAGCATACGGTCAAAGGCAAGGCCTTTTTCCACATCTTCCGGTTTCTTGATGAATGCCTGCATGATGCATGGCATACACTCTCTTGCCTTATGTCCAAGAACCTCCGGGAATACCGGCACTGTACGCCATCCAAGAAGCTCCAGGCCTTCTTTTTCCACGATGATCTCGAACATCTTCTTTGCCTGGGCACGTTTGATCTCATGCTGTGGAAAAAAGAGCTGGGCTACACCATATTCTCTCTCGCCGCCGATCTCAAAGCCCTCTTTCTTACAGACTTTTTTGAAGAATTTATGGGAGATCTGGAGAAGGATACCGACGCCATCGCCGGTTTTTCCTTCTGCATCTTTACCTGCACGATGCTCCAGATTCTCTACGATCTTAAGAGCATTTGCAACAGTATCATGTGTTTTCTTTCCTTTTATATTAACAACGGCTCCGATACCGCAGTTATCATGTTCGAATTCAGGGCGGTAGAGGCCCTGCTGCTGATTTCCTACTTCTCTCATTTTTCTCATCCTTTCATTGCAGCTTCTTCTGCCGTCTTTTTGTCAACTGCCGCCTGCACAAATCCACGGAACAGCGGATGTGCATGGTTCGGTCTGGACTTGAATTCCGGATGTCCCTGTGTTCCTACAAAGAACGGATGTCCGGCAATTTCGATCATCTCAACGATATGTGCATCCGGGGAAGTTCCTACGATGGACATTCCTTTTTCACTTAATTCTTTACGGAATGCATTGTTTACCTCATAACGATGTCTGTGACGCTCCTGGATCTCTTTCTTTCCAAAAAGCTCATAGGATTTGGAGCCTTCGGCCAGCACACACGGATAGCTTCCAAGACGAAGGGTTCCGCCAAGGTCTTCCACATCTTCCTGATCCGGCATCAGAGCAATGACCGGATGCGTGGTCTCCGGTGCCAGCTCAATGCTGTTGGCATCTTCATATCCAAGTACGTGGCGGGCAAATTCTACAATAGCCATCTGCATTCCAAGGCAGATGCCAAGGTACGGGATCTTATGAACTCTCGCATACTGTGCTGCAAGGATCATTCCTTCAGTACCACGGTTTCCGAATCCTCCCGGAACCAGAATTCCATCTACAGAATGAAGGGTCTGATCCAGGTTTTTCTCATTGAGCTCTTCAGAGTCTACCCAGACGATATCAACTTTTGCACGGCAGGAGATTCCACCATGTTTCAGGGCTTCCACAACACTTAAGTATGCATCATGAAGCTGTGTGTACTTACCAACCATGGCGATCTTCACGGTTTTGTCCGGGTGGCGGAGATTTTCTACCATATTCTCCCAGTCTGTAAGATCCGGTTTACGGTTCTCAAGTCTTAAGCTCTGCAGTACTACATCTGCCAGTTTTTCTCTTTCCATTGCAAGAGGAGCTTCATATAAATATTCTACATCCAGGTTCTGAAGTACGTGGCTTACCGGTACGTTACAGAACAGGGCGATCTTTCCACGGATATCATCAGTCAGAGGATACTCGCTTCTGCATACCAGAACATCCGGCTGGATTCCCATTCCCTGGAGTTCTTTTACGCTGGCCTGGGTCGGTTTGGTCTTCATCTCTCCGGAAGCACGAAGGTACGGGATCAGGGTAACATGAATAAGAATGGCATTGTCATGTCCCACATCATGCTGGAACTGACGGATGGATTCCAGGAACGGCTGACTCTCAATATCACCAACTGTACCGCCTACCTCGATGATGGCAATTCTGTCCTCATCCGCTGTTTTTGCTCTGTAAAAACGGCTCTTGATCTCGTTGGTGATATGCGGGATTACCTGTACAGTACCTCCGCCAAAATCACCGTGACGCTCTTTCTGAAGAACAGACCAGTAAATCTTACCGGTTGTCACATTGGAATTCTTGTCAAGGCTTTCATCAATGAAACGCTCATAATGTCCAAGGTCAAGGTCTGTCTCTGTACCGTCATCGGTTACAAAAACCTCTCCATGCTGAATGGGGTTCATAGTTCCCGGGTCAATATTAATGTAAGGATCAAACTTCTGCATGGTCACCTGATACCCTCTTGCTTTCAGAAGGCGTCCCAGGGACGCTGCGGTAATTCCTTTTCCCAGTCCGGAAACAACTCCGCCTGTTACAAAAACATACTTTACTGCCATCTTTGATTTCCTCCTCCATGTTGTGCTGCAAAAGAAAAGGCGCCGGGAACGGTGTTCAGAGGTGAGAATGCCCCTCTGGTATCCGTTCCTGACGCCTTTGTCAGTTATCTTTCATATAAAATATGGTTTACTATAAACTATTTTTTTTTATTTGTCAATAACCGTTTTTCCTATGTAGGCTGATGAATTTCTTCCTATGATATGGTGATATAGATACAAAGAGTAATATAAATACAAAAAACAGACGTCTGCCGAGGATTACCCTAGGATGTCCTCGCTCTGCAGTCACGTCTGTCTTTTCTTTTTATGTCTTTTCTTTTTATGTCTTTTACACTTTATCTGCTTCTGTATTTCCCTGCTGTCATGCTACCGCAAACTTCTGAAGAAAACGGTTGAACTCGTGATCCTCTCCATGACAGGTTACAGTAAGAACCCTGGTCAAATCCATGCTGAGGATCCCAAGAATAGATTTCGCATCAATAATAACTCTGTTATATGAAATATCTACATCAAAGTCGCATTTGCTTGCAGCCTGTACAAACTCTTTCACATCTTCTGTTGCATTTAACCTGATTTTCTGAGACATAAATTTCATCCTCTCTTTTCTCGGTCTTAAAAAGGCCGGCAAACTGGTGACGTCAGATCTCTATCGTACGCTTTCGTCACTTCTCATCTGGTTGTCCCACATTATGTCTCATGTTGTCGAATTTGTCAAGTTGATGTTTTTTATCATTTTTAAAGGTTATCCTATAAAAACCCGAATTTTATATAACAAAATTCGGGTTTTGCGCTTGTTTATTGTCTATTTTTCATATTTCAAATTTCAAAGTTACCAGTATTTACTGTGAGATTAATTCCACATAATCATTTAATCCTGTTTGATTTCTTTCGGTATCTCCATCGGATAATTGCCGTCAAAACATGCTTTGCAAAGCGGAAGTCCGCCTGCCATGCCCTCCAGATAATCAATCTGCATATAACCCAGGGAGTCTGCTCCGATCATCTTACGGATCTCCTCCGTGCTGTGCTGAGCAGCAATGAGCTGGTCATTGGACGGCACATCGGTGCCAAAATAACAGGGATGTAAAAATGGCGGGGAGCTGATACGTACATGAACTTCTTTTGCTCCGGCCTCTTTCAGCATATGAATCAGGTTTGCAATGGTAGTTCCACGAACAATAGAGTCATCTACCAGAACAATCCTCTTTCCCTTTACTACAGATTCCAGAACACTCAGCTTCAGATGAACACTGGACTCTCGCTCCTGCTGGGTCGGTTTGATAAAGGTTCTTCCAATGTAACTGTTCTTATAGAACGCAAAACCAAATGGAATTCCAGATTCCTCAGAATAACCTTTGGCTGCCGGAAGTCCGGATTCCGGTACACCGGTTACCAGATCTGCTTCTACCGGATAGGATTTTGCGAGGGATTTTCCTCCACGGATTCTTGCGTCATAGATCTTTACTCCATCCATGGTGCTGTCCAGTCTGGCAAAATAAATGTATTCAAAGACACAGTGAGCATGTTTTTTCTGCACGTCCAGCTTGCTGGATTTCACGCCATCCCTGGTAATGGTGACGATCTCACCAGGCTCAATATCACGGATAAATTCTGCGCCTACAGATGTAAGTGCACAGCTCTCGGATGCCAGAACATAGGCATTGTCTCTTTTTCCAAGACAGAGGGGTTTCAGTCCGTAAGGGTCACGGGCACCGATCAGTTTCCGTGGGCTCATGATCACAAGAGCATATCCTCCGTGGATCTTCTCTACGGTTTTATGTACGGCTTCTTCTACAGTGGCAGAATGCACGCGCTCCCTTGCGATATGGAACGCGATAACCTCAGAGTCGGTAGTTGTATGGAAGATTGCTCCGGTCTGGATCAGTTCCCATTTCAGGGCTTCTGTATTGACCAGGTTTCCATTATGTGCAAGCGCCAGACTTCCCTTGATATAAGAAAGTACCAGCGGCTGTGCATTCTCCGCAACAGACTCTCCGGTGGTGGAATAGCGAACATGTCCGATTCCGATATCACCATTCATATTATGTACAACATCTTTTCGTAAAACTTCGCTTACCAGTCCGAGATCTTTATGAAACTGTACGTTTCCTCTCTCTCCGTCCGTCCTTGAAACGGCCATTCCGCAGGACTCCTGTCCCCTGTGCTGCAGCGAGGTAAGACCATAATAAATAGATGGTGCAATATTTCCTCCATCCAGATCATAAATCCCGAATACGCCACATTCTTCCTTTACTCCTGACATATTTCCCTCCATCTGTTTTTTCCATATTGTGCATCTTGGTTGTTGGCCAAAAAGCTTTTCCAAATTACTGACTTTTCGACCGCATAACTATGATATCAGATTATAATAAAAGGATAAGATTTGTCAACCCTGCCCATTTTCCGACACTCCCCTCTCCCGGATCAATTTTTTAGATTTTTTCAAAAAAGCTCTTGACAATATTTTATTTTAGTGTATACTGCATCACATAAAGCAAAGGCGCTTTGGATACGACAAGTATCTGAAGCGCTTTTTTTGTTTTTCCGGTCTGTTTTTCTTATACTTATAAGAGAAACAGGACGGTCCTTATAAGATAATTAAAAATTATAATGAATGAGTGAAATCGAAAGGAGTGTACCTATATGGCACAGAGTATCCCGGAAATGTATGGCAGCCTTGTATTCAATGACAAAGTGATGCGCAGCAAACTGCCAAAGGACATGTACAAAGCATTAAAGAAAACAATTGAAAACGGAACTCATCTGGAACTGGATGTTGCAAATTCCGTAGCAGTTGCAATGAAAGAATGGGCTACTGAAAACGGTGCAACCCATTACACACACTGGTTCCAGCCGATGACAAACGTAACAGCCGAGAAGCATGACAGTTTCATCTCCCCAACAGGAGACGGACAGGTGATCATGGATTTCTCCGGTAAAGAACTGGTAAAAGGTGAGCCGGACGCATCCAGCTTCCCGTCAGGCGGACTTCGTGCCACTTTCGAAGCAAGAGGATATACAGCATGGGATCCTACTTCACCGGCATTCATCAAAGATAAAACCCTTTACATCCCAACGGCTTTCTGCTCCTACAGCGGAGAGGCACTGGATAAGAAAACTCCTCTTCTCCGTTCCATGGATGTTCTTAATAAAGAAGCGGTTCGTATCCTTCACATCCTTGGAAACAAAGATGTCCGTCACATTGACACAACTGTAGGACCTGAGCAGGAATATTTCCTGGTTGACAAAGATCTCTACAAGAAGAGAAAAGACCTGATCTTCTGCGGACGTACTCTTCTGGGAGCTTCCGCACCAAAAGGACAGGAAATGGAAGATCATTACTTCGGAGCCCTGAAGCCACGTGTTGCCGCTTACATGCATGATCTTGACGAAGAGCTCTGGAAACTTGGTATTCCGGCAAAAACAAAACATAACGAAGTTGCTCCTGCACAGCATGAGCTGGCTCCTGTATTTGATACCACAAACGTTGCAGTTGACCACAACCAGCTGACCATGGAGATCATGAAAAAAGTTGCCGACAAGCACAACATGGTTTGCCTCCTTCATGAGAAACCATTTGAGGGAATCAACGGAAGCGGTAAACACAACAACTGGTCCATGATCACAGACACAGGTGTAAACCTTCTTGATCCTGGAAAAACACCGGCAGAGAATACACAGTTCCTGGTATTCCTGGTAGCTGTTATCAAAGCCGTTGACGATTATGCGGATCTTCTCCGTGTATCTGTTGCAAGTGCAGGAAACGATCACCGTCTTGGAGCAAACGAGGCACCGCCAGCAATCGTATCCATCTTCCTTGGAGATGAGCTGACAGATATCCTCAAATCCATTGAGAATGATACCTTCTTTAACAACAAACATGCCGTACAGATGGATATCGGTGCAAAAGTACTTCCACACTTCACAAAAGATACCACCGACAGAAACCGTACTTCACCGTTTGCATTCACCGGAAACAAATTCGAATTCCGTATGCTTGGTTCCGCAGCATCCGTTGCAAACCCGAACATCGTACTGAACACTGCCGTTGCAGAAGTTCTCTCCGAGTTCAGCGCAGCTCTTAAAGATGTTCCGGAAGAAGAAATGGAAAGCGCAGTACATGCACTTCTCAAGAAAACCATCGAGGATCACAAACGTATCATCTTCAACGGCAACGGTTATACAGACGAGTGGGTTGAAGAAGCTGAAAAACGCGGTCTCTACAACCTGAAGACAACTCCGGATGCTCTTCCTCACTTCGTTGATGAGAAAAACATCGCGCTGTTCACAAAACACGGCATCTTTACAAAGGAAGAACTGTTCTCCCGTTATGAGATCTGGCTTGAGAACTACTACAAGACCATCAACATCGAGTCCAACACTCTTGCTGAGATAATCCAGAAACAGGTGATTCCTTCCGTATTTACATATGTTGAAAAACTTGCCGACACTGCTGCTGTAAAGAAATCCGTAGTAGCTGATGTTTCTGTAGCAAGCGAAGCTGCTCTGATCTCCAAATTGAGCACACTTGCTGACACCATGACTAAAGATCTGGAGACACTAAAAGCTGACACAGCAAAAGCTCTCGCCGCTTCCGACGATGTACTTGCCTGCGCAAAAGCTTATCAGGAAACTGTTCTTGAAGACATGGATACTTTAAGAAAATCTGCAGATGAGGCAGAAGCTCTGATCCCGGATGAGTTACTTCCATATCCGACATACGACGAGCTGTTATTCTCCATCTGATACTTGATCAGATAAACAATTTCATACGGTAAATACAGGGGATATCCCTTATGAACTCTACTTCATAATTCATTATCGATTTCCTCATCCATTAATCACACGATACAGATATCCCCTGTTTTACATATATTAATTTTGTTTCGTAAAGGCGCGGAAGGGAATTTTCTCTCTCCCGCGCTTTTTCGTTATACTGATACTGGATAAATTCTGTCTGTTTTATGATCCGGTATTGTAAAAATCCTTCCTGTATATGCCTTATATAATAGGAAGAAAAAAATTGGGAAAGGGAGTGTTACTATGTATTCTTCAGTAAACACAATCTGGGTCCTCGTCGGTGCGGCACTGGTCTTCTTCATGCAGGCCGGATTCGCAATGGTCGAAACAGGATTCACAAGAGCAAAAAACGCAGGTAACATCATTATGAAAAACCTGATGGACTTCTGTATCGGTACCCCGGTCTTCTGGCTGGTTGGTTTCGGTATCATGTTCGGTGCAGGAAACGGGTTCTTCGGTAAGATCGGAGGAATCGCCTCAGAGGCAAACTACGGAAACGCAATGCTTCCGGACGGAGTTCCATTCTGGGCATTCCTGATCTTCCAGACTGTATTCTGCGCAACATCTGCCACCATCGTATCCGGTGCCATGGCAGAACGTACCAAGTTCATCTCCTACTGTATCTACAGTCTTCTGATCAGTCTCGTTGTTTATCCGGTATCCGGTCACTGGATCTGGGGCGGCGGATTTATCAGTCAGATGGGATTTCATGATTTCGCAGGTTCCTGTGCCGTTCATATGGTCGGTGGTGTTGCAGCACTTATTGGCGCCATCATCCTTGGACCCCGTATCGGAAAATATTCCAAATCCGGTAAATCCAGAGCGATTCCCGGACATAACCTTACCGTAGGTGCCCTTGGTGTATTTATCCTCTGGTTCTGCTGGTTCGGTTTCAACGGTGCATCTACCGTCAGCATGGAAGGGGATGCCATCGTAAGCGCAGGAAAAATCTTCGTGACAACCAACCTTGCCGCTGCTGTTGCAACGGTAACCGTTATGCTGATCACATGGATTCGTTACAAAAAACCAGATGTCTCCATGTCCCTCAATGGTTCCCTTGCAGGACTGGTAGCCATCACAGCAGGCTGTGATACCGTATCTCCTACCTCTGCAGCTATCATCGGAATCATTTCCGGATTTATCGTAGTATTTGGTATTGAGTTTATTGACAAAGTTCTCAAAATTGATGATCCAGTTGGTGCTGTTGGTGTACACGGCCTCAACGGTGCTTTCGGAACACTGGCTGTAGGACTTTTCTCAGACGGTGCTGGCACAGAATGGAAAGGTCTTCTCACAGGCGGCGGTTTCCACGGCTTCGGTGTTCAGTTCATCGGTATGGCAATCACCATCGCATGGGTAGCTGTTACAATGACAATTATCTTCCAGGTGATCAAACACACCATCGGCCTTCGTGTTTCCGCTGAGGAAGAGATCGCAGGTCTGGATATGAAAGAGCACGGTCTTGCAAGTGCATACGACGGATTCTTTGTACAGGATACCATGACAAAAGCTCCGGCTCCGATGGGAACTTCCGTGAAAGATCCGGTTATCAAACACGCACCTTCTGCTCCTGCTGAATCTGTTCCTGAGATTCCTGCTGACGGCGTACACAAACTGACAAAAGTTGTTATCATCACACGTCAGAACAAGCTGGACGAATTTATGCAGGCCATGAACGAGATCGGGGTAACTGGTATCACAATTACAAACGTTATGGGATGTGGTGTTCAGAAAGGTGCTCCAACCTACTATCGTGGTGTTGAAGTTGACATGAACCTCCGCCCGAAGGTTAAGATCGAGATCGTTGTAAGCCTTGTACCGGTTCAGAAAGTTATTGACACTGCAAAAGCAGTTCTTCATACCGGCCAGATCGGTGATGGTAAAGTCTTCGTTTACGACATCGAAAACGTTGTCAAGATCCGTACCGGCGAGGAAGGCTTCCTGGCTCTGCAGGATACAGACGCATGATCTTTTTATAAGAAAAACATATAAAATCTTTCTACGCAATATAAACCAAATGAAAGCCAGAAAAGATCCGGAACATTATCTTTCAAATGTTCCGGATCTTTTCCTGTATTACTACTCTTATTCTCTACGAAGCCTCGGCAGGTTCCACCGGTAATGAGCCGCAAGATACCGGACCAGTATCACCACCACAGTTCCGATCACCATAGCAGGGACGCCTCCCCACAGACGGTATACCCACACGCAGGCAATGGCTCCTACAATGGATGCGCAAGCATAAATATGACGCACAAAAATATACGGCGGCACGCCTGCCATCATATCACGGATCAGTCCGCCGCCAACGCCCGTAACCGTTCCAAGGAACACAAGGAAAAACGTCCTTCCCATATATCCTTCTGTGATCCCTTTATCCACTCCCATAACTGTAAACACACCCAAACCCACGGAGTCCATCACCAGCATGATCTTATCATAGACCATCCGGTTCTCGCCCTCCAGCAGTTCCTGTTTCCAGTACATTATGGCAAATACAATACAGGACGTCACCGTTGCCACAATGGTATATATGGGATTCTGAAACATCCCCGGCGGCACGATTCCCAGAATAATATCTCTGGTCGCTCCACCTCCCACGGCTGTCACCACGCCCAGAACGCAGATCCCGAAAATATCCATTCCTCTCTGTGCTCCTACCATTGCTCCGGAAGCAGCGAATGCAATCGTTCCCGCCATTTCCAGAATAAATGTAAATAAACTCTGATAATCCATTTCCCCTCCATACATATCCGGCTGCTGTTCCTTCTCCGGCTCATATCTGCAGCCTGTTTTCCCCACCTGTGCATTTTTTTACAGGGCGCAAGAAGGAACCCTGTTCACACAGGATTCCTTCTCTTATCTTTCATTTCACTTTTCTTATTCTAACAGAATTTCCCTATTCTGTACATCTTTTCTTTTTGTATCCGATTTCTATTATTCTGCTTCGATCAGAAAGCCTCGTCTTTTCAGCATATCCTGGATCATATCCAGAATTTCTTCTGATTCTGCCTCTACTTTATGGTAATGGTAATCCGATGTAATATTCTTCAGAGGACTGGACTTACCGTTTCGAATGTCCTCCATAAAATTCTCCACCTGGCGCCTGGAGCCGATATTCAGTTCTGCCTCGATGTGTCCGTAAACTCTGTGATTGACCATTACGTTGATCACTTTTCCGCCAAGATCCACAATTCCGCAGAGTTCATTCTCCAGATCCGCATCTGTATGATGCACCTTAAAGATCCGGTTCACTGTATGCGGGGCGTTGAGGATATATCCCCGGTTGGTGGAGATCACATTATTCCCCTCTGCACGTATCAGTGCAATATCCTGCACGATCACCTGTCTACTGACCTGAAATGTTTTGGCCAGAGCGCTTCCCGAGACCGGCCGGTCACTGTTTTTAATTTGATCCATGATCGCTGTCCTGCGTTCTGAACCAGTCATTTAAGCTTCCCCTTTCCTGGCTGTGCCTGTACTTTTGGTCCTGATATCTGTTTCCGGCAATACATCCTTCTGCTTTTCTGATGTTCCGGATATTTTTCTGTCACAGCACTCGGTATTCTGTAAAATTCCGTGATCTTCAGGAAAGCGGATGAAGGTTCTTCAGGGAAATATCAAGGATCGGTGCAGAATGTGTTAATGCACCACTTGATACATAGTCTACACCAACATCCCTGATCTTTGCAATATTTTCTTTTGTAACATTTCCGGAACACTCGGTTTTGGCTCTTCCGTCGATCAGCTGTACGGCTTCTTTCATCATTTCCGGAGTCATATTATCAAGCATGATGATATCTGCGCCTGCTTCAACTGCCTCTTTTACCTGGGCAAGGCTCTCTACTTCCACTTCGATCTTACGGACAAAAGGAGCATACTCCTGTGCCATTTTTACAGCTTTCGCAACGCTTCCTGCTGCTCCGATGTGGTTGTCTTTCAGAAGGACTCCGTCAGAAAGATTATATCTGTGGTTCTGACCGCCGCCTACACGTACTGCATATTTTTCAAAAATACGCATGTTCGGTGTGGTTTTTCTTGTATCCAGAAGGGTGATGCCGGTTCCTTCAAGAAGGGATGCAACGGAATGGGTATAAGTTGCAATTCCGCTCATTCTCTGAAGATAATTGAGGGCTACACGCTCACCGGAGAGAAGTACACGGATATCACCGGTAACTTTTCCCATCTTCTGGCCTTTTTTTACTTCGTCGCCATCCTTGCAGAATAATTCTACTTTTGTGTCAGCATCCAGAAGTGTAAATACACGGCTGAAAATTTCCAGTCCGGCAATGATTCCGTCCTCTTTGCAGATCAGATCTACTTCTCCCGGAACCGCCTCTTTCATAACGGAATTGGTGGTAACGTCTTCACTTGAAATATCTTCTTTTAAAGCCTCCAGGATCAGGTGGTCTACCTGGAGTGTCATTGTGATCTTATTCATTATACAGTACCTTCTCTTTCTTTCACGCTGCTCCTGCAGCACTTTTCTTTTCAGTGGAGATTGCTTTTGCGGCACGTTTGGCAAATACAAGACTTTCCAGCAGGGAATTGCTTGCCAGGCGGTTGGCTCCATGTACCCCATTGCAGCTGGTTTCGCCTACTGCATACAGCTGGTCCATACTGGTCTTGCTGTCAGAATCAACCCAGATACCGCCCATAAAATAATGCTGGGCAGGAACTACCGGGATACATTCTTTTGTTACATCGTAGCCTTCCTCCAGGCATCTTTCGTAAATATGCGGAAAATGATGAAGGATGGTATCTTTGTCAATGTTTTCCATAGAAAGCCATACATGGTCGGTTCCTTCTTTTTTCATCTCTTCCTGGATTGCCTTTGTTACCACATCTCTTGGGAGCAGTTCGTTGACAAAGCGTTCTTTTTTGCTGTTATAAAGCACTGCACCCTCTCCGCGGACGGACTCGGAGATCAGAAATCTGCGGCCAGGTTTCTTGGAATATAATGTCGTAGGGTGAATCTGTACATAGTCCAGATGTTCCAGACGTACATTGTGTTTTTTCGCAATATCCAGGGCATCACCGGTAAGGTGCGGATAGTTGGTGGAATGCTGATATCTTCCGCCGATTCCGCCGCTTGCAAGGATGGTATCCTCTGCATAGATTTCTACCGGAAGCTCTCCGCCTGGCTGGATTTCTTCCTGGATCTTTACGTTTTTTCCTGCTTCCATTGCTTCCAGACGTGTTTTGTTTGCTTCTGCGGAAACTGCCTTCAGTCCGATGCATTTGCCGTTTTCCACAAGAATGTCCTGCATGGAAGTATATTCCAGAACAGTCACATTTTCAAGTTTCAGAACCTGTCCCAGAAGTTTTTCGGAGATTTCTTTTCCTGTGATATCTTCATGATAAAGGATCCTCGGTTTGGAATGTGCGCCTTCTCTTGTGTAGGCAAAATCATCTCCATCCATTTTGAAATCCACGCCATAGCCTACCAGGTCATTGATCACATCTCTGGATCCCCGGATCATAATGTCTACGGATTCTTTTCTGTTTTCATAATGTCCTGCTTTCATGGTGTCTTCAAAATAGCTGTCATAATCATTTTCATCACGGAGCACACAGATCCCGCCCTGTGCCAGGAAGGAATCGCTGCTTCGCATATCTTCTTTTGTGATGATCACGATTTTTTTGTCTCTTGGAAGTTTCAGTGCGCTGAACATTCCCGCAACACCTGTTCCTACGATTACTACGTCTGTCTTGATTTTCATTGTTTTCGCCTCTCTGTCTCTATTTTGCAAGTTCCAGCATTCGCTCCAGCGGTTTCTTTGCTTTTTCTCTTGTTTCATCAGTTACATGGACTTCATTTTCTCCGGTTTTCAGAACATGGAGCACTTTTTCCAGAAATACTTTTTTCATGTTTTTGCAGACTGGTACGGTTTCTGTGAAGTAGAATTTTTTGTCCGGGCAGGTGGTTTCCAGTTTGTACTGTACGCCACATTCTGTGCAGATGATGAATTCTTTGTTATTGCTGTCCTGAGCGTATTTGATGATCCCGGATGTGCTTCCGATATAATCTGCCTGTTTCAGGACTGTCTGAGGACATTCCGGATGGGCCAGCACAAGTGCTTCCGGATGGGCTTCTTTTGCTTCTTTTACTTCTTCGGGATCCATAAATTCATGAACGATGCAGAAGCCTTCGTTATAGATGAAGTGTTTTTCCGGTACCTGTTCTGCGATAAAGTGGGCCAGGTTTCTGTCCGGGATGAAGAAGATATTTTTATTTGGGAGTGCTTTTACGATCTTTACGGCGTTTGCGGAGGTTACGCAGACATCGGAGAGTTCTTTTAAGGCTGCTGTGGAGTTGATGTAACAGACAACTGCTACATCATCGTATTCTTCTCTTACTTTTCGGATTCTTTCTTCGGTTGCCATGTGTGCCATGGGGCAGTCTGCGTCCATTGCGGGCATGAGTACGGTTTTGTCCGGGCTTAAGATCTTGGCGCTTTCTCCCATGAATCCTACTCCGCAGAATACAATGGTTTTTTCTTTTGCGCTGGCTGCGATTTTGCTGAGGTAAAAGGAGTCTCCTATATAGTCTGCTACGTCCTGTACTTCGGGGCGCACGTAGTAGTGCGCCAGGATGATGGCGTCTTTTTCTTTTTTTAATTTCTGGATTTCTTCTGCTACTGTCATTATTTTCACCTTTCCTACAGGGGGTTTTTCTTTTATTCCTGCTTTTGTTTTGTGGTTTTTTCAAAATATCTTACACATAATACCATAGTTCTTTACATGTGACAAGACAGTTGTTTGATTTGTTGTAAAGTTTTTGTGAGGGAATGGATGGATTGGTTGCAGACGGACGGGGATGGATGGCGAAGGGGTGGCGGGTGCTTTGCCATCCATCCCCTGGGTGTTCAAATTTTAAATAAAATGAATTCGTGTGTGTATTTATTTTGGGTTAATTAATTACTTGATATTTTTTTACCTGGTAAATTTAGTGATTAACATTTTTTTGAATAAAAAAGACCTGGTGTTTGCAATAATTACCAGGAATATATATTCCTGAAATTACTGTAAGCTCCAGGTCTCTTGATTTTTTCAGTGAGATGGGGTTATTGGAATTTGCTTCTGTTTCGTATCTTTGCTCTGAATAATTGTTTGGTTGTTTATTCGGTTTTATTTTTCTGTTCCAGGTATGCCTGGGTGCTGTCTTTCAGGCGATTGAGGCCGTCTATTACTGTATCTTTAGGGCAGGCGAGGTTTACGCGTAAGAAGCTTTGTCCGTTTTTATACTCATTGCCGTCGCATACGTAGAGTCCGCTGTGCTGGCGGATGAAGGCATAGAATCTGGTTGCATCGTCGGTTACTTCGCGGCAGTCCAGCCAGAGCAGGTATGTGGCTTCTCCTCTGACTGCGTGGATTCCTTTTATTTCTTTTGTGATAAATTCTTCTGCATATCGTCTGTTTTCCCAGAGATATTCTCTTAAGCTGTCCAGCCATTCTGCTCCGTGGTTAAAGGCAGCTACCGGTGCGATAGCTGCAAATACGTTTGGTTCTGCCACTTCGTCTGTATTTAATCCGCGGTTGACCCGATGCCGCAGTACGGGGTTTGGAACGATCACTGCTGCCGTCTGTAGTCCTGCCAGGTTAAAGGTTTTTGTAGGTGCCACGCAGGTGATGCTGTTTTCTCTGCAGGTCTCAGATACTGAAGCAAAAGGTACGTAGTCTTTTCCTGGTTTTGTCAGGTCGCAGTGGATCTCGTCAGATAATACCAGTACGTGATGTTTTGCACATAATTCGCCAATCTTTGCCAGTGTTCCTCTGTCCCAGATCTTTCCTATGGGGTTGTGCGGGTTACAGAGAATCAGCAGGGATGCCTGTGGGTCTGAAAGTTTTTCCTCAAGGTCTGCGAAATCAATTTCATAGGCACCATTTTCGTAATGCAGCGGGCTTTCCAGGATGAACCGGCCGTTGTTGATGATGGAGTTAAAGAAAATATTGTATACCGGAGTCATGACCACGACTTTTTCTGCTGTGGTTGTCATCTTACGCACAATGCTGGAGATTGCAGGTACAACACCTGTGCAGAAAATCAGCCATTCCTTTTCGATAGACCACTCATGGCGTGTTTTCCACCAGTTCTGATAGGCGTCATACCATTCATCTTCAATCAGGGTATAGCCAAATACTCCGTGCTGTGCTCTTTTTATAATGGCTTCTGTTATCTGCGGAGCTGTCTGAAAATCCATGTCAGCCACCCACATGGGCAGTTCTTTTTCTGTTACATCCCATTTCATGGAGCCAGTATGACGGCGGTCTGTTTTTTCGTCAAATATGCTCATTTCTTTTTCCTTTCTGTATCTGTCAGAGCTTTTATGCTTCCGGCGCTTTATCCAGCTTTTCCCCAACTGTGGGACAGATAATTTCGGTTTCAGCCGGATCGATCTTTTCCGGATCCAGAATCAGTGTTTCAATCTCATCTGCCTGGATCCTGCCTTCTGACGGATTCATGACACTTTTGATCCTGCCGTTGATCTGTGCATTGATCCCTTTCGAATACTCAAAAGCCAGAGTTGTATTCAAAAGGGTACAATTGATCATTTTCAGATTTTCAATATAACACAGTCCCTGCAGACTTTCTATGGTACAGTTGATAAATGTGAGATTTTTTGAATTCCAGCCCAGATACTCTCCATGAATCACAGAATCATATACCGTAACATTTTCGCTGTTCCAGAAAGCATCTTTTGACAACATTCTGGCATTATGGACTTCCATATTTTTTGCACCATCAAAAGCATAGTTGCCAACAAGTTTGAAATCATCGATGGTGATATTTGTGCTGTTCATGCCAAAATAATCACCCCTGGCCCGTACATGTGCAAGTTTTATACCCTCACAGTTCCAGAACGTCTCTGCCGCATTGGCAAGATACACATTATCAAGAGTCACATCATGACAGCGGCGGAAATTTTTCGGCGCCTCAATCAACGTATCCTCGATCCGGATATGATCCGTATACCACACCCCAGAACGCGCCATCTCCAGCCAGGTACAATCCCTCGCCTCTATATTTTTGCTGTACCAGAGCGGATATTTCCATTGAAACGAACTGTTCTCCAATACAATATCCCGACTCTCCTTAAGCGGAGACTCCCCATCATTAAAAATCGTCTGTTCAATATGCAACTTCTTCCCATGAAACAAAGGCCGCTCCCCTGTAAGATACGCACCCTTTAATTCTTTATCTGTTTTTATATTCTCTACACTCATTTTCTATCCTCTCTACATTCCTGTCATTCACACGTTACTTTTTATATTTTAACATCTAAAGTTTACTTTAGGTCAAGTATCTAATTGTTATTATCACGTTAAATGTAAAGGTAACTTCCTGATTATAAGACTTAATTCCGGGTAGCTGACGTTAGGGGGACGGACATCGCCTCTTCATATAAACAATCGTTATCATTATACCCCACACATCATCTCACATACAAACTAAGCCATTGCAGCCGTCCAGCGAAGCGCCCGACGGCCCACCACCCACCGAGCAGCCACTCAACTTATCATCCTCAACAACCCTATACCTCCGCCCACACCGTCACACAGCCCCGGGCAGCGGAATGGATCTGCTGGCCTTTGCAGGAGCCGTAGTACTGCTTAGCGCCTGGAAGATTGCGTTATTCAGAAAAATGTCAGCTGTCTGAGCGCAGCGAGTTCTGCATTTTTCTGAATGCTTTTAGCAATCTTTCAGACGCTTAGCAGCACTAGACTCCGAAACAGCCGCAGATCCATTCCGCTGCCCGGGGCGTCCGTTTTACTAATCAAAAAAGAAAAAATCCGCCGCACCCAGCACGACAGATTTTTCCCCACCACTATTTTAATAATTCCCGTTCAATCCTCTCCCGAGCCTCCGGTGCCTGCCTATCCATCTTCTCCGGAAAACCAAACATCGAAACACAGGCAATATTATCACCACCAGCCTTCGGTGCATCCACCCTCAGCTGTTTATTCGCAAAATCCATATCTCTTAAGGTTTCAAAAATACCATCAAAATCCACATCGCCCTCACCCATAGCAAGATGCTGATGTACCGTCACATCCGCTTTTCCACGGCCATTCAGCCACGGCGGATTTAAAATATACCGGCAGTCCATAGTCTGATTAAATGTATCTGCAAACAGTACATGAGTCAGCTCATCTCCTGCATATTTCAGCATGGACCGTACATCCCCTTTACCCTCATCATAGAAGAAACCATGAGGAGAAGAATACACATAACCAAGGTTCGGAGACCGAAAAGATTTTACCATATCACAGGTCTCATTATTCAGCTCGCAGAAATCATAAGGATGAGACTGAATTTCCACACGGATACCCTCACGCTCGATCAGCGGAAGCAGTTCCTCCATAGATTTAAACCACATACCATTGCAGATCTCCTGCTGGTTCGGATCACCGGAAAGCTCCGTGTTGATAACCTTCACGCCCATATCTCCGGCGATCTGGATCATCCGCTTCCAGTTGGCAACCGCAAACTGTCTCTGTTCCTCTGTTGGGCCGGACCAGCGGTATACGACGATAAATGAAGAAATCTCCACGCCGGTTTCCCGCAAAGCCTGTCTGTATTCCTGTTCACACTCTTTAGAAAACAGCGGATGTTTATAGAACGGATTGATCCTCGGATGAGGGGACTGTTCGATATATTTATATCCCCAGTCCGCAACCTGATGGACCATACGGTTGATATCCATCTGTTTTGCAAGCACATCTACGTCAAATGCGATCTTCATGATGCATTCCCTCCTTTTTCTTCTTTATTCCGGATATAATCCAGGATCAGACCGGCCGCACCAGCAGCTCCTGTTTTGGAAACATTGATCACCATATCATAATAGTGAGGATCGTCTCTACGGATTCCGGTAAATCTTTCATAATATTCATTTCGGATCTGGTCACGCTTCTTCAGCTCGTCAAGAGACTGGCCTTTATAATATTCCCGGCCTTCTTTTTCCCGGTAATCATCATCTGCATACACGAAAAAGCTGTATGTATGCGGTTCTCCGCGAAGCACATAGTTGGCACATCTTCCCAGGAATACACCAGGACGCCTCTTTGAAAGTTCACGGATGATCTGGCTCTGCACCTCAAACATCTGGGCGCCTGTATAATCTGCTGCCGCACCTGCCGATGAATGTCCGTACGGGGAAAACGTAAGCTCGGAATCTTCATAATTGTAAGAATCCAGATACTGTCTTACACTTTCCAGATCTGCTTTTTCCATACCGAATTTTTCTGCCATGAGACAGATGATCTGACGGTCATAAACCCTGCAGTCCAGCGCTTTTGCAACATCCTCCGCGATTTTTCTTCCGCTGCTGCCGTACAGTCTTCCAATCGCTACATTGATCCTGTTTCCGGAAACTGCCGGTGCTGGCATGGACTGGATCTCTCCCGGTACAGAAACGTTTCCTTCTCCGGATTCTCTCTGGATCAGTTCCCGCATCATCTTGTCATAGACTTTATCCAGCTGATAGCAGGCCGCGATCACAAACATCACTACCCAGATTGCTACCGGAACATACAGATAAAAACCTTTGATCACACGGATAGCTTCTGCAGACTGCTCTGCTGCGGTTGCCTTGGTGCCATCAAAATATGCAGCGGAAAGGATTCCACCCATGATAGCGGAAGTCAGTCCGGAACCGGCTTTCTGGCCCATGCTCATAGATGAGAACATCAGACCTTCCACACGTTTGCCTGTTTTCCACTGGCCATACTCAATGGCATCACTTGGAAGAGAATACTGCACGCCATAGAACGGTGCGATTCCGATTCCTCTCATGATACAGGTCACAACACCAAGAGAAACACTGGTAATATTCATCAGGAACAGAAGCTGTCCCGCAACACCCAGGATGCAGCCTGCACAGATGAGATTTCTTTTTCCATAGCGGGGAAGCACCTTTGGCAGGAGGGCAATTCCTGCCACAGTTGCCAGTTTCTCCGCTGCTGAAAGAGGCATAACAAGGTCTACATTTCCAATTACATACTGACAATAATAGGTAAGGTCCGTTCCAATGATGATCTGATATGCAGTATAAAAGATCATCAGCCCCAGGGCGATAAGGAAATACCGGTTGGTAACGGTTGCTTTAAAAGCTTCCACAAAAGGAATATCTTCTTTTTCCTGTTTTGCCGCAGAAACACGCTCTGTACAGACCATGTAAGTGTTCACAAGCACGCCGACGGAAATGATCGCATAACCTGCTGTTACCAGGATCCAGGCCATCTGCTGGTTGCCGGTAACATTTGCCACGATATTGATCAGCGGCAGCGTGAACGCGGTAATGATCATACTTGCCGTGATAGACAATACCATACGGATGTTACAGATCACATCACGCTCACGGCGGTCACGGCTCATCAGAGATCCCAGTGCGTGGAACGGCTGGCTGATGGCAGTGTATACAACCGTGTTCATAATGTTATAGGTCACAAAAGCATAGATGATCTTTCCCATGTTTCCAAGCGGCGGCATGGTAAAAAGAAGCACCGCTGCCAGCGCATAGGGAACCGCAAGTCTTAAGATCCAGATCCTGGCTTTTCCATATTTGGAATGAGTCCTGTCGATAATGGTTCCCATCAACACATCGGAAAATCCATCAAAAATGCGGGACAAAAGCATGATCATTCCAACAGCTCCTGCTGAAATTCCAACAACATTGGTATAAAAATAGATCAGCAGAGTTGTTGTCATGGTATACATCAGAGTCAGCGCCGGATCGCCAAAACAGTACGCAAGTTTTTCTGACACCGGAACCTTGATGAATTCATTCAAGTCTTTACCCTTCTGCTTATAATTCAACAATTCGGGGATTCCCTTACCAGCCATAGTATCTACCTCCTATCGGTTTAAGGTCGGACCTTTCTGAATGAATTATCCGAAATATTTCTGTACAAAATCTCTGGTAACTTCTGCTGCTTTTTTCACGTTGTCCTCGTGGCTCATTGCATAGTACTCCGGACGGAACTCTTCGATGGTGCATACACCGTCAAAACCGATCTCTTTCAGTGCTGCCGCGATTCCTGCATGATCTACCACGCCTTCTCCCGGCCAGAGTCTCTTGTCGTCTCCGCAGGAACCAAGTGGAAGATCCTCACAGTCATTTAAGTGGTATGCAAAAATCTTCTTGCCATCTGCTGCTTTCAGGTCTTCCAGACGGGAACACATCTCATGGAAATGGAAAGTGTCCACGGTAACGCCAACATTGTCTCTGTCTACTGCTTTTACTACATCGTATGCTGTTCCAAACTGGTTGATGGAGCAGTTCGGTGCACCACAGAACTCCAGGGAGATCTTCATATCTGCGCCCACTTTGTCAGAAAGGTAGCAAAGACGTGCAACTGCTTCTTCTTTGATCTCGCTGACAGATTTGTTTTTTACATCAAAACTTGGAACTGTGATCAGCATTTTCATTCCAATCGCTTTGGAAACTTTCAGGATGAAATCAACTTCTTCGTCGATCTCTTTTTCCCCGGCCTCATCTCTCTGGTTAAAGAAGATCAGGGTGTTGTATGCCCATGGTTTCAGATGATGATTCTTAAACCAGTCTGCCAGTTCTTCCAGTGTATGTTCTTTGAGATAGTCTTTTACGCAGTCAAAACGGATCTCAATGTAATCAAATCCGTATTTCTCACACATCTCCAGGTCTGCCATAAGAGACTGTCCTTTACATTCCAGTGCAGTTGCTTCATTAAATCCTAATTTCATCTTCGATACCCTCCATATGTCCGGAACCGGTGTGCTCTGTCTGGATTTCTATGTCCTGTTTTCTGCGTACAGGGGAACCACCCCTGTTTCTGTTGGATCATGCAGACTTTACCGATTCTTATTTTCTTTTTTATTTTTCTGTTGCTTTGTGTTTGTGCTATTTTGTATTTTTGTTGTCCGTATTTTCGCTTTGCCAGCATGCAGGCATTTCTTTTCAGCCTGATCTTTCTGGTTACTCTCACCGGCAGATTTCCCGCTGCAGTTTCGATAAAACCGTATCGGAATCGGACTCTGCCGGTGAATGCCGCCACAGGCTCATTGGGAAAGCCTGCGACAATAAGCTGGTATGATAACTCACACTTGATGAGGTGGAGTTCTGTAAAATTATTTATAAAATTCCGGTTTCTCAACTGCTGTAACGATCTTCTCGATCTGTCCGGTTTCCTGCGCTTTTACAAGAGCGTCTGCTGTGATCGCTGCCAGGTATCCATCCCATGCGTTCGGTCCTGTGATCACACCTGCTTCTGCATTGTCAACCCAATCCTGAACCTCTTTATCATAGGCATCTTTAAATCTTACGAAACAGTCTGTGTCAATGGCACTGGATACAGCTGCGTTTTTACGGATAGACGGATAAGCCGGCTGTGCCATTTTCAGTGCACCGTCCTCACATACTACTTCACAGTTGATGTCATATCCGAACTTGCAGTTTACAAATACTTCCACATCGATACACACACCTTTTTTAGTGCGGAGCATCATGATCTGCGGATCTTTCAGCTCGGAATGAGAATATTTGGTTACTCTTGGCATTACAACCTGTGCAGATTCATACTCGTCATCTACCAGCCAGTGAAGAACATCGATCTCATGGATTGCGGTATCGTGCACAGCCATTGGAGTATTATAATTGGTTCCTACTTCCGGGTTTCTATGTGTACAGTGAAGAATCAGCGGCTCGCCGTACTCTCCGGTTGCAAGGGCTTCCTTGATCTGCTGGTAGCCTTTGTCATAACGTCTCATAAATCCAAGCTGGATGAGATGTTTGCCTGCTGCTTCCTCTGCTTTCACTACTTTCAGGCAGTCCTCAGCAGTGGTACATAATGGTTTCTCACAGAAAATCCTCTTGCCGGCTTCAATTGCCTGGAGAAGGGAATCTACATGTGCGAAGCCCGGAGATACGATAAATACTGCATCTACGTCCTCTGCGTTGATCAGTTCCCTGCTGTCTGTGTAAACTTTTGCGCCGCAGATCTCGGCTGCTTTCTTTGCACTTTCCTCAAATACATCTGAAACAGCTACTACTTCTGCTCCCTGGATCTTCTCGGTCAGTCTTCTGATATGATCTCTTCCCATTCCGCCGCATCCGATAATTCCTACTCTTAACATTTTAAATTCCTCCGTTCATTTTTTAACCGAATCAACTGTGAAGCAGTTATTCGGTTATGAGCAAGTAGCGAAGCGGATTGCGAATATCCGCTTGACTCCTTTTATTGTTTTCTGTTTTCGTGTTCTTTTTGATGATGTTATATTATCATTTTGTGCACGTGAACGCAATATCTTTTTTATACAAATTTTCCATTTTGTTTTTATGCGTTTTTCACGATTTGTTACTTTATTCACAAGTTTTTATTGATTTTACAGCGTTTATGCGTGATTTCTATTCATTTTGGATGTGTGTTTCCAGTACGTTTTCTGTTTTTTAATCTGTTAATTTTCTAACATTTTTATGTGTGCACCAGAACGCAATGTTTTATTTCCCGTATACTACGGTAAGGTTTATGGAGAATATTGTTGTATTTTCACACACAAAGAGTTATAATTACATATAGTTTTATATAAAGTATATAAATATATTCTCTTATCTGTATCCAAAACTTCTATACAAAAACACAACAGAAAGGATTTTTAAATATGAACGATTACAGCTTAGAAACCAAATGTATCCATTCCGGATACACTCCTTCCAAAGGCGAGCCATGCGCGCTTCCAATCTGCCAGAGCACCACTTACAAATATGACACCACCGATGAAATGGGCCAGTTATTTGATCTGAAAGCAGATGGATATTTTTACACCCGTCTCCAGAACCCGACCAATGATGCCGTTGCTGCAAAAATTGCAGATCTGGAAGGTGGTGTTGCCGCAATCCTGACTTCTTCCGGACAGGCTGCCAACTTCTATGCAGTATTTAATATCTGCGAAGCGGGTGACCATGTTGTTGCTGCTTCTACGATCTACGGAGGAACCTTTAATCTTCTTGCCGTTACTTTCAAAAAACTTGGCATTGACTGTACCTTTGTTGATACCGACGCAACAGAGGAAGAGATTGCTGCTGCATTTAAACCGAACACAAAAGTTCTCTTTGCGGAGACCATCGCCAATCCAGCACTGGTTGTCCTAGACATTGAGAAATTTGCACGGGTTGCACACAAAAATGGCGTGCCTCTTATTGTGGATAACACCTTTGCCACACCGGTAAACTGCCGCCCGTTCGAGTGGGGTGCAGATATCGTCACTCACTCTACCACCAAATATATGGATGGACATGCCGTTCAGGTAGGCGGCGCCATTGTTGACAGCGGCAACTTTGACTGGGATGCTTACGGCCATAAGTATCACGGCCTGACCGAGCCGGATGAATCCTACCACGGCGTGATCTACACCAAACAGTTTGGCAAAAAAGCCTACATCACCAAGGCTACATCTCAGCTGATGCGTGATCTGGGTTCTATTCCGTCTCCAATGAACTGTTTTCTTCTGAATCTTGGACTGGAGACACTTCCGCTGCGTGTTGAGCGTCACTGCTCCAACGCCCAGAAGATCGCCGAATACCTAAATGCACACGAAAAAGTTTCTCACGTAAATTATGCCGGACTTCCGGATGATAAATATCATGCATTGGCTCAGAAATATATGAAGGACGGCCGTACCTGTGGTGTTATCTCCTTTGAACTGACCGGCGGCCGTGATGCAGCAGTCCGCTTTATGGACAGCCTGAAGCTTGCTACCATCGCCACACACGTTGCTGCTTCCATTACCATGGTTCTTCATCCTGCCAGCCATACCCACCGCCAGATGAACGATGAACAGCTGGTTGAAGCAGGAGTTTCTCCTGGAATGATCCGCCTTTCCATTGGTATTGAAAACGTGGACGATATTATCAAAGATCTGGATCAGGCACTGAAAAATGCGTAAATAAAAAACATTAAGGGAAAATCCATCAAATAATCGATGGATTTTCCCTTTGATCTTTTTTGTAAAATGGGTTAAGCGGATATTCTCAATCCCACAGGAAATTTATTGGGAATTATTTTAGTTGGTTAAAATCTATTGCCCAATATTTTCAAAACAGAATTCATTTATAATACTTCAGCGATCTGCATTCATATGTTCAACCACTTTCTTCCAGGTTTCTGTTCCGCAGATCCCGTCGGCTGTGAGCTTTACATTTTTCTGAAATGCTTTCAGCGAGATTTCTGTCTGTGTTCCAAAGATTCCGTCCACTTTTACCTGGAGCATTGCCTGCAACATAGAAACAGCAGATCCAGTACTGTTTTTTCTGATGATTGGAAACTGCACATTTAGCTTCTCTGTTGTATCTGATTTTTTCGTATTTTTACTCTCTGCTGTTCCATTCTTATTTTGTGAGTTTCCATTTTTCATATATAGTTCTGTTTTTTTCACAAATTCCGTCCATTTCCCTTCATCCATGAGGCGTCTCGGGCAGTGTTTTCTTGACGCATCGTAATGTCTTTTCAGCCGATCTGTTCCCCATCTATACTGTTTCAGTAAAAGAGCCGCCAGCTGTTCTGTCTTGTCTACCGCCGTATAATAATCCGTTTCCGGGTTCACACAGATCTCGATATTGATAGAATTCCGGTTCGTGATTCCATACTTTCCTTTTCCGTCCCCTACTGCCCAGGCCCCGTCGCTGTGGTCCAACGTCTGATATACGGATTTTGAATCTACATAATAATGCACGGTACCAGCCAGATTGCCTTTCTTCATCGCATTGGCATGGGCTTTGGCATCTGCCCCCTTACTCCAGTTATCCGTTTCATGGATCACAATATATGCCGGCCGGTTCTGACCGATATAACAATTCTTTTTGCTGATCATTTTTATGATATTCATAAAAAATTCCTGTTTTTATCTTCTCTTTATTCTATGCAGCTATTCATCTTTTTCCAACTGTTTGATCAGCTGATTTACATATGTAGAAAGCCCCGCCACCAGAACTCCCTGTGTCATGGAAGTAAATACAGCCATTGCGATATCCTGTGCCGTATTGCAGGAACAGGTTGCAAAAACATAGATCCCGCATACAAGGATCCCCACACCTCCCAGTATCAGTGGAATATATTTATCCTTCACAGCCTGAGCTTCCTTCAGCGCAATTCCCATAAAATACAAAGCGACTGCTGTGATCAGCAGTTCCGGTTTAATATAATTCACAAGCGCTTCCATAAATCTTCTCCCTCCTTGCAGCTTTGTTTTATTTTATGAACTGCTCCGAAATTTGTTTCACAGATTCTTCAAAATTGCATCACGATTTGCTCACATTTTTTCGATATATTATTACCTGTAAACAGCAAGCAAGTAAATGCAACTGCTAAACAACTTTTTCTTTTTCATACTTTTAACCGGGAGCGTTAAAACTCCCGGTCTCCTTCCTTTTTTTAATACAATCGTAATACAAAGCGGTCATTCCCATTCCGCTTTGTACTTCAAAAAGGATACCGTAAACTCATCAAGACTGATGACCTTACGGTATCTTTTTTATATTTTAAAAGTATTAGCTGCGAGTGATTGCTACGTGTTAGATATATGTTAGCTATTGCTGTTTTTCCAGGCTTTTTGAGAATATTTTGTTCTATTTCCAGGCAAAAAGAAAAAGGCCGCAAACCCTTGAGTTTACGGCTTTTTCGCTATTTTAAGCTATGCTTATATTAGAATTTGCCAGCGTCAGCAGCTTCCTGTACGGAAACAGCTACAGCTACTGTCATACCAACCATCGGGTTGTTTCCAGCGCCGATGAGACCCATCATCTCTACGTGAGCCGGTACGGAAGAAGATCCTGCGAACTGAGCGTCAGAATGCATACGTCCAAGTGTATCAGTCATACCGTAGGAAGCAGGACCTGCTGCCATGTTATCCGGGTGAAGTGTACGTCCTGTACCACCGCCGGAAGCAACGGAGAAGTATTTTTTGCCTTTCTCGTTACACTCTTTTTTATATGTTCCTGCTACTGGATGCTGGAAACGAGTTGGGTTTGTGGAGTTTCCTGTGATGGAAACGTCAACACCCTCTTTCCACATGATAGCAACACCTTCCGGAACGCTGTTAGCGCCGTAGCAGTTAACTTTTGCACGAAGTCCCTCTGAATAGGATTTACGGAATACTTCTTTAACCTCGTTCTTATATGGATCATACTCTGTCTCTACGTATGTAAAGCCGTTGATACGGGAGATGATCTGAGCTGCGTCTTTTCCAAGACCGTTCAGGATAACACGAAGAGGTTTTTTACGAACTTTGTTTGCTTTCTCGGCGATACCGATAGCACCCTCAGCTGCTGCGAAAGACTCATGTCCTGCAAGGAAGCAGAAGCAGTCTGTCTCTTCCTCAAGAAGCATTTTTCCAAGGTTTCCATGTCCAAGACCTACTTTACGTGTGTCTGCAACGGATCCTGGGATACAGAATGCCTGAAGGCCTTCTCCGATAGCTGCTGCTGCGTCAGCGGCTCTTCTGCAGCCTTTTTTGATTGCGATTGCTGCACCTACTGTGTAAGCCCAGCAAGCGTTCTCGAAGCAGATCGGCTGAATGCCTTTGATCTGATCGTAAACGTTCAGACCTGCGTCTTTAGTGATTTTCTCAGCTTCTTCGATAGAAGCGATTCCATAGCTGTTTAAAACAGAATTGATCTTGTCAATTCGTCTCTCATATGATTCAAATAAAGCCATTTCCTGTAACCTCCTGATATTTTTACCTTACGAAGTGTAATTACTCTTTTCTTGGGTCGATGATCTTAACAGCATCTGCAACACGGCCGTACTGACCTTTTGCTTTCTCCCATGCTGTGTTCGGGTCATCACCTTTCTTAATGAAGTCAGTCATTTTTCCAAGGCTTACGAACTGGTATCCGATGATCTCATCGTCCTCATCAAGAGCGATACCTGTAACATAACCCTCAGCCATCTCAAGGTAACGAGGTCCTTTTTTCAGAGTTCCATACATTGTACCAACCTGAGAACGAAGTCCTTTTCCAAGGTCCTCAAGACCAGCTCCTACTGCAAGTCCATCCTCGGAGAATGCAGACTGGGAACGTCCGTAAACGATCTGAAGGAAAAGCTCTCTCATAGCTGTATTGATTGCATCACATACAAGGTCTGTGTTCAGTGCCTCCATTACAGTAAGTCCTGGAAGGATCTCAGCAGCCATAGCAGCAGAATGAGTCATTCCTGAACATCCGATTGTCTCAACAAGTGCCTCCTGGATGATTCCCTCTTTTACGTTAAGGGACAGCTTACAGGCACCCTGCTGTGGAGCACACCAGCCTACACCGTGTGTGAATCCGGAGATATCCTTTACTTCTTTTGCCTGAACCCATTTTGCTTCTTCCGGGATCGGAGCGGCACCATGATGTACGCCCTGTGCCACTGGACACATTTCTTCTACTTCGCGTGAATAAATCATTTTAAAACTCCTTTCAAGTATAGATTGACCGATGTTATTGAGAAAAAAAGTTCGATAACACCCTACGGCTATTTTCTCACAAAACCTTTGTTTCGTCCAGTCATATTTGATAAATTTTTGCCATAAAACGCATAATATTGGAAGTTATTCTGGCAGTATTGCATGCCTAACTGTCAAATATTTCTGGCAACTATTCTATGTATGTGATAATATATTATCAAGTTTAACCCTGGAGGTATATTTTTCATGAATGCATCTGTGGATTCTGTTTTTCCAGAAAAATACCGTATCCTCAGCGGAAGCGCCCTGAAGATGATTGCGATCATCACCATGCTGATCGATCATATCGGAGCTGTGATTTTAAGTATGTATCCGCCTGCACAGAAAGTCCTGTTTACGCTTCTCGGAAGGGAATACAGTGTGTATCTTATTTTCCGCGATATCGGCAGAGTGGCTTTTCCCATCTTCTGCTTTCTCCTGCTGGAAGGTTTCCGGCATACCAGGAGCCGTTTCCGCTATGGACGGAATCTCCTTCTTTTTGCTCTGATCTCAGAGATTCCCTGGAACCTGATGTTCACAAACACACTGCATTATGAAAGACAGAATGTGTTTTTCACGCTTTTCCTGGGATACCTGGCGTTTTGTGCCATCGAATATTTTAAGGATAAGCGCTTGATACAGCTTCTCTGTATCCTGGGACTGCTTGTTGTTTCCATTTTTCTGAAAGCAGATTACGGATGGCGGGGATATATTTTTCTCCTGATCATGTACTATATGCGAAACGATAAGCCCGGGCAGGCGATCCTTGGAAGCTGCTGGCTTTACTATGAATGGAGAGCCTGTTTCGCCTTTCTGTCCATTAACCTGTACAATGGGGAGAGGGGATTTATCCACGGAAAAGCGACGAAATATTTCTTTTACTGGTTTTATCCAGTCCATATTATGGGACTGGTGATACTTCGACAGATTTTATTTCTGTCTTAATTCTTTTTTTCTTATTATCTTATATGGATGTGCGTGTTGTATGTGAAAAGTTTTGAGATTTCAGTTCTGCACTTTTCCAGTGGGGAGTTCTGAGGGGAGAAAGCACTCAGAGTTGCGAAGCCCGTTTTTCTCCCCTCAGGCACCCCTCTTTCCGGGCACGCAATTCGGCCAGGCCCCTTCATAATGTAACACTCCTGGTTCGGTCCTGTATTCCACTTCTATCACCCATTTATCACTGTGCCGATTATAATTGTATGTTCTGTTTTACCACATCTAAAAGTCAAACTATTCATTCATCAATCCAGGAACAGGCCTGCTACGCAGGCCGCCTTCCGTCCCCCTCTCACCCGATCGGCACAGCCTCTCGCAAACAATACCGTCGCATCCATCGCCCCATCAAAAAAAGCCACACTCTCAAAAAAGTGCGGCTTCCCTGCGTGGCCAGGAGGGGAGACGGCTCGAGGAGGGGAGACGGCCTTCGCAACTGTGAGTGCTTCCCCTCCTCGAACCTTCCACTGCTTACCAAGCAGAACTTATTTCAAAAAACAAAGAAAAACTATTTTTTCTTCACAATTTCTTTCGCATTTTTATAAATGGAATCCGCCGGAACGCATCCCCTTACCGGTGACAGCGGATAAATATTGGAATTCCGTCCGATCACAGTACCAGGATTCAGCACGGAACCACATCCAACCTCAACATGGTCTCCCAGCATTGCTCCAAACTTCTTAAGACCAGTCTCGATCTTTTCATCCCCATCTTTCACAACAACCAGCTTCTTATCCGATTTCACATTAGAACAAATCGATCCGGCTCCCATATGGGATTTATACCCAAGTACTGCATCTCCAACATAATTATAATGCGGAACCTGCACTTTATTAAAGAGCACCGCATTCTTAAGCTCTGTGGAGTTTCCCACAACTGCGCCTTCGCCAACAATGGCCTTGCCGCGGATAAAGGCACAGTGACGTACCTCCGCCTCCCTACCAATGATAGCCGGTCCGGTAATACTTGCAGTCGGCGCAACAGTAGCAGATTTTGCGATCCATACATTTTCACCTTTCTTCTCATATTCAGAAGGATCCAGTGTTTTTCCAAGTTTAATGATAAACTCTCCGATCTCCGGAAGAACCTCCCACGGATAAGTTTTTCCCTCAAAAAGCTCTGCCGCGATGGTCTCATTCAGATCCAGCATATTGCTGATGGTAAAATCTTTCATCATGATGATTTTTTCCCTCCCTGTCTGGAAGCACGCTCCGGCTTCCTGTAATTTACAGCGGCCGCATCAAAGAACTGCCGCAGGTTGTACTGATAATTGCTTGCTTCCACCTGCTGGGTCCGCACCCGCACAAAATGTTCCAGTTTGTCCATATATTCCTGTTCCGTGATGCTTCCCTCTGACACGTAGGTGAGGCCTTTTTCCCAGCTTGCCGTAAGCTCCGGGTTCAGAAGCTGCCGGATAGAACAGTTTACCACATCAAAGATCATCTCCCCCAGAAGTGTGGGGGTGATCACCTGAGTTTTCTTATTCAGTGCCAGATATTTGATGTTAAAAAGTTTCTTCAGGATCTCCGCACGAGTGGCACTGGTGCCGATCCCGCTTCCCTTGATCTGGGCACGAAGCTCTTCATCTTCGATCAGCTGTCCCGCATTTTCCATGGCAAGGATCATGGAACCGGAATTGTATCGTTTGGGAGGCGAAGTCTCGCCTTCCTTGATACTTAAACCGTTCACAGGAAGTATATCACCCTTTTTCAGCTTCTGCAACGCCTCCAGAAGCACCGTATCACAGGAAGCTTCTTCCTCTTCCCCGTTGCCGCCTTTCTCACTGTCGGAAGCTTTTTTCCGGGCAAAAGAGTTCGTGGCGATCTTCAGATAGCCTTCTTCTTTCAGAACTTTAAAAGAGGAAAAGAATGATTCCCCGTCCAGTTTCGTCACAAGGCTCACTTTCTGATAAACAGCCGGAGGATAAAAAATACATAAAAACCTCCTCACGATCGTCTCATACACTCTCTGTGCGGTAAGAGACACACTTCCCAGTGCATTCAGCCCCTGGCCGGTAGGAATAATGGCATAATGGTCTGTGATCTGCTTGTCATTCACATACCTGGTCTTCGCAATGTTTTTCCAGGATTCCATTCCCAGAACCTCTGCTGCCGCAGCTCCTGCCTGCTGATAATTTCGAAGGCCGGAAATATTCTTATATATCTCCTTGGCAACTGCTGTAGACAACACTCTGGCATCCGTTCTCGGATACGTCACCAGTTTCTTCTCATAAAGCTCCTGCACGATCCGGAGTGTTTCATCCGGACTGATCTTAAAGAGCTTGGAGCAGACGTTCTGAAGCTCCGCCAGGTTAAAAAGAAGGGGCGGATTCTTGTTTTCTTTTTTTCGCTCCACTTTCTCCACGGTACAGGAAAGGGGCTGGTTCACCATCAGCTGATCGATCAGCATCTGGGCATGTTCTTTTTTCTTGAAACCATTTTCTTTATAAAGATACGGGGACTGGAAATAACGGCTGCCTTCCACAGCCCTCCACTCTCCGTCAAAACTTTCGCCTGCAAGGGCAATGCTGCTTAAGACTCGGTAAAACGGTGTCTTCACAAAGACACGGATCTCCCGCTCTCTACGCACTACCATACCAAGGACACAGGTCATTACACGGCCTACCGCAATGGCCTGATATTTGGAATGGAGATAATTGGTCACACTGCTTCCGTAACGCAAGGTCAGCACCCTGGAAAAATTGATTCCCATAAGATAGTCTTCCTTTGCGCGGAGATAGGCAGACGCTGCCAGATTATCATACTCCGAGATATCTTTTGCTTCCCGGATCCCTCTTAAAATTTCTTCTTCTGTCTGGGAATCGATCCACACTCGTTTCTGGACTTTTCCCTTCACTCCTGCCATCTGGGCTACCAGACGGTAAATATATTCACCCTCACGTCCGGAGTCGGTACACACATAAATGGTCTCCACATCCGGCCGGTTCAGCAATCCTTTTACGATCTCAAACTGCTTTTTGACTCCGGGGATCACTTCATATTTAAATTCGCGCGGCAAAAAAGGCAGGGTATCAAAACTCCACCTTTTATACTTGATATCATATTTTTCGGGATAACTCATGGTAACCAGATGTCCTACACACCAGGTCACCACGGAATCTGCTGATTCCAGATATCCGTCTTTTCTCTGACCGTTGATCTTCAAAGCCTTCGCAAATTCCTGTGCCACGCTGGGCTTCTCCGCTATGTATAAAGCCTTTGCCATACTATTTATCTGCACTCATCTTTCTAAGCGGCCATGCCAGAAGCACGCCTCCGCCAACTATATTTCCCAATGTTACGATCACCATGCTCTTAAGCATAGCGCCGACAGACAATCCAGGCACCATACAGAATGCAACTGTAAAGATACCCATATTTGCAATACAGTGCTCAAATCCGCTGACAACGAAACCTGAAATACAGATCGTGATCATCAGGAATTTGCCTGACTCACTCTTCAGCTTAATGCCGCAGAGAACTGCAAGACAGACAAAGAAATTACAGAGCACCGCACGGAAAAACATCTGTCCTGCCGGAATACTGAGTTTTCCGTTTATAAATCCCGCAAAGTAATCTGCTGTACCGGACGCTCCGGCACCAACAAAGATCAGAGCCAGGATCAGGCATCCCACAAAGTTGCCGATGTAACTGATTCCCCAGACCTTGCCCACGTCTTTCCATGATACGCTCTTGTCATACGCACCAAATGCCATTACCAGATTGTTACCGGTAAACAGCTCTCCTCCTACCATTACGATCAGAAGAACCGCAATAGAGAACACCAGGGCTCCGAGGAATTTCCCCCATTCCGGGAATGTTTTGGAAAATACATTTCCTACTACATTACTATAGATCATCGCCACATCAATAAAAAATCCGGCCATGATCGCCCGCATAAAGTATTTTCCGAAATTGCTGTTCAGTAAATTAATCTTACCTTTCGCAGCGGTTGACAGTTTCTCTACATCCTCCCTGTTCATAAATAGCACCTCCACATATTTTTTAGCAAGCGTGGCACTTTGTTACTGCTTCTTTGTTCACAGTAACACGCTTTCCGGAAATCTGCTTGTTATATTGTAACACTTTACCATTTATTTCACAATAAAAATGCGAAAATTTCCAAAAATTTCTGGTTTGTTATACACAACAAACAATATCCACTTTATGCTAAAACACGATAGATGCCATCCCAGGCCAGTTCTTTTTCTTTCAGAAAAACTTCCGCTTCTTCCTCGGACTGTTCCACACATTTCCAGGCCAGCCCGCACTGGGCGCTGATCTCCGACGGGATCGGGATCAGTCTTCCCGGAAATTCTGCTTCCTTCGCCGTTTTTTCCATCTTCATGGCAGCTGTGGTCGTAGAAAACGTGACAACTGTGGTGATCACTTTTTTACGCATGTCTTTTTGTTCCTTCCACACACGCAAAAACAGGACACCGGAAAACCCGATATCCCGTTTCTGCTGATTTTTTATCTCTATGAAGAATTACCAGATTATTTTGCCTGGATATATCCTTTGGCTTTCAGAGTCTCTGCACAGAGAACAGCTCCGCCTGCAGCACCTCTTACAGTGTTGTGAGAAAGTCCGATAAACTTGTAATCGTAAACAGTATCCTCACGAAGACGTCCTACAGATACTCCCATTCCGTTCTCATAGTTTACATCCATCTGTACCTGCGGACGGTTGTCCTCCTCAAGATACTGGATGAACTGCTTCGGAGCGCTTGGAAGCTCAAGCTCCTGCGGAAGTCCCTTGAACTCTACCAGTTTCTGGATCAGCTGCTCTTTGGTCGGTTTCTTGCGGAATTTAACGAATACAGCTGCTGTATGTCCGTTGAGAACCGGAACACGTACGCACTGGCATGTGATCACCGGTGTGGTAGCCGGAACGATCACACCGTCCTCGATCTTCCCCCAGAGTCTTAACGGCTCTTTCTCGCTCTTCTCTTCCTCACCGCCGATGTACGGAATGATGTTGTGCTCCATCTCCGGCCAGTCTTTGAATGTTTTTCCTGCTCCGGAAATAGCCTGATATGTAGTAGCTACTACTTCGTATGGCTCAAACTCTTTCCATGCGGTAAGTACCGGAGCATAGCTCTGGATAGAGCAGTTCGGCTTAACAGCTACGAATCCGCGTTTTGTTCCGAGACGTTTCTTCTGGAACTCGATCACATCGAAGTGCTCCGGGTTGATTTCCGGAACTACCATCGGAACATCCGGTGTCCAGCGGTGTGCACTGTTATTGGAAACAACCGGTGTCTCTGTCTTGGCATACTCTTCCTCGATTGCCTTGATCTCTTCTTTCGTCATATCAACTGCGGAGAATACAAAGTCAACAGTAGCTGCAACTTTCTCTACCTCGTGGATATCCATAACGACCAGTTTCTTTACTGCCTCCGGCATCGGAGTATCCATTTTCCATCTGCCGCCTACAGCCTCCTCGTAGGTCTTGCCTGCGCTTCTCGGGCTTGCTGCTACAGTAACCACCTCAAACCACGGGTGATTCTCCAGAAGAGAAATGAATCTCTGACCAACCATTCCAGTTGCACCTAAAATGCCGACTTTAAGTTTTTCACTCATAATAAAACTCTCCTCATCTTGTGTCCCTCTATGGCACACATTTGTCTTTTCTGTAAATACTATACCAATTTTTCGGAAAATGCAAGCATTATCTTAATTTTTTTCAAGATATTCCTTATTCTGAGCGATCACCTGCTCCATAACAGATGGTCCCGGTGCACCAAGAGTTACTCGTTTCTCCACACAGGTCTTCATACTGATCGCCTCGTAGATATCCTCCTCAAAAACAGGGCTGATCTCTTTGTACTCGGAAAGTGGAAGCTCATCCAGGGAGATTCCTTTATCCAGGCAGAGAAGAACCAGTCTTCCTACGATACCGTGGGCATCACGGAACGGTACGCCATGGTTTACCAGATAATCTGCGGCATCTGTTGCGTTTGTAAATCCTCTCTTTGCGCTTGCCTCCATATTTGCCTTATTGAACTGCATGGTGGAAACCATACCTGTAAACAGGGCGATACATCCCTTTACAGTATCAATGGCATCGAACGTAAGCTCTTTGTCTTCCTGCATGTCTTTGTTATATGCAAGGGGAATTCCCTTCATAGTTGTAAGGATAGATGTCAGTGCACCATAGACACGGCCTGTTTTTCCGCGGACAAGCTCTGCGATATCCGGGTTCTTTTTCTGCGGCATGATGCTGCTGCCTGTGCTGTATGCGTCGTCAATTTCAACGAAACGGTACTCGTTGGAGTTCCACAGGATGATCTCCTCGGAAAAACGGCTCAGGTGCATCATAATGGTAGAAAATGCGCTTAAGAGCTCGATCACATAATCTCTGTCAGACACGGAATCCATGCTGTTTCTGGTAGGAGCATCAAATCCAAGAAGCTCTGCGGTATAAGCACGATCCAGCGGATAAGTGGTTCCTGCCAGTGCTCCGGCTCCAAGAGGACAGGTGTTCATTCTCTTACGGATATCAAAGAGTCTGTCACGGTCTCTCCTAAACATCTCAAAATATGCGCCTACATGGTGAGCCAGAGTTACCGGCTGTGCCTTCTGGAGATGGGTAAATCCCGGCATGTAGGTGTGTACATTCTCTTCCATGATCTTCTGCAGGGCAAGAAGAAGGTCTTTCAGCTCTTTGTCTGTCTCATCGATCTCGTCGCGGACATACAGTTTCATATCCAGAGCCACCTGGTCATTACGGCTTCTTCCTGTGTGGAGTTTCTTTCCGGCGTCTCCGATACGGTCGATCAGGTTTGCCTCCACGAAACTGTGGATATCCTCGTACTCGGATGTGATCTCAAGTTTGCCCTCTTCCACATCTTTAAGGATTCCATCCAGCCCTTCTGTGATCTGATCTTTTTCTTCCTCTGTCAGGATTCCCTGTTTTGCAAGCATGGCAACATGTGCCTTGCTTCCGCAGATATCCTGTTTATAAAACTTCTGGTCAAAAGAAATCGATGCGTTAAAATTGTAAACCAGCTTGTCCGTTTCTTTTGTAAAACGGCCTCCCCATAACTGTGCCATAATATTCTTCCTCACTTTTCTTTTTTGCGGCAGAACTGTCTTCTCCGGGCGGACATGAGATCCGCCTCCCGGACGTCTGCACTTTTCTGTGTTAGTGTATCATATTTTTATGGAAATGCAAAGTTTTTCATACTTATACATACCATAAGTATTTTATACTGAGCATTTTTTTGATATAATAACCCCACGGATAAAATGGATAAACCGGAGGTATTTAATATGAGTATTCTTTCAGATGCAGCACATGAAAATATGATAAATTCAGAAGCTGCTGTAACATATATTTTAAAAGCCCTGTTTTCAGATGTGTTTAAGTTTGACGGTACAACGGAAGTCATGATTTCCGAAAATATCAAGCGAGGATGTCCTCATATATGGAAGGATCCGAATTATCGCATAATATCAGATAAACTGTTTCACTGGTGGTTGTCTGATATGCCATATATTTATCTGGCTATGCTGGAAGATCAAAAATTTGTACCCGTATTATACGAAAATCTGAAAAAGATTGTCGAATATGACAAAAACCATTCTTTAGATGCAAGAGTATATGATGAAAACAAAAATGTTTTCTCTTCAAAATTATGCACAGGTACTGTTTTTCATGTTGATTTTACAAACTTCAATGAAACTCTGTACAAGAAATTACTTGCAGATCTGGAAAGATCCATGCATGCTTTAGATGATATCCGTGACCGGGTTGATGATTTTGTAAACGGCCTCTCCCCGTCCAAACGCCACCAGATTTCCTATATTGTCTGCAATTTCATGTACCTGCTGCTTGAATTGATGCATAATGATGATATATGTAACTGGTTTGAAGCAATCAGTAACTATTATCAGGATATGGCCCATGCCCATGCTGCAGTCTATGAGGAAGCATGTGATAACCCTGATGATTTTGCATAATGCTAAATACAGGACGGGAGATATTTTTTCCCGTCCTGTTTCTTTTTACGAAACTGTATTGTTTCTTCTTAATCCCCGGAATTTTCCAGGACTCTTTTTCTGTCTCTTTCCTGTGCTTCTCTTTTTGAAAAAACACAGCCGCAGTAATTCTGTCGGTACAGATCGTGCTCGTGGGACAGCTCAATGGAACGCTTGTAGCCATTCTTTTTCTTGAAATCCGAAGTCAGATGTGGCACTTTATAGATTTCTGCCAGCTCCTCACCGATCTCATTGATCTTCTGTGCATTTTTCAGCGGGCTGATGCTTAAGGTTGTGGTGAAATAATCATATCCGCCCTCCTTCGCCAGTTTCGCTGCCTCTTCCATCCGCAGACGGTAACACTTAAAGCACCGCTCTCCTCCTTCCGGAACATCCTCCAGTCCTTTTGCCATCTCATAAAATTCCTTCGGGTCATACCGTCCCTCCACCAGAGTTACCGGATGGACAAACTCCATCTCCCCGATAAGACGCCGAATCTCAGCCACGCGGTGTGCATATTCCTCCTCCGGTGCAATATTGGGATTATAAAAAAATATGGTGATCTCAAAATACTGCGACAGATATTCCATCACATAACTGCTGCAGGGTGCACAGCAGGCGTGAAGAAAAAGTCTGGGCGTTTTTCCCTCTTTCTGAATGTTTTCGATCAGTTTATCAAGCTCTTTCTGGTAGTTTCTTTTATTCAATGTTTGTAATTCCTTTCTCTCTGACTGTTTGGCGGCAGGCACCGGCGTCTCCTTTTCTGCCATGCGCCTTCTCCTGTTTCAGACATATGATAATATTATACCATTATCTACAAAAAGGAGGCAATATCCATGAATCCCATCCTGAAAGTACGGGATGTGTGTCTTTCCTATCACACATTGTCCGGTGAGACACCTGCCCTTTCTCATATATCCTTTGACCTGATGCCCGGCGAATTTCTGTCCATTGTAGGACCCTCCGGCTGCGGCAAATCTACACTTCTCAATCTGATCGCCGGCCTTCTCGCCCCGGAATGTGGTTCCATTACTCTGGATGAAAAGCCGGTATCTGCCGGCAGTACCGCTGTAGGATACATGCTTCAGAAAGATCATCTTCTGGAGTGGCGCAGTATTTACAAAAATATTCTCCTTGGCCTTGAAATCCGTAAAGAACTCACTCCCGAAAAACTTTCTCATGCCGAAGAACTTCTCCGGATATATGGTCTTGACCGTTTCCGGGATGCCAGGCCCTCTCAGCTTTCCGGCGGTATGCGGCAACGTGCCGCCCTGATCCGGACCCTTGTGTTGAAACCGGAACTTCTGCTTCTGGACGAACCATTTTCCGCGCTGGATTATCAGACCCGCTTAAATGTCAGTGATGACATTGGAAAAATTCTCCGAAATTCCGGCAAACCTGCAATTCTGGTTACTCACGATATCTCCGAGGCCATCAGCATGGCAGACCGGGTACTGATTCTTTCTCCCCGCCCTGCCACTGTACAGAAAATTGTTGACATCCATCTGAATATCAATAACCGTACTCCGCTTTCTTCCCGAAATGCTCCGGATTTTAAAAAATATTTTAATCTCATATGGAAGGAGCTCAACGAAAATGCCTGAAATTTCCAGACATCAGAAACAATATCTTTTACAGTATAAAAAAGAAAAACGTCTGATCTTCACAGCACGAATTCTTCTCTTTGTCCTGTTTATGGGACTCTGGGAAATGTCTACCAGATGCGGATGGATTGATTCCTTTATTTTCAGCAGCCCTTCCCTCATCGGAAAAACCTTTCTTTCCATGTGCAGGGATCAGTCTCTGTTTTCCCATATTGGAGTTACTCTGACAGAAACTCTTGTCAGTTTCTTTTTTGTTGTAATCCTGGGCGTGGGAACTGCCATTCTTCTCTGGTGTTCTCCAAAGACTTCCAGAATCCTGGAGCCTTACCTTGTGGTACTGAACAGTCTCCCGAAATCTGCCCTTGCACCTCTTCTGATTGTATGGCTGGGTGCCAATGAGCGAACCATTGTAGTTGCCGGCATGTCCGTGGCTATCTTTGGTTCTGTTATTAATCTGTACTCCGGTTTCTGCCAGGCAGATCCGGAAAAACTAAAACTGATTGAAACTCTGGGAGGCCACAAAAAAGAAAAACTGACAAAAATCATTCTGCCAGCTTCCCTTCCTCTGATCATCAGTGTTATGAAAGTAAACATTGGTCTCTGTCTGGTGGGTGTTATCATCGGCGAGTTCATCGGTGCCAGAAAAGGTCTCGGATATCTTATCATCTATGGAAGCCAGACTTTTAAACTCACCTGGGTTCTTATGTCCATTATGATCCTGTGTATTATTGCCATGGGACTGTATGCAGTGCTTAATCTTTTGGAAAAATATATACAAAAGCGATAAAATGGCAACTTACAAATTCTTAAAACAAAAAACACGCTGCCAGTTAAATACTGTCAGCGTGTTGTAATTCTGTTTTATTTTCCCATAAAATCTGTGCAGAATTCTTCCCACGGTACCGGTCTGGAATAATAAAATCCCTGAATTTCATCACAGTCCAGTTCCCGGAGAATTTTTACCTGACTGGCCGTTTCCACCCCTTCTGCAAGTACCTGCATTCCCAGACTGTGTGCCAGGGCTATGGTATGGCGGATCACTTCTTTTCCTCTCGGATTTTCTATGTAATCAATCAGGCTCTTGTCCAGTTTCAGCGTATCAAAGGGCAGCTGGTTTAAACTTGTCATGGAAGAATATCCGGATCCAAAATCATCCATATGAAGTTCAAATCCGGCATTTACCATCTTCTCTGTAAGCTCCTTAATCTGCACATTATAAAGAGCTGCTGTCTCTGTAAGTTCAATAGGCACTGCGAAAAATGGAATACCATTCTCCTCTACAATATGTACATAACGCAAAATCATATTTTCGTAGTGGATACTTGCCCTGGAAAGATTCACCGAAATAGGGATCAGCTTTTTCCCTGACCTCATAAGTGTTTTCTGAATCTCACATACTTTATTAAACACATATTCATCCAGGCGTACAATCAATCCATCCTTCTCATAAAGTGGAATAAATTCACCTGGAGATACCATAGAGCCATCTTTTTTCTTCCATCGTACAAGTGCTTCCGCACCTGCGATTTCTTCTGTTACTACATTATATTTAGGCTGGAGATAAACCACAAATTCTTCATTGCGGATAGCTTCATCAAACTCATTTTCCATCATCCTGTCACGGATATGTTTCCGCCCCATCTCCTCATCATAAAAAGCAAACGAATGCTCATAGTCATTCTGTATACTCTTCATGGCAAGAAATGCCCTGTCACAGATCAAAGTCAGCGGTAATGTCTTATCCACATTTTCATAAATACCATAATTCACAGCCAGATTTGAAATGGGAGCCCTCTCTGCAATCCTGTGAATAGCAGCTTCCACCTTTTCTTCTGCAAGGTTCAGATCTCCATATACAATAGCTACAAACTGATCTCCACCATATCTGGCTACCATTCCACTGTGAACCTGTTTTTTGTATGCATCTCCGAGATATGCCAGAACCTGATCTCCTGTTTTTTCTCCGTAGGTACCATTAATCCACTTGAAATTTTTGACATCTGCCACAACCACATGAAACTTCTGGTCATTTTTGACACGCATCAGTGTCTTTGCATGATGAAAAAATGCCTGGCGGATATAAAGTCCCGTCAGCTCATCGTATTCCAGTGCAGACAAAACAATCGCAGATTCCCGAAGCTTGATTACACTGTTGATCTTTCCCTTCACAATCCGGACATTGTAAGGCTTCCGGATAAAGTCAACGGCACCCAGTTCCAGACAGCGAACCTCATCTTCCGGGCGGTTACTTCCTGTTATTACAATTACCGGAACAGAAGAAAGCATTACATCATCCCGGATTCTGTCCAGAAACTGAAATCCGTCACAGATTGGCATACTCACATCCAGAAGAATTGCAGAAATATCACGGTAATTTTCTCCCAGCAGCTTCAGTCCCTCTTCTCCGTTAACCGCAGTCATAACTTCATAACTGTCTTCCAGGAGCTCTGCCAGAAGTTTCCGGTTCAGTTCATTATCTTCTATTATAAGAAGCTTTCTTCTGGACGATGGTCCGCCTGGTTCCAGAATTGATTCCATTTCACTGTGTTGAATATCCATATCTTCATTGGCAAAAGCCAGAACAATCGCCTCAAAATCATCTGCCTTCCCAATTCTTGCACATTTTACATAGTAATAATGTGTAATTCCGTCCCTTCTCACCCTATAGTGGATCATAAACTGGGAAACCTTTTTCAGACGCTGACAGATTTTGTCAAAATCCAGCATCTGCCTCATTCTGGTCTTATCCTCAGACGCAACATTATCTTCTATGTAAATGTCCACTACTTTTTCGTAAGGTTCCTCACGGATCAGGCTTTCACTTACTCCACCAAGTACAGGATTATGAAAACGGAATACCTGTATTTCATGTGTGGCACAGTTTACAGAATAAATATTGCTGTAGTCCTTGCCCAGCACATTGATGATTCCCAGCAGCAGAGGATTCTCTCCATTATTGGTAATTCCTCTGTATGTTTCTTCTGTTGCTTCTGCCGCCGAAAATATCATCGCATGTCCCAGTTCTCCGGACTCCAGCTGAATTTCCACTGCATCAATGGATCTCAGAACCTTTTGCTTCGTTTCCAGATAGTTCTTCGGACCTTCAATACCGTTAACAACCGGGCATTCCGCACATGGATTCTCTTCATGCATCAGACATCGATAACACTTTTCTCCCTTTTTCAGCTCCGGGTATATAATTTCTGCCGCATGGTTATAGCTGACTATATTATAATCTGCATCTATTACATACATTCCCGACGCATTCTTGCCCACTTTTTTACACCTCCAGGACCCTTGTACTTTTCTGCTTCCGGTTCTCTCCTGTCCATACTGACAAAAAAATGTTTCTGGGAAATTGACAGAGACTTCTGTCGTGACACCTCACAGATAGATCAAAATGGTCGCCAAAATTTCATAGTTATGCAATAATAATATACTCTTTTTACAACAATAGCAAACATTTTTTCATATAGTTCTCCGTTTTTCCCATATTTTTCATATGATTCCAGCAGATTTTCGCAATCTGCTTCGCTGTCTGCTCAGCTTATATAGATGTAACCAGCAATCCTGCATTTAAAAGTGTTACAATTCCCGCAATCGTCCATAAGGTTACCTTTAATCTGGTACTGTTGGCATATTTTCCCATAACTCTGGTGGACGATGTAAGATATATCTGTGTAAAAACAGTGATGGGCAGCTGCATTCCCAGGAGCATCTGCGAATAGATCAGTCCATCAAAAGGTGAACGGACCAGAAGAATCAGCAGCGCAGCGGGAACCATTGTTATCAGTACACCCTGTCTGGTTTCTTTTGTACTGATATCATATGGTTTATTAAAAATTCCCGAAAAAATAGTCCCGCCTGCCATTCCGGCTGTAATACTGGAAGAAAGACCTGCCAGAAGAAGTGCCAGGGCAAAAATCACAGAGGCTCCTTTGCCCAGAAGCGGAGTCAGCATATTTCCCGCCACAGACAGATCATTAACTGCGCCTTCCCCTTTTCTGTAAAAAGTCGCCGCTGCCATCAGAATCATTGCACTGTTGATCGCCCAGCCAATAATCATGGAAAAAAGCGTATCCTTAAACTCATATTTCAGCTGTTTCTGAATCACCTCTTCCTCTTCCAGATTCCACTGCCTGCTCTGAATTACTTCGGAATGAAGGAAAAGATTGTGCGGCATTACAACTGCTCCCAGGACACTCATAATCACAGGCATGGAATTTTCCGGGAAATATGGTTTCACCCATCCTGACACTGCCGCCGGCCAGTCAATATCTGATATACCAATCTCAACCAGAAAAGAAAAACCAATCAGAGAAACAAACAATATAATCAGTTTTTCAATTTTTTTATAGGCATTTGTAAACTGGCATACCAGTACTGCCAGCAGTATCACCATACTTCCCACCCGGACAGGAATATGAAACAGCATCTCAAGAGCTATGGCACCTCCCAGGATTTCTGCCATGGCTGTCGCAACCGCTGCTGCCACCGCTGTCCAGAGTACTATATTTTTTACTGTTTTATTCATATAGCGGCTGGCGGCTTCCGAAATACAAAGGCCCGTAACAATTCCCAGATGAGCCGCATTATGCTGCAGAATAATCAGCATAACCGTAGACAATGTCACCATCCACAGAAGACTGTATCCATAGCCGGAACCTGCAGCTATATTGGATGCCCAGTTTCCCGGATCAATAAATCCCACCGTTACAAGCAGCCCCGGGCCTACATATTTCAGAAAATCAAGACTGTTTTTCCCCACTGATTTCAGATATTTTCCCATATGGCATGTCTACCTTTCTTTATGTTAGTTTTGACTAACTATTTCAGACATACATTACCACATCCATTCCGTTTCGTCAATCCTGTATTTATTTCATCCGAAAAGACTTTCCTCTGACTGGTAAGTCTGCCAGCTCCGCCAGACGCCTGATCCCTGCATCTGCAATGGATACCGCACTTTCCACATGATTAAAATCTGTGGCACTGTAATCAAAAAGAATATTTCCCTGGGCCTCAAATTCCTCATCTCTCTCCCAGAAAAAGAATCTCATTGGCATGCATTCAAAAGCCCTGATTTCATAGCCCACATCTCCCTGTGGAAGTTCTTTTCCTCCAAGTTTGCCAAAGGCCTCCCGAAGTTCTTTTTCATGCCCGGAAAACGTAGCTTCAAACACATCCGTCTCCCCGACCTTATAGGCCGGAGCAAATGGTCTTGCATTGCGAAGATCTGCAAAAGGTACCCACTTATTCATAAAAAAAGCTCCTTCTTTTGCATATCCAAGAAGTGTATAGATATTCAGCATTTCCGTTGTATCTGGTTCCCGCTGGCCATCCATACTGCAGATCCTTCCATTTTTCAGGCTGATTCCGTATTTTCGCCCGAAATGGACCAACGTAAAAAAACCCTTTTCTTCTTTCAATTCCGGAACCCGCTTTCTTAAATTCTCCAGATCCATTTTCATGAATTTATCTGCCCAGTCTTCACATAGCTTTACATAGTTGGAAATTTTTTCATCTTTCATCTTATTTTCTCCCTCTGTTATTCCCAAATAGTTCTTCGCCGGATACTTTTGTCCGAATAAAATCTTTTTTTCAGAATACACTTTTTCCTCTTCTTACGCAAGCAAATCCGGATTCTGGATGTTTTTTCACCATTTTATCTGAATTTCAGGACCGGCTTTGACCGTTTCTTTCTATTCCGACAAATTACCTGTCAATTTTTTCAAATTCGCACAAAATTTTAACACAAAAATAACGTTTTTTTGCACAAAAAACTGGATTTTCAATCCCAAAAGGTGTATAATATGAACAAAGTTTATTGTTTTTAAGTTAAAACACTTCTGACAATAAACAAGAAATGAAAGTGAGGATTCGCCATGAAACAAAACAGTATGTTAGCAATGATTCTGGCCGGCGGAAGAGGAAGTCGTCTTCACGAGTTGACGAATAAAGTTGCCAAGCCAGCCGTTGGTTATGGTGGTAAGTATCGCATCGTGGATTTTCCGCTCAGTAACTGTGCCAACAGCGGCATTGATGTCGTAGGTGTACTGACACAGTATGAATCAGTTTTACTGAACAGCTATGTAGCAGCCGGTGGCCGCTGGGGCCTTGATGCCAAGGACAGCGGAGTTTATGTACTTCCTCCACGTGAGAAGGCTGATGCCGGTCTGGATGTATACCGTGGAACAGCTGATGCGATCTCTCAGAATATTGATTTCATCGACTCACAGAACCCGGAATACCTTCTGATCCTTTCCGGTGACCACATCTATAAGATGAATTATGCAAAGATGCTTGATGACCATATCCAGCATAAGGCAGATGCGACTATTGCAGTTATCGAGGTTCCCATGAAGGAAGCCAGCCGTTTCGGTATCATGAACACCGGTGAAGATGACCGCATCGTGGAATTTGAGGAGAAACCGGAACACCCGAAGAGCAATCTTGCCTCCATGGGTATCTACATATTCAACTGGAAGCTTCTGCGCAAGCTCCTGCTGGCAGATATCAAAAATCCGGATTCCAATCACGATTTCGGTAAAGACATCATCCCTACACTCCTTGCACAGGACAAGGCACTCTACGCCTACAAGTTCAAAGGCTACTGGAAGGATGTAGGAACCATCGATTCCCTCTGGGAAGCAAACATGGATCTTCTCAGTCCTAACAGTGAACTGGATCTTAACGATCCTACCTGGAAAATCTACACTGAGGATGCTACCTCTCTTCCACAGTATATCTGTGATACCGCTGTGATCAACACTGCTTTCATTACTCAGGGCTGTGTTGTAGAAGGTGAGATCACCAACTCCGTACTTTTCACAGGCGTCAAGGTCGGTCCTGGTGCCAAGATCATCGACAGTGTCCTGATGCCGGGTGTTGTTGTTGAAGCAGGTGCCGTTGTCCAGCGTGCTCTCGTTGCAGACGGAGTCGTGATCGGTACCAATGCTCGTGTCGGTTCCAAGGACAGTGAGCACATCGAACTTGTATCAAAACGTGTAAAGGGGGCTGAGTAATATGTTTAAAGCATTTGGAATCGTGAATTCCTCAGAAAGAAATATCCATGTGGAGGGGCTTCAGGACTACCGTGCGATCGGCGCCTTTTCATTTCTCGGAAGATATCGTGTCATCGACTTCCCGATCTCAAATATGACCAACAGCGGAATTGAGTACATTCAGGTCTATGTAAAGAACAAACCCCGTTCTCTTGTAGAACATCTCGGAACCGGACGTCACTATAACATCAACTCCAAGAGCGGTAATCTCCAACTCCTCTTTTCAGAGCATTTCGGAGTCAACGATATCTATAACACCGATATCGACAACTACTACTCCAATCTGGAGTGCATCGAAGCAGTTCATTATCCGTATGTTGTTATCGCTCCGAATTACATGATCTACACCACCGACTATTCCAAGCTGATCGATGCCCATATCGAATCCGGTGCAGATGTGACCATGCTTTATCATTCCGTTGATAATGCCAAGGAGAACTATCTGAACTGCCACATCCTGAACCTGAACCGTCAGAAGGGTGTTCTCTCCATTGAGCACAACCACGGCAATGCAAAGAACCGCAACATTTTCATGGATACCTACGTAATGAGCAAGGAGCTTTTCATCAGCCTCATCCATAAGGCAAAAGAGATCTCCTCTCTTTATACCCTTGCAGACGTGATCAATGCCGGCTGCAGAGACGGTGAGCTGGATGTGCGTGGTATATCTCATCGCGGATATTTTGCATCGATCACTGATTTCAAGAGCTATCACGATGCAAATATGGATCTGATCGACTACAAAACTGCAACCGATCTTTTCCATGATAACTGGCCGATCTATACACGCACCAATAACTCCTGCCCTACACATTATTTTGACACAGCTAATGTTTCCAACTCCGTTATCTCCAACGGCTCCATGATCGAGGGAACTGTAGAGAATTCCATTGTCGGACGTGGCTGTACCATCAAAAAGGGCGCTGTTATCAAGAACTGTGTAGTTCTTGCAGACTGCACCATCGGTGAGAATGTCCATATCGAAAATCTGGTCGTAGACAAGCATGCCAAGATCACACATGCCAAGGAGATCATCCGTCCTGCTGGTGAGCCTGGCTACATCAAACGTAACGATACACTGTAATATTCATATAATAAGGCCTCCGGTTCCTGTGGTACGAACCGGAGGCCTTATTTATCTCTGCGCTCAGCTGAGCATATGAATCCATCATTTCAGAACAGACTGGATCCATTTCAACGCATTATCTTTATTCTTCACATTACCCGGAAGACAGATGCACACCGGATCATAGCTCAGACCAAATTCCTCTGCAACACTGCTGCTGCCGTCAAGCTCCAAATGCTGATCATCCACAGCGCCCAGAGACTCAAACACCTCATCCCCAAACGTTTCCCTGAGATCTGCATACATCCCGCTGTCCTTCTCATGTTCATAGAGCTCCTTCGGCATGATCAGGACATCAACGGTAGCACTCTGGATTTCCGTCACATATGCGATCCTGGCATAGTAATCAAAATCCTCTCCTGTCTCGTCCGTCATCAGATTCTGTGCCACACTGACTTCTGCATATTTATCCTCTGTTCCCAGTGTCTTCAGAACATCCTCTTCCACCTTCTCTGAGTCATAATTCCCTGCATTCACCACCGCAATGGAAAGCACCGTCTTCATCTGTGCGTGCCGGTAAATATTCACTCCCAGACAGACTCCGCCGATGACAAGAAGCACGCACAGCATATGTATCTTATAATACATCCAGATATACTGAAGCTTCTTACCTGTTCCCATTCCCTTCAGTTTCTCTTTTTCGATCCGGCGGCGTTCCTTCTTCGTCAGATCTGTTTCGTTGGGCATCTCCGGATTCAGTACACTCTCATCGTGTCCGTCACTGCCGGCCTCCGCTCTGTTTTGTAAATCCATAAAAATCTCCTTTTTCTTTCATGTCTCAGTATTTTTTACCCTGAAGCAGGATATTACAGTCGATTTCCCCGCATCCTTCGGGGGAGTACTGTGACTTATCAATAAAGGATATTTTAGCATATTTTGGTACAAAATCACAGCACATAAATATGAAAATACCATAAACTCCTCTATTTCCGGCAGATCCTCATTCCATATCCATACATTACCGCCACAGCAGTCACAAAAACACAGACCATCACCGGTCTCATCCACAGATATAAAAGATTTTTTTCAATTCCTGCTGCCACAGCCACATCCTTAAGGATATCCGCCACACAGAGATGGAACAGATAAATAAAAAATGCATATTTCTGACCGATGGCTACCGGAAGCTCGGGCACTTTCCGATTTTTTCCCATGATCGCAATGAGAAAAAGGCCAACAGCCATAAATACTGAACCCAGAAACAATTCCAGTTTGCCAAAATACCGGTATTCCAGCAGACTTACGATTACGCCGCCAGCTGCCGTGCCATACAAAAGAAGCACTTTTTTTCCGGCAAACCAGGCTTCCAGCTTTTCCTGATGTCTGTGTATCAGATGTCCCAACATAAAAAACGGAAATCCGGTAAACAGATAGTTTCGAAACTGCATAACACGGAAATGCTTTTCCGGGAACAGGAAGGTCGAAAATTCCTCCATTCCGAAATGGATCAGAAGAAGCACCGGTATCAGAACATATGCCTGCTTACAAATCCGGAATCTTGCTGCCAGGGCAAAAAGAAGATAACAATAGAGCAGTGCCGGGAGAAACCACAGATGCCATTTCACCTGAGAGCTGTTATTATATAGAAGAAACTGGCGAATATGTTCCCCCGAAACCAGGGCTTCCAGCCATTCCTTCTGGCTTGCTCCGTCGATGTGGTTCTGGATCAGCTCCCACAGACAGCAGACCGGAAATGCCACAAGCATCAGCTTCAGAACATGCCGGATCTTTTTTCCGGTTCTTATAAATTCCGTATCATCGCCACAGAAACAAAAATATCCGGATACCATAAAAAACACAGGTACTGCAAATCTGGCAAGTACATTGGCTATAATTCCGGCATTTCCCGGAAAATGGACGTGAAGAAGCACAACTGCATAAGCACAGATCGCCTTTACCATATCCAGAGTACGGTTTCGCATAAAAATTACTCCTTTTTATATCGAACGCTTATCCCGGAAATATGATTCCGGAGTTCCCTTTTTTCGAAACGATATACTAACAAACCGGCAGAATTTTGTCAATGCTGTTTTTCTCCTGTACGGTTTACTCTTATACGTTTTACTCTTGTACGGCTTCCGGATCTGAATTATAATTCTTTTATGACCTCTATGACAGGATGTTTGTTATTTCCTCAGAAAGGATTCTATGTTTTATGAAAAAAGACGGCTACTATTCTTCCGGCGAATTTGCACGCATGGCACACGTAACTCTGCGTACTGTCCGCTATTATGATAAACAGGATATCCTGAAACCCTCTCTCGTCACCGAATCCGGCGCACGTTTTTATACAGACGAGGATTTTGCAAGGCTTCAGCAGATCCTCCTTCTGAAATACCTGGGCTTTTCCCTGGATGACATCCGTGAAATGACCATCGGTGATTCCGATTATCATTTCATGCTGAATTCTCTGAATATCCAGCTTCGTCTGGTCCGTGACCGGATCGAACAGATGCAGCTGGTGGAAAAAGCGATCCAGGATACCGCACAGATGATAAAGGAACAGCACACCATTGACTGGAGCCAGATGCTGAACCTGATCCACCTGACCGGCATGGAAAAAAGCCTCAAGAATCAGTATCAGAATGCCACCAACATTTCCTCCAGGATCAACCTCCACAGCCTGTACTCCCAGAACAAACAGGGATGGTTTCCCTGGATCTTTGAGCAATGCCGGATCTCACCCGGTCTTCGTATTCTGGAGCTGGGCTGCGGAGACGGAACGTTATGGACCGACAATCTTTCCCTTCTGCCGGAGGATATCTCCATCACACTTTCCGATATTTCCAGCGGTATGCTCCGCGATGCCAGACGAGCCATCGGTTCCTCGGATACCCGGTTTGCATTCCGGGCCTTTGACTGCCGAAAAATCCCCTGCAAGGACGAAAGCTTTGATCTGGTGATCGCCAATCACGTGCTTTTTTACTGCGATGATATTCCCTCCGTCCTGAAGGAAGTCCGCCGTGTCCTCGCTCCCGGCGGAAGATTTCTCTGCAGTGCTTACGGAAAGGCACATATGCAGGAGGTCAGCCAGCTGGTGCAGGATTTTGATGAACGGATCGTGCTTTCCGCAGACCGGCTTTATGAACGGTTCGGACGTGAAAACGGCCAGAGTATCCTGGCGCCTTTTTTCCCAAAGGCTCAGTGGCTTTCTTATGAAGACTGCCTTCTGGTCCAGGATGCGGAACCGCTGATCTCCTACGTCCTCTCCTGCCACGGCAACCAGAATCAGTATATATTGGACCGTTACAAGGAATTCCGGGCCTACACCGCCAGAAAAACTGCCAAAGGATTCCGCATTACCAAAGATGCCGGCGTATTTCTTTGTGAAAAATAGCCAAAAATAAAAAATATGAAAAAAGCTCTTGAAGGTGACCTTGCGTCACCTTTTATAATACAGTTACAGTAACAAAGTTATGTGCAGGCACGACTTATGCTGCACATCATCACGCAAAGGAGAAAACATATGAAAGGAATTATTTTAGCCGGAGGCTCCGGAACACGTCTTTACCCACTTACCATGGTGACCTCCAAACAGCTTCTGCCGATCTTTGACAAACCGATGATCTACTATCCTATGTCTGTTCTTATGAACGCAGGCATCCGTGATATCCTGATCATCTCCACCCCGCAGGATACCCCGAGATTTGAGGAGCTTCTCGGTGACGGCCATCAGTTCGGTGTCAACCTTACCTACGCTGTACAGCCAAGCCCGGACGGACTTGCTCAGGCATTTATCATCGGCGAGGAATTCATCGGCAACGACACCGTATGTATGGTCCTTGGTGACAACATTTTCGCAGGACATGGCCTCAAAAAGCGCCTGAAAGCTGCCGTAGACAATGCAGAAACAGGCAAAGGTGCCACTGTTTTCGGATACTATGTAGATGATCCGGAGCGTTTCGGCATCGTGGAATTCGACCAGAACGGAAAAGCTGTTTCCATTGAAGAGAAACCGGAAAAGCCAAAAAGCAACTACTGTGTAACCGGTCTCTACTTCTACGACAACAAGGTTGTAGAGTACGCAAAAAATCTGAAGCCAAGCGCAAGAGGCGAGCTTGAGATCACAGACCTGAACCGTATCTACCTTGAGAAGGGACAGCTGAACGTTGAGCTTCTGGGCCAGGGCTTCACATGGCTGGATACCGGTACACACGAAAGCCTTGTAGAGGCAACCAACTTCGTAAAAACCATGGAGCAGCATCAGCACCGCAAGATCGCCTGCCTTGAGGAGATTGCTTACTTAAACGGCTGGATCACAAAGGAGGACGTGCTCAAGGTTTACGAAATCCTTAAGAAAAACCAGTATGGCCAGTATCTCAAGGATGTTCTGGACGGAAAATATCTGGACGCGCTTCACTAAGCCGATCTGATTTTCCGACACTGAATTTACCTGCGGACTCCGTTTCGACGAAATCCGTATAAGATCAATCATTTATTATAAAGGAGATTTTTTATGACAATCATCGTTACCGGCGGCGCCGGATTTATCGGAAGCAACTTTATTTTTCATATGATGGAGGCTCATCCGGATTACCGTATCGTATGCCTGGACTGCCTGACCTATGCCGGAAACCTTTCCACTCTTGCACCGGTCATGGACAAACCGAACTTCCGCTTTGTAAAGGAAAGCATCACAGACCGTGACGCTGTTTACAAGCTTTTCGAGGAGGAGCATCCTGACATCGTGGTAAACTTCGCAGCTGAGAGCCACGTAGACCGTTCCATCGAAAACCCGGAGGTATTCCTTGACACCAACATCAAGGGTACTGCTGTTCTCATGGATGCCTGCCGTAAATACGGAATCCAGCGTTATCATCAGGTTTCCACAGACGAGGTTTACGGAGATCTTCCTCTTGACAGACCGGACCTCTTCTTCACAGAGGAAACTCCGATCCATACAAGCAGCCCGTACAGCTCCTCCAAAGCAGGTGCTGACCTTCTTGTTCTCGCATACCACAGAACCTACGGCCTGCCTGTGACCATCAGCCGCTGCTCCAACAACTACGGCCCGTATCACTTCCCAGAAAAGCTGATCCCGCTGATGATCGCCAACGCTCTGAACGACAAACCACTCCCGGTTTACGGAAAGGGTGAAAATGTCCGCGACTGGCTCTATGTTGAGGATCACTGCCGTGCCATCGACCTGATCATCCACAAAGGACGTGTAGGCGAGGTTTACAATGTAGGCGGACATAACGAGATGAAAAACATCGATATCGTAAAACTGATCTGCAAGGAGCTTGGCAAACCGGAAAGCCTGATCACACATGTAGCAGACCGTAAAGGCCATGACATGCGCTACGCTATCGACCCGACCAAGATCCACAACGAGCTTGGATGGCTTCCTGAAACAAAATTCGCAGACGGAATCAAAAAGACCATCAAATGGTACCTTGACAACAAGGAATGGTGGGAAACCATCATCTCCGGTGAGTATCAGAACTACTACGAAAAAATGTATGGAAACCGCGAGGAGGTTAAAGCATGAAATTTTTCGTAACAGGTGTTGGCGGCCAGCTTGGCCATGACGTAATGAATGAACTGTCCGGCCGTGGACATGAAGGCGTAGGAAGCGACATTGCACCTTCCTACAGCGGCATTGCAGATGGTACTCCGGTTACCACCATGCCTTATGTCCAGCTGGATATCACAGATAAAGAAGCTGTAGCAAAAGTGATCCGTGAAGTAAATCCTGACGCAGTGATCCACTGTGCCGCATGGACAGCCGTAGATGCTGCCGAAGATGAGGAAAACCGTGAAAAAGTGCGGCTTGTCAATGTAGTGGGAACCCAGAATATTGCGGACATCTGCAAAGAACTTGGCATCAAAATGATGTACATTTCCACAGACTATGTTTTTGACGGTCAGGGAACCACTCCATGGGATCCGGACTGCAAAGACTACGCTCCACAGAATGTATACGGCCAGACCAAACTTGACGGTGAACTGGCAGTATCCGGTACTGTTGATAAGTTCTTTATCGTACGTATTGCCTGGGTATTCGGCAAAAACGGAAAGAACTTTATCCGTACTATGGTAAATCTTGGAAAAACTCACGACAAACTTACCGTTGTCAGTGATCAGATCGGAACTCCGACTTATACTTACGATCTTGCCCGCCTTCTGGTTGACATGATCGAGACCGATAAATATGGTTACTATCATGCAACCAACGAGGGCGGCTACATCAGCTGGTACGATTTTACAAAAGAAATCTTCCGTCAGGCCGCTGCCCTCGGACATAAAGAATACGAAAATGTGCAGGTTTCCCCTGTTACAACTGCGGAATATGGTGTTTCCAAAGCGGTCCGTCCTTTCAACAGCCGCCTGGATAAATCCAAACTTGTAAAGAACGGCTTCCAGCCTCTTCCAACATGGCAGGATGCTCTGGAGCGTTATCTGAAAGAAATTCTGTAAATTTCTGTAAATAGCACAAAAACGCCTGCATTACATGCCGGTCCAGAATTCATAACTTCTGGCCGACGACTGTGGTGCAGGCGTTTTTTTATTATTATGAAAAAAATTATTCTACGGTAACACTTTTGGCAAGATTTCTTGGTTTATCCACATCCAGGCCTTTGTTTACACTTACATAGTAACCCAGAAGCTGTAACGGGATCACCGCCAGGGATGTTGCAAAATGCGGATCTGTCTTTGGAATATATACCGTGAAATCTGCAGTATCTTCAGTATTATAATTTCCAAATGTTGTAAGTCCCATCAGATATGCACCACGGCTCTTGCACTCAACCATGTTACTGATGGTTTTTTCGTAAAGTTTCGGCTGTGTCAGAACACCGATCACAAGAGTTCCATCCTCGATCAGTGAAATCGTTCCATGTTTCAGCTCACCGGCTGCATATGCCTCAGAATGAATATAACTGATCTCCTTCATCTTAAGACTTCCCTCAAGACTGATGGCATAATCAATTCCTCTTCCGATAAAGAAAATATCCTTGGCATTGGCCTGTTTGGAAGCAAACCACTGCAGTCTTTCCTTATCCTCAAGAATTCTCTTGATTTTCTCCGGGAGTGTCTTCAGTTCTTTTACATAGGCATCACACTGTTCTTCTGTGATCTCACTTCTGATCTTCGCAAACTGGAGTGCCAGCACATAGGCTGCGATCAGCTGTGTACTGTAAGCCTTCGTGGTCGCAACAGAAATCTCCGGACCTGCAAGTGTATAAAATACATTGTCTGCCTCTCTTGCAATAGAAGAACCGATAACATTCACAATAGCAAGTGTACGGATCCCTCTGGCTTTACATTCGCGGAGTGCCGCAAGGCTGTCTGCTGTCTCACCGGACTGACTGACAATGATCGCAAGGCCGTTTTTGTCCAGGATCGGATTACGATATCGAAATTCTGATGCCAGCTCTACACGTACCGGGATACGTGCCAGATCTTCAAACACATACTGTGCTGCCATACCGACATGATATGCGGAGCCGCAGGCAACGATATAGATCTGGCTGACATTCCTGATCGTATCCTCATCCAGTCCAACCTCGGAAAGATCAATTTTTCCATCTTTTACAACCGAATTGATTGTATCAGAAACTGCCTTCGGCTGCTCATGGATCTCTTTCATCATGAAATGTTCAAATCCGGCCTTCTCTGCTGCTTCCGCATCCCACTCGATCGTCTTGAGTTCCTTCTCGATCTCTTCTCCATCCAGATTGTAAAAGGTGATCTCTCCCTTTTTCACATGAGCCATCTCCTGATTTCCAATATAATAAACATTTCTTGTATATTTCAGGATTGCCGGAACATCTGACGCAATATAAGATTCCCCATCGCCTACTCCGAGGATCATCGGGCTGTCTTTTCTTGCCACAAAAATCTCTCCTGGATAGTCACGGAACATCATTGCAAGTGCATAAGAACCACGGATACGTACCATTGCATGGCCGACTGCCTCAACCGGTGATTCTCCATATTTCTTATAATAATAATCCACAAGGTTTACCGCAACTTCTGTATCCGTAGCAGAATAAAAAGTATATCCTTTGCGGAGAAGTTTGGCCTTCAGCTCCTGGTAGTTCTCAATGATGCCGTTGTGTACGGCAACAACATTTCCATTTTCACTGACATGCGGGTGTGCATTCGTCTCGGATGGCTCTCCATGTGTTGCCCATCTCGTGTGGCCAATGCCACAGGTTCCCGGAACCGATTCTCCTCCATTAGTCTTCTCGATCAGAACTTTAAGGCGACCTTTTGCCTTAATGACTTCTGTTTCTTTATCACCGTCACGCACTGCGATACCGGCGGAATCATATCCTCTGTATTCAAGTTTCGAAAGGCCATCCAGCAAAATCGGTGCTGCCTGATGCTTACCTGTAAAACCTACTATTCCACACATATTCTAGTCTCCTTTATAATATGTATAACATCTTTTCTGTGAGAGTATATCACATATTTCTTTTTTTTGCGATAAATACTTTTTCCCTAACGTTCTGTGATCTTTCCCGGATTATCGATCAGTATTTTTTTTACATATTCTTTTCCCATTATTTTTTCCATTTTTGCAGCGCATTTACCAATCTGGGGGATTCTTTCATTCTGCCGGTGCCCGTCTGAGCCTACAAAATCCAGGATTCCCTGTTTCATCAGTTTTTTCGCGAATAATTTCGCTCCAAATCCACTTTCTCCGCTGATCGTATCCGCATTGATCTGGATATAAGCCCCTGCTTCTCTTAACTCTTCAAGAAACCTGATATCGCTTCTGGTCGCCTTATAACGTTCTGCATGGGCAATGATCGGAATAAATCCGTTCATCAGAAGACTTCGTACCCTTTCTTCTATATAACTCTTTTCATCACTGTTACTGAATTCTACAAGTACATATCTGGAACCGGCCAATGTAAGTCTCCGGCCTTTTTTCAGGCATTCTACCATATCCATACTGGAATGCAGTTCACAGCCCAGATAAAGCTGCAGGTCACCCTGTCCGATCTTGATGGCTTCTCTTCTCAGCTGCATAAACTGTCTTGTTACAATATTCATATGTGGCTCAAACATTTCATATCGAAAATGGGGTGTCAGTATTACATGTCGCACGCCTTCTTTATATTCTTTACTCAGCATCCACAGGGATTCTTCCATATTCCTTGCGCCATCATCTACCCCTGGCAGAATATGGCAATGAATATCATAAAGTCCTTTCATCAAAACAATCCTTTCATTTCTCTTAGCAGTATCTCTGTGTTTTCTCTCGTGGCTATTATACAATCCTGTCATTTATTACGCAAGGTCTTTATTATTCTTCTCTCCTATGTTAAAATAGACCCACGGCAATGAGTGCAGCAGTTACAGGAGGAGCCTTATTTTTTTGCCAACCGTGATTGGCTGCCATAAGGAGGATATAAACATATGACAAAACAGGAATTTCAGAAACTGACTGAGAACCATGTCCTGCTGCTGGATGGTGCTACCGGTTCCAACCTGATGAAAGCAGGAATGCCAAGAGGTGTCTGCACAGAGAGCTGGGTGCTTGAGCACAAAGATGTGATCCAGTCCCTTCAGAAAGCTTATATTGAAGCAGGAAGCCATATTATTTATGCACCTACATTCGGTGGAAACCGCATTAATCTCACCATGCACGGTCTGGAAGATCAGATTGAGCAGATCAACCATACCCTGGCCGGCTACACCAAAGAGATCACACCGGAGGGCGTTTATGTTGCGGGAGATATCACCACAACCGGTAAGATGATGGCCCCGGCCGGTGATATGACCTACGAAAAAGCCTTCGAAACCTATCAGGAACAGATCGGTTATCTCCGTGACGCAGGTGTGGATCTTATCGTAGCGGAAACCATGATCAATATTGAAGAGACACTGGCTGCTGTAGATGCCTGCCAGAGTGTCTGCGATCTCCCGATCATCTGTACTGTGACTGTAGAAGCAGACGGAAGTATCTTCAGCGGCGGCAATGCCGTAGAGGCTGCTATGTCCCTCGAAGCTGCCGGTGCCAGTGCAGTCGGCATCAACTGCTCTGTTGGTCCGGATCAGCTGGTATCTGTTGTCCGTAATATCAAAGAGAATGTTTCCATTCCGGTTATCGCCAAACCGAACGCGGGAATGCCGCAGATCGATGATCTTGGTAATGCCGTTTACAGCATGACACCTGCTGATTTTGCAGGCTATATGAAGGTGCTTGTTGAGAACGGAGCTTCTGTGATTGGCGGATGCTGCGGTACTACACCGGAATTTATTTCAGAAACCGCACGTGTTCTCGGACTTCGATAACTTAACAAAGCGGATTTGAAATATCCACCTGGAATTTCCAGCATGGTAATCATACAAAAAATCCTGAGAATCCTATGCGAAATATAACATAGAAATTCTCAGGATTTTTATTTGTTTCTGTTTTTCAGAAAAAGGATCTCCTATAATCTCAGATACTATTGCTCTTCCGGCCTGTTTGACGCATCTGCAAATGCTGCACGGATTGCTTTTCGTACCGGAAGTACGCATGCCGGAACCACAGAAAGTCCATCCACTCCCATCTGGATAAATTTCTCTGTAAGATTGGAATCAGCTGCCAGCTCCCCGCATATGTAAACATTACATCCGGATTTATGTCCGGCTTCTGTCACCATACGGATCATCTTTACAAGTGCGGGATGATGGTCGTTGTATTTATTCTTAAGAAGAAGATTCTGCCTGTCCATAGCCAGGGTATACTGGGTCAGGTCATTGGTTCCGAGACTCAGAAAATCCACACGTTTTCCCAGTTCTTCACTGATCATAACTGCAGCCGGTGTTTCGATCATGATTCCGGTACGGATATTTTTGTAGGGAATATTCTTCTCATCCAGGCCTTTTTTTACCTCCTGGATCAGTTTTTCGATCTCATCCAGTTCTTCCTCCGATGTGATCATCGGATACATCAGACTGATGTTTCCATAGGCACTTGCCCGGTAAATGGCACGAAGCTGGGCTTTGAACATTTTTTTCCGGTCAAGGCAAAGTCGGATACCGCGGTTTCCCATCATAGGATTGACTTCATCCGGGATGGCCATATATTCTGCCTGCCGGTCTGCACCCAGATCTACGGTACGGATCACAACCGGACGGCCTTCCATATCCTCCGCTACCTTCTTATAAGCACGGAACAGCTCGTTCTCTCTTGGATAATTTTCTCTTCCAAGATACTGAAATTCACTTCGAAGGAGACCGATGCCTGTAGCTCCGTAATAAAGAACCGTATTTAGATCATCCAGATTTCCGATATTGGCCAGAAGTTTGATCTCTTTTCCATCGGCCGTGATATCCTCCTGATTACGAAGTCTTAAGAGTTCTTCCCGTTCTTCCATATCTGCCGTATGGCGGATCTCATATTCCTTCAGAAGTTCCGGTTCCGGATCAATATACAACGTTCCTGTATATCCATCCACAATAGCCATGTGACCGTCCCACTCCTTCTGTATCTCCACTTCCACCAGTGTAGGCACTGCCATGGATTTCGCCATAATCGATACATGGGAAATGATTGATCCCTGATGCATGACTATTGCCAGAAGGCTGGATTTGTTCATCTCCAGAAGTTCATTTGGAGAAAGCTGCTCTGCCGCAAGGATCACCGGCTCATCTCCCAGATTGATCCGCGCATGGGAACCACCCATGGCGCCGATCAGAAGTTCTGAGATCTCCCGGATATTTTCGATCTGTTCCTTGACAGCCTCGTCTTCCAGCTTGCGAAATACATTGGCAAGCTCATCTCTGGTTGTCTGGACCGCATAAGCCGCACTGACCTTTTCTGTTGTGATCATGCTCTCTACAGCCCGCTGGAAACTGCCTCCGCTTAAGAGCTTCAGCTGACGTTTCAATGTCAGCTCCTGCTCTTTTGGGAGGGGTGCTCCGTTTTTATACATATGCTGGATCTGGGTCTTTACTGCTGTCCTTGCATGGTCCAGACGATCCAGCTCTTTTTTTACATTGTCTACCATAGACTGACGGATCTGGTATTCGCCCCTGTGGTAATACAGTATTTTTCCAATGGCTATTCCGGAAAAAGCGGATGTGCCTTTGTATATTTCCACCTGAAAAACCCCCTTACTGGTCTGTCCGCCTTAATCGCAGGCAGCTTTAAATTCTGTCCAGATCTTATTGTATTCCTGCTCTGCTTCCTGGCTTACGTTCTGCACGATCTCACCCTTGGTCACATCATCCGGCACAACCAGGTTCTCATCTACCAGATCATCTGCTGCCTTGTTTGTGTTGTAGTAACCTACAGAATTGATGCATTTTGCAGTTACTTCCGGCTGCAGGATATAGTTGATAAATTCATTGGCAGCCTCCGCATTCGGTGCCTCACTTGGGATAAAGGTTCCAAGAATACCAAATCCAAGACCTTCCTCCGGATAAACCACCTTCAGGTCCGGGTTATCCTTCAGCGCCTGTGTTACCTGGGATGTGTAGAGGAATGCCACACTTGCCTCTCCATTGAGAAGTGCATTCTGTGTATTATCATCCTGGATCATACGGATATTCGGTGCAAGCTCCTTCAGTTTCTCACCGGTCTTGGCAATCACATCCACATCCTCTTCATTCATGCTCTCACCCATGGAAAGCTGTGTGATTCCGGCAATTACACGGTAATTTCCGATAATCGCCACGCTGTCTTTCAGGGATTCATCCCAGAGATCTTTGTATCCTTTGATGTCGATATCTACCTGATCCGGATCATAAACAATCAGCGGAATTCCTGCACCGTATGGTACGGTGTACTCGTCATCCGGATCATAAAACTGTCCCTGGAAAAGCGGATTGATGTTTCCGAAATTGGTAACAGTATCCTTGTCGATCTTCTGGACAAGTCCTTCTTTTACCGCACTGTCGATAATGTAATCATCTGCAATTACCACATCGTAATCGCCGCCTTTTGCCTGGGAAAGTTTCTCAAGCATGGTCTCATCGGTATCAAAGTTAGAGTAAACAACCTTGGTTCCTGTTTCTTTTTCAAAATCATCCAGCACTTCCTGCGGAACCATTCCGTCCCATGTGTAAAGTACCAGTTCATCTTTATCCTTTGCACTGACGCTGACACCTGTTACCATAGATGCTCCAAGTGCCGCACATAACATGATCGCTGCCGCTTTTTTTGCTTTCATAGAACCTCCTTCATGTCTCTCTCTGACGTCTTGTTATTTTGCTTTTACCTTGGTCCAAAGCTCTGCGAATTTCTGCTTGATCTTTGGCTTCTGGTATCCGAAGATTTCATTCTTTGGATTATCGATCTGCGGAATATAGGAATCAATTCCCTCATAAGTTCCGTTTTTCATCTCCTCGAACGCACTTTTTACAGTAGAAGTATATCCTACTTCTTCGGTATTGGAAAGAGCATTTTCGTCATCCAGCATAAAATTGATAAACTTATGGGCCAGATCTACCTCATTACAGTCCTTGGTGATGACCATCGCATCATACCAGGTATTGGTTCCCTGCTTTGGAGTGTAATAATCAAGATCCGGATTCTCACTGATGATATAAGAAGCGTCACCGGAATAAACCACTGCCATTGCTTTGTTTCCGGAGATCATATTATCGATCACATCATCTCCTGCATAGATCGGATCCATGGTATCACGCTGGTTGATCAGCCATTCATAAGCTTCCTGAATCTCACCCAGATCTGTGGTATTCATGGAGTATCCAAGTGCTTTCAGGGCGATCATAAAGGAATCTCGTTCGGAATCGTACATGTAAAGATTTCCTTTATATTTCTCATCGGTAAGAACATTCCAGCCCTCTCTATCCAGATCTTCCTGTGATACTACATTCTTATTGTAAAGGATTCCCACGGTTCCCCAGAAATACGGACAGGAATAGCGGTTTCCCGGATCATAGTCCTTGTTCTGTACTTCAGGGAGAAGATTCTTCTTATTTGGAATCTTTTTCCAGTCAATAGACTGAAGGTATTCTTCCTTGATCAGCCTCTCGATCATATAATCGGACGGTACCAGAACATCGTAGGTCTCACCGCTGGCAAGTTTTGTATACATCATCTCGTTGGACTCAAACGTCTCATAGACAATGGTACAGTTGTACTGTTTTTCAAATTTGTCGATCAGGTTCAGATCCATATATTCACCGGCATTATATACACGAAGTACATGGCTTCCCTGGCTTACAAGCGTCCATTTTCCAAAAACGACCACCAGGATCACAGCCGTAACTGCTGCCACGATCTTTCTTGTTCTCGGATTCATCTTCTTTACTGTAGAATCCTGAAGCTTCGGCAGTATCAGATTTGCAAACAGCAATACCAGTACGATCACCACGATCACGAGCGTTGACAGTGCGTTGATGGTCGGATTGATACGCTTCGTCATATTATATACAACGATGGAGATATTTTTTACTCCATTTCCGGAAACAAAATAGGAAATTACGAAATCGTCAAAGGACATGGTAAATGCCAGAAGCGCTCCCGCAAAAATTCCCTCTTTGATCATAGGCACGATAACTTTTGTAAGGGCCTGATATGGCGTTGCACCAAGATCCATCGCCGCATTGGCCAGGTTAGGGTCCAGGTTTCGCACCTTCGGATATACACTGGTAATTACATAAGGCGTACAGAACGCGATATGTGCCAGCAGCATGGTCAGATAACCTTTCGTCATTCCCAGAGAAGAAAACAGAAGCATCAGACCGATAGCTGTTACGATCTCCGGGTTCAGGATCGGAAAGTTATTGATGGTAAGTACCAGTTCCTTCAGTACTTTTCTGGATTTGGAAAGGCCGATGGCTGTAATAGTTCCCAGCACTGTGGAAATAATTGTTGCCAGGATTGCCACTGTGACAGAAACATAAACTGCCTTGCTGATCTCCATGTTGTTGATCAGCTCCCCGTACCAGCGCAGGGAAAATCCTGTAAATCTGGTCAGGGACTTGGACGAGTTAAAGGAAAAAATCATAGTCACAAGGATCGGCAGGTAAAAAAATGCCAGACACAGCACTACATATAATTTTGAAAATATGGTATTTTTTCTTTTCATCTCCTGCCTCCTTTAATCGTCCTGGGTGTCCATCTTCTTCATCAGGCTCATAAAGATCAGGATGATCACTGCCAGGATCAGAGAGATGGCACTTCCAAAGTTCCAGTCACCTACGGAAATAAACTGTGACTCGATCAGGTTACCGATCAGCATGTACTGACCGCCGCCAAGAAGCTTCGGAATAACGAAAGTTGAGATGGACAGAAGGAATACCATCATAACACCATTGACCACACCTGGCATGGAAAGCTTCCAGGTGACTTTCCAGAAGGTCTGGAATGGATTGGCCCCAAGGTCATTGGCCGCCTCGATCAGTGATTTATCCATTTTACTTAAAGAAGTATGGATCGGAATGATCATAAACGGCATGAAGTTACAGACAAGGCCCACAATAACCGAAAAATCTGTATACATCATGGTGATCGGTGAAATTCCCAGCATTTTCAGAAGGTTGTTCACCAGACCATTGTCTGAAAGAATATTCATCCATGCATAAGTACGAAGGAGCATGTTGATCCACATGGGGATCGTAACCATAAGGATGAGAAAACTCTGCACCTTCTCGGAGTATTTGGAAATAATATATGCCAGCGGATATCCGCACACAAGACAGATCAATGTGGTCAGGATACCCAGGCGAAAAGATTTCAAAATAACACTTAAATAAGTAGTTTCCAGGAATTTTGCAAAATTCGCCCATGTAAAATGTAAAGTCAGAACTTCATTTCCATCTGAGGTAAATGCATAAAGTACGATCAGGATCAGTGGTACCACGATCAGGATCGAAGCCCAGATGATGTACGGCTTGATCAGATGTTTGAACTGTTTCATTAGTATCCTCCCATTCTGCACATAACATGGATATCCTCAGGACCAAACTTCAGTCCTACTTCTCGTCCCACTTCCGCATAATCGGTAGTGTGCACCATGTATGTGCGAAGCTCCGTCTCGATCAGGATCTCATAATGAACACCTTTGAACGTAATGTTCCGTACAGTTCCTCTGATCTTGGCCTGATCCGGTTCCACAATATCCAGATCCTCCGGACGGAGAACCACCTCAATGGCTTCGTTGTCCTCAAATCCCTTATCCACACATTCAAACTGGAAACCATCGAATTCCACCAGGAAATCTTTAATCATCGTTCCTTCTATAATATTGGACTCTCCGATAAAACCTGCCACAAAACGGTTCTCCGGCTCATTGTAGATGTCTGTCGGGCTTCCGATCTGCTGGATCTCACCGTTGTTCATGACAACTACGGTATCGGACATGGAGAGAGCCTCTTCCTGGTCATGGGTAACATAGATGAACGTGATCCCTACTTCTCTCTGGATCTTTTTCAGCTCGATCTGCATCTGTTTACGGATCTTGGCATCCAGAGCTCCAAGAGGCTCATCCAGAAGAAGGACCTTCGGCTCATTGACAAGAGCTCTGGCAATGGCAACTCGCTGCTGCTGACCGCCGGAAAGAAGGGTGACGTCTCTTTTTTCGAAACCTTCCAGACCTACCATCTTCAGCATTCTTTTGACTTTCTGCTCAATGACAGTTTTATCTACTTTTTTCAGATTCAGGCCGAAACCGATATTGTCCATAACATTAAGATGTGGAAACAGCGCATATTTCTGGAACACCGTATTGATCTCCCTTTTATATGGAGGAAGCTTGGAGATCTCAATGCCGTTAAACAGCACCTCTCCACCGCTTGGTTCCTCAAATCCTGCGATGATCCTCAAGGTTGTTGTTTTTCCACAGCCGCTGGGTCCCAGAAGCGTAAGGAATTCGTTTTCGTGGATATCCAGGTTGATTCCCCGGAGCACCTGCTGGTCATCAAAATTTTTTGTGAGATTTTTTAACTCGATCAGTTTATTGCTCATCTCTCTTATTCCCCTTCCCGCGTTTTCCCATGATCAGATACACGGCCAGCACAAGGAGGATCACTCCCAGCATCATAGTACAAAGTGCATTGATCTCCGGCGTAACGCCTGTTTTCATCTGTGTGTAAACTTTTATCGGCAGCGTGGATACACGCGGACCGGTCACAAAAATGCTGATCACCACATCATCCATGGACATGGCAAAAGCCAGCAGAGAGCCGGATATGACAGCCGGCATGATCAGAGGCAGGGTAATGTCCCAGAATGCCCGGAAAGAACCGGCGCCAAGATCTCTGGCTGCCTCTTCCAGGGACAGGTCCATTCCCACAAGCCGTGCTTTTACTTCCATTAAAATATAGGGCACGCAGAAAACCGTGTGTCCGATCAGAAGTGTCAGCATTCCAAATGGCAGGTTCAGCATATAGAAAAATGCCATCAGTACCATTCCCAGAATGATCTCCGGGATCATCAGAGGCAGAATGGAAATGTACTCCATCACCCCTTTTGTTTTCCAGTGGATCCTGGAAAGTCCTACAGCCCCCAGTGTTCCGATCACTGCAGATACCCCGCAACTGGATATAGCCAGAATCAGGCTGTTTTTCAATGCCTGGATCAGATCTCTGTCATGAAACAGTTCCTGATACCATTTCAGGGAAAATCCGGTAAAACGCACCGGAAGTCTTGCTTCATTAAACGAAAATACCACTACCACGCCAATGGGCAGATACATAAGGAAAAACAGGATTCCCAGGTACAGTCCTGAAAGTTTTGAATTCTTTTTCATCCGATTCCCTCCAGTTCCTTCACATTGGTGATCTTCCTGTACAGTACGATCATCAGAGTGGTCAGTATCATCAGTACCACCGCCAGTGCCGCGGCAAAAGGCCAGTTATTCCCTCTTGTCATCTGCTCCTGGATCAGGCTTCCTACCAGTACGATCTTATTTCCGCCCAGGATATCCGCAATAAAAAACAAGCCCATAGATGGAATAAAGGTAAGGATCACTCCGGAAAGAAGTCCCGGCAAAGTCAGCTTAAAGGTAACACTCCAGAAAGCTTTCCATCTGCTGGCTCCCAGATCTCTGGCTGCCTCCACCAGTGACCAGTTCAGTTTTTCCGCACTGGAATACACGGACAAAGCCATAAACGGCAGCAACACATAGATCATACCGATCACAATGGCAGGATAGCTGTACAGGATTTTTAAAGGCTCCTGAATGATGCCAAGTTTCATCAGCAGATAGTTCAAAAGACCCTTTTTCTGGAGAATGATGATCCAGCCGTACAGACGGATCAGGGAATTCACCCAGAAAGGCAGCATCAGAAACAGCATGGCAAGCTTCTTTTTCCCCTCGGAAAGCTTTGCCATAAAATACCCAAATGGGTAACCTACCAGGCAGATGATCAGGGTACTGGTGATGGCAAGGCGAAAAGATCCCGTAAAAGTCTGTAGATATACCGGTTCCAGGATCTGTTTATAGTTATCCAGTGTAAATTTCCAGTTCACACCATAGCCGCCGTCTGCCGTGAAAAAGCTCAGTGCGATCACATACAGAAGGGGCAGCGCAACGAAGATCAGTGTGAAAAGATACAGCGGCAGGATCATCCATACGGAGCCTGCACCACGCTTACGCATTGATGCCTCCCTGGTCCACCAGTACGGCATCTGTGGGAAGAAAACAGCAGCGCACCTTTTCTCCTACGCTGACGTTTGTATCAATGCCATAACGACTTGCCACGATTTCCTGGCCTTCCGAGGTTTTCAAAACAACACGGAGCTGGCCGCCGGCGAAAGTTTTTTCCACAACTTCGGCGATTAAGCCATAGCAGCTATTGTCTGTGTTCTTTTCTGCAGATTCGTGTGCACTCTTTTGTGTGTTTTCTAGTGTGTAATTCTGCGTGCTTTCTTGTGCATTTTCTTTATTTTCCTCAAATCGGATATTTTCACTTCTTACTGCGATGGTGACCTTTTCTCCTTTTTGGGGCAGATATCCTTTATCCGGTTCGGCAGTAATATTAACGTTGTTCATCGATACTTTGACTTTTCCGGCATCCGTTCTTACTGTGATCTGATCAGAAGCACCATCTGTTCTCTCTGGATCAACGCTTTCCACAACACCGGTAAGGATATTTGCATTTCCCACAAACATTGCCACATAGCTGGTCTTCGGATGATTGTAGATCTCATCCGGCGTTCCGATCTGCTCAAAGCGGCCGTGGTTCATCACTGCGATCGTGTCGGACATATTGATAGCTTCTTCCTGGTCGTGAGTGATATAGATAAACGTGATCCCCAGTTTCTTCTGCAGGCGTTTCAGCTCATGCTGCATGGCACGCCTCAGCTGCAGATCCAATGCCCCAAGAGGTTCATCCAGAAGAAGGACTTCCGGATTGTTCACAAGTGCTCTGGCAATGGCTACACGCTGACGCTGACCGCCGGAAAGTTCTGAAGGCTTTCGCTTCTCAAATCCGGAAAGCTGAACCAGTTCCAACATTTCTTTTACCCTTCTGCTGATTTCCGCTTTCGATGTTTTTTTCAGTTTCAGTCCGTAACCAATATTATCTGCAACATTCATATGGGGAAAAAGTGCATAGTTCTGGAAAACCGTGTTCACATTACGCTGGTTCGGTTCCAGGGATGTCACATCTTTTCCATTCAGAAAAACCTGTCCGGAATCTGGCTGTTCCAAGCCTGCGATGATCCGCAGTGTGGTGGTTTTTCCACAGCCGGAAGACCCCAGCAAGGTAACAAATTCTCCTTTTTTTGCTGTAAGACAGATGCTTTCCAGGACGTCCTCCCCTTCCTGGAAGCTCTTTTTTATATTTTTGAGTTCTAATGAAATTTCGGACATTTAACTCTCCTTCTATTTACTATTACACAGATATTTCTATCTCTTTTTCAAATATGAACCTCACTTGTCTCAACACTTATCTCTCTGTGCGTTTACAAATATCTGAGTTATGAGGCATGCGGATATCCATCCCCCGCAGGGAAATTTCTTGATGCAAGATTGCTTATTGCACCCACTCAGGGGACTTCTTTGATGCAAGATTACTTATTGCACCCACTCAGGAACTTCCTCGATTCGGTTAACTACTCATTCTCATGGAAATTATCCCTTATATACTGACAATAAGTTTCTTTATTAAATACCGGTTTAAATTCCCGACAGATTTTTTTTGCTTCTTTTGCCTGATCGCAGAGAAGGTGATACGTAGTCAGTGCCAGAAGTTTGGCTGGTTTGATATAAGCCAGTTCTTCATCTACGATCCGAAAATCTGCCCCGTGAAGTTTTCCCTCAAATCCTCCAAATGTGAAATTCAGCACAGGAAACAGATGGGTCAGATCTCCCACATCGGTACAGGCATTGTTAAAATCTGCCGGCTTTGAGCACCGGTATGTCGCATCCAGAAGCTTTACGGATTCCTCCATCACTTTGTCTGCACCTCTGTGCAGGATCGGCATATATCCCTGAAGCGGTTCTCTTTCAATCTTTCCACCAAATGCATAGGCAGCTCCGTCATAAGCGCGGTCCATTTTTTCCTGAGTTGCGCGTATCGCATCAAGGGATGCCGCACGGACTTTTGTCTCGATCACCGCTTCGTCCGGAACCGCATTGATCACATCTCCGGCTTTTCGGATCACGTTATGAAGGCGCACATGGTCTTCCTCCCGGAAAGTTTCCCGCATCAGTCCCATCATCTGAATCGCACTGGAAGTAATGCTCAAAGCATTTACTCCATCCCAGGGATCAATGGCTGCGTGCGCCGCTTTTCCTCTTACTGTGACACGCTCTGCGGAAAATCCATTGCAGGCTGCATTCCCCAGATAAAAGTCTTCTTCTACCGGCATCATGTGTACATGTGTGGTCATAATAATATCCGAATGATCAAATTCTCCAAGCCGGATCAGCTCGCTTTTTCCGGATGCCGGAAAACCGATTCCCTCTTTCCGGAGCCGTGCACGTTTATCTGCATCAATGTATTCTTCCGCCGGAACGGCAAAAAAAGATACGGACCCAGACAGAGAGGCTTGAACCTCCTCATTGGTCAGTGCCAATGCTGCGCCGATCATGGCTGCAATCTGTGCGTGGTGTCCGCATGCATGTGCTGTCCCGTTAACGGGATCAGCCATCGGATGCGACTTACATCCGATGGCATCAAGTTCTCCAATAATAGTAACATTCGGTCCGTCCTGTTCCATCCACTCTGCGCGGACCCCTGTGCGTGCAAGTCCTCCATGTACACGAAGTCCCAGACCACGCAAAAAAGCCGCTACGTGTGCGGCTGTTCTCTCCTCATAAAACCCCGGCTCCGGATGACTCTGGATATCCTTCGCAAAGGCTATAATCTCGTCTCTGTGTTCATCTATTGTCTGAATGATTTTTTCTTCAATATAATTCATGTTGCATAACCTCCATTTTCCGCAGGTTAAGCTATATGATATCATAAAATAGTGGGTTTGGAAATAGGTATTTTGTGGAGATATTTCGCCACCCCGTCATTTTCATTAGATTCGATGATTCCGGTTGCCACAACTTTCAGTTCACTTACTGCATTTTCCACTGCATAGGCTTCATCCGCAATTTCAAACATATCAATATCGTTTTTCCCATCGCCAAAAACAACTAATCTGTCACATTCCAGTTTTTGTTTTAACTGCAAAGCAGCTTGCGCTTTGGATGCTTTTTGTGGCATGATCTCCAGCCATTGTTCTCCTGTATAGATGTCTTTCTGATAAACAACGTGATATTTATTTTTATATTTATGATAAAATGGTTCCAGTTTCTCCGGCTTATCAATACATGTGATATAAAAAAGATTCCCATCCATCAGTTCCGATTCTGCGGTTACAATATTAGTGCGTTTGTCACCTCTTCGGCTGTTTAAAAAGGCCTGCATTCCGCTTGTTGCTTTTTCCGGTATATAAGAAAATTTTTCGATATTATTCTGATATGAATATATGATCGGATATATTTCGTGTGCAAAAAGATCTTTTAATACCTCATATACGTCCTCCTCAAAATAATTGGCAATGAGGATTTCCTCTGTGATATTATCTTTTACGAATGCACCGTTGTATATAATAAGAGGAAAATGTGTGTTAAGACCTTCTGTTACTTTTTTTGCTGTATTTAATGAACGGGCTGTTGCATAGGAAAATAACATGCCTGAGGCAGTTAAGGTATTGATTGTTTTTATTGTATACGTGGATAAGGTTTCATTTTTTCGTAAAAGAGTTCCGTCAAGATCTGATACGTATAATGTTTTCATAAATAGATCCTTTCGTTTTGCTGTGTAGAGAAAAAGTGTTTTCGGATGATAATGGATGAATTAATATAAAATATTTCTTATTATAGCACAAAAAAAGTGGCTGTTTAAGCCACTTTCTAATGATTGTATATTCAAAACTACATACATGTGTTTGTTGATGGTTAATCGTTTTTGTTGAATCAAATTTAACCTGCGTGCCGATTTGCCTTTTTTCACGGGCTCACAGCTTGCGCTGCATCGCCTGTTCTTTTAGGCTACTCCAGCAGGAGTCATCTCACGACTCCGTCGTTCGATGTCATTTGCTTCGCAAATGTTCAAGTCAGCTAATGCTCATACGTCCACAAGCA
>PPYE01232995.1_pt1 | contig 83205 bp, 70 predicted proteins | sample 1559881 | NCBI WGS metagenome assembly PPYE01 (sample SAMN08240022, study PRJNA423297) | Human gut metagenome, whole genome shotgun sequencing project. | reverse complement strand
CCTCGTCTTTCTCTTCGTGCAGATTATTCTCTTCCTCATCCGCACGGTTCGGACCGACACCCACGTAGTGGAAGATACTGGCCGCAAAGGTAGCCGCAAAGCCAACAGCCGCGAGCGGTTTCCAGATGCCTTTCCAGAATTTCACGGTTTCGCTGATTTCCGGGTTCTCCGGCAAGCCATGATACAGATTTGGCTTGTCAGCATGGTGCAGCACGTACATGACGTGTGTACCACCGACGCCTGCCGGATCGTACAGACCCGCATTGTCGTAACCGCGGGTTTTCAGCTCAGCAACGCGCTCGCTCGCCAGCGTTTTCATCGACTCTTTCGTACCGAAGTGAATCGCGCCCGTTGGGCAGGTCTTCACGCAGGCTGGTTCTTGCCCAACCACCACGCGGTCAACGCACAGCGTACATTTGTAGACGCGGTTGTCTTCCGGGTTGAGGCGCGGAATGTCGAACGGACAGCCCGCAATGCAATAACCGCAGCCAATGCACTGCTCGGACTGGAAGTCGACGATACCGTTGGCATACTGAATAATTGCACCTTCCGCCGGGCACGCTTTCAGGCAGCCTGGATCGGAACAGTGCATACAGCCGTCTTTGCGGATCAGCCATTCCAGTTTGTCGTTCTGCTCCACTTCCGAGAAGCGCATTACCGTCCACGATTTGGCGCTTAAATCATTGGGGTTGTCGTACACCCCAATGTTATTGCCGACGGTATCGCGAATGTCGTTCCACTCTGAACACGCCACCTGACAGGCTTTACAGCCGATACAGGTGGTAACATCGATGAGTTTCGCCACTTCTTCCTGGAAGTCCCGCGCCTGAGGCGCGGGGGTCAGACCGTTAGTCGCGGAACGACGAATGATATCTTGAGATTGATAAGCCATATGTCGTCTCCGTTACACCTTTTCCACATTCACAAGGAAGGACTTAAACTCCGGCGTCTGCGTGTTCGCATCACCAACGAATGGCGTTAAAGTATTGGCAATAAAGCCTTTTTTAGCTACGCCTTCATAGCCCCAGTGAATCGGAATACCGATGGTATCGATATCTTTGCCGTTCGCTTTCAGCGTGCGAATACGTTTGGTCACCACCGCTTTGGCTTTGATATAGCCACGGTTGGAGGAGACTTTCACGGTATCGCCCTGGGCAATGCCAAGTTTATTCGCCAGCGACTCCCCGATTTCCACAAACTGCTCTGGCTGCAAAATCGCGTTCAACAGCGCGTGTTTGGTCCAGTAGTGGAAGTGCTCGGTCAGACGATAGGTGGTTCCGACATACGGGAACTTATCGGCTTTACCCAATGCTTCGGCGTCGTCTTTAAAGATACGTGCAGCCGGGTTCGAGATAACGTTTGGATGCAGCGGGTTAGTTCCCAGCGGCGTTTCAAACGGCTCGTAGTGTTCCGGGAACGGACCTTCCGCCATCTTATCGAGGGCAAACAGACGCCCCATGCCTTCCTGCTGCATGATAAACGGCCCGACGCCGCTACCCGGAGGCGCTGCGCTGTAGTCCGGAATATCCCAGCCGGTCCACTTAGTGCCGTCCCATTTCAGCAACTGACGCTTCGGATCCCACGGGTTACCCTGCGGATCTGCGGAGGCGCGGTTATACAGAATGCGGCGGTTAAGCGGCCATGCCCATGCCCAGCCCAGCGTGTTACCGAGGCCAGACGGATCGGCGTTATCACGGCGTGCCATCTGGTTGCCTTCCGGCGTCCAGCTACCGGCGAAAATCCAGCAGCCACAGGAGGTTGTACCGTCATCGCGCAATTGGGCGAACGAACTAAGTTGTTGGCCTTTCTTGACGATAACCGCACCGGTTGCCGGATCGGTAATATCGGCCAGCGCCTTACCGTTGCTCTCCATCGCCACTTCTTCTGAAGATGGCTCATGCGGAATGGCGTAGTTCCATGTCATGTTCAGCACCTGGTCCGGGTTCGCGCCACCCTGTTCGGCATACATCTTGCGCAAGCGCAGGAAGATACCGGAGAGGATCTCGCCGTCAGTCAGCGCAATCCCCGGGGCGTCCGCACCTTTCCAGTGCCACTGTAACCAGCGACCTGAGTTAACGATAGAACCGTTCTCTTCCGCGAAGCAGGTCGATGGCAGACGGAACACTTCGGTCTGGATCTTCGACGAGTCAACTTCGTTCAGCTCACCGTGGTTCTGCCAGAAGTTAGAGGTTTCAGTGTTCAGTGGGTCGATGGTGACGAGGAACTTCAGTTTCGACAGACAACCGATCACTTTGTTTTTGTTCGGGAATGAGGCAACAGGGTTAAAGCCCTGGCAGATATAGCCATTGACCTTGCCCTCTTTCATCATCTCGAAGTATTGCAGGACGTCGTAGCCTTTATCCCACTTCGGCAACCAGTCAAAGCCCCAGCTATTTTCCGCCGTCGCTTTATCACCAAAGAAGGCCTTCATCATAGAGACGAAGAATTTCGGGTAGTTGCCCCAGTAGTTTACCTGGCCTTCCAGCAGCGGTTTTGGCGTGTTGGCGGTAAGGTAGGTTTGCAGATCGGTCTGCTTCTCGCTTGGCAGCGTCATGTAACCTGGCAGGCTCTGCGACAGCAGCCCCAGGTCCGTCAGCCCCTGAATATTGGAGTGACCGCGCAGGGCGTTAACGCCGCCGCCTGCCATCCCCATATTGCCGAGCAGCAGCTGGATCATCGCCATCGTACGAATGTTTTGCGCACCAACGGAGTGTTGCGTCCAGCCGAGGGCATACAGGAACGAGGCAGTTTTATCGTGAGCACTGGTTTCTGCGATGTATTCGCAGACTTTCAGGAACGCGTCTTTTGGCGTACCACAGATGTTTTCAACCACATCTGGCGTGTAGCGGGAAACGTGCTGTTTCAGCAAGTTCCACACGCAGCGCGGATGTTGCAGCGTGGTATCGCGTTTGGCGAAGCCGTTTTCGTCCAGTTCATAAGTCCAGGAGGATTTATCGTACTTGCGTTTTTCCGCGTCGTAGCCGGTGAACAGGCCATCTTCAAAGCCGTAATCCTCACGCACGATCAGGCTGGCGTTGGTATAGGCTCGCGACCAAATGTTGGAGCAAGACTTGCTACCGTTGGTCCGTGTCAGACACGCGCCTGGTTGTCGACCGCGAGCATACCCAGCGCGCGGGAGAATTTTTGCGTTAAATAGCCGGTTTCGTTACTCGACGCGGAAGCACACAGCATCCCGGTGGAGAGCCAGCGGTTAACAGTCACGCCTTCGGCGTTTTGCGCAATGTAGTTAGCATCGCGGTCTTCTTTCATCAGTTTGGCGATGCGATCAAACGCCTCTTCCCAACTGATTTGCTGCCATTTATCAGAACCTGGCGCACGGTATTCCGGAAACTTCAGACGGCTTTCGGAGTGGATGAAATCCACCAGGCCAGCGCCTTTCGGACAAAGTGCACCGCGGTTGACCGGGTGATCCGGATCGCCTTCGATATGGAAGATAGATGCTTTGGCGTTTTTTGCTCCGTCACCGAGGCTGTACATCAACAGCCCACAGCCTACGGAACAATAGGTGCAGGTATTACGGGTTTCGCGGGTGCGCAGCAGTTTATACTGCCGGGTTTCCGCGAGTGCTACGCTGGGTGCAAAACCCAGTGCCGCTGCCGTGGTGCCTGCCATACCGCCAGCGCAGATCTTAAAGAACTGCCTTCTGCTGACCTGCATGGATTGCTCCTTGTTTCGACATTGTCACGTCCCATTTACATTCGCTTGCTGCGTGTGCAGGGAGTGGGAGTTATTTTTCTTTGCGGAAGGGGCCGCAAAGGTCCAGAATTGGCTCAATTTCCCTCCATCCAGGAAGGGTTTGTAACAGAATACCATAATGTTGGTGTGTGTGTTCTTATCTGGTTAAGAGAAAGTGAAAAAAACACAGCGAAAAGAAATCGAAAATGTGACAAATATCACAGGTGTTCGTCAAATTGAGTTATGGCGGCGTGATGATTTACAACACCCACGGTTAGATGAGGTCGCGGAAGAAGTTCCCGTTGCGCTGGTCTACAACGGCATTTCGCATGTGGTGATGATGGCGTCGCCCAAAGACCTTGAGTACTTTGCGCTCGGTTTTTCGCTTTCCGAGGGGATTATCGAAAGTCCGCGCGATATCTTCGGCATGGATGTCGTTCCTTCCTGTAATGGTCTTGAAGTACAAATTGAGCTTTCCAGCCGCCGCTTTATGGGGTTGAAGGAGCGCCGCCGGGCGCTGGCGGGACGTACGGGCTGTGGCGTATGCGGCGTGGAGCAACTTAATGACATCGGAAAACCGGTGCAGCCGCTACCGTTCACCCAGACGTTTGATCTCAACAAACTGGATGATGCATTACGTCATCTCAACGATTTTCAGCCAGTGGGGCAACTGACTGGTTGTACTCACGCCGCTGCCTGGATGTTGCCATCTGGCGAACTGGTCGGCGGGCATGAAGACGTGGGTCGCCATGTGGCGCTGGACAAACTGTTAGGCCGCCGGTCACAAGAAGGGGAAAGCTGGCAGCAAGGTGCGGTACTGGTTTCCAGTCGTGCCAGTTATGAAATGGTGCAAAAGTCGGCGATGTGCGGCGTAGAGATTTTGTTTGCGGTGTCTGCCGCGACCACGCTTGCTGTAGAAGTGGCTGAGCGCTGTAATCTGACACTGGTAGGTTTTTGTAAACCGGGTCGGGCAACGGTTTATACCCATCCGCAGCGTTTGAGCAATTAATTAAAATAAGTCCTGCGAAATATATTAAATTGCAGGACTTATTCATTTCGTGAATTTTATTATTTTATTTATAAACAAAATGCGTGTAGTGGCGTTTTCTTTTTTCATTTATTATGTTCACTCTCTTATCTATATATTTATAAGGCAATTAAATGAAAAGGAATTTATTATCTTCCGCTATTATAGTCGCCATCATGTCCCTCGGTCTGACGGGTTGTGATGATAAAAAAGCCGAAACAGAAACGCTCCCGCCTGCCAATAGTCAACCTGCCGCACCAGCTCCTGAAGCGAAACCTACTGAAGCTCCCGTTGCAAAAGCAGAAGCTAAACCTGAAACACCTGCGCAACCGGTGGTCGATGAACAAGCGGTTTTCGACGAAAAAATGGATGTCTATATCAAGTGCTACAACAAGTTACAGATCCCGGTACAGCGCAGTCTGGCGCGTTATGCTGACTGGCTGAAAGATTTTAAACAGGGGCCTACCGGTGAAGAGCGTACTGTTTATGGCATCTACGGCATTAGTGAATCCAACCTCGCTGAGTGTGAAAAAGGCGTAAAAAGTGCTGTGGCGTTAACGCCTGCGCTGCAACCAATTGATGGCGTGGCGGTGAGTTATATCGATGCTGCCGTGGCGTTGGGTAATACCATTAACGAAATGGATAAATATTACACCCAGGAAAATTATAAAGACGATGCGTTTGCGAAAGGGAAAACGCTGCACCAGACATTCTTAAAAAATCTGGAAGCCTTTGAACCTGTAGCCGAATCTTATCATGCGGCGATTCAGGAAATTAATGATAAGCGTCAGCTTGCGGAACTGAAAAATATTGAAGAAAGAGAAGGGAAAACATTCCACTACTACTCTCTGGCAGTCATGATTTCAGCGAAACAAATTAATAACCTGATATCGCAAGATAAGTTTGATGCAGAAGCGGCAATGAAGAAAGTGTCTGAACTGGAAACGCTAGTGGCGCAGGCCAAAGAAGCGGATAAAGGCGGCATGAATTTCTCGTTTATTAATTCGGCAGGCCAGTATCAACTCGAGGCTAAAAAATACGTTCGCCGCATCAGAGATAAAGTCCCGTACTCTGACTGGGATAAAGAGCAACTTCAGGACGCAAACTCAAGCTGGATGGTCGAAGACTCTTTCCCGAGAGCATTACGCGAGTACAACGAAATGGTTGATGACTATAATAGCCTGCGTTAAACGTTTTTGATGATAAATGCAGTGTCGGATGCGGCGCATCCGACACAGTTCACCCCTTGTGAAGTAACTCCATAAATGCCTCATATCCTGTTAACCCGGCAATAATCTCCGCCGGATGCTGACACAATATGCTTGCCAGATAGCTAAATATTTTTAGCTCATGACGCGCATCGGCGGCGGCGCAGGCGATCAAGACATGGTTAATGACTTCGTTATTCACCTCAACTGGTTGGGCGAGGGTAATAAAAAATCCACGAAAACGTCGCTCCTGTTCGCTCCAGCAATGTGGGATGGCGAGGCGATTAACAATCAGGTTTTCACCTTCGCCTTCGCGGGCGATGATGCGTTGTGCTTCATCGGCGGTAATATGGTGTTGTGCGACTAATTGCGCACAAATTTGCCGGGTAATATGTTGCCAGCTTTCACCGCGTACATTCGAATAATGAAAACTTCCGGGGGCAGAGAAAAAACGCTCCGGCTGTTGGCGAATAAATGCCGTCGCCAGAAAATGTTTTATTTGTTCGATACCGGCAGCCGTAATGATATTTTTTACGGTGATGTAATTATTTACCGCGTCATCCAGTAAATAATGGCTGTTGTTAATGATCAATAACGGCTCAATCTCTTCGCGAATGGCAACAAGTTCGCTTAAGCTACGGGCAATAATTACCCGACAATTTAAAACATCGCGCTCAATGGCGAGCTGATTAATAGTGGCAATCGCGTTCTGGTCCGAGAGCAAAATGATCGGCTGGCGTTCGTTTTGATGCCGCTCCAGCGCACAGGCAAAATACAAACCGATCAGATCGCTGTCGAAAAGGGGAATATCGAGCTGTTCACGCAGTAGCGTAATAAAGTGCAGACTCATATCAAAGGCCGCAGGCCAGGCGGCTTTCAGGTTATTCATGCTGCTCTGGCGGTGCTCAGCAATCCACACTGGTGCGGCAAGGCAACGTAATAAATGCCCGGTAATATTCTCAACCAGCTGCGCATCAATAATATTCAATGACGCGATGCCCGGCACCCTTTGCAGCAACCCCTGCACATTATCGGCTGAAATTACCTGCGCTTGCTGATGCTGTTTCTCTATCAAACCCGTCAGGGTTCTTACAGCGTTATCACCAAGAAACAGACCGCTATGTTCAACGATTTGTTTTATCTCGTCACCGGGATATTGCGGCCACTCATCGGTCAGTTGATTACGCAGGGCGTAAATCGCCAGAATCAGGCTGGAGAGATAATCACCCTGCATGAGCGGCCAGCGGTGTTGGTTGTCGCAGGCCGTGGATAAATGCTGAAGGTTGTCTCGTGTTATGCCCGCCAGCGGAATTAAAAACGGATCTTTGCGCAGCAAGTTCGCCAGCAAGATAACGCGTTTCTCTTCTGTCTCATCAATGAAATGGCCCAAACCAGGGCGGCTGGCCAGGCAACAAGTGCGTTCATAACGCTGTTTTAACCGGGGCAGACGCTCTGCTACCCACGTTTCTGGCAAATTAAGCGCCGAGGCGAGTTGCGCACGGGGAGTGAAAGTATTCAGTAATAACAGCGCCAGCAGCCGATCGTCGTTATCGTGCTTTTGCAGCAACTGAAAAAAGCTGCGGCGCTCGAAGATTTCCAGCTGATAGCCCGCACTGCCACTGGCGAAAATGCGGGCTTTGCCGTTAAGGGTGAAGTTGAGATAGTCAATATCACGCAGGATGGTCCTGCCTGAAACGCCAGTCTGTTGTGCCAGCTCGCCAGGCGTGCGCGGCTGTTGCTCCAGCAGATCGACAATCTTTAACTGGCGTTCGTTTAGCATTAATCCACCTGACGGAACTGGCTAAACGCGTTGACTTTCTCCGCAGTTAAGGTCGTCAGAAAACCCCGTATCAGCGTGAGCAGAGCTTCGTAATCGGCTTTTGAAATCATACCGCTGTTGGCGTGCAGATAACGAGTTGGCAGACACAGCGCGACAACCGGACGCCCGCCGCCCATCACGTTGTAGCGCCCGCCATCCGTCGCACCGGTTTTCATGGTGGAAAATTGCAGCGGTAAATCGTTATGTGCGGCACAGCTTTTTAACGCTGCTACCAGTTTCTGGTTGGGGAAGTAGCGCTTGTCAAACAGCATCAGCCCCGGCCCCTGGCCCAGTTTCAGCGGGTATTTAATGTTATCAATGCCCGGAACATCGCCCGCTACGGCGGTATCCAACACGATCACGACGTCCGGTTTAATGTGTTCCGCCGAGGTTTGCGCCCCGCGTAGCCCAACTTCTTCTTCCACACTGCCAACGCCATACAGCGTAATTTCGGGATTATTCACCGTCTGCAATAGTTCAGCCATCATTGCGCAGCCGATGCGGTTATCCAACGCCTTGCCGACCACTTTATCTTCGCCCCAGCAGGCAAAATTGGCTTCCGGGCTAATAAAATTACCAATTTCCACGCCGCGCTTTTCCACCTCTTCGCGACTGTTCGCGCCAATATCAATGAACATCTCATCAAATGACAGCGGTTGTTGCTTTTGCTTTTCCGTTAACGCATGAGGCGCGACGGAACCAATCACACCAGGGATTTTCACTCCCTTGTGTGTGCGTATGGTTACCCGGTGGTTGAGCATCGACTGATTCCACCAGCCGCCAATGGTGGTAAAACGCAGAAAACCGCTCTCGTCGATGTGGGTGACCATAAAGCCGACTTCATCCATATGTCCGACAACGGCAACTTTTGGACCTTTATTCCCCTTACGGGCAACAAAGCTGCCCAGACCATCGAAGGTGATTTCATTCACGCAAGGTTCCAGCGTGTTTATCAGAATGTCGCGAACTTCCTGTTCATCGCCGCTGACGGCGCTGGCTTCGCACAACTGTTGCAGTAACTCAATGTTCATGGACAAGCTCCTGTTGCGCGGCTTTCGCTTTGCGGCGTAACCACAATCCTTTCAGGACGATAATGAATGAAATGTTCAGCGCGAGGCCAATCGCCAGCACCAGATAAAACGAACCCACCGGCGACATCAGGCCGATCAGCGGGTCAAAGATACCCAAACCAGGTGCCAGACGTTTGATTCCGAAAGCGATCACCAGCACGCCGGTAATGCCGCCCGCCAGCGTATTGGCGGTAATCATCGGCAACGGAGCTGCCAGAGCGTAAGGAATAGCCGGTTCGGTTGCGACTGTGGCACCGACCACAATGGCACTACTGGCAGCCTCTTTTTCCTGTCGGGTAAACAGTTTGGGCGCAATGAACGTCGCAAGACCCGCCGCGACGGGCGGCATCAGCGCGACAACGCCGACGATGGCGTACCAGTCATAAATGTGTTTTTCCAGCAGTGAGAAGCAGAAGAACCAGGCGGTTTTATTGATGGGGCCGCCCATATCGAACGCCAGCATCGCACCGACCAGAAACGCTGCCGCAAACTTCATTGATGGAGGAATGGTATTCAGGAAGTGGAGCAGCCCGCCCATGAGGTCGGACATCACCGGCCCGATAACGTAGTAAGTGAGCACGCCGAAAACCAGCAGAGTAACGAACGGGATCAGCATTGAACCGAGCAGCGGTTGTAATGCTTTGCCAAGGCGCACTTTGCGGAACCAGAAGACGAAATAGCCAATCGCCAGCCCCAGCACCACCGCGCCGAGGAATCCCGCACCCGACTGGGTGCCGAGCAGCGCTTTGTCGTTCGCCAGATAGCAAACCAGAAACGCCGGAGCGAAAGCCGGTTTATCGGCAATCGACGAGGCAATATAAGCGCCCATGATGGGGATCATAAAGGTGAAGCCAAGGTAACCGATGGATTCAACTACCCAGGTAAACGACGGCGCGCCTTTCGACATATCGGTATACGGCAAACCGAACTGCACCAGCATGTTGGCAAGCGCCACCAGGATACCACCGCCGATGACAAACGGCAGCGCCGCAGAGACGCCCGCCATCAGGTGGCTCATCACGCTACCGCTTTGCACTTCCTGTTTGCCAAGCTTCACGCCGCTATCTGCGGCAAAAAGCTGCGAGTTTGTCGGTAATTCGCTGAAAATCTGGTCGATATTTTTCAACGCCTGGGAGATGGCAATCTCATAAACTTTCTTCCCGGCAAACCGCGCGCGATCATCACCGCTCAGGCCACGCCCGGTAGCGAGAATGACGTAATCGGCAGCGGCAATCTCTTCGCTGGATAAGCGGTTTTCAACGCCACTGGACCCTTGAGTTTCCACTTTTATGGTATGACCGAGAGAACGGGCTTTCTGTTCCAGGGCTTCCGCCACCATGTAGGTGTGAGCGATCCCGGCGGGGCAGTTGGTGATCGCGACAATACGTAAGGATGACTCCATCGCCACTTCCTTATGAGCTGAGGGTTTGATTTAACAAGGCAAGCACCTGGTCGGTATCGCCCTGTTGCAGTTGATGAATAAATTCCTTGTGAATAATTTTGCGACACAGTGTGCCGATGATTTTGACCTGATCCTCTTCGCCGCTTTGCGGCACGCCGAGGCAGATCCAGCAATTGACGTCTTCGCCATCGCTGGCTTTCCAGTCAATAGCCTGCGCTTTGCGGGCGAATAATACGAACGGTTGTTTAACGCAGGCGCTTTTACCGTGCGGCACGGCGACACCGGAACCAAATCCAGTAGAGTGCATTTTTTCGCGCAGCAGCAGGGTTTGCAGGAACTGGTGTGAGTCGGTGATAAAACCGTTTTGTAACGCTATTGTCGCCAACTGCTTCAGAACGGAATAAGCGCCATTGCCCTGAATATTCAGGTCAATACAGCTTGCAGTAAGAGCTGCCATTAATCGGACTCCATAAAATATATTTTAATCAATTGTAATGGTGGAGCGATTAAGTGATGAGAGGCGATATGTCGGTAAACAATGACAATTTGAGACAGAGTGAAAGGTCAGATTTGCGGAGTAATGCACATAATGGTTATTTAAATAAACCACATGAATCATTAATGGGTTATTCATTATTTTTGTGATTTACTCACAATGTATCAGGGAAATATAACTTACCGGGAGATGTAATATGTTTAATTTTTCAAATCGAAATTTAAAATATTGTGCCGGAGGCATCTCTGGCACATTGGGCAATTACGGCAGGTAAAACACTTCTTGCAGCTCGCTACTCACCGGGCTGTTATCCGGGTTAGCGGGCATAACATCGGTCATATATTTCCACCAACGTTGGCAAACATCAGTGCTGGCAACCGCATTCCAGCGTTCTTCAGATTCAATCTCTACCATGGCAAACAGCAGATTACGCGCTTTGTCGAGATAGATGGCGTAGTTATGCGCACCGTGAGATTTCAGCACTGCTTCCAGTTCTGGCCAGATGGGATTATGCCGACGCTGATACTCTTCGTGGGCGTCGGGGTTTACCTGCATGACAAAGGCTTTGCGGATCATGTTTGCTCCTTACAGCGCCAGCGCACTGGCGAGTGGCGTAACGCCGAAACGCTTGCCGAGCGCTATCAACTCTTCACGGCTGATGGTCTGTTTCATGCCGCCCATCGAATAAACCTTCACTAATACTTGTGCTGATTTTTCTGCGGTGTCGATTAAACCGAAGGTTTCATCCAGCGTCGGTCCGCTGCCGAAGACGCCGTGGAAGGGCCACAACACCAGCGAATGTTTTTGCATCTCTTGTGCGGTCGCCTGGCCGATTTCGTCCGTGCCGGGCACCATCCACGGCAAAATGCCAACGCCATCCGGGAATACCACCAGACACTCGGTGCTGCCTTCCCACAGTTGGCGAGTGAAGACCGCGGTGTCGTTTTCAAGTACATAGGTGAGGGCGATCAGGTTGGTGGCGTGGCAGTGCATGATCACCCGATCTTTGCCGTTGGTGGCTTTAATGCGCTCGCAGTGGGAAAGGAAGTGAGCCGGAAGTTCGGAAGTGGGGACGGCTTCGTTGGTTAACCCCCAAAGAATGTGGTAGCCCGCGCCGTCGCTGTCGACTTTTACGATGCCTAAGTTAGCCGCAGGATCAAGCTGGACGTTACGGAAGAATTTGCCCGAGCCGGTGACAATAAACGGTGTATTTGCCAGTAAAGGCATGGGCTGGCTGAGCGGGATATAGCGCGGTTGTTGGTGGAAATTGTCGTGATATGGTGCGATATCGGCGTCATCCAGGCGTAGCGTCAGGTTGCCGCCGTTGCGCTCATCCCAGCCTTTCAGCCAGGCGTCGGTGGTGGCTTTGATCATTCCCTGGACAAACCAGGACTGAGTAATGTTTTGCATGTTCTGTGTTCCTGTAAATTCGGTAGGCACTTGTGCCGCATCCGGCAATCAATGCCTGATGCGACGCTGTCGCGTCTTATCAGGCCTACAACTGTTGCCGACCCGTAGGCCGGATAAGGCGCTCGCGCCGCATCCGGCAGTGTTTACCCGCGGCGACTCAAAATTTCTTTCTCATAAGCCCGCACGCTCTCCAGCCATTCGCTACCTGCTGGCGTATCGTGACGTTGGCAATACATTTCCCAGACCGCCTGCCACGGCAACGATTTCTGCTCTTCCAGCAGTGCCAGACGCGCAGTGTAATCGCCCGCCGCTTCCAGCTTGCGCAGCTCAGCGGTAGGTTCCAGCAACGCACGCAGCAGGGCTTTTTTCATATTGCGTGTACCAATGACCCACGCGGCAATGCGGTTGATAGAGGCATCGAAGAAGTCAAGGCCGATATGCACCCGGTCAAACAGATCGTGACGCACAATCTCACTGGCAATTGCCTGGGTTTCATCATCCAGCAGCACTACGTGATCGCTGTCCCAGCGAACCGGACGGCTGACGTGCAGCAGCAACTGCGGCACATACAGCATGGCGGCGGAAATCTTGTCGGAAATCACTTCAGTCGGGTGGAAGTGCCCGGCGTCCAGGCACAGCGCAGTCTGGCGGCTGGAGGCATACCCCATGTAAAACTCATTGGAGCCAACCGTGTAGCTCTCTGCGCCAATGCCAAACAATTTGCTCTCAACGGCGTCGATATGGTGCGCAGGGTTTAGCTTCTCGCTGATCACCTCATCCAGTGCTGCCAGCAGACGCTGACGCGGGGCGAGACGGTCAACGGTGATATCTTTCATACCATCCGGGATCCAGATGTTCATCACCGATGGTGTGCCGAGTTGCTCGCCAAAATAGGCCGAAACGCGACGGCTGGCTTTGCAGTGATCAATCCAGAACTGGCGAATGCTGTCGTCGGCATGGGAAAGCGTAAAGCCATCGGCGCTTAGCGGATGCGAAAAACAGGAGGGGTTAAAATCCAGACCGAGCTGATTGGCTTTCGCCCATTCAACCCAGTTTTTGAAGTGCTCTGGTTTGATCTGGTCGCGCGAGACTGGCGTGTCTGATTCCAGATAGATGGCATGTAAATTAAGCCGTTTCGGCCCCGGAATCAGCCGCATAGCCTGTTCCAGATCGGCACGTAGCTCACTGGCATTACGCGCTTTGCCCGGATAATTGCCTGTGGCCTGAATCCCTCCGGTCAGCGAGCCTTCCGGGTTTTCAAAACCGGAAACATCATCGCCCTGCCAGCAGTGCATTGAAACGGGTAAACGATCAAGTTGGCGCAGCGCCTCCTCGACATCAATCCCCACCGCTGCGAAACGCTGTTTCGCCAGCTCCCAGGCCTGTTCCAGTTGAGTGGTCATGCGCAAAGCTCCTTTGTCTGTCGTGTAGAGTGAAGCTGCGCCACATAGTGGGCAATTTCACTGTCAGGATTAGGGGTAAAGGTGGTCAGATTCGCGGTGGTGCTGACGACCTGACGGAAATCATCCACATTGTTGAGTTCATCCAGCGTCATTAACTGGATGCCGATATTGCCGAGCGTCGAGGCTTCAACAGGCCCGGCGATCACCCGAATACCGCAGGCATCGGCACACAGCTGGTTGAGCAGCGTGTTCTGGCAGCCGCCGCCGACAATATGCAGTTGCGAGAAATCTTCACCACGCAGCTGCGCCAGCTCATGCAACACATCGGCATACAGCAGCGCCAGACTGTCGAAAATGCAGCGCGCCAGTTCAGCATCACTTTCCGGGATCGGTTGCGCCATTTCCCGACACGCAACCTGAATTTCGCTGCACATCTCGTCAGGATTAATAAAGCGATCGTCATTGGGATTGATGATGAAGCGGCAGGCCGGAAGTGCCTGTGTCGCGGCGATAAGCGCCGGGAGATCGTTGATTTGCCGCTCCTGAAGCACTCGCTGAAGCAGCCATAAGCCCATAATATTTTTCAGCACCCGATAGCGACCTTCCGCCCCGCCTTCATTGGTGATGTTGGTGGCCAGCGCCGTGTCATTGGTAAATGGCGTTTTGCTTTCAAAACCCATCAATGACCAGGTGCCAGAGGAGAGATAAGCGGCGCGGGAACCGTTTAACGGCGAGGCGATAACCGCGCTGGCGGTATCATGGCTGGCAACGGCGACCACCGGAATCTCATTACCCTGCGGGCAAATCCAGTGACCTATGACATTACCCGGATGCGTCGGGCGACCAAACCAGGCTTTGTTGGCCCCGCTCCACGCCAGTAGCGACTCGTCCCAGTCGTCGCTATTGATATTGACCAGTTGCGTGGTCGTGGCGTTGGTATATTCCCAGTTCATCTTGCCGGTCAGGCGATAACTGAAGTAATCCGGCATCAGCAGAGCGTGAGCAATGTGTGGAATAAGTTCAGGTTGTTGCTCCGTCAGCGCACGCAACTGATAAAGCGTATTGAAGGGCAGAAACTGGATGCCGCTACGTTGATAAATATCGCGTTTGCCGAGTTGTTGTTGTGCCTGCGCCATTAGGCCATTGGTGCGGCTATCGCGATAAGCAACGGGCAGGCCCACACGCTGACCCTGTTGGTCGAGCAGCACAAAGTCCACGCCCCAGGTATCAATCCCAATGCTATCGATACGAATCCCTTCCTCGCACACCTTGTTTAATCCAAGGCGAATGGCACTTTCCAGGCTATCCACATCCCAGGTGACATAGCCGTTCTGACTATGCAGCCCATTGTTAAAACGATGGATTTCGCGCAGCGTCAGGCTGCGGCATTCACGCTCGTAACGCGCCAGCATCACGCGCCCACTGGATGCGCCGAGATCGACGGCGACACAATTGCGAAAGGTCATAATGTGATCCTGCTGAATTTCATTACGACCAGTCTAAAAAGCGCCTGAATTCGCGACCTTCTCGTTACTGACAGGAAAATGGGCCATTGGCAACCAGGGAAAGATGAACGTGATGATGTTCACAATTTGCTGAATTGTGGTGATGTGATGCTCACCGCATTTCCTGAAAATTCACGCTGTATCTTGAAAAATCGACGTTTTTTACGTGGTTTTCCGTCGAAAATTTAAGGTAAGAACCTGACCTCGTGATTACTATTTCGCCGTGTTGACGACATCAGGAGGCCAGTATGACCGTATTACATAGTGTGGATTTTTTTCCGTCTGGTAACGCGTCCGTGGCGATAGAACCCCGGCTCCCGCAGGCGGATTTTCCTGAACATCATCATGATTTTCATGAAATTGTGATTGTCGAACATGGCACGGGTATTCATGTGTTTAATGGGCAGCCCTATACCATCACCGGTGGCACGGTCTGTTTTGTGCGCGACCATGATCGGCATCTGTATGAACATACCGATAATCTGTGTCTGACTAATGTGCTGTATCGCTCGCCGGATCGATTTCAGTTTCTCGCCGGGCTGAATCAGTTGCTGCCACAAGAGCTGGATGGGCAGTATCCTTCCCACTGGCGCGTTAACCACAGCGTATTGCAGCAGGTGCGACAGCTGGTTGCACAGATGGAACAGCAGGAAGGGGAAAATGATTTACCCTCGACCGCCAGTCGCGAGATCTTGTTTATGCAATTACTGCTCTTGCTGCGTAAAAGCAGTTTGCAGGAGAACCTGGAAAACAGCGCATCACGTCTCAACTTGCTTCTGGCCTGGCTGGAGGACCATTTTGCCGATGAGGTGAATTGGGATGCCGTGGCGGAGCAATTTTCTCTTTCGCTGCGTACGCTACATCGGCAGCTTAAGCAGCAAACGGGACTGACGCCTCAGCGTTACCTGAACCGCCTGCGACTGATGAAAGCCCGACATCTACTACGCCACAGCGAGGCCAGCGTTACTGATATCGCCTATCGCTGTGGATTCAGCGACAGCAACCACTTTTCGACGCTTTTTCGCCGAGAGTTTAACTGGTCACCGCGTGATATTCGTCAGGGACGGGATGGTTTTCTGCAATAACGCGAATCTTCTCAACGTATTTGTACGCCATATTGCGAATAATCAACTTCGTTCTCTGGCCGAGGTAGCCACGGTGGCGCATCAGTTAAAACTTCTCAAAGATGATTTTTTTGCCAGCGACCAGCAGGCAGTCGCTGTGGCTGACCGTTATCCGCAAGATGTCTTTGCTGAACATACACATGATTTTTGTGAGCTGGTGATTGTCTGGCGCGGTAATGGTCTGCATGTACTCAACGATCGCCCTTATCGCATTACCCGTGGCGATCTCTTTTACATTCATGCTGACGATAAACACTCCTACGCTTCCGTTAACGATCTGGTTTTGCAGAATATTATTTATTGCCCGGAGCGGCTGAAGCTGAATCTTGACTGGCAGGGGGCGATTCCGGGATTTAGCGCCAGCGCAGGGCAACCACACTGGCGCTTAGGTAGCATGGGGATGGCACAGGCGCGGCAGGTTATCGGTCAGCTTGAGCATGAAAGTAGTCAGCATGTGCCGTTTGCTAACGAAATGGCAGAGTTGCTGTTCGGGCAGTTGGTGATGTTGCTGAATCGCCATCGTTACACCAGTGATTCGTTGCCGCCAACATCCAGCGAAACGTTGCTGGATAAGCTGATTACCCGGCTGGCGGCCAGCCTGAAAAGTCCCTTTGCGCTGGATAAATTTTGTGATGAGGCATCGTGCAGTGAGCGCGTTTTGCGTCAGCAATTTCGCCAGCAGACTGGAATGACCATCAATCAATATCTGCGACAGGTCAGAGTGTGTCATGCGCAATATCTTCTCCAGCATAGCCGCCTGTTAATCAGTGATATTTCGACCGAATGTGGCTTTGAAGATAGTAACTATTTTTCGGTGGTGTTTACCCGGGAAACCGGGATGACGCCCAGCCAGTGGCGTCATCTCAATTCGCAGAAAGATTAATTCGCCATGCCGATGCCGACGATGTTAGCGGCGACAATAATCACCACACAACCGAGGCTCAACACCGTTACCGGACGGCGTCCTGCATTGTTCCACTCTTTCAGCACCAGCCCGACGATACCGCCGCACAATACATAGAAACTCATATGCAGCATCCAACTGATGTAGTCATACTGCGCCGGAATGCGGGCGTGGCCCCAGGCATAGAAAAAGAATTGCAGATACCACATCAACCCGCCCAGTGTCGAGAGTAACACATTGTGAATGATCAGCGATTTTGCCAGCGAGAAGTCGGCTTTTAGCGACAAATCCTTCACTTTTGCCAGACGAATAAAACAGAAACCGAGGTTAATGATCGCGCCGCCGCCCATGATGACAACATAGCTTGGCAGAGCGACATACAGTGGATCGACGCCAAGTGCGGCAGCGGCTTCATGCATCGGTTTTGCGGCGTTCATCGCAAAGGACATCCCGGCAGAGAAAATGCCGCACATCACCGCCAGCACCAGCCCTTTTTTCAGATTGAACTCTTCGGCTTTAATGCCCATCTTGCGCTCTTTCAACTGCCCGGCGCGAGTTACAATCCCTACGCCAATCAGCGCCACCAGAACGCCGAGCAACGTCATGCGTCCGCCTTCGGTGCTAATCAACACATCGAAATTGCCGTTGATAATTGGCGTCATCAGCGTACCGACAATCAACGTAATGCCAATGGCGATGCCAATTCCCATCGACATGCCGAGATAACGCATGGTCAGGCCGTAGTTGATATTACCGATCCCCCACATAGCGCCGAACAGAAAAACAGGCAGTAGCGTAGAGAGACTAAACGAGCTGTAATACGCCCAGAAATTCGGTAGTAACAGGGCGCTGATGGCCCACGGCAGAATAATCCACGAAACAATCCCACCGACTGACCACATGGTTTCCCATGACCATTTTTTTACTTTTTTGAACGGAGCGTAAAAACAGGCTGCACTGGCCGCGCCGATCAAATGCCAAAATATCCCCATCGTAATCGCGTTACTCATCTTCTTATCCTCATCATTTTTCGTCGCGTCACATCTCCGACGAGATGAGTGTAAAAATCGTGCTGTCGATTAACCTTTCGCCTGTTGCCGCCGTTGTCGATTTACTGGCAATCACGGCATTAAGTGGGTGATTTGCTTCACATCTCGGGCATTTTCCTGCAAAACCATACCCTTACGAAAAGTACGGCATTGATAATCATTTTCAATATCATTTAATTAACTATAATGAACTAACTGCTTACGCGGCATTAACAATCGGCCGCCCGACAATACTGGAGATGAATATGAGCTATACCCTGCCATCCCTGCCGTATGCTTACGATGCCCTGGAACCGCACTTCGATAAGCAGACCATGGAAATCCACCACACCAAACACCATCAGACCTACGTAAACAACGCCAACGCGGCGCTGGAAAGCCTGCCAGAATTTGCCAACCTGCCGGTTGAAGAGCTGATCACCAAACTGGACCAGCTGCCAGCAGACAAGAAAACCGTACTGCGCAACAACGCTGGCGGTCACGCTAACCACAGCCTGTTCTGGAAAGGTCTGAAAAAAGGCACCACCCTGCAGGGTGACCTGAAAGCGGCTATCGAACGTGACTTCGGCTCCGTTGATAACTTCAAAGCAGAATTTGAGAAAGCGGCAGCTTCCCGCTTTGGTTCCGGCTGGGCATGGCTGGTGCTGAAAGGCGATAAACTGGCGGTGGTTTCTACTGCTAACCAGGACTCCCCGCTGATGGGTGAAGCCATTTCTGGCGCATCCGGCTTCCCGATTCTGGGCCTGGATGTGTGGGAACATGCTTACTACCTGAAATTCCAGAACCGCCGTCCGGACTACATCAAAGAGTTCTGGAACGTGGTGAACTGGGATGAAGCAGCGGCACGTTTCGCGGCGAAAAAATAATCATTTGCCGCCTGCTGCAATGAGGCGTTTACGCCGCATATCAGCTTAAAAAATGAACCATCGCCAACGGCGGTGGTTTTTTTGTGATCAATTTCAAAATAAAAACAATGATCCGATAAAAATAAAACAGTGTTTCAATTGATGTGGTTTTGATCACTTTTATTGATTAAATGAATGTCTATCTTCGTTTCCATCAACACTGATGCTCCATTGAGGAATTACGCATCAGCCCTTAAAAATATGCCGACAGGTGATGGAAATGCAGATAAAACGCTCGATTGAGAAAATCCCGGGGGGGATGATGCTCGTCCCGCTATTCCTTGGCGCACTGTGCCACACCTTCTCGCCGGGGGCGGGGAAATATTTTGGATCATTCACCAACGGGATGATTACCGGTACGGTGCCCATTCTGGCGGTGTGGTTTTTTTGCATGGGGGCGTCAATAAAATTAAGCGCGACGGGAACGGTACTGCGTAAATCCGGTACGCTGGTGGTAACAAAAATTGCCGTCGCGTGGGTGGTTGCGGCAATTGCCTCGCGCATTATTCCGGAACATGGTGTTGAAGTTGGATTCTTTGCCGGACTTTCAACGCTGGCGCTGGTGGCGGCGATGGATATGACCAACGGCGGACTTTACGCTTCCATCATGCAGCAGTACGGCACAAAAGAAGAAGCTGGGGCATTTGTGTTGATGTCATTGGAGTCCGGGCCGCTCATGACGATGATTATTCTGGGCACTGCCGGGATTGCCTCGTTTGAACCGCATGTTTTCGTCGGCGCAGTATTACCGTTCCTGGTGGGCTTTGCCCTTGGGAACCTTGACCCTGAATTACGAGAATTTTTCAGCAAAGCGGTGCAGACGCTGATTCCATTTTTTGCCTTCGCGCTGGGCAATACCATTGATTTGACTGTAATTGCCCAGACAGGTTTGCTGGGGATCCTGTTGGGTGTGGCAGTAATTATCGTGACCGGTATTCCGTTGATTATCGCCGATAAATTGATTGGCGGTGGCGGTGGCGATGGCACTGCCGGAATTGCCGCTTCCAGTTCCGCAGGGGCCGCGGTAGCGACACCTGTGCTGATTGCAGAAATGGTGCCTGCGTTTAAACCGATGGCTCCGGCAGCAACTTCGCTGGTAGTGACGGCGGTCATTGTGACTTCGATTCTGGTGCCAATTCTTACCTCTATCTGGTCACGTAAAGTCAAAGCCAGAGCAGCGAAAATCGAAATTTTAGGTACGGTGAAATAAACCTGCTTCCTTAATCCCCACAGCCGGATGAACTAACGTTCGTCCGGTTTGCTATTGAGTTCCTGCCTGGATACTTACCGCGAAAACAGCACGCCTGACATAAAATAAATATGGTCTAATGGGGAAATTTCTCGTGGAGAGGGAACAGATGCGATATCCGGTTGATGTATACACAGGCAAGATTCAGGCTTATCCCGAAGGCAAACCCAGCGCAATTGCCAAAATCCAGGTTGATGGTGAGTTGATGCTGACGGAGCTGGGGCTGGAAGGTGACGAGCAGGCGGAGAAAAAGGTTCACGGCGGGCCAGACAGAGCGCTGTGTCATTATCCTCGTGAGCATTATCTCTACTGGGCGCGGGAATTCCCGGAACAGGCGGAGTTGTTTGTTGCGCCTGCGTTTGGTGAAAACCTCTCAACCGACGGTCTCACGGAAAGTAATGTTTATATGGGCGATATTTTCCGCTGGGGAGAGGCATTAATTCAGGTCAGCCAGCCGCGCTCGCCTTGCTATAAACTCAATTACCATTTTGATATCAGTGATATAGCGCAGTTGATGCAAAACACGGGTAAAGTGGGGTGGTTGTATAGCGTGATAGCGCCAGGGAAAGTGTCTGCGGACGCGACGCTGGAGTTGGTTTCCCGTGTCAGCGATGTGACCGTGCAGGAGGCTGCCGCCATCGCATGGCATATGCCGTTTGATGACGATCAGTATCACCGTTTACTCTCCGCCGCCGGGTTATCGAAAAGCTGGACGCGAACGATGCAAAAGCGCCGACTGAGCGGCAAGATCGAAGATTTTTCACGGCGGTTGTGGGGAAAATAACCCCCGGAGTGTAGGCCTGATAAGACGCTATCAGCGTCGCATCAGGCATCCTGCTCAAATGCCGGATGCGGCGTAAACGCCTTATCCTGCCTACAAATGCGGAGTTTAACTCCGCTTATACAGCGGCAACCAAATCACCAGCCGTAAACCGCCCAGCGGGCTGTCTTCTGCCTTCACCCAGCCACGATGCTGCTGAATGGCGGTTTCAACAATCGCCAGCCCCAATCCTGTACCGCCAGATTCACGATCGCGTGCTTCATCGGTCCGATAGAACGGACGGAAAATCTGTTCGCGATCTTCCGGGCTAACGCCAGGACCATCGTCGTCCACCGTAATGGTGATACCGTCTTTATCTACCGCAAAGCCCACTTCAATCTTCGTATGGGAATAACGCAGAGCATTACGAACAATGTTTTCCAGCGCACTTTCCAGGGCGTTCGGATTGCCGTACAGCGGCCACGGCCCAGGCGGGAAGTTAACTGTCAACGACTTGCCCATTTGCTCGGCTTCGAACGCCGCGTTATCCAGCACTTCACTCCACAACTGGTTGGCTTTGATGGTTTCGCTAACCAGCGCGTTTTTTTGCTGATTACGTGACATCACCAACAGATCGTTGATCATGCTGTCCAGACGTTGCGCTTCGGTTTCAATACGCTCCAGTTCCTTGCTTTCACCGCTACGACGGCGCAGTAACGCCGTACCCAGTTGCAGACGCGTCAGCGGGGTGCGCAGCTCGTGAGAGATATCAGAAAGCAGACGCTGCTGAGAGGTCATCATGCGCTCCAGCGCGGTGACCATCTGGTTAAAACTGGCACCTGCGGCAAGGAATTCCTGTGGCCCCGCTTCCAGTTCCGGGTGCTGGCGTAAGTTTCCCTGGGCAACTTCATCGGCAGCGTTTTTCAGCTTACGCGCCGGTTTTGCCAGACTCCAGGCCAACCACAACAGCAGCGGCGTACTGACCAACATGGTGACAATCAGCAGTAATAGCGGGCGGTCAAACAGTAAGTTAATGAAATCGGATTGAGAACTGCTGGCCGGACGAATCAGATAAAGTTGGTAATTATCTTCGCCATCACGCACGGAGAACGGACCGACCAGTTCCACGCGGCCATACTTTTTCTTCTGCGGATGATCGGCGTTATCGGCCTGACCAATAAAGTTACGAATGATCTGCATTTCGCTGCGTTCAGCGCCGATCACGCGGCCTTCGGTGGTCACCAATAACAAACGCTGTCCTGGCGGTGCCCACTTATCAATCGCCCGGAACAGACGCCGCCACCACATTAAATCGTTGGGCGGATCGTTCGCCAGCTCCGCTTCGACATGCTGCTCAATCATCAGCCCCTGACGCTGTTCGCTATCCAGAAGCTCGGTCATCTGGCGTGAATCGAGCTTGGGTAACATCAAAACCAACATCAACACCAGCGCCAGCGTCAGCCAGAAGATGGCGAAGATGCGCGCGGTTAAGCTGCCTATCATGAAGCAGAAACCATCAGATAGCCGCGACCACGCAAGGTTTTAAACCACGGGTGACCATCTTTACGATCCGGCAGTTTACGACGCAGGTTGGAAATGTGCATATCAATAGCGCGGTCGAAAGGCGTCAGGCGTTTGCCCAACACTTCCTGGCTTAAATGTTCACGGGAAACCACCTGACCCAGATGCTGTGCCAGCAAATAGAGCAGGGTAAACTCAGTACCGGTTAACTCCAGCGTTTGCCCGTCGAAGCTGGCTTCCTGACGGCCTGGATTCAGCACTAAGGCATCAACTTCCAGTGTCGGTGAACCGTTGTCGTTGTTTTGCTGTTGCTCGCTCCAGTGCGAACGGCGCAGGATCGCGCGAATACGTGCCACCAGCTCACGATCATTAAACGGTTTCGGGAGATAGTCATCTGCGCCCAGCTCAAGGCCGAGAACGCGATCAAGTTCACTGCCGCGCGCCGTCAACATAATGACAGGCGTCTGGTGTGTCTGGCGAAGTGCTTTTAATGTGTCGATACCATTTTTCTTCGGCATCATTACGTCAAGCAAAAGTAAATCAATGCTGTCGTCCAGAAGATCAAGCGCCTGTTCCCCATCGTGGGCAACAATCACGTTGAAGCCTTCCATCTCGAGCAGCTCCTTTAATAGGGAAGTCAGCTCTCGGTCATCATCAACTAACAGGATTTTATTCATTGTTTAAATACCTCCGAGGCAGAAATTACGTCATCAGACGTCGCTAATCCATGACTTTACGTTGTTTTACACCCCCTGACGCATGTTTGCAGCCTGAATCGTAAACTCTCTATCGTTGAATCGCGACAGAAAGATTTTGGGAGCAAATGATGCGCATAGTTACCGCTGCCGTCATGGCCTCAACGCTGGCAGTCAGTTCATTAAGCCACGCTGCTGAAGTCGGTTCAGGCGATAACTGGCATCCGGGTGAAGAACTTACGCAGCGCAGTACGCAGAGCCATATGTTCGACGGCATAAGTTTAACCGAACATCAGCGTCAGCAGATGCGAGATCTTATGCAACAGGCCCGGCACGAACAGCCTCCTGTTAATGTTAGCGAACTGGAGACAATGCATCGCCTTGTCACCGCAGAAAATTTTGATGAAAACGCTGTGCGCGCACAGGCAGACACCATCCCTGTCTTCCCCCACATGATGTGGGGGTTTTTTTTATCCTCAATTTGCCTGCTGCTTAATGCATTGCAGATGATTTGCTTCCATTATACTAGCGTCAGTTGATAGCGGGAGTATTTATGAATCAATCTTATGGACGGCTGGTCAGTCGGGCGGCGATTGCTGCGACGGCGATGGCTTCGCTGCTATTGCTGATTAAAATTTTTGCATGGTGGTATACCGGGTCGGTGAGTATTCTCGCCGCGCTGGTGGATTCGCTGGTGGATATCGGCGCGTCGTTGACGAATTTATTGGTGGTGCGATATTCCCTGCAACCTGCCGACGATAATCACTCGTTTGGTCACGGTAAAGCTGAGTCCCTCGCGGCGCTGGCGCAAAGTATGTTTATCTCCGGTTCGGCACTATTCCTGTTTTTGACGGGTATTCAACATCTGATATCTCCAACACCGATGACAGATCCAGGCGTCGGGGTTATCGTGACAATTGTGGCGCTAATTTGTACGATTATCCTTGTCTCGTTTCAGCGTTGGGTGGTGCGGCGGACGCAAAGCCAGGCGGTGCGGGCTGATATGCTACATTACCAGTCTGATGTTATGATGAACGGCGCAATTCTGCTGGCGCTGGGGTTGTCCTGGTACGGCTGGCATCGCGCCGATGCTCTGTTTGCATTGGGAATCGGCATCTATATTTTATATAGCGCGTTACGCATGGGATATGAGGCGGTACAGTCATTACTGGATCGCGCATTGCCTGATGAGGAACGGCAAGAAATTATTGATATCGTGACTTCCTGGCCGGGTGTTAGCGGCGCTCACGATCTTCGCACGCGGCAGTCAGGGCCGACCCGCTTTATTCAGATTCATTTGGAAATGGAAGACTCTCTGCCTTTGGTTCAGGCACATATGGTGGCGGATCAGGTAGAGCAGGCTATTTTACGGCGTTTTCCGGGATCGGATGTAATTATCCATCAGGACCCCTGTTCCGTCGTACCCAGGGAGGGTAAACGGTCTATGCTTTCATAATCAGTATAAAAGAGAGCCAGACCCGCATTTTGTGTATAAAATACCGCCATTTGGCCTGACCTGAATCAATTCAGCAGGAAGTGATTGTTATACTATTTGCACATTCGTTGGATCACTTCGATGTGCAAGAAGACTTCCGGCAACAGATTTCATTTTGCATTCCAAAGTTCAGAGGTAGTCATGATTAAGAAAATCGGTGTGTTGACAAGCGGCGGTGATGCGCCAGGCATGAACGCCGCAATTCGCGGGGTTGTTCGTTCTGCGCTGACAGAAGGTCTGGAAGTAATGGGTATTTATGACGGCTATCTGGGTCTGTATGAAGACCGTATGGTACAGCTAGACCGTTACAGCGTGTCTGACATGATCAACCGTGGCGGTACGTTCCTCGGTTCTGCGCGTTTCCCGGAATTCCGCGACGAGAACATCCGCGCCGTGGCTATCGAAAACCTGAAAAAACGTGGTATCGACGCGCTGGTGGTTATCGGCGGTGACGGTTCCTACATGGGTGCAATGCGTCTGACCGAAATGGGCTTCCCGTGCATCGGTCTGCCGGGCACTATCGACAACGACATCAAAGGCACTGACTACACTATCGGTTTCTTCACTGCGCTGAGCACCGTTGTAGAAGCGATCGACCGTCTGCGTGACACCTCTTCTTCTCACCAGCGTATTTCCGTGGTGGAAGTGATGGGCCGTTATTGTGGAGATCTGACGTTGGCTGCGGCCATTGCCGGTGGCTGTGAATTCGTTGTGGTTCCGGAAGTTGAATTCAGCCGTGAAGACCTGGTAAACGAAATCAAAGCGGGTATCGCGAAAGGTAAAAAACACGCGATCGTGGCGATTACCGAACATATGTGTGATGTTGACGAACTGGCGCATTTCATCGAGAAAGAAACCGGTCGTGAAACCCGCGCAACTGTGCTGGGCCACATCCAGCGCGGTGGTTCTCCGGTGCCTTACGACCGTATTCTGGCTTCCCGTATGGGCGCTTACGCTATCGATCTGCTGCTGGCAGGTTACGGCGGTCGTTGCGTAGGTATCCAGAACGAACAGTTGGTTCACCACGACATCATCGACGCTATCGAAAACATGAAGCGTCCGTTCAAAGGCGACTGGCTGGACTGCGCGAAAAAACTGTATTAATGATTTCGGAAAAAGGCAGATTCCTTTAGCCTGAAACCGATGACAGAAGCAAAAAGGCCTGATGCGCTTCGCTTATCAGGTCTACATGAATTCTGTAATCTATTGAATTTGCAAACTTTTGTAGGCCGGATAAGGCGTTCGCGCCGCATCCGGCATGGACAAAGCGCACTTTGTCAGCAATATGAGGCGGATTTCTTCCGCCTTTTTAATCCCCCAACATATACCCGCAAGTTATAGCCAGTCTTTTTTTATTCTTTAATGTTTGGTTAACCTTCTGGCACGCTTTGCTCATCACAACACAACATAAGAGAGTCGGGCGATGAACAAGTGGGGCGTAGGGTTAACATTTTTGCTGGCGGCAACCAGCGTTATGGCAAAGGATATTCAGCTTCTTAACGTTTCATATGATCCAACGCGCGAATTGTACGAACAGTACAACAAGGCATTCAGCGCCCACTGGAAACAGCAAACTGGTGATAACGTGGTGATTCGTCAGTCACACGGTGGCTCAGGTAAACAAGCGACGTCGGTAATCAACGGTATTGAAGCTGATGTTGTCACGCTGGCTCTGGCCTATGACGTGGACGCAATTGCGGAACGCGGGCGGATTGATAAAGAGTGGATCAAACGTCTGCCGGATAACTCCGCACCGTACACTTCCACCATTGTTTTCCTGGTACGTAAGGGAAATCCGAAGCAGATCCATGACTGGAACGATCTGATTAAACCGGGTGTTTCGGTGATCACGCCTAATCCGAAAAGCTCTGGTGGCGCGCGCTGGAACTACCTGGCAGCCTGGGGCTACGCGCTGCATCACAACAACAACGATCAGGCAAAAGCACAGGATTTTGTTCGGGCACTGTATAAAAACGTCGAAGTTCTGGATTCTGGCGCGCGTGGCTCCACTAACACTTTTGTCGAGCGCGGAATTGGCGATGTACTGATTGCCTGGGAAAACGAAGCTCTGCTGGCAGCGAATGAACTGGGGAAAGATAAATTCGAAATCGTCACGCCGAGTGAGTCTATCCTCGCAGAGCCAACCGTGTCGGTGGTCGATAAAGTGGTCGAGAAAAAAGGTACTAAAGAGGTGGCGGAAGCCTACCTGAAATATCTCTACTCGCCAGAAGGTCAGGAAATTGCCGCGAAAAACTACTACCGTCCGCGCGACGCTGAGGTGGCGAAAAAGTACGAAAATGCGTTTCCAAAGCTGAAGTTATTCACCATTGATGAAGAGTTCGGCGGCTGGACGAAAGCGCAAAAAGAGCATTTTGCTAACGGCGGTACGTTCGATCAGATCAGCAAACGCTGATTTCCCCAGGATAATTATCAAACCCGGTGGTTTCTCGCGACCGGGTTTTTTATTTGTCACGATTTTGCGTTACCCTTGCATCTCTTTGAGGTACAGGGAAAAAAAGATGAAAAAAGCGGGTCTTCTTTTTTTGGTGATGATAGTTATCGCCGTTGTGGCTGCCGGTATTGGTTACTGGAAATTAACCGGTGAAGAGTCGGATACATTACGTAAGATTGTCCTTGAGGAATGTTTGCCCAATCAGCAGCAAAATCAAAATCCTTCGCCATGTGCGGAAGTCAAACCCAATGCCGGATACGTGGTTTTAAAAGATCTTAATGGCCCACTGCAATATCTGTTGATGCCAACGTATCGTATTAACGGTACTGAAAGTCCTTTGTTGACCGATCCTTCAACGCCGAACTTCTTTTGGTTGGCTTGGCAGGCGCGTGATTTTATGAGCAAAAAATACGGCCAGCCGGTTCCCGATCGCGCGGTTTCTTTGGCGATCAACTCCCGCACCGGGCGTACGCAAAACCATTTTCATATTCATATCTCTTGTATTCGTCCTGATGTGCGCGAACAGCTGGATAACAATCTGGCGAACATCAGCAGCCGCTGGTTGCCACTGCCAGGTGGTTTGCGCGGGCATGAATACCTGGCGCGTCGGGTAACGGAAAGCGAACTGGTACAACGCAGCCCATTTATGATGCTGGCGGAAGAAGTGCCTGAGGCGCGGGAACATATGGGAAGCTACGGGCTGGCGATGGTACGGCAGAGTGATAACTCATTTGTATTGCTGGCGACACAACGAAATCTACTGACGCTTAACCGTGCTTCAGCCGAGGAAATTCAGGATCATCAGTGTGAGATTTTGCGTTAAGGCGAAGAGTTAAGGAAAGTAAGTGCCGGATATGAAATCCGGCACCTGTCAGACTTAAGCCTGTTTAGCCGCTTCTGCAGCTTTAACGATTACTGCGAAAGCGTCAGCTTTCAGAGACGCACCGCCAACCAGCGCGCCGTCGATGTCTGGCTGAGCAAACAGTTCTGCAGCGTTAGACGCGTTTACAGAGCCGCCGTACTGAATGATCACTTGTTCAGCGATGTTAGCGTCAACTTTAGCGATGTGGTCACGGATGAATTTGTGAACAGCCTGTGCCTGAGCCGGAGTTGCAGATTTGCCAGTACCGATTGCCCATACGGGTTCGTAAGCGATAACCGCACCTTCGAATGCCGCAGCACCCTGAGTTTTCAGTACCGCGTCGATCTGACGTGCGCAAACTTCTTCAGTTTTGCCCGCTTCGTTTTCAGCTTCGGTTTCACCGATGCACAGAACCGGAGTCAGGCCCTGCTCTTTCAGCACCGCGAATTTTTTCGCGATCAGTTCGTCAGATTCTTTGTGGTAAGTACGACGTTCAGAGTGACCGATGATGATGTACTGTGCGCCGATGTCTTTCAGCATAGCGGCAGAAGTTTCACCGGTGAATGCGCCGGACAGGTTCAGGTCCACGTTTTGCGCACCCAGCATGATGTGGCTGCCTTCAGCTTCGCGCTTCGCCATATCGATGTACATTTCCGGTGGTGCGATTGCAACCGCACAGCCAGCAACACCTGCCAGCTCTTTACGCAGGTTAGAAACCAGCTCGTGAACCATGTGGCGGCTGCCGTTCAGTTTCCAGTTACCCATCACTAAAGGATGTCGCATTTTAATTCTCCACGCTTATAAGCGAATAAAGGAAGATGGCCGCCCCGCAGGGCAGCAGGTCTGTGAAACAGTATAGAGATTCATCGGCACAAAGGCTTTGCTTTTTGTCATTTATTCAAACCTTCAAGCGATTCAGATAGCGCCAGCTTAATCGGTTCAACAGCGAAGGTCAGCCCCTTTTCGCCGTTGTCCGCGACAACATAACGCAGTGCACCTTCTGTCTCGGTGTAATAACGTTTGTTTTTCCCCGCCGTTAGTAGCGACTGCAGTTTTTTCTGGCTTTGTGTTTTGGTCATTAATGGGGTGAGTGTGCGGATCACTGCTGCCATGTATTCCTGAGCTTTCGCTTTCGCTGCTTTTTGCTCTGGCCCCTGGATGGGTAGCCAGGTCATTTGAATGCTTTTGATTTTTAAGGTACCGCGCTCCAGCGCTGTAGAAGCATACAAGTTCTCGTTAATTTTACTTGCAGCACGAGTGAGATTGGCTTTGTCGGGACTGCTGTCGATGGCACGAAATTCGTTCAGTGGCAGGCTGGGATTCTGGCTGTTAAAGTCTTCTCGAAACTGGCTGATGGAGAGATCGAAAGTAGGGGCTCCAGCCAGCAGATAAGGCGCGGTCGTTGCCGTATCTGGTGTTTGTGCATGCGCCGTTGTTGTAACGGTTAATGCAGAACATAAGAGAAAAAACAGCGTACACCCTGGCTTCATTGACAGTACCTTTTGTTATGACTGGCTCCGATTAAAACGATATCTGTCGCCCTTGTCAAAAGGGTAGAATCCTGGAAAAGACAACCATCAAGGAACTTACATGACCATACAGCAATGGTTATTCTCATTTAAAGGGCGTATTGGACGCCGTGATTTCTGGATTTGGATAGGCCTGTGGTTAGCAGGCATGCTGGTGCTTTTCTCACTGGCGGGTAAAAATTTACTCGATATTCAGACCGCGGCGTTTTGCCTGGTGTGCTTGCTTTGGCCAACAGCGGCAGTAACCGTTAAGCGCTTGCATGATCGCGGGCGTTCCGGCGCATGGGCATTTTTGATGATTGTGGCGTGGATGCTGCTGGCGGGTAACTGGGCGATTTTACCGGGTGTCTGGCAATGGGCGGTGGGGCGTTTTGTCCCGACGTTGATTTTGGTGATAATGCTTATCGATCTTGGTGCGTTTGTTGGCACACAAGGCGAAAATAAATATGGTAAAGATACCCAGGATGTGAAGTATAAAGCCGACAATAAATCAAGTAATTAACCTTTAATATATCTCTTACTGCTATTTTTTTCCGGGATTGTTATTTCCACGATGCAAATGACAATACCCGGAAAATCCTTCTGAACTCTTCACCTTAAGCAATATCAAAAAAAATGGTAATCCATAAGATCATTACTTGTTTGTTCTTCCCTTAACGGCGCATTATTCTTAAGTCGTAATCGACAGAGAGGCGAATATACAGAGGTGCCCTATGAAAGATGTCGTAGATAAATGCAGTACTAAAGGATGTGCGATTGATATCGGTACGGTGATTGATAACGACAACTGTACCAGTAAGTTTTCGCGCTTTTTTGCCACCCGCGAAGAAGCAGAGTCTTTTATGACCAAACTGAAAGAGCTTGCCGCCGCTGCATCCTCTGCAGATGAAGGGGCCAGCGTGGCCTATAAGATTAAGGATCTGGAGGGGCAAGTTGAGCTTGATGCGGCCTTCACTTTCTCATGCCAGGCCGAGATGATTATTTTTGAGTTATCACTGCGTTCGTTAGCTTGATGGAGTTGCTTTAGAAGGAGTTAAACATGGCTTATAAACACATTGGCGTGGCAATTTCCGGGAATGAAGAAGATGCCTTACTGGTGAATAAAGCCCTGGAGCTCGCCAGACATAATGACGCTCACCTGACGTTAATTCATATTGATGATGGCTTAAGCGAGTTGTATCCGGGTATCTACTTCCCTGCAACAGAAGATATTCTTCAATTGTTGAAGAATAAGTCGGATAACAAGCTGTATAAACTGACGAAAAATATTCAATGGCCGAAGACAAAACTGCGTATTGAACGCGGAGAAATGCCGGAAACACTGCTGGAAATTATGCAAAAAGAGCAGTGCGACCTCCTTGTCTGTGGTCATCATCACTCATTTATCAACCGTTTGATGCCGGCATATCGCGGGATGATCAATAAGATGAGTGCGGATTTGCTCATCGTGCCGTTTATCGATAAGTAACCGCTTACCAGTAATGCTCCGCTGTCATATGGCCCGGTCGGCGACGTAAATGTTTCGTCATCTGCCGGGTCTCTTTCAGCAACTGTTGTGTATCGCGCACCATCTGTGGATTGCCGCACAGCATCACATGGCTGGTTTCTTTATTCATCGGCAGGCCAATCGTGCTTTCCAGTTCCCCACTTTCAATTAATGCCGGTATCCGTCCGGTGAGCGACCCCGCTGCCGTTTCCCGACTGACCACCGTCTGAATGCGCAGTTTTCCTTCGTAGCGTTTTTCCAGTTCCTGCATCAGTGGCAAATAGCTTAAGTCGGCGGCATAACGTGCGGCGTGCACCAGGACCAGATTTTTGAAGCGATCTAAATCTTTACCTAGTTGCAGAATCGATAAATAAGGGCCAATCGCTGTACCGGTTGCCAGCATCCATAGCGTTTCGCAGTGCGGCACTTCATCGAGCACAAAGAATCCTGCCGCTTCGCTAACCACCTGCACTTCATCGCCTGGTTTCAGTGCCGCCAGTCGTGGGCTTAATTTGCCATCGGGGACGGTGACCAGGTAAAACTCCAGATCGGGATTATCGGGCGAGTTTACATAGGAGTAGGCGCGCTGGACGCGTTCGCCGTCGATTTCAAGGCCAAGCTTGGTAAATTGCCCGGCGGTAAACGGAAGCACGGGGGCGTGAACGGTGAGACTAAACAGGGCGTCGGTCCAGTTCTGCACTTTAGTGACTTTGCCTGTTACCCAATCAGCCATGTTTTTCTCCTGTTTTGATTGACTTGCCTTATCTTCGTTCTCCGAACAAAAAAATTCCAGTCCCGAAGGACTGGAAGGCTCAATCGATCAAATCAATCAGAGGATGTGCACCTGCATTTCCGGGTCTTTGCGATCCAGATAGTGGATGGACTGAATGCGGCGAATGGTGCGTGACTTGCCGCGGATCAGCAGCGTTTCGGTAGTCGCGATATTGCCTTTGCGGCTAATGCCTTCCAGCAGATCGCCTTTGGTAATACCGGTGGCAGAGAAGATGACGTTATCGCTGCGCGCCATATCGCCCAGGCGCAATACTTTACCGGCTTCGATGCCCATCGCTTTGCAGCGTGCCAGCTCCTGCTCGCCAATGCGACGATTCTCTTCGTTGTCGCCTTTGACGTCATGACGCGCCAGCAGACGACCGTTCATGTCGCCATCTAATGCGCGGATCACCGCCGCAGAAACTACGCCTTCCGGCGCGCCACCAATACCGTACAGCACGTCAACTTCGCTGTCTGGCATACAGGTGAGAATTGAGGCCGCAACGTCGCCGTCCGGAATAGCAAATACGCGTACGCCGAGTTGCTGCATTTCAGCGATAACGGCATCGTGGCGTGGTTTAGCCAGAATCGTTACCGTCAGTTCGCTCAACGGTTTGCCGAGCGCCGCCGCTACATTGCGCAGGTTATCCGCCAGCGGCAGGTTCAGATCAATGGTGCCTTTGGCTCCCGGCCCGACAATCAGCTTCTCCATATACATATCCGGCGCATTGAGGAAGCAGCCTTTATCGCCTACTGCCAGCACCGCCAGCGCGTTAGCCTGGCCCATCGCCGTCATGCGCGTGCCTTCAATCGGATCAACAGCAATATCTACCGCGTCGCCGCGACCAGTACCGACTTTTTCACCAATGTAGAGCATCGGTGCTTCGTCGATTTCACCTTCACCAATGACGATGGTGCCGTCAATGTTGACCTGGTTGAGCATAATACGCATGGCGTTTACCGCCGCGCCGTCCGCGGTGTTTTTATCGCCGCGTCCTAACCATTTGTAGCCAGCCAGCGCCGCTGATTCGGTGACGCGGGAAAATTCGATGGCAAGTTCTCGTCTCATAGCAAACTCTAAGCAGTAAGGAATGGCGCGAAGTGTAGCACAGGGGAAGGGAGGGATTATTGATGTGTGCGGGGTTGCCCCCGCACGTTTCGGGACTACCGGATGCGGCATAAACGCTTCATTCGGCATTTACATTATTCGTCGTGTTCTTCCCACGCCATCGCGCGTTTAACCGCTTTTTTCCAGCCTGCGTAACGGTAATTACGCTCAGTGGTTTCGATGCCTGGACGGAACTCGCGCTCAATCACCGCTTTCTCTTGCAGCTCGTCGAGGTTCTGCCAGAAGCCAACCGCCAGGCCTGCGAGATAGGCCGCACCCAATGCGGTGACTTCGCGCACTTCCGGGCGCTCAACGCGGGTGCCGAGAATATCGGACTGGAACTGCATCAGGAAATTGTTTGCTACTGCGCCACCATCCACGCGCAGGGCGTGCAGACGGATACCAGAGTCGGCCTGCATCGCTTCCAGCACGTCACGCGTCTGATAAGCAATAGACTCCAGCGTCGCGCGTATAATGTGGTTAGCGTTCACCCCACGAGTCAGACCGAAAATCGCCCCGCGCGCATACGGGTCCCAGTACGGCGCACCCAGCCCGGTAAATGCCGGAACCACATACACACCATTGGTGTTTTGCACTTTGGTGGCGAAATATTCGGAATCGTAGGCGTCGTTAATCAACTTCATTTCATCGCGCAGCCACTGAATGGATGCGCCTGCCATAAACACCGCACCTTCCAACGCATAGTTCACTTCGCCAGTCGGGCCGCAGGCGATGGTGGTCAGCAGGCCGTTTTCTGATTTCACCGCTTTCTCGCCAGTGTTCATCAGCATAAAGCAGCCAGTGCCATAGGTGTTCTTCGCCATCCCTTCTTTCACGCACAACTGACCAAACAGCGCGGCCTGCTGGTCACCGGCGATCCCGGAGATTGGAATACGCGTGCCGCCTTTGCCGCCAATGTTAGTCTGACCGTATACTTCGGAAGAACGACGCACTTCTGGCAGCATCTCGCGCGGAATATCCAGCACTTCCAGCATTTTGTTGTCCCAGTCCAGGGTATGGATGTTGAACAACATGGTACGAGAGGCGTTGGTGTAATCGGTCACATGGACACGGCCCTGAGTCATTTTCCAGATAAGCCACGTATCAACCGTACCAAACAGCAATTCACCACGACGTGCACGCTCGCGAGAGCCTTCCACATGGTCGAGGATCCACTTCACTTTGGTGCCAGAAAAGTACGGGTCAATCACCAGACCGGTATTGCTGCGGATATAATCTTCTAAACCGTCACGTTTTAAATGCTCGCAGATTTCTGCGGTACGACGGCACTGCCAGACAATGGCGTTATAGATAGGCTTGCCGGTTTCTTTTTCCCAGACAATAGTGGTTTCACGCTGGTTCGTAATACCGATAGCTGCAATTTGATCGGAACTGATATCGGCTTTCGCCAGCACTTCTACCAGCGTGGAGCTTTGGGTGGCCCAGATTTCCATTGGGTCGTGTTCTACCCAACCTGGTTTTGGGTAGATTTGCTCAAATTCGCGCTGCGACACGCTAATGATATTGGCATCGTGATCCATTACGACCGCGCGGGAGCTGGTGGTGCCCTGGTCGAGCGCAACGATATATTTTTTTTCAGTCATGTTTAATTGTCCCGTAGTCATATTACAGCGAAGCTTTTTGTTCTGAAGGAGTTGTGGTTTCCTTTTCTTCCACAACACAGATATCGCAAGGCAAATGGCGACCAATCAGTTTGCGGTAGGCAAATGCACCTACAATCGCGCCAACGATAGGGCCGAAAAGCGGCACCAGGAAGTAAGGAATGTCTCTGCCGCCGGTAAAGGCGACATTGCCCCAGCCCGCCAGCCAGGCAAAGACTTTCGGACCGAAGTCACGCGCTGGGTTCATGGCAAAACCTGTCAATGGGCCCATAGATGCGCCAATGACCGCAATCAGTAGACCAATCAGCAAGGGAGCCAAAGGGCCGCGTGGTACACCGTTGCCATCGTCCGTTAACGCCAGGATCAACCCCATCAGAATAGCGGTAATCACCATCTCAACTGCGAAAGCCTGCACAAAATTGATATGAGGATTAGGGTAAGTAGAGAAAGTGCCAGCCAGATCAACACTTTCAACGCTGCCGCGAACAATGTGATGAGTCTGCTCGAAGTCGAAAAATAAATTGTAGTAAAGCCCGTAAACTAAAGCCGCAGCACAGAAAGCGCCGGCAACTTGTGAAACGATAAAAGGAATAACTTTGCGCTTGTCGAAACAGGCAAACAGCCACAATGCAATGGTAACAGCGGGATTAAGATGCGCGCCGGAAACCCCTGCGGTCAGGTAGATGGCCATTGCCACCCCCAGTCCCCAAATGACACTGATTTCCCACTGACCAAAAGACGCACCAGCGACTTTTAGTGCTGCAACGCAACCCACACCGAAGAAAATCAACAACCCGGTACCGAGGAATTCAGCAATGCACTGGCCTTTCAAGGTTGATGTTTGACTCATAATCGGATCCTGAAGAGTTAATGTTTGTTGTATGCGTGAAAGTCACGGACCTCCACGATGCTTGTAGGCATGCTGTAAACTTATCGTTAACGAGCAAAAACGAGAAATATCGAACTTAAAATGTGTGTGCCTCGTCATAAAATGAGCGTTATCGCGCCATTTATTCCATCTGATTGTACATGATGCATGTTTGTTAGATCATTCGCGCAACAAATTTATTAACATTTTCGATTGATGTGGATTATGTCACCAGGAGAAGGATGAAAAGTGTGGCAAACCGTAATCTGCAAGGCGTGCCGCTGGACAGCGATGGCGCGGCTTCATACAATCGGAGCTAACTAAAGTGCGCTCGTATTTATTAAGGCGTCACCGGTAATCGGGACGAGGATTTTTATCCATCAACGCCTTGCAATTCAGGAGAGGTATGACAATGTCATTAGAAGTGTTTGAGAAACTGGAAGCAAAAGTACAGCAGGCGATTGATACCATCACTCTGTTGCAGATGGAAATCGAAGAGCTGAAAGAAAAAAACAACTCACTGTCGCAGGAAGTTCAAAATGCCCAGCATCAGCGCGAAGAGCTGGAGCGTGAGAACAACCATCTGAAAGAACAGCAGAACGGCTGGCAGGAACGTCTGCAGGCCCTGCTGGGTCGCATGGAAGAGGTCTGATTACGCTTCATCTTCCGCGTAATTTCTTTACTGTGTAGGCCAACAGGTAACGCAGAAAAAAGGCACCTTGCGGTGCCTTTCTTATCATTCAATATCCAGCGGATCTTCTGAAAGAATAATCCCGGTATTGTCGGCATAAAGATGGTCGCCGGAGAAGAAGGTGACACCGCCAAAATTGACGCGGACATCGCTTTCGCCAATGCCTTCGCCAGCGGCACCAACCGGAATTGCCGCCATCGCCTGGATGCCGATATCCAACTCTTCCAGGTCATCTACCTGACGCACCGCGCCGTAAATGACCAGACCTTCCCATTCATTTTGTACTGCCAGACGCGCCAGTTCAGCATCGACCAGTGCGCGACGAACAGAACCACCGCCATCGACGACAAGAACACGACCACGGCCATTCTGTTCGAGCAGATCGTACAGCAACCCGTTGTCCTCGAAACATTTTACCGTGATTATTTGTCCGCCAAACGACGCCCGTCCGCCAAAGTTGGAGAACAGCGGTTCCACGACGTTAACATCTTCTTGATAGATGTCACAAAGCTCGGAAGTATCGTATTTCATAGGCTTAACATTCAGTTGCTGCGAGAATTTTCAGTATATCGCGCTATGTGGGCTGTTGGCAAAATCATCAATTGTTAATTGATATTTGTCAGTTATGCTGCCCACTGGCTTAGGAATATCCCTAAAACAAACAGCAGGTTAGTCAGTAACGCTCCCTTGACAGTACGTTCCAGCATTGGTCGCATCGCCACCGGGTCCATTTCCCGCATCACATAACGGGCTTGCTTCACCAGTAATGGTGCCGCCAGCAGGAACAGCCAGCCCCACAGGCTATGCAGCGAAAAGAGATTAAACAGCGCCAGACACACCAGCGAGCCCATCAGCAGGCAGGCATGATAACGACGCGCGTTCACTTCACCTAAGCGCACCACCAGCGTGTTTTTGCCATTTTCGCGGTCGCTATTGATATCACGCAGGTTATTAATATTCAGTACTGCCGTTGCCAGCAGGCCGCATGCGGTCGCCGGAAGGATCAGTGCCGGAATCAATGTATGAGCCTGTAAATACCAGCTCCCCATGACACTCAACCAGCCAAAGAAAACCAGTACGGAAATATCACCCAGACCGATATAACCATAAGGACGATTGCCCACGGTGTAGGTGATAGCGGCAATGATCGACAACCCGCCAAGAATCAGGAAACCGACAAAATCGGCCAGCGTATGGCATGCCACTGCAACCAGTGCCAGCCCGGAGAGACAGATGAGCACGACGGTAATAATGAGCGCCCGTTTCATCTCTTGCTGGGTAATGACCCCTTTTTGCATGCCGCGTAGCGGCCCAATGCGGTCAGGTTTATCGCTGCCTTTTACCGCATCGCCGTAATCATTGGCGAGGTTAGAAAGGATCTGTAATAGCCCGGCGGTAATTAGTGCCAGCAGGGCGACCAGCGGATCGAAGTGACCTTGCCACCATGCCAGCGCTGTCCCGACGATAATTGCAGCAAAGGCGAGGGGGAGGGTTTTAGGTCGTAAACTTTCCAGCCACGCCTGAGTTCGGCTAATTTGTTGTTCAGTCATAATACGCGCCAATAAAAATGGGGCCTTTCAGCCCCATCAAACAATGATGAAAATGATTGAACGCGATTATAGGATAAAACGGCTCAGATCTTCATCTGCCACCAACGCATCCAGATGTTTGCTCACATAATCTGCGTCAATAGTGATATTTTGACCGCTTAAATCGCTGGCGTCGTAGGAAATCTCTTCCATTAAACGCTCCAGAACAGTGTGTAAACGACGAGCACCGATGTTTTCGGTAGATTCGTTCACCTGCCATGCCGCTTCCGCGATGCGTTTAATACCGGAGTCGGTAAACTCGATATTTACGCCTTCAGTCGCCATCAGTGCTTTGTACTGCACGGTGATAGAGGCATTCGGCTCGGTCAGAATACGCTCGAAGTCGCTGGTGGTCAGCGCCTGCAGTTCAACGCGGATTGGCAGACGACCTTGCAGTTCCGGGATCAGGTCAGACGGTTTCGCAATCTGGAACGCGCCAGAAGCGATAAACAGAATGTGGTCAGTTTTGACCATCCCGTGTTTGGTGGAAACGGTGCAACCTTCTACCAGCGGCAGCAGGTCACGCTGAACGCCTTCACGAGAAACATCCGGACCGGAAGACTCGCCGCGCTTACAGATTTTGTCGATTTCGTCGATAAACACGATCCCGTGCTGCTCAACAGCGTCGATAGCGTCTTGCTTCAGCTCTTCCGGGTTCACCAGTTTCGCCGCTTCTTCTTCAATCAGCAGCTTCATGGCGTCTTTGATTTTCAGCTTACGCGCTTTTTGCTTCTGGCCGCCCAGGTTCTGGAACATGGACTGCAGCTGGCTGGTCATCTCTTCCATGCCCGGAGGAGCCATAATTTCAACGCCCATCGGTGCTGCGGCAAGATCGATCTCGATTTCTTTGTCATCAAGCTGGCCTTCACGCAGTTTTTTGCGGAATGCCTGACGAGCAGCGGACGGTTCCTGCTGCTGTTCGGTCTGTCCCCAGTTGTTTTTAGCAGGTGGGATCAGCACGTCGAGAATACGTTCTTCTGCCAGTTCTTCAGCGCGATAACGGTTTTTCTCGATAGCCTGGACGCGTACCATTTTCACGGCGGCATCGGTCAGATCGCGAATAATAGAATCCACTTCCTTACCGACGTAGCCCACTTCGGTGAATTTGGTCGCTTCAACTTTGATGAACGGCGCATTCGCCAGCTTAGCCAGACGACGGGCGATTTCAGTTTTACCGACACCGGTCGGGCCGATCATCAGGATATTTTTCGGGGTCACTTCATGGCGCAGCTCTTCGTTGAGCTGCATGCGACGCCAGCGGTTACGCAGAGCAATCGCCACAGAACGCTTGGCGTTGTCCTGGCCGATGATGTGCTTATCCAGTTCGCTGACGATTTCGCGTGGGGTCATTTCAGACATGGGAGATCCTTACGCTTTGTAGCTTAATTCTTCGATGGTGTGGAAATGGTTGGTATAGATGCAAATGTCGCCTGCAATATCCAACGCCTTTTCAGCAATTTCACGGGCGCTAAGTTCAGTGTTTTCTAACAGCGCGCGCGCCGCAGCCTGGGCGTAAGGGCCGCCGGAGCCGATAGCAATAAGATCGTTTTCTGGCTGCACCACGTCACCGTTACCGGTGATGATAAGCGATGCAGTTTCATCCGCGACTGCCAGCAGTGCTTCAAGTTTGCGCAGCATGCGATCGGTACGCCAGTCTTTTGCCAGCTCAACGGCGGCTTTGACCAGATGGCCCTGATGCATTTCCAGTTTACGTTCAAACAGTTCGAACAGCGTAAAAGCATCCGCAGTACCGCCCGCAAAGCCCGCGATGACTTTGTCGTTGTACAGACGGCGGACCTTTTTCACGTTGCCTTTCATTACGGTATTGCCCAACGTGGCCTGACCATCACCAGCGATGACCACATGGCCGTTACGGCGTACGCTTACTATAGTTGTCACGAGCTGACCCCTTGGTTACGAATACAGAGTACAAACCCCGTACAAAAGTACGGGGCATAATGCAATTATAGATGGGGGGGATTTTGAGGGTTTCAACCCCCGGCGGCGAGCCGAATGCAGTTTGTATGACCCGCCATCTTCAACCGATTGAGGGTGCTGTCTGCGTTCTCTTTGCCTTTCACCGGGCCAATGACCACACGATTCCAGCCATTGTTGGTGGTGATTTTCGAGTCAAAGCCTTCGAACGCCAGCTGAGCACGTACCGTCTCTGCCTGTTCCGCGCCTCTGAACGAACCGCACTGCACCATCCAGCGGCGTTCGTCTTTTTTCTCCGCCGTCGGTTTTGGCGCGTCAGCGGCACGAGCAACTGGCGCAGCTTGCTGCGGCTTCGACTGCGCAGTCGTGTGCGCAGGAGTTTGCAGCAGATCCTGGTACGGCTGCTGAGTAGAAGCCGGTTTAGACTGGCGCGGTTGCGCCTGTACCGGCGCGGCTTGCGACGTACGCGTCTGCTGAGCCAGGCGTTGCTGTTCCGCTAATTGCTGCGCCTGACGTTGGCGCTGTAGCGTTTGCTGACGCTGTTCCGGCGTCTGTTCATTCCAAGGAACTTCAACCAGCTGCGTTGGCTGCTGGCGCATATCAGCCTGCATTTGTTCAAGAAGCTGACGTTGTTCAGGTGTCAGTTGCTCCGGCGTTTTCACTTCACCACCGGCAGAAGGTTCTGTGGGCGCACGCACTCCCGGCTGGCGACTTTCCAGCTCTTTAATGTAGCGCCAGCGTTCTTCTGGTTTTGGTGGTAGTCCGTTTCCGGTCACTTTCTGGCTTTGCAGCGTCTCGGACTCTTCTTTCTTGTGATGCGTAATGAAGTACAGACCACCGATAAAGGTCACAAGAACGGCGGCAGCAATAGCGACCATAGCGGGAGAAACCGCAGGCAGATTTCGTTGCTTTTTCCGTGAGGTGCTCTTTTTTCGCCGCGAAGGTGCCGGTTGGCTGCGGCGTACATAATCTCGTTGTGCCACTATCGTTTCGCTGTATTTATTCGTTCGTCAGCCCGCCATGTTACTTAAGCGGCGGGCCTTTGACCAGTCACGGCAGTCTTAAAGGTTTACTTTAAGGTAACGCGCGTGTTGATCCCCGGATGATAAGTTCGCAGTCCATTAAACGAGAGCCACTGCCAACGTGTTGCCCCTGCATTTGATCAAGCAATAACAGCATAGCTTCCCGACCGATTTCGTAACGCGGCTGCGCGATGGTTGTCAGCGGCGGATCACAAAATTGCGTCAGGTCGATGTTATCAAAACCGATTATGGAAAGGTCTTCCGGGACTTTCAGCCCCTGACGTTTTGCCTGAGAAAGTGCGCCGAGCGCCATCACATCGCTATGGCAGAAGACTGCAGTAGGCGGTTGTGGAAGATCAAGCAGCTGCTGCATCGCTTTGCTTCCGGCTTCGAAGGTGAAGTCGCCACGGGCGATGTATTGCGGATCAACCATAATGCCGCAGCGACGCAGCGCCTGAACGTAACCTTGCAGGCGGTAGTGACACAGCGGCATCTCTTCGGGACCGGCTATACAGCCAATCCGTTTATGCCCTTGCTCATATAAATAATTTACTGCATCAAATGCGGCGGTCAGATTGTCGATATGAACGGTAGGCAGCTCCAGTTCCGGTGCAAATTCGTTCGCCATCACCATCGGCGGCAGATTACGCTGTTCCTCAATGCTGGCATCAAACGGCAGCCTTGAACCCAGCAACAACATGCCATCAATTTGCTTGGTGATGATCAAATCGATAAAGGTTTTTTCCTGCTGATTTTGATGCGCACAGTCGCCAATCAGCACCAGATATCCGTGATTTGCCGCCGTAACTTCGATACCGCGAATAATTTCGCTAAAGAAGGGATCGCAGATATCCGGGACAATCACCAGAATGGTGCGGGATTCATTACGCTTGACGTTGCGCCCCATAGGCTGCGGTAAATAACCCACTTCCCGGGCCGCTTTTTCAACCCGATTACGGGTGGCCTGGGAGACTTTATCGGGATTCATTAATGCTCGGGAGACAGTCGCTGTAGAGACTTTTGCCTTGAGGGCAACGTCTTTCATGGTCGCGGCAGTTTCCTGCTTCTTCGCTTTCACACTCACTCCTCGCCTGGCACGTCAGGCGTACTACATCCATGTTTACTTCACATCGGCAACATTTTTAGCAGATAGCGCGTGAAAACGGTTACAGAATTTTCATGAAAAGTGTGATGAATATTGAATTTTTCGATCCGCCTCGCAACGTTTGCGCATTAGCCTTCGATGGGATCGACATCCAACACCCATTTCACCTTGCGGGAATCCGGTATTGTATTAATAAGCGCCAGCGTACCACTAATGATGTGTTGCAAGCGCACGCGGGAAGGGTGCTGCAACAAGATCTGCCAGCGCCAGCGGCCACCACGCTTAGGTGCCAGAGCCGGAACCGGGCCGAGAACCCACAGTTTGTCGTCTGCCAGCGGGCTGGAAAGGATCAGATTACGCAGTTGTTGCAGGAACAGCGGCGCGTGCTGATTGTTATGATCTTCCGCACGCACAATCACATGGCTGGTCCACGGCGGCAGCTGCATCATGCGTCGCTCAGCCAGCGCCTGTTCGGCAAAGGCGTCGTAGCCTTTATAGAGCAACGTTTGCAACAGAGGATGTTCCGGATGGTGCGTTTGCAGCACCACTTCGCCCTGTTTACCCGCACGCCCGGCACGACCGGCGACCTGGGTGTAAAGCTGGGCGAAACGTTCTGCCGAGCGAAAATCGGCAGAAAACAGCGCGCCGTCCACATCCAGTAACGCCACCAGCGTCACATCCGGAAAGTGGTGACCTTTCGCCAGCATTTGCGTGCCAATCAAGATCCTCGCGCCGCCGCGATGCACTTCCGCCAGTTGCTGTTCCAGCGCCCCTTTGCGGCTGGTGGTATCGCGGTCGATACGAGAAATGGGCACACCAGGGAACAGCGGCGCGAGCGTTTGCTCAAGCTGTTCGGTGCCCAGCCCTACGGGTACCAGGTGCGTGGAACCGCAGGAAGGGCACTGGCGCGGCACCGGACGCTGACTGTCACAGTGGTGGCAGCGCAGATGTTGCTGCGCCTGATGCAGCGTGTAGTAGTGATCGCAACGTGGACATTCGGCAATCCAGCCGCAGTCGTGGCACAGCAAGGCAGGCGCAAAGCCACGGCGGTTAAGAAAGAGGATAACCTGGTTGTCGGCCTGTAAATGCTGGCGCATACGGGTGATTAACGCCGGAGCCAGCCCCGCCTGCACCTTCTGACCTTTTAAATCCAGCACGTGTTGAATTGCCGGACGCGCATTCCCCGCCCGACGCGTCAGGCGCAGCAGGCGGTATTTTTTCTGCTGGACGTTGCATAACGTTTCCAGTGCGGGTGTTGCAGAGCCAAGAATAATCGGGATTTGCTCGCTGTGCGCACGATAAACCGCCAGGTCGCGGGCATGATAGCGCCAGCCTTCCTGCTGCTTGTAGGAGCTGTCGTGCTCTTCATCAATGACAATCACCCCGAGATTTTTAAACGGCGTAAACAGCGCGGAGCGGGTGCCGATGACAATCGCCGCCTCGCCATTTTTCGCTTTCAACCACGCCGAAAGACGCTCGCTGTCGTTCAGGCCGGAATGCAGAACTTCCACGGGGGCATTAAAACGTTCACGAAAACGGGCGATAGTTTGCGGTGTCAGGCCGATTTCCGGCACCATCACCAGCGCCTGTTTGCCCTGAGCGAGCACGTTTTCCAGTACACTGAGATAAACCTCCGTTTTACCGGAACCGGTAACGCCCGCCAGCAGCCAGGCAGAGAAGGTATCCGCCGCACTATGAATTGCGCCAACGGCGGTGGCCTGTTCGGTATTCAATCGCAACCGCTCACCAGAAACGGCATAGTTCGTTCGCCAGTCGCTAAACTCTGGTGTTTCACTTGCTAAATCACACAGACCTTTTTTGCGCAGCGCCTGCAACGCGGCATCATTAAATTCGAGCGTGGCAACCTGGTCGCGCCAGATTTTGCCTTGCCGTAACGCTGCCAGCGCCTGTTGTTGCTTGGGTGAGCGTTTCAGGCTGTTCAGATCCACCGCCTGACCTTGTTCAGTGGCAAACCAGTACCACATCGGCGCGTTCGCCGCAGGCCGCCCCTGGCGTAGTAAAATCGGCAAGGCATGAAACAGCACATCGCCAATCGGATGATGATAGTAATCTGCCGCCCATAGCAGCAATCGCCAGACGGAGTGAGTAAACACCGGCTCACTATCCAGCACTTCGACTACCGCTTTTAGCTCATTGAGCGGCAGTTCGCTGGCATCGCTAACTGATACCACAATCCCGATGCGCTCCTGCTGTTTGCCAAACGGCACGCGCACGCGACACCCAGCTTTAACCGTCATGCCTTCTGGCAGCAGATAGTCAAAGGTACGAGGAAGCGGAACGGGCAAGGCAACGTGGGCAACGGGCATAGCATCATCCTGACTTGAAATTCGGTGGGTTAGTATACACATTGCCGTAGAAGAGTGCGGATCAGTTTGCATACGCTGGTTAATTTCTGTATGATTTCGCGCCTTCGTACGAAATGATCGTATTGAAGCTATACTTTTAACATCGCGTGGTGTCTGGCGTTAGGGCTGGAAGAGCGACGCGGCCTTAAACCGAGGTTTTCCCATGAAAAAAGATATTCACCCGAAATACGAAGAAATTACTGCTAGCTGCTCTTGCGGTAACGTAATGAAAATCCGCTCCACCGTTGGTCATGACCTGAACCTCGACGTGTGCAGCAAGTGCCACCCATTCTTCACTGGCAAACAGCGTGATGTTGCTACCGGTGGCCGTGTTGACCGCTTCAACAAGCGTTTCAACATCCCGGGCAGCAAATAAGACCGGATTTCCGAAAAAAGCGCCGCACGGCGCTTTTTTTGTGCCTGACAATCGTTAAGGCATTGCGCTTATCACACTCCCCGCCGTCAATTTTAAAGCCGGTTCAATCTCTATCCCCGCGCTTTGTAACCCTTTTGCCGTCCATTTATTACAGGTATTTAAAATCCCATAGCGACCATTGGCGGCATAAAACTGGCTGTCACCATAAATGCCTTTTTTGAGTGGAATAACATTTCCCGCCTCGCTACGGGAAAAACTGCGGCCAATAAATAGCATTAAGGTCGCAAGTTGACCGTTGTTAATTGTCAGTGGCTTAACTTCACTGCCAGGAAAATAGCGTTCAGGTGGGGCAGAGAACGCCACCACATGCATTACTGCGCCAGTAGACCAGAACATCGCCTGCAATGTCAGGCGACTGGTAATTTCCTGTGCCTGATAAAAGCCTTTATCGCCCCAGCCGATTTCATACCATTTTGGTTGCGCAAATCTCGCGTCGAGTTGCGGTAAAACACGATTAACGATTGCGGCGGGCACCACAATTCCGGTATGCCAGCCGTGACTGACAATATAAATATTATGCTGACCTGCAAAGTCATTGTTTACCGGAGCGACAGCTTGCGGAAAGGTCGAGCAACTACAAAGCAACAAACAGACTACGGCGGGAATTATTTTTTTCATCATCCATTACCACGAAAACAGCGGCCACTCTTTGGCGACTGTGGTGAGTTGTGGCGCGTCGAAAACGGCTTGTGGTGAAACTACCGTTTCCTCAAGCGGAATATTTTTGCCGTAGCGTTCTTTGAGCTTAGCCTGGACCAGCGGGTTGCTGAGATCGAACTCTTTCAACTTCTGCTGCTCGCCCACGCGCATTCCCAGCGCGTTCTGGTAAACCTTCCACACCACTTCCGAACAGTACTGGCGATCGTCGCTCCATGAGAAGCTGAAATCATACGGTTTACCGAGATAACGTTTTGCCGTTTGCGCCAGTTTTTGCTGTTGTTCAACACTCAGTCCGCCTTCAACGCGGCGAACAACGTATTTGCCCTTTTCACCATGGGCGATCCACTGCTTGAGCGGGGTGTATTTCACCGGGCCGACCGCTTCAAAAACGTAGGGCTTTTTGTTGCGTATCACCAGCATACCGGTGTGGCTATAATCGGAATGGGTCGCCAGTTGGATCGCTTTACTTTGCGATGAGCGAGAGATCTGAAAGATGATGTCGCCGGTTTGTGGCTGCCAGGCAAAGGCAGGTACAGAAACCAGCAGGCTGAGGATCAGCAGCCTGTTTTTCATAGTTAAACGTCCATGTATAAAAAGCGGTGGGTCGCAGACAACGTGCTCGTTGTTTATGCCGGATGCGGCGTGAACGCCTTATCCGGCCTACAAGTTCGTGCAAATTCAATAAATTGCAATATGACGTAGGCCTGATAAGCGTAGCGCATCAGGCGATTCCACTCCGCGCCGCTCTTTTTTGCTTTAGTATTCCCACGTCTCCGGGTTAATCCCCATCTCACGCATGCTCTCTTTTGCCGCTTCCGGGATTTCGTCGCTGCGCTCTTTACGCAGATCGGCATCATCCGGCAAAGGTTGCCCGGTAAAGGCATGCAGAAACGCTTCGCACAGCAGCTCGCTGTTGGTAGCGTGACGCAGGTTGTTCACCTGACGACGCGTGCGTTCATCGGTGAGGATTTTTAACACCTTAAGAGGAATGGAAACCGTAATCTTTTTGACTTGTTCACTCTTCTTGCCGTGCTCAGCGTATGGGCTGATATATTCGCCGCTCCATTCAGCCATGAGATACTTAATCCTCTTCGTCAATAAATTGAGACCAGACCACACAATTTATGTGGGTACTGACCGTAAACCCGCATAGTTTACCGTACAGGCGTTACCGTGACATCGTGTAATGCACCTGTCGGCGTGATAATGCATATAATTTTAACGGCTATTTGGGATTTGCTCAATCTATACGCAAAGAAGTTTAGATGTCCAGATGTATTGACGTCCATTAACACAATGTTTACTCTGGTGCCTGACATTTCACCGACCAAGCCCAGGGAACTTCATCACATGACGCGTAAACAGGCCACCATCGCAGTGCGTAGCGGGTTAAATGACGACGAACAGTATGGTTGCGTTGTCCCACCGATCCATCTTTCCAGTACCTATAACTTTACCGGATTTAATGAACCGCGCGCGCATGATTACTCGCGTCGCGGCAACCCAACGCGCGATGTGGTTCAGCGTGCGCTGGCAGAACTGGAAGGCGGTGCTGGTGCAGTACTTACTAATACCGGCATGTCCGCGATTCACCTGGTAACGACCGTCTTTTTGAAACCAGGCGATCTGCTGGTTGCGCCGCACGACTGCTACGGCGGTAGCTATCGCCTGTTCGACAGCCTGGCGAAACGCGGTTGCTATCGCGTGTTGTTTGTTGATCAAGGCGATGAACAGGCATTACGGGCAGCGCTGGCAGAAAAACCCAAACTGGTACTGGTAGAAAGCCCAAGTAATCCATTGTTACGCGTCGTGGATATTGCGAAAATCTGCCATCTGGCTAGGGAAGTCGGGGCGGTGAGCGTGGTGGATAACACCTTCTTAAGCCCGGCATTACAAAATCCGCTGGCATTAGGTGCCGATCTGGTGTTGCATTCATGCACGAAATATCTGAACGGTCACTCTGACGTGGTGGCTGGCGTGGTGATTGCTAAAGACCCGGACGTTGTCACTGAACTTGCCTGGTGGGCAAACAATATTGGCGTGACGGGCGGCGCGTTTGACAGCTATCTGCTGCTACGCGGGTTGCGAACGCTGGTGCCGCGCATGGAGTTGGCCCAGCGCAACGCGCAGGCGATTGTGAAATATCTGCAAACCCAGCCGTTGGTGAAAAAACTGTATCACCCGTCGCTGCCGGAAAATCAGGGGCATGAAATTGCCGCGCGCCAGCAAAAAGGCTTTGGCGCAATGTTGAGTTTTGAACTGGATGGCGATGAGCAGACGCTGCGTCGTTTCCTGGGCGGGCTGTCGTTGTTTACGCTGGCGGAATCATTAGGGGGAGTGGAAAGTTTAATCTCTCACGCCGCAACCATGACACATGCAGGCATGGCACCAGAAGCGCGTGCTGCCGCCGGGATCTCCGAGACGCTGCTGCGTATCTCCACCGGTATTGAAGATGGCGAAGATTTAATTGCCGACCTGGAAAATGGCTTCCGGGCTGCAAACAAGGGGTAAAAATGAGTGTGATTGCGCAGGCAGGGGCGAAAGGTCGTCAGCTGCATAAATTTGGTGGCAGTAGTCTGGCTGATGTGAAGTGTTATTTGCGTGTCGCGGGCATTATGGCGGAGTACTCTCAGCCTGACGATATGATGGTGGTTTCCGCTGCCGGTAGCACCACTAACCAGTTGATTAACTGGTTGAAACTAAGCCAGACCGATCGTCTCTCTGCGCATCAGGTTCAACAAACGCTGCGTCGCTATCAGTGTGATCTGATTAGCGGTCTGCTACCCGCTGAAGAAGCCGATAGCCTCATTAGCGCTTTTGTCAGCGACCTTGAGCGCCTGGCGGCGCTGCTCGACAGCGGTATTAACGACGCAGTGTATGCGGAAGTGGTGGGCCACGGGGAAGTATGGTCGGCACGCCTGATGTCTGCGGTACTTAATCAACAAGGGCTGCCAGCGGCCTGGCTTGATGCCCGCGAGTTTTTACGCGCTGAACGCGCCGCACAACCGCAGGTTGATGAAGGGCTTTCTTACCCGTTGCTGCAACAGCTGCTGGTGCAACATCCGGGCAAACGTCTGGTGGTGACCGGATTTATCAGCCGCAACAACGCCGGTGAAACGGTGCTGCTGGGGCGTAACGGTTCCGACTATTCCGCGACACAAATCGGTGCGCTGGCGGGTGTTTCTCGCGTAACCATCTGGAGCGACGTCGCCGGGGTATACAGTGCCGACCCGCGTAAAGTGAAAGATGCCTGCCTGCTGCCGTTGCTGCGTCTGGATGAGGCCAGCGAACTGGCGCGCCTGGCGGCTCCCGTTCTTCACGCCCGTACTTTACAGCCGGTTTCTGGCAGCGAAATCGACCTGCAACTGCGCTGTAGCTACACGCCGGATCAAGGTTCCACGCGCATTGAACGCGTGCTGGCCTCCGGTACTGGTGCGCGTATTGTCACCAGCCACGATGATGTCTGTTTGATTGAGTTTCAGGTGCCCGCCAGTCAGGATTTCAAACTGGCGCATAAAGAGATCGACCAAATCCTGAAACGCGCGCAGGTACGCCCGCTGGCGGTTGGCGTACATAACGATCGCCAGTTGCTGCAATTTTGCTACACCTCAGAAGTGGCCGACAGTGCGCTGAAAATCCTCGACGAAGCGGGATTACCTGGCGAACTGCGCCTGCGTCAGGGGCTGGCGCTGGTGGCGATGGTCGGTGCAGGCGTCACCCGTAACCCGCTGCATTGCCACCGCTTCTGGCAGCAACTGAAAGGCCAGCCGGTCGAATTTACCTGGCAGTCCGATGACGGCATCAGCCTGGTGGCAGTACTGCGCACCGGCCCGACCGAAAGCCTGATTCAGGGGCTGCATCAGTCCGTCTTCCGCGCAGAAAAACGCATCGGCCTGGTATTGTTCGGTAAGGGCAATATCGGTTCCCGTTGGCTGGAACTGTTCGCCCGTGAGCAGAGCACGCTTTCGGCACGTACCGGCTTTGAGTTTGTGCTGGCAGGTGTGGTGGACAGCCGCCGCAGCCTGTTGAGCTATGACGGGCTGGACGCCAGCCGCGCGTTAGCCTTCTTCAACGATGAAGCGGTTGAGCAGGATGAAGAGTCGTTGTTCCTGTGGATGCGCGCCCATCCGTATGATGATTTAGTGGTGCTGGACGTTACCGCCAGCCAGCAGCTTGCTGATCAGTATCTTGATTTCGCCAGCCACGGTTTCCACGTTATCAGCGCCAACAAACTGGCGGGAGCCAGCGACAGCAATAAATATCGCCAGATCCACGACGCCTTCGAAAAAACCGGGCGTCACTGGCTGTACAATGCCACCGTCGGTGCGGGCTTGCCGATCAACCACACCGTGCGCGATCTGATCGACAGCGGCGATACTATTTTGTCGATCAGCGGGATCTTCTCCGGCACGCTCTCCTGGCTGTTCCTGCAATTCGACGGTAGCGTGCCGTTTACCGAGCTGGTGGATCAGGCGTGGCAGCAGGGCTTAACCGAGCCTGATCCGCGTGACGACCTCTCCGGCAAAGACGTAATGCGCAAGCTGGTAATTCTGGCGCGTGAAGCGGGTTACAACATTGAACCGGACCAGGTACGTGTGGAATCGCTGGTGCCTGCTCATTGCGAAGGCGGCAGCATCGACCATTTCTTTGAAAATGGCGATGAACTTAACGAGCAGATGGTGCAACGGCTGGAAGCGGCCCGCGAAATGGGGCTGGTGCTACGCTACGTGGCGCGTTTCGATGCCAACGGCAAAGCGCGTGTGGGCGTGGAGGCGGTGCGTGAAGACCATCCGCTGGCATCACTGCTGCCGTGCGATAACGTCTTTGCCATCGAAAGCCGCTGGTATCGCGACAACCCGCTGGTGATCCGTGGGCCTGGCGCGGGGCGCGACGTCACCGCCGGGGCGATTCAGTCGGATATCAACCGGCTGGCACAGTTGTTGTAATTTCAGAAATTTAATAATGCCCGGTACTCATGTTTTCGGGTTTATGGTTTCTAATGAAATATATTGAATTATCATAGGATTAGGCCGGATTAAGCGTTTACGACGAATCCGGCAAGAAGCAATAAGTACATGGTTAGTTTATATTTGCAGTCCGGTTTGCTTTGCATACCGGATTTTCTTTTTCTTACCATCCTGAAGTTTTTTCATCTTCCCTGATTTTTCCTCACCATCATTGGTCATTTTTCGGTTGACGCCCTTCGGCTTTTCCTTCATCTTTACATCTGGACGTCTAAACGGATAGATGTGCACAACACAACATATAACTACAAGCGATTGATGAGGTAAGGTATGAGCTTTTTTCACGCCAGCCAGCGGGATGCCCTGAATCAGAGCCTGGCAGAAGTCCAGGGGCAGATTAACGTTTCGTTCGAGTTTTTCCCGCCGCGTACCAGTGAAATGGAGCAGACCCTGTGGAACTCCATCGATCGCCTTAGCAGCCTGAAACCGAAGTTTGTATCGGTGACCTATGGCGCGAACTCCGGCGAGCGCGACCGTACGCACAGCATTATTAAAGGCATTAAAGATCGCACTGGTCTGGAAGCGGCACCGCATCTTACTTGCATTGATGCGACGCCCGACGAGCTGCGCACCATTGCACGCGACTACTGGAATAACGGTATTCGTCATATCGTGGCGCTGCGTGGCGATCTGCCGCCGGGAAGTGGTAAGCCAGAAATGTATGCTTCTGACCTGGTGACGCTGTTAAAAGAAGTGGCAGATTTCGATATCTCCGTGGCGGCGTATCCGGAAGTTCACCCGGAAGCAAAAAGCGCTCAGGCGGATTTGCTTAATCTGAAACGCAAAGTGGATGCCGGAGCCAACCGCGCGATTACTCAGTTCTTCTTCGATGTCGAAAGCTACCTGCGTTTTCGTGACCGCTGTGTATCGGCGGGCATTGATGTGGAAATTATTCCGGGAATTTTGCCGGTATCTAACTTTAAACAGGCGAAGAAATTTGCCGATATGACCAACGTGCGTATTCCGGCGTGGATGGCGCAAATGTTCGACGGTCTGGATGATGATGCCGAAACCCGCAAACTGGTTGGCGCGAATATTGCCATGGATATGGTGAAGATTTTAAGCCGTGAAGGAGTGAAAGATTTCCACTTCTATACGCTTAACCGTGCTGAAATGAGTTACGCGATTTGCCATACGCTGGGGGTTCGACCTGGTTTATAAATAGTGTGGCTTTTGTGAAAATCACACAGTGATCACAAATTTTAAACAGAGCACAAAATGCTGCCTCGAAATGAGGGCGGGAAAATAAGGTTATCAGCCTTGTTTTCTCCCTCATTACTTGAAGGATATGAAGCTAAAACCCTTTTTTATAAAGCATTTGTCCGAATTCGGACATAATCAAAAAAGCTTAATTAAGATCAATTTGATCTACATCTCTTTAACCAACAATATGTAAGATCTCAACTATCGCATCCGTGGATTAATTCAATTATAACTTCTCTCTAACGCTGTGTATCGTAACGGTAACACTGTAGAGGGGAGCACATTGATGAGCACGTCAGACGATATCCATAACACCACAGCCACTGGCAAATGCCCGTTCCATCAGGGCGGTCACGACCAGAGTGCGGGGGCGGGCACAACCACTCGCGACTGGTGGCCAAATCAACTTCGTGTTGACCTGTTAAACCAACATTCTAATCGTTCTAACCCACTGGGTGAGGACTTTGACTACCGCAAAGAATTCAGCAAATTAGATTACTACGGCCTGAAAAAAGATCTGAAAGCCCTGTTGACAGAATCTCAACCGTGGTGGCCAGCCGACTGGGGCAGTTACGCCGGTCTGTTTATTCGTATGGCCTGGCACGGCGCGGGGACTTACCGTTCAATCGATGGACGCGGTGGCGCGGGTCGTGGTCAGCAACGTTTTGCACCGCTGAACTCCTGGCCGGATAACGTAAGCCTCGATAAAGCGCGTCGCCTGTTGTGGCCAATCAAACAGAAATATGGTCAGAAAATCTCCTGGGCCGACCTGTTTATCCTCGCGGGTAACGTGGCGCTAGAAAACTCCGGCTTCCGTACCTTCGGTTTTGGTGCCGGTCGTGAAGACGTCTGGGAACCGGATCTGGATGTTAACTGGGGTGATGAAAAAGCCTGGCTGACTCACCGTCATCCGGAAGCGCTGGCGAAAGCACCGCTGGGTGCAACCGAGATGGGTCTGATTTACGTTAACCCGGAAGGCCCGGATCACAGCGGCGAACCGCTTTCTGCGGCAGCAGCTATCCGCGCGACCTTCGGCAACATGGGCATGAACGACGAAGAAACCGTGGCGCTGATTGCGGGTGGTCATACGCTGGGTAAAACCCACGGTGCCGGTCCGACATCAAATGTAGGTCCTGATCCAGAAGCTGCACCGATTGAAGAACAAGGTTTAGGTTGGGCGAGCACTTACGGCAGCGGCGTTGGCGCAGATGCCATTACCTCTGGTCTGGAAGTAGTCTGGACCCAGACGCCGACCCAGTGGAGCAACTATTTCTTCGAGAACCTGTTCAAGTATGAGTGGGTACAGACCCGCAGCCCGGCTGGCGCAATCCAGTTCGAAGCGGTAGACGCACCGGAAATTATCCCGGATCCGTTTGATCCGTCGAAGAAACGTAAACCGACAATGCTGGTGACCGACCTGACGCTGCGTTTTGATCCTGAGTTCGAGAAGATCTCTCGTCGTTTCCTCAACGATCCGCAGGCGTTCAACGAAGCCTTTGCCCGTGCCTGGTTCAAACTGACGCACAGGGATATGGGGCCGAAATCTCGCTACATCGGGCCGGAAGTGCCGAAAGAAGATCTGATCTGGCAAGATCCGCTGCCGCAGCCGATCTACAACCCGACCGAGCAGGACATTATCGATCTGAAATTCGCGATTGCGGATTCTGGTCTGTCTGTTAGTGAGCTGGTATCGGTGGCCTGGGCATCTGCTTCTACCTTCCGTGGTGGCGACAAACGCGGTGGTGCCAACGGTGCGCGTCTGGCATTAATGCCGCAGCGCGACTGGGATGTGAACGCCGCAGCCGTTCGTGCTCTGCCTGTTCTGGAGAAAATCCAGAAAGAGTCTGGTAAAGCCTCGCTGGCGGATATCATCGTGCTGGCTGGTGTGGTTGGTGTTGAGAAAGCCGCAAGCGCCGCAGGTTTGAGCATTCATGTACCGTTTGCGCCGGGTCGCGTTGATGCGCGTCAGGATCAGACTGACATTGAGATGTTCGAACTGCTGGAGCCAATTGCTGACGGTTTCCGTAACTATCGCGCTCGTCTGGATGTTTCCACCACCGAGTCACTGCTGATCGACAAAGCCCAGCAACTGACGCTGACCGCGCCGGAAATGACTGCGCTGGTGGGCGGGATGCGCGTACTGGGTGCCAACTTCGATGGCAGCAAAAACGGCGTCTTCACTGACCGCGTTGGCGTATTGAGCAATGACTTCTTCGTGAATTTGCTGGATATGCGTTACGAGTGGAAAGCGGCGGACGAATCGAAAGAGCTGTTCGAAGGCCGTGACCGTGAAACTGGCGAAGTGAAATACACAGCCAGCCGTGCGGATCTGGTATTTGGTTCTAACTCAGTCCTGCGTGCGGTGGCTGAAGTTTACGCCAGCAGCGATGCCCACGAGAAGTTTGTTAAAGACTTCGTGGCGGCATGGGTGAAAGTGATGAACCTCGACCGTTTCGACATGCTGTAATCTGACCTTCTTCAGCGACTGCCTTTCAGGCAGTCGCTGAAGTTTCTTTACCGGCGTATAGTGTCCACAGGAAAACTACACACTGGATCTCTCATGTCTGCCGCAGGAAAGAGCAACCCACTGGCAATCAGTGGCCTGGTTGTGCTCACACTTATCTGGAGTTATAGCTGGATTTTCATGAAGCAAGTCACCAGCTACATCGGTGCCTTCGACTTCACCGCCTTACGCTGCATTTTCGGCGCTCTCGTTTTATTCATCGTCCTTTTATTACGTGGTCGCGGAATGCGCCCGACGCCGTTTAATTACACCTTAGCCATTGCCCTGTTACAAACCTGTGGGATGGTTGGTCTGGCGCAGTGGGCGCTGGTCAGCGGCGGAGCGGGGAAAGTAGCGATCCTGAGCTATACCATGCCGTTCTGGGTAGTGATTTTCGCCGCGTTGTTTCTCGGTGAACGCCTGCGACGTGGGCAATATTTCGCGATTCTGATTGCCGCTTTCGGTTTATTTTTGGTGTTGCAGCCGTGGCAACTCGATTTCTCTTCGATGAAAAGCGCCATGCTGGCGATCCTCTCCGGTGTCAGTTGGGGGGCGAGCGCCATTGTCGCTAAACGCCTTTACGCCCGTCATCCGCGCGTGGATTTATTGTCGTTAACATCCTGGCAGATGCTGTATGCGGCGCTGGTGATGAGTGTGGTCGCTTTACTGGTACCGCAACGTGAAATTGACTGGCAACCCACCGTGTTCTGGGCGCTGGCCTACAGTGCGATTCTGGCGACGGCGCTGGCGTGGAGCTTATGGTTGTTTGTATTGAAAAACTTGCCTGCCAGTATTGCCAGCTTAAGCACACTGGCCGTTCCCGTTTGCGGCGTACTCTTTTCCTGGTGGCTGCTCGGTGAGAATCCTGGCGCGGTTGAGGGTAGCGGTATTGTGCTGATTGTGCTGGCACTGGCGCTGGTGAGCCGTAAGAAAAAAGAAGCCGTCAGTGTAAAAAGGATCTGAATTTTTTCTTCATGTGGGGCGATCTCTTATTTAACAAAATAACGATAATGCCCCACCATCCGCCAGTTAAACAGCACATCTTCTTCCTGCGCGCCTGCGCCAATGTTATGTATCACCAGCGGCGTACCGTCGCGGGCGAAGCCATCTGAAACCACCCCAATATGTGCCAGCCCGTTATCCAGTCGCCAGGAGACAATATCGCCCGCTTGATAGTCACTGGGGTTCTTGCTGGTGGGGCGTGTTTTATCATGGCGGCTAAACCAGGTTTCCAGATTAGGCACCCGACGGTGATCGATGTTGCTGTCCGGGCGCTTTAACTTCCATTTTTGCGGGTACTCAGCAAAATTCTTCGCCATATCTTCGTGAACCAGTTTCTGCAAATCGACCTTCTGGCTGCGCAATGCGCGGATCACCACATCGGAACATACACCGCGTTCTTGCGGAACATCACCGCCAGGATAAGTAAGCTGCACATACGCCGGATCGTAAAATAGCGTGCTGCCAATTTGCTGTCTGGCACCGTCTGCGATGGCAAGGTTGGTATTGGCCTGGATTTGTACCACGGTTGGTGGAACGGCGGGAGATTTTAAGGAGTGGCTGGTAAATGCCGTTAGCAGGCTGAGCAGCGCCAGTGAAGCTTTCATCTGGTTCGTCCGTGAAAATAAGAGTCACAGATTCGACCTTCCGGGCTAACGATTGTTCTGTAGAGAAAATGTCCAGAAGCGGATAAAAAATTCCTGAACAACGTGGGAGTTTCAGATTACTGGCACAGAGTGCCGGATGCGGAGTGAACGCCTTATCCGGCCTACAAAAGCACGCAAATTCAATATATTGCAGAGATTGCGTAGGCCTGATAAGCGTAGCGCATCAGGCAATTTTGCGTTCAAACTCCCGGACAAGCCGGGAGTTTGGAGTAGGTTATTCCCACTCTTGCAGGAAACGCTGACCGTACTGGTCGGCTACCAGCAGAGCGGCGTAAACCTGATCTGGCGTCGCGCCGCCAGGCATGTTGTGGATGGTTTCACCTTCTGCACATGCCGCTTCTGCCACAATTCGCATTTTCGCCGGGACATCTTCTTTAATATCCAGTTGAGCGAGAGTTATTGGCAAACCTACCGCATGGCTAAGTGCAGCTACGGTTTCGATTTCCTCAACCGGTGCGTTTTCCAGAACCAGCTGCGTCAGCGTACCAAATGCCACTTTTTCACCGTGATAATAGTGATGCGCGTCCGGGATAGCGGTCAGGCCGTTATGCACTGCGTGCGCCGCAGCCAGACCACCACTTTCAAAGCCTACACCGCTTAAATAGGTGTTCGCTTCAATCACGCGCTCCAGCGCCGGAGTCACTACATGCTGTTCGGCAGCAAGCATCGCTTTTTCGCCTTCTTCCAGCAGGGTGTTGTAGCACAGTTCAGCCAGTGCCAGCGCAGCCTGGGTGCACTTGCCGCCCGCCATGGTGGTCGCGCCGCTACGAGAGCAGGCACGCGCTTCAAACCAGGTTGCCAGCGCATCGCCGATACCCGCCGCTAACAGACGTGCAGGTGCGCCAGCGACGATTTTGGTGTCGACAATGACCATATTCGGGTTATTTGGCAACAGCAGATAGCGGTCAAACTCACCCTCATCGGTGTAGATAACAGACAATGCGCTGCACGGTGCATCGGTAGAGGCGATAGTCGGTGCGATCGCTACCGGAACACCCATGAAATGTGCCAGTGCTTTGGCAGTATCGAGGGTTTTTCCGCCACCGATACCGAGAATTGCGCCACACTGCGCAGTCTCCGCGATGCCACGCAGACGGTCGATCTCATTTTGCGAACATTCACCGCCAAACGGCGCAATTTCTACTACCAGTCCAGCATCTTTAAAGCTTTTCTCGACAGTGGATTGAGCAAAACCTAAAACAAATTTGTCACCCACCACTAACCAGCGTTCTGCCAGCGGCTTCAGGTATTCGCCCAGACGATTAATCACATCAGCGCCCTGGATGTATTTACCCGGTGATTGAATAATGCGGTCCATAATTGCTCCTTTAGAGATGAGTAGTGCCAAATGCGGCATTCCAGTCGTGTTCGAACTTCTCTATAGCTGACTCTACCGCAGGGGTGTTGAGCATTTGTTGCGCTACATCTAAGGGCAGGGTGATGGATTCACATCCTGCCAGTAAACAGTCCAGCGCCTGACGCGGCGTTTTAAAGCTGGCTGCCAGCACCATGCTTTCTGGCGCGTGCATTTCTAACAGTGCTTGCAGCTCCTGAACCGTACGAATGCCGTCTCCGCCTTGGGCATCTACGCGGTTAACATACGGAGCAACGTATTTTGCCCCTGCCAGTGCGGCTAATAACCCTTGTGCGGCGCTATATACAGCGGTGCCAAGTGTAGTAATACCTTCTTTTTTCAGCATCTTAATGGCGGCCAGACCTTCGGAAGTCACCGGGATTTTCACCACGATGCCCGGAATGGCGTCGCGCAGGCGCTTCGCTTCTTCCACCATACCCTGCGCGTCACGACTCATAGTCTGAGCAAACAGAATGCCCTCATCACCAATCGCTTTTTGCAGACGCGGCAGCACTTCCCAGATGGACTCCTTGCTGGCAGCGATAATGCTCGGGTTAGTTGTCACCCCGGCAATGGGGAATATGCGTGCCAGACGTTCGACTTCTGCGACGTTAGCGGTGTCCAGATACAGTTCCATGATGTTTCCTTTTACAGTTCCAGTCATGTTGCAGCAGGCTGGCGATAGCGTCGGCAGAGGCGGCGTTAACCAGCGCGTTACGGAATTCTTCGTGCATGATGCGACGAGCGAGGCGCGAGAAAATGCGCATATGCTGATCGCCCGCAGCGTGTTTGTTCAGGGTTAACATAATGATGAATTGCGCTTCATCATCGCTCCAGCGCACCGGCGCTTGCAGACGCGCTACGCTGATGGTGGATTGCTCAATGTGTTCTGATTTGCTGTGTGGAATGGCAAAACTAAAGCCCAGACCGGTAGAGAAAACGGCCTCGCGCGCCCACAAGTCGGCTTCCAGTTTACGCGGATAGCGGCAGCGGCCCGCCAGCAGCAGGTTATCGGTCATGCCTTTGAGTACTTCTTCTTTGCTGCGCCAGTCGCTTTCCAGTGTGATGCACTCGGCGGTGACCAGCGGTGCGTCTTGTTGGGTCATGCGGAATTGCGCCAGCAGGTGTTCCACTTCCAGCGAAGTACGGCAGGCCATTGCCTGGTTGAGCAACTTGCGGCACTCACGGCTATCAAGTTGCGCCATCCGCGCTTTCGCCGCCGGAATTGATGGTGCGCTCATGCTCAGCTCATCCAGCCCTAAACCGACCAGCAACGGCAGCACGGAACCTTTCGCTCCCAGCTCACCGCACAGACCAATCCATTTTCCCTGGCGATGCACCGCTTGCACGGCGTAATCGAGCGCCCGCAAGAATGCCGGATTCAGGCTGTTGTAGTGACGAGTAACCTTAGCGTTATCGCGATCCACCGCCAGCAGATACTGCGTCAGGTCATTACTACCAATACTAAAGAAATCAATCTCTTCGCAGCATTGATCGATGATGAACATCACCGACGGCACTTCCAGCATAATGCCGAGCTGGATCTTCTCATCAAACGGAATGTGTTCGTTACGTAGTTGCTGTTTGGCTTCCGCCAGTTTTTCTTTCACCCATAAGATCTCTTCCATTGAGGAGATCATCGGGATCATGATTTTCAGGCTGCCGTGAGCGGAGGCGCGCAGGATCGACCGTAGTTGTGTGGTGAACAGCGAGGCGTATTCTTCATAAATACGCACCGCGCGATAACCGAGGAACGGGTTTGCCTCTGCGGGAATGTTTAGATAATCAACGGGTTTGTCGCCGCCAATGTCCATAGTGCGCACAATAATGCTGCGTCCGTTGGCAGACTCCAGCGCCTGACAAAAAATGTTGTACAGCTCGCTTTCGCCCGGTGCACTGGTGCGATCCATATAGAGCATTTCAGTGCGGAACAAACCAACGCCTTCCGCACCATTGCCGAACGCGGCCTGTGCTTCCACGGAGTGAGCGATGTTAGCGGCAATTTCAATGCGGATACCGTCAGCGGTACGGGCTTGTTGGGTCAGCCAGACACGCTGTTGCTCACGCAGGGCGTCCTGTACGCGGGCTTCTTGCTGATAATAACGGGCTACGGCTTCCCCTGGCTCAACCACAATCGCCCCAGCGTTGCCGTCGATATAAATCGTCTGATGCTGCCACGGAGTGAGGGCATCAATATCCACACCAACCAGCGTTGGAATGTTGAACGAACGGGCAAGGATCACCGTATGTGAGGTGGTGCCGCCGCTTTTGAGCAACAATCCTTTGAGGTGATTTTTATCCAGTTCGAGGAACTGGCTGGGGGTCAGTTCATCAGCCATACAAATGGCGGGCTGCGTCAGTTTTCCCGGTGCCGGGAAGCGTTGCTCACCGTAGATTTGCTGGAGTAACTGGAAGCAGACGTCGCGTACGTCCAGGGCGCGTTCTTGCAGGTAGCTACTGCTGGAACGGGCGAACTCTTCGCAGAAGTGGTGTGCACTGGCGACAATCGCTTCGGCACAGCTTAATCCCTCGCTGACGCCTGCCAGTAAGTGCTGACGTAAAGAAGTATCGCCAGCCAGGGATCGGTGAGCTTCCAGTATCGCGCTGGTAGCACCGTCGCTATCCAGCAGTCGAAATTCAATGTTTTTCAATACCAGTGTCAGGCCGTTTTCCAGCGCGGATTGCTCGGCGTCAACGCCTTTGGCAACAGGAAGATTACCCAGCGCATTGAGATCTAAAGAAGAGATCGGCGTCAGAATGCCGCCTGCGCTACCGCTGCACACGGTGCGGGCGCGGATAATTTGCGGATTCAGATTGGTCAGTGAAACCGGCAGTGGTTCCAGTTCGTCAGATTTAACTTCCGCCAGCGGTGCGTCGCAGTGGGGGAATTCATCGCGCAGCCATTGGCTTAAACGCTGGTGCGCTTCCTGTTCGTCGGCCCCGGAAATCAGTAACTGGCAGTTATCGCCCACCAGCGTATCGGTGCCAATCAGCGCAAGGGCGCTTTTGGCGTTGCCCTTGCGGTCAGTGCGCAAGTTATGCCACTCAATTTGTGATGAAAAAGTATTACACAGCGTTTCAACGTGGCTTGCCGGACGTGCATGTACGCCGTTAGGTAGCTCACAAATAAATTCCACAATCAGGGCCATTGCCTCTCTCCCGGTACGGTTTTCTGTTTACAGGATAAGAGCGCACGGCAACGGCCTGCCATGTGACAAATCTGCCAAAAGCTGGACAAATGTAATGTAACCGTCAATTTGCGACGCGTCTCACAAGACGCCGTTTTGCGGCATGCTTCCGGATTATCGCAAGTTATGAGGCGGATCGCATTTTTGTACTGATATTACAAAAGTCCAGTAAATGGCCTTTTTATCCACTGTTTGCTCCGCCTGCGATTGCCTATTGTTTCCTCCATCAAAAATATGGACATGGGCTTTTGCAAGCCCGGGAGCAGCTTATGAATGAGTTGGTGCAGATCCTGAAAAATACCCGTCAGCATTTAATGACGGGCGTTTCACACATGATTCCCTTCGTGGTATCGGGCGGTATTTTGCTGGCGGTTTCCGTCATGTTGTATGGCAAAGGCGCAGTGCCGGATGCCGTAGCCGATCCGAATCTGAAAAAACTGTTTGATATCGGCGTTGCGGGTTTGACGCTGATGGTGCCTTTCCTCGCCGCTTACATTGGTTACTCCATTGCAGAGCGTTCTGCGCTGGCTCCGTGCGCTATCGGTGCCTGGGTTGGTAACAGCTTTGGTGCGGGCTTCTTTGGTGCGCTGATCGCCGGGATTATCGGCGGCATCGTGGTGCATTACCTGAAGAAAATTCCGGTGCATAAAGTTCTGCGCTCGGTGATGCCTATCTTCATCATTCCTATCGTCGGCACACTGATTACCGCAGGCATCATGATGTGGGGCTTGGGCGAGCCTGTAGGGGCGTTGACCAACAGCCTGACTCAGTGGCTTCAGGGGATGCAGCAGGGCAGCATTGTTATGCTGGCGGTGATCATGGGTCTGATGCTGGCGTTCGATATGGGCGGTCCGGTTAACAAAGTGGCCTATGCCTTCATGCTGATTTGCGTTGCTCAGGGTGTTTATACCGTGGTGGCTATTGCCGCTGTTGGGATTTGTGTTCCACCGCTGGGGATGGGGCTGGCGACGCTGATTGGTCGTAAAAATTTCTCCGCAGAAGAGCGCGAAACTGGTAAAGCGGCGCTGGTGATGGGGTGCGTTGGGGTTACTGAAGGGGCGATTCCTTTCGCCGCTGCCGATCCGCTGCGTGTCATTCCTTCCATCATGGTTGGTTCTGTTTGTGGTGCGGTAACTGCGGCGCTGGTCGGTGCGCAGTGCTATGCAGGCTGGGGTGGTCTGATTGTACTGCCGGTGGTTGAAGGCAAGCTGGGTTATATCGCCGCAGTGGCTGTCGGAGCAGTGGTGACGGCTGTTTGTGTGAACGTGCTGAAAAGTCTGGCGCGTAAAAATGGGTCTTCGACTGATGAAAAAGAAGACGACCTGGATTTGGATTTTGAAATTAATTAATTGAGGAACAAGCCATGACGAAAATTATTGCAGTAACCGCATGTCCTTCAGGTGTTGCCCATACCTATATGGCAGCAGAGGCGCTGGAAAGTGCCGCGAAAGCGAAAGGCTGGGAAGTGAAAGTAGAAACCCAGGGGTCAATTGGTCTGGAAAATGAACTGACAGCGGAAGACGTGGCGAGCGCTGATATGGTGATTCTGACCAAAGATATCGGCATCAAGTTTGAAGAGCGTTTTGCTGGCAAGACCATCGTGCGCGTCAACATCAGCGATGCGGTAAAACGTGCTGACGCCATTATGAGCAAAATTGAAGCTCACCTGGCGCAAACCGCTTAAGTTCTTCTCCCGCTCGCAAGGGCGGGTTCGCTTTCCCACAGGAGTTCCTCATGACGAATCGTATCTCTCGCCTCAAAACTGCACTGTTTTCCAATACCCGTGAAATCTCGCTGGAGCGGGCGCTGCTTTATACCGCCAGCCATCGGCAAACCGAAGGCGAACCGGTGATATTGCGCCGGGCGAAAGCAACAGCGTATATCCTTGAACATGTTGAAATTTCGATTCGTGATGAAGAACTGATTGCCGGTAACCGCACCGTAAAACCGCGCGCCGGGATTATGTCGCCGGAAATGGACCCTTACTGGCTGCTGAAAGAGCTGGATCAATTCCCGACGCGTCCGCAGGACCGCTTTGCTATCAGCGAAGAAGATAAACGTATCTACCGCGAAGAGTTGTTCCCGTACGGGGAAAAACGTTCGATGAAAGATTTCATCAACGGGCAGATGACAGATGAAGTAAAAGCCGCGACCAGCACGCAGATTTTCAGCATCAACCAGACAGATAAAGGCCAGGGGCACATTATTATTGATTACCCACGCCTGCTGAATCACGGGCTGGGGGAGCTGGTAGCACAGATGCAGCAACATTGTCAGCAACAGCCGGAGAATCACTTTTATCAGGCAGCGCTGTTACTGCTGGAAGCCTCGCAGAAACACATTTTGCGTTACGCCGAACTGGCGGAAACGATGGCGGCAAACTGCACAGATGCCCAGCGTCGCGAAGAGCTGCTGACTATTGCGGAGATCTCCCGCCATAACGCGCAACATAAGCCGCAGACGTTCTGGCAGGCGTGCCAGTTATTCTGGTACATGAACATCATTCTGCAATACGAATCCAACGCCAGTTCGCTATCGTTGGGGCGCTTCGACCAGTATATGTTGCCGTTCTATCAGACATCATTAACCCAGGGCGAAGATGCGGCGTTCCTGAAAGAACTGCTCGAATCTTTATGGGTGAAATGCAACGACATCGTGCTGTTGCGCTCCACCAGCAGCGCGCGTTATTTCGCCGGTTTCCCGACCGGCTATACCGCACTGCTCGGCGGGTTAACCGAGAACGGACGTAGCGCGGTGAACGTGCTTTCGTTCCTTTGCCTTGACGCCTATCAAAGCGTGCAATTACCGCAACCGAACCTCGGCGTGCGCACTTTTATCAGCGATTGTCTGGAAAAAGGCCGCGATATTACCGATGGCGGCGCGCGTTATAACTTCTCCGGCGTACAGGGGATCGGTATCGCCAACCTGAGCGATTCTCTCCATGCGTTGAAAGGGATGGTTTTTGATCAACAGCGTTTAAGTTTTGACGAATTGCTGTCGGTATTAAAAGCCAACTTTGCAACGCCAGAAGGCGAAAAAGTCCGCGCTCGCTTAATTAACCGCTTTGAGAAATACGGTAACGATATCGACGAGGTGGATAACATTAGCGCCGAACTGTTGCGCCACTACTGCAAAGAAGTGGAAAAATACCAGAACCCGCGCGGCGGCTACTTCACGCCGGGATCGTATACCGTTTCTGCTCACGTTCCGTTGGGATCGGTGGTTGGCGCGACGCCAGACGGTCGTTTTGCCGGAGAACAGCTGGCAGACGGCGGCTTGTCACCTATGCTGGGTCAGGACGCACAAGGGCCAACGGCGGTACTGAAGTCAGTCAGTAAGCTCGATAACACACTGCTGTCTAACGGTACATTGCTGAACGTGAAATTCACTCCGGCGACCCTGGAAGGTGAAGCGGGATTACGCAAACTGGCCGACTTCTTACGGGCGTTTACCCAGCTTAAGTTACAACATATTCAGTTTAACGTGGTGAACGCCGACACGTTGCGGGAAGCGCAACAGCGCCCACAAGATTATGCCGGGCTGGTGGTGCGCGTTGCCGGATACAGCGCCTTCTTTGTCGAACTGTCGAAGGAGATCCAGGATGACATCATCCGCCGGACAGCGCATCAGCTGTAACGTTGTGGAAACGCGCCGCAATGATGTGGCGCGCATTTTCAACATTCAGCGTTATTCACTGAATGATGGTGAGGGCATTCGTACGGTGGTCTTTTTTAAAGGCTGTCCGCATCTTTGCCCGTGGTGTGCTAATCCGGAGTCGATCTCCGGCAAAATCCAGACGGTACGCAGAGAGGCGAAATGTCTGCACTGTGCGAAATGTTTGCGTGATGCGGATGAATGCCCCTCCGGGGCGTTTGAACGGATTGGTCGCGATATCAGCCTTGACGCTCTGGAACGGGAAGTGATGAAAGATGACATTTTTTTTCGCACGTCCGGCGGCGGCGTCACGCTTTCTGGCGGCGAAGTGTTAATGCAGGCGGAGTTTGCTACCCGTTTTTTACAGCGACTGCGGCTGTGGGGTGTGTCATGCGCCATTGAAACTGCCGGAGACGCGCCAGCAAGCAAGCTGTTACCGCTGGCGAAATTGTGCGATGAAGTGCTGTTCGATTTAAAAATTATGGACGCGACTCAGGCGCGGGATGTGGTGAAGATGAACCTGCCACGCGTGCTGGAGAATCTGCGTTTGCTGGTGAGTGAGGGTGTCAACGTGATCCCGCGTTTACCGTTGATCCCTGGTTTCACGCTCAGCCGGGAGAATATGCAGCAGGCGCTGGATGTACTGATCCCGCTGAAAATCAGGCAGATCCATCTGTTACCGTTTCATCAGTACGGCGAACCGAAATACCGCCTGCTGGGGAAAACATGGTCGATGAAAGAGGTGCCTGCGCCGTCGTCAGCCGATGTGACAACGATGCGCGAAATGGCAGAACGGGCCGGATTTCAGGTTACCGTGGGAGGTTAAAATGGCATACCTGGTGGCAGTAACCGCCTGCGTCAGTGGCGTGGCGCATACTTATATGGCGGCGGAACGGCTGGAAAAGTTGTGCCTGTTAGAGAAGTGGGGAGTCAGCATTGAAACTCAGGGCGCGCTGGGAACGGAGAATCGTTTAGCGGACGAGGATATCCGTCGGGCGGATGTTGCTCTGTTGATTACGGATATCGAGCTTGCCGGTGCCGAGCGATTTGAACATTGCCGCTATGTGCAATGCAGCATCTACGCATTCCTGCGTGAGCCGCAGCGGGTAATGAGCGCGGTGCGCAAAGTGCTTTCTGCGCCGCAGCAAACCCATCTTATTCTGGAGTAGTCGGTTTTTCTGTCAGTTGGCTGTGGTACTGCCGACGATATTCCGACGGCGAGCGTTCGGTGTTTTTACGAAACAGACGGCAGAAGTAGTTGCTGTCGACAAAGCCGCAGGCGTGCGCCACTTCTTTTACCTTCAGGTCATAGCCTTTCAATAACGTCTTAGCGTGCTCCAGTCGCGTGTGATTCAGGTATTCGTTAAAACCAATGGCCCCCGTTTTTTGAAACAGGTGCGAGAGGTAATTTGGCGAAATATAAAACGCCTGCGCAACAGATTCGCGGGTAAGCGCGGAGGCATAGCGTTCGTCGATATAATCGCGAATAGCTTCAAATAGTGCCTGGCTGCGTGAGGCGGTCTGGATTTGGCTGCCAAGCAAATCGCGGCAGTGGCTAAGCAGGCTGGCGACGATAAGCCTTGCCGTTTGCTGCTCCTGCGGCTGCATTTGCATTTCATTGAGCGTTTGTAGCAGAAAAGAACCTATGCGTGGGCCGCGCCGGGCGACGTGTTGCTTCGCCAGATTTTGATATTGTTTGCCATCCCATTGCACGACGCTGAAGCCGAGTTGCTGTTTGCCAAACAGCACGCTAAAGGTGGTAGCGGGTGTTTTCCATTGTGGGAAATTCCAGCCACCAGCGGCAACGTACAGCACATCGCCGGGAACTAACGTTGCTCCAGCGCCGGTATCAACAAACTCACCTTCCAGCACAATTTCCAGCCGTGGAAAATCGACCTGATACGCAAGATCGGGCACCGGGCCGTTACTGCTGGCAAAGTAAATCTGGCGCAGGGACAGCGGGCCGTTGATCAGGCGGGAGAGCAGATAGCTGACGTCGTGATACATGTTATTCCCTTAGGTATGTAGACGGGAAAACAGTAACTGGCATTATTAAAAAAGGCCACCTGAAAAGTGTGGCCTGAGGGGAGTTCGATGTAAACATTGCGGCAGTTGTATTGCCGGATGTGGCGTAAACGCCTTATCCAGCCTACCGCCGCGATCTGTAGGCCGGATAAGACGCGTCAAGCGTCGCATCCGGCAAATAGCGCCTGGCTGATAATTACTGATTACCCACCTGATCGCCATACGGCAGTGTGTCGTAATCGATCAGCGCGTTTTTCTTGTACGGGTTACCAATCCAGCGGGTAGTTTCTTTGAACTGCGGATTCACCACTGAACGGGTTGGATCGTAACCGTCGTAAGATAAGCCCGCCAAATCTGACCAGGTGTGGATCAGTTCCGCCAGGCTGTATTTACGATCGACATCCTGTGAGAAATCACGGGGATGAGTCGCTTGCCATTTTTCCGACGTCCACAGCAGGAACGGAATGGTGTACATATGACGCGTCGGGTTGTCCTCATTACGCCCCTGGGTTTTATGAGGCGGCGTGTCGTAAACCTCTTCACCGTGGTCAGAGAAGTAAACCAGGAATCCGTTCGGGTCTGCCGCTTTAAAGTCTTTAATCAGGCTGGCAACCACATGATCGTTATACAGGTTAGCGTTGTCATAATCGTTATATGATTCCAGCTCTTCTGCGCTTAATCCTGGCGGAACATGATCGGTATTGCCATCAAACTTGCCCTGATTTTCCGGGTAGCGGTATTTGTATTTGATATGCGTACCCAGCAGATGAACGATGATCAGTTTCTTCGGCGCAGGGTCATTCAGCACATCCTGGAACGGCTTCAGCACGTTGGTGTCGTATTCACGCGCACTCTGCGTACGTTGCTGGTTCATGTAGTACTGCTTGTCGGTCTGGCGCGAAAATACCGTCAGCATGGTATTGCGGGCGGTCATCGTCTGCTGGTTGGTGATCCAGAAGGTTTTATAACCCGCCTGTTTCATCATGTTCATCAGCGACGGCTGCGTCACTTTGTTAGCGAGTTTAGTTGCTGACGATACTGATAATAGCCGGTCAGGAATTGCCACGGTGCGGCAGGCTCCATACGCGAGGCCAGGTTGTCCAACGTTTTCTCAAACGGCTTGTTTTTGATAAACGTATTCATGGCGATCGGATGCAGAATCAAGCCATAAAGCAGGGCAAAAGAGACAACATAACGCCACGGCTTTGGAATATAGACCGGGCGCAGGCGTGTCCACAGCAGAACTGCCACCGCCGTATAGGCCAGCGCGATAAGCACAATTTTCAGGCTGAAATACTGGCTTAAATACTCGCTGGCTTCGTTGGTGTTGGTTTCGAACATCACAAACAGAACGCTCTGCGAGAACTCCTGACCGTAGATGACGTAGTAGCACAGCGCCGCCAGAGAGGCCGCCCATAGCACCACGCCGATTACTGCGGCAATAATTTTAATCCGCTTCGGAAAGAGGAATACCGGGATCAACCACAGCGAACTGAATAACAGCGAGTCGCGAATGCCGTTAGTGCCACTATAACCACTGATGTAAATAATGGCCTGTAGCAGAGTAGAGAAAAACCAAAAGTAGAGCAGTGCCCAACCCAGGGCTTTCCAGCTAAAAAGAGGTTTAGCCTGGACTTCTGTGGAATGCATAGTAAGAACCTGTCTTGAAAAAATATCGCCGAATGTAACGACAATTCCTTAAGGATATCTGAAGGTATATTCAGAATTTGAATAAAATGCAGACAGAAATATATTGAAAACGAGGGTGTTAGAACAGAAGTATTTCAGAAAACCCTCGCGCAAAAGCACGAGGGTTTGCAGAAGAGGAAGATTAGCCGGTATTACGCATACCTGCCGCAATCCCGGCAATAGTGACCATTAACGCTTGTTCGACGCGAGGATCCGGTTCCTGGCCTTCTTTTTCTGCCTGGCGGGAGCGGTGCAGCAACTCGGCCTGCAATACGTTCAGCGGGTCGGTGTAAATATTCCGTAGCTGAATAGACTCTGCAATCCACGGCAGATCGGCCATCAGATGGGAATCGTTGGCAATCGCCAGCACCACTTTGATGTCTTCTTCTTGCAGGTTGCGTAACTCTTTACCTAACGGCCACAGTGCTTTGTCTACCAGGCGTTGGTCATAGTATTCCGCCAGCCACAGGTCTGCTTTGGCGAAGACCATCTCCAGCATGCCGAGACGCGTCGAGAAGAATGGCCAATCGCGGCACATAGCCTCCAGCTCGCTCTGTTTGCCGTCTTCGACCACTTTTTGCAGCGCCGTACCTGCACCCAGCCAGGCGGGGAGCATCAGACGGTTTTGCGTCCAGGCGAAGATCCACGGAATGGCGCGTAGTGACTCGACGCCGCCGGTTGGGCGACGTTTCGCCGGACGTGAACCCAACGGCAGTTTGCCCAGTTCTTGTTCCGGCGTAGCGGAGCGGAAGTAAGGCACAAAATCTTTGTTTTCACGTACGTAGCCGCGGTAGACATCGCAGGAGATGACTGACAGTTCATCCATAATGCGACGCCAGCTCTCTTTCGGCTCCGGCGGTGGCAGCAGGTTGGCTTCCAGAATCGCCCCGGTATAAAGCGACAGGCTGCTGACGGTGATTTCTGGCAGACCATATTTAAAGCGGATCATCTCGCCCTGTTCGGTTACGCGCAGGCCGCCTTTCAGGCTTCCTGGCGGTTGTGACAGCAGTGCCGCATGGGCAGGTGCGCCGCCGCGACCAATGGAACCGCCGCGACCGTGGAACAACGTCAGCTCAATACCCGCTTTTTCGCAGGTTTTGATTAATGCATCCTGTGCCTGATATTGCGCCCAGGACGCTGCCATCACGCCCGCATCTTTTGCTGAGTCGGAATAGCCAATCATCACCATCTGTTTGCCCTGAATCAGGCCGCGATACCAGTCGATATTGAGCAGCTGGGTCATGACATCGTTGGCGTTGTTCAGGTCATCGAGGGTTTCAAACAGCGGAGCAACCGGCATCGCAAACCCGATACCCGCTTCTTTCAGCAGCAGGTGGACAGCCAGTACGTCGGACGGCGTTTTCGCCATCGAGATCACGTAGGCGGCAATGGAGCCTTGCGGCGCTTCGGCAATCACCTGGCAGGTATCGAGCACTTCGCGCGTTTCGGCGCTTGGTTGCCAGTTGCGCGGCAGAAGCGGACGTTTGGAGTTCAGTTCGCGGATCAGGAACGCCTGTTTGTCGGCCTCTGACCAGCTTTCGTAGTCGCCGATACCGAGGTAGCGGGTCAGCTCGCCCAGCGCTTCGGTATGACGCGTGCTCTCCTGACGGATATCAATACGGACCAGCGGTACGCCGAAACATTTCACGCGGCGCAGGGTGTCGAGCAGATCGCCGTTGGCGATAATACCCATGCCACACGCCTGAAGTGACTGGTAGCAAGCGTAGAGCGGTTCCCACAGTTCTTCGTTTTGTGTCAGTAGGCCTTCTGGTTTTGGCAGTTCTTCGCCTTTCAGGCGCGCTTCCAGCCATGCCTGTGTCGCCATCAGGCGAGAACGCAGGTTTTTCATCAGATAGCGATACGGTTCTGCGGCACCTTCTTCGCCAACCAGTGCCAGCAGTTCAGGGGTCGCTTCAACCATCGACAGTTCAGAAACCAGCACCTGAATATCTTTCAGGAACAAATCGGTGGCTTTCCAGCGGCTGAGCAGCAGGACGTGGCGGGTGATATCGGCAGTGACGTTCGGGTTGCCGTCGCGGTCACCGCCCATCCACGAGGTAAAACGTACCGGAACAAATTCGACGGGCAGTTTGTAGCCGAGATTCTCTTCCAGTTGTTCGTTCAGTTCGCGCAGGTAATTCGGTACGCCTTGCCACAGGCTGTTTTCTACTACGGCAAAGCCCCATTTGGCTTCATCTACCGGGCTTGGACGCAGCTTACGGATTTCATCGGTATGCCATGACTGGGCGATCAACTGGCGCAGGCGACGCATCAGCTGGTTGTGTTCGTAGTCAGCGATATCTTTGTTATCGAGCTGTTTTAAACAGGCGTTCACTTCCACCATTTTGTGGATCAGTGTACGACGGGTAATTTCGGTTGGGTGAGCCGTGAGGACCAGTTCCAGCGACAGCGATTCCACTGCTTTTTTGATGGTGTCTTCGCTCAGTTCCGGCTGGTTTTTCAGTTTACGCAGGGTGCGGGCGATCACTTCCGGGTTGCTGGCAGCTTCGCCTTTCGGCGAAATGCTGTGGTATTGCTCGGCGGTGTTGGCCAGGTTCAGGAACTGACTAAACGCACGCGCAACGGGCAGCAGCTCGTCGTTCGACAAATTTTGTAAGGTGGTGAGCAACTCCTGGCGGTTAGCATCATTGCCAGCGCGTGAAGATTTCGACAACTTACGGATAGTTTCTACGCGTTCAAGAATGTGTTCTCCCAACGCATCCTTGATGGTTTCTCCCAGCACTTTGCCGAGCATACTGACATTACTACGCAATGCGGAATATTGTTCGTTCATATTACCCCAGACACCCCATCTTATCGTTTGATAGCCCTGTATCCTTCACGTCGCATTGGCGCGAATATGCTCGGGCTTTGCTTTTCGTCGTCTTTTATAAAGCCACGTAAAAGCGGTGACGTCAAATGCTGCGAAATCGCTTCAGCAAACGAATAAATAGCAGGAATTTACGTCATTAAATTCACGACGCTTTAAATAAGCGTAACTTATGGAAATGTTAAAAAATCGCCATACATAACACCAAAGGTGTAGGTCGGATAAGATGCGCAAGCATCGCATCCGACATTATTGCGGCACAGGAGTTTGGCAACGGTGCCGGATGCGGCGCGAGCGCCTTATCCGGCCTACGTTTTAATGCCAGCAAAAATGGTGAATTACCTGGATAATCAACTCACGGGTGGGTTTAATAAACCGCGTCTCCAGATATTCATCAGGCTGATGAGCTTGATTGATGGAACCCGGACCGAGCACCAGCGTCGGGCATAACGTTTGAATAAACGGCGCTTCGGTACAGTAATTCACCACTTCGGTTTTTGCTCCGAGCAATTTCTCAACCACTTCAACCAGTTGATGATTCGGTGGGCATTCATAGCCAGGGATCGGCGGATGCAGCTCGTCGACCGTCAGACGACCCGGCCAGCGTTCGCTCACCGGAGCCAATGCATCGTTGAGCAAACCATTAAGTTCATTGAGTGTCATGCCAGGCAGCGGACGAATATCCATATGCAACTCACAGCAAGCGCAAATACGGTTAGAAGCGTCGCCACCGTGAATATGCCCGAGGTTGAGCGTAGGGTATGGCACGGTAAACGCTTCGTAGTGATAACGTTCTTTCAGGTTATCGCGCAATTGCAAAATATGCCCGATGGCGTCGTGCATTAGTTCGATAGCGTTAACTCCGCGTGCTGGATCGCTGGAGTGCCCCGACTGGCCCTGAATACGGATGGCGTTAGAGATATGACCTTTATGTGCGCGTACCGGTTGTAGTGACGTCGGTTCGCCAATGATGGCGCAATCCGGGCGCAGGGCGGTAGTTTCGGCAAAATAACGCGCTCCGGCCATACTGGTTTCTTCATCAGCAGTCGCCAGAATGTAGAGCGGTTTTTTCAGTTTCGTGACGTCGACATCGCGTAGCGCATCAAGGATAAACGCAAAAAAGCCTTTCATGTCGGCGGTGCCTAAGCCGTAAAGCTTGCCGTCATGCTCCGTCAGTGTAAACGGATCGCGCGTCCAGCGACCGTCATCAAATGGCACCGTATCGGTATGCCCCGCCAGCAACAAGCCGCCAGCCCCCTGTCCGATACTTGCCAGCATATTGAATTTGTTGCGAGTTCCTGGAACAGGCTGCACTTCCACATTGAAGCCCAAATCTTTAAACCAGTCCGCCAGCAGAGTGATTAAATCTGCATTGCTTTGATCGAGTGCCTCTTCCGTGGCGCTTATTGAAGGTGTGGCAATCAGAGCGCGGTAAATCTCGATAAATGGCGGTAATTTGTTTTTCATTGTTGACACACCTCTGGTCATGATAGTATCAATATTCATGCAGTATTTATGAATAAAAATACACTAACGTTGAGCGTAATAAAACCCACCAGCCGTAAGGTGAATGTTTTACGTTTAACCTGGCAACCAGACATAAGAAGGTGAATAGCCCCGATGTTGAATACGCTGATTGTGGGTGCCAGCGGCTACGCTGGCGCAGAGCTAGTGACCTATGTAAATCGCCATCCGCATATGAACATAACCGCTTTGACTGTTTCAGCGCAAAGCAATGATGCGGGAAAGTTAATCTCCGATTTGCATCCGCAGCTAAAAGGCATCGTTGATCTGCCGTTGCAGCCGATGTCGGATATCAGCGAGTTTAGCCCAGGGGTGGACGTAGTGTTTCTCGCCACCGCCCATGAAGTTAGCCACGATTTAGCGCCGCAGTTTCTTGAAGCGGGCTGCGTGGTGTTCGACCTTTCCGGCGCGTTTCGTGTTAACGACGCCACCTTCTATGAAAAATATTACGGCTTTACCCATCAATACCCGGAACTGTTGGAACAGGCAGCCTACGGTCTGGCGGAGTGGTGCGGTAATAAATTAAAAGAAGCGAATTTGATTGCGGTGCCGGGCTGTTATCCGACGGCGGCACAGCTGGCGCTGAAACCGTTGATTGATGCCGATCTTCTTGACCTCAATCAGTGGCCGGTGATCAACGCCACCAGCGGCGTGAGCGGTGCAGGGCGTAAAGCGGCCATTTCAAACAGCTTTTGTGAAGTTAGCCTGCAACCGTATGGCGTCTTTACTCATCGCCATCAACCAGAGATCGCCACACACCTCGGTGCTGACGTTATCTTCACCCCACATCTGGGCAATTTCCCGCGCGGCATTCTCGAAACCATTACCTGCCGCCTGAAATCGGGTGTGACCCAGGCGCAAGTCGCGCAAGTGTTACAGCAGGCGTATGCCCATAAACCGCTGGTGCGGCTGTATGACAAAGGCGTTCCGGCGCTGAAAAATGTCGTTGGGCTGCCATTTTGCGATATCGGGTTTGCCGTTCAGGGCGAGCATCTGATTATTGTGGCGACCGAAGACAACTTACTGAAAGGCGCGGCGGCACAAGCGGTACAGTGCGCCAATATTCGTTTCGGCTATGCGGAAACGCAGTCTCTTATTTAAGGGTGCAATGATGAATCCATTAATTATCAAACTGGGCGGCGTACTGCTGGATAGTGAAGAGGCGCTGGAACGTCTGTTTAGCGCACTGGTGAATTATCGTGAGTCACATCAGCGTCCGCTGGTGATTGTGCACGGCGGCGGTTGCGTGGTGGATGAGCTGATGAAAGGGCTGAATCTGCCGGTGAAAAAGAAAAATGGCCTGCGGGTGACGCCTGCGGATCAGATAGACATTATCACCGGAGCACTGGCGGGAACGGCAAATAAAACCCTGTTGGCATGGGCGAAGAAACATCAGATTGCGGCCGTAGGTTTGTTTCTCGGTGACGGCGACAGCGTCAAAGTGACCCAGCTTGATGAAGAGTTAGGCCATGTTGGACTGGCGCAGCCAGGTTCGCCTAAGCTTATCAACTCCTTGCTGGAGAACGGTTATCTGCCGGTGGTCAGCTCCATTGGCGTAACAGACGAAGGGCAACTGATGAACGTCAATGCCGACCAGGCGGCAACGGCGCTGGCGGCAACGCTGGGCGCGGATCTGATTTTGCTCTCCGACGTCAGCGGCATTCTCGACGGCAAAGGGCAACGCATTGCCGAAATGACCGCCGCGAAAGCAGAACAACTGATTGAGCAGGGCATTATTACTGACGGCATGATAGTGAAAGTGAACGCGGCGCTGGATGCGGCCCGCACGCTGGGCCGTCCGGTAGATATCGCCTCCTGGCGTCATGCGGAGCAGCTTCCGGCACTGTTTAACGGTATGCCGATGGGTACGCGGATTTTAGCTTAAGTTTTGTTGGCCGGAGGCGCAGCTTTCCGGCATTGAATTTCAAAATAAGGAAACAGAGTTATGGCACTTTGGGGCGGGCGTTTTACCCAGGCAGCAGATCAACGGTTCAAACAATTCAACGACTCACTGCGCTTTGATTACCGTCTGGCGGAGCAGGATATTGTTGGCTCTGTGGCCTGGTCCAAAGCCCTGGTCACGGTAGGCGTGTTAACCGCAGAAGAGCAGGCGCAACTGGAAGAGGCGCTGAACGTGTTGCTGGAAGATGTTCGCGCCAGGCCACAACAAATCCTTGAAAGCGACGCCGAAGATATCCATAGCTGGGTGGAAGGCAAACTGATCGACAAAGTGGGCCAGTTAGGCAAAAAGCTGCATACCGGGCGTAGCCGTAATGATCAGGTAGCGACTGACCTGAAACTGTGGTGCAAAGATACCGTTAGCGAGTTACTGACGGCTAACCGGCAGCTGCAATCGGCGCTGGTGGAAACCGCACAAAACAATCAGGACGCGGTAATGCCAGGTTACACTCACCTGCAACGCGCCCAGCCGGTGACGTTCGCGCACTGGTGCCTGGCCTATGTTGAGATGCTGGCGCGTGATGAAAGCCGTTTGCAGGATGCGCTTAAGCGTCTGGATGTCAGCCCGCTAGGCTGTGGCGCGCTGGCGGGAACGGCCTATGAAATCGACCGTGAACAGTTAGCAGGCTGGCTGGGCTTTGCTTCGGCGACCCGTAACAGTCTCGACAGCGTTTCTGACCGTGACCATGTGTTGGAACTGCTTTCTGCTGCCGCTATCGGCATGGTGCATCTGTCGCGTTTTGCTGAAGATCTGATTTTCTTTAACACCGGCGAAGCGGGGTTTGTGGAGCTTTCTGACCGCGTGACTTCCGGTTCATCATTAATGCCGCAGAAGAAAAACCCGGATGCGCTGGAGCTGATTCGCGGTAAATGCGGTCGGGTGCAGGGGGCGTTAACCGGCATGATGATGACGCTGAAAGGTTTGCCGCTGGCTTACAACAAAGATATGCAGGAAGACAAAGAAGGTCTGTTCGACGCGCTCGATACCTGGCTGGACTGCCTGCATATGGCGGCGCTGGTGCTGGACGGCATTCAGGTGAAACGTCCACGTTGCCAGGAAGCGGCTCAGCAGGGTTACGCCATCCGATTCTGTCGCTGCAATCGTGCCTCGACAAGCGTGCGGCAAAAGGCGGCGTCTCACCGCAGCAGGTGGCGCAGGCGATTGCTTTTGCGCATGCTCGGTTAGGGTAAGAACATTTATATGTATAAATTTGAGCCTGGCTTATCGCCGGGCTTTTTTATGGCAAAAAAAAGCGGATCCTGGAGATCCGCAAAAGTTCACGTTGGCTTTAGTTATTCGAGTTGAGAAACTCTCGAAACGGGCAGTGACTTCAAGGGTTAAAAGAGGTGCCGCTCCGTTTCTGTGAGCAATTATCAGTCAGAATGCTTGATAGGGATAATCGTTCATTGCTATTCTACCTATCGCCATGAACTATCGTGGCGATGGAGGATGGATAATGAATATTCGTGATCTTGAGTACCTGGTGGCATTGGCTGAACACCGCCATTTTCGGCGTGCGGCAGATTCCTGCCACGTTAGCCAGCCGACGCTTAGCGGGCAAATTCGTAAGCTGGAAGATGAGCTGGGCGTGATGTTGCTGGAGCGGACCAGCCGTAAAGTGTTGTTCACCCAGGCGGGAATGCTGCTGGTGGATCAGGCGCGTACCGTGCTGCGTGAGGTGAAAGTCCTTAAAGAGATGGCAAGCCAGCAGGGCGAGACGATGTCCGGACCGCTGCACATTGGTTTGATTCCCACAGTTGGACCGTACCTGCTACCGCATATTATCCCTATGCTGCACCAGACCTTTCCAAAGCTGGAAATGTATCTGCATGAAGCACAGACCCACCAGTTACTGGCGCAACTGGACAGCGGCAAACTCGATTGCGTGATCCTCGCGCTGGTGAAAGAGAGCGAAGCATTCATTGAAGTGCCGTTGTTTGATGAGCCAATGTTGCTGGCTATCTATGAAGATCACCCGTGGGCGAACCGCGAATGCGTACCGATGGCCGATCTGGCAGGGGAAAAACTGCTGATGCTGGAAGATGGTCACTGTTTGCGCGATCAGGCAATGGGTTTCTGTTTTGAAGCCGGGGCGGATGAAGATACACACTTCCGCGCGACCAGCCTGGAAACTCTGCGCAACATGGTGGCGGCAGGTAGCGGGATCACTTTACTGCCAGCGCTGGCTGTGCCGCCGGAGCGCAAACGCGATGGGGTTGTTTATCTGCCGTGCATTAAGCCGGAACCACGCCGCACTATTGGCCTGGTTTATCGTCCTGGCTCACCGCTGCGCAGCCGCTATGAGCAGCTGGCAGAGGCCATCCGCGCAAGAATGGATGGCCATTTCGATAAAGTTTTAAAACAGGCGGTTTAAACCGTTTAACGCAGCTACCCGATAGGCTTCCGCCATCGTCGGGTAGTTAAAGGTGGTGTTGACGAAGTACTCAATAGTGTTGCCGCCACCTTTCTGTTCCATAATCGCCTGACCGATATGAATAATTTCGGCAGCGCGCTCGCCAAAGCAGTGAATACCCAGAATCTCTTTTGTTTCCCGATGGAACAAAATTTTCAGCGTGCCCACGTTCATGCCGACGATTTGTGCGCGTGCCAGATGTTTAAACTGGGCGCGGCCCACTTCATATGGCACTTTCATTGCGGTCAGCTGCTGTTCGGTTTTGCCCACAGAGCTGATTTCCGGGATGGTGTAAATACCGGTAGGGATATCTTCAATCAGATGTGCGGTGGCTTCGCCTTTTACCAGCGCCTGTGCGGCAATGCGCCCCTGGTCATAGGCCGCCGACGCCAGGCTCGGATAACCAATCACGTCGCCCACCGCGTAAACGTGTGGCTGTGCGGTCTGATACATGCTGTTGACCTTCAGCTGTCCGCGGCTGTCAGTTTCTAGCCCAATGTTCTGTAACGCCAGCGAATCGGTATTACCGGTGCGACCGTTGGCATAGAGCAGGCAGTCAGCTTTCAGTTTTTTACCCGACTTCAGATGCATGATCACACCATCGTCACAGCCTTCGATCTTCTCGTACTCTTCGTTGTGACGAATCACTACGCCACTGTTCCAGAAGTGATAGGAGAGAGAATCTGACATCTCTTGATCGAGAAATGCCAGCAGGCGATCGCGGGTGTTGATCAGATCCACTTTTACATCCATACCGCGGAAGATCGACGCATATTCACAGCCGATCACTCCAGCACCATAGATAAGTACATGGCGCGGTTCGTGGTGCATGCTGAGAATTGAGTCGCTGTCGTAAATGCGTGGATGGGTGAAATCAACATCTGTTGGATGATATGGACGAGAGCCGCAGGCAATAACAAATTTTTCAGCGGTTAGTGTTTCAACGCTGCCGTCCGGGCAATCCAGCGCCAACGTATGCTCGTCAACAAAGCGAGCGTTTCCCTGCAATATTTCACAGTGATTACGTTCGTAAAATCCCTGACGCATGCGCGTTTGTTGATTAATCACGTTATCGGCATGGTTAAGGATATCGGCAAAAGAAGAGCGGAGCAGTCGGGAATGGTCGCTGTAAAGTGGGTTTTGATTGAATTCTATAATGCGGCTGACGGCGTGACGGAGAGCTTTCGACGGGATGGTGCCCCAGTGGGTGCAACCGCCGCCAACATTTTGATAACGCTCGATAACTGCGACGCGCGCACCTTGCTTAACCAGGCCCATTGCAGCGCCTTCGCCGCCGGGGCCGGAACCTATTACTATGGCATCGTAATCGTAGGAATGTGGCATGGTAGGGCTTACCTATTCTTATACATAAAAGCAACAGAATGGTAACATTTTATCGCGGGTAAGCCAATTGATCCCCGTCATTTATCTGGCTATATCCTGAGCGGCCTTTGCTTTGTCTGTTTCTTACTTTTGCCCTGACGTTTTATTGGATTTTTATCGACGATACTCTCCGTTTAAGCGGCAGGTTTCCGCTGTACGTAAAAGAACCGGCCAAAGAATTGCAGTAAATATGTTTTATTGCGTTACCGTTCATTCACAATACTGGAGCAATCCAGTATGTTCATTCTCTGGTATAGTGCCAGCAGTACTTTTGGCAAGGATTCAGACATCGTGATGGGCGTAAGAGCGCAACAAAAAGAAAAAACCCGCCGTTCGCTGGTGGAAGCCGCATTTAGCCAATTAAGTGCTGAACGCAGCTTCGCCAGCCTGAGTTTGCGTGAAGTGGCGCGTGAAGCGGGCATTGCTCCCACCTCTTTTTATCGGCATTTCCGCGACGTAGACGAACTGGGTCTGACCATGGTTGATGAGAGCGGTTTAATGCTACGCCAACTCATGCGCCAGGCGCGTCAGCGTATCGCCAAAGGCGGGAGTGTGATCCGCACCTCGGTCTCCACATTTATGGAGTTCATCGGTAATAATCCTAACGCCTTCCGGTTATTATTGCGGGAACGCTCCGGCACCTCCGCTGCGTTTCGTGCCGCCGTTGCGCGTGAAATTCAGCACTTCATTGCGGAACTTGCGGACTATCTGGAACTCGAAAACCATATGCCGCGTGCGTTTACTGAAGCGCAAGCCGAAGCAATGGTGACAATTGTCTTCAGTGCGGGTGCCGAGGCGTTGGACGTCGGCGTCGAACAACGTCGGCAATTAGAAGAGCGACTGGTACTGCAACTGCGAATGATTTCGAAAGGGGCTTATTACTGGTATCGCCGTGAACAAGAGAAAACCGCAATTATTCCGGGAAATGTGAAGGACGAGTAATGAAACAAGCAAATCAAGATAGAGGTACGCTGCTGCTGGCGTTAGTTGCTGGCTTATCGATTAATGGTACTTTCGCAGCGCTGTTTAGCTCCATTGTGCCATTTTCTGTATTCCCGATTATTTCCCTGGTGCTGACGGTTTACTGCCTGCATCAACGTTATCTTAATCGCACTATGCCGGTAGGCTTGCCGGGTCTGGCAGCTGCCTGTTTTATTCTCGGCGTACTGCTGTACAGCACGGTAGTTCGTGCGGAATATCCGGATATCGGCTCTAACTTCTTCCCGGCAGTACTCTCCGTCATTATGGTGTTCTGGATTGGCGCGAAGATGCGTAACCGTAAGCAGGAAGTTGCTGAGTAATCGGTATTATGCCGGATGCTGGCGCATCCGGCATGGGTTTTACTTCGCGGTCAGTAATACGCCGCACTCCATATGGTGCGTGTAGGGGAACTGATCAAACAGAGCCAGACGTTCGACCTTGTGCGTCTGGCTTAATGTTTCCAGATTCTTGCATAACGTTTCCGGGTTACAGGAGATGTACAAAATACGCGGATACGCCTGCACCATTTTCTCGGTTTCACTGTCCAGACCGCTGCGCGGTGGGTCGACAAAAATGGTTTCGCACTGATAACTCTTTAAGTCGATCCCTTGCAGGCGGTTAAACTCGCGCACACCATTCATCGCCTGAGTAAATTCTTCTGCCGCCATACGAATAATTTGTACGTTATCAATATGGTTAGCTGCGATGTTGTATTGCGCAGCAGCAACCGACGGCTTAGCGATTTCGGTGGCTAATACCCGATCAAAATTGCGCGCCAGCGCTAATGAAAAGTTACCGTTGCCGCAGTACAGCTCCAGTAAATCGCCTTTTGAGCCTTTGGTTACGTCCAGCGCCCATTCCAGCATCTGAATATTCATCGCCGCGTTCGGCTGGGTAAAGCTGTTTTCTACCTGACGGTAGATCATCTCTTTCCCTGCGACCGGCAGACGTTCATCGATGTAATCCTGATCCAGCTCGATTTTGGTTTTCGTTGCCCGACCAATCAGATGCACATTCAGATTCTGCGCGCGCAGTGCATCGCGCAGGGCCTCCGCTTCCTGACGCCACTCATCATCCAGCTTCTTATGGTATAGCAGGGAAACCACCGCCTGATTACTCAGCGTAGTGAGGTAATCAATCTGGAACAACTTGTGGCGCAGAACGGGATTATTACGCACACCCGCAATCATCGCCGTCATCAACTGGTTGATAAGTTCACTGGCGGCGGGGAAGCTATCCACGCGGATGCGGCTTTTGGTTTGTTGATCGAAAATGATGTGATACAGGTCATCGCCATCGTGCCAGATGCGGAACTCCGCGCGCATCCGGTAATGACTGACCGGCGAGCGAAACACTTCCGGAACCAGGTCAGAAAACGGTGCCATCATACTTTGCAAACGTACCACTTTTTCGGCTAACTGCGCTTCATACTGTTCTGTTGGAAGGTGTTCGGGGGTCATGATGTATCCTGAAAAATTAAAGTACGCGGCGATTGTAGGGATTGCTCATCAGATGTCCAGATCTTGATGAATTCCTATTTGTGAGCTACGTCTGGACAGTAACTTGTTACAACCTGTAGCATCCACTTGCCGGTCCTGTGAGTTAATAGGGAATCCAGTGCGAATCTGGAGCTGACGCGCAGCGGTAAGGAAAGGTGCGATGATTGCGTTATGCGGACACTGCCATCCGGTGGGAAGTCATCATCTCTTAGTATCTTAGATACCCCTCCAAGCCCGAAGACCTGCCGGCCAACGTCGCATCTGGTTCTCATCATCGCGTAATATTGATGAAACCTGCGGCATCCTTCTTCTATTGTGGATGCTTTACAATGATTAAAAAAGCTTCGCTGCTGACGGCGTGTTCCGTCACGGCATTTTCCGCTTGGGCACAGGATACCAGCCCGGATACTCTCGTCGTTACTGCTAACCGTTTTGAACAGCCGCGCAGCACTGTGCTTGCACCAACCACCGTTGTGACCCGTCAGGATATCGACCGCTGGCAGTCGACCTCGGTCAATGATGTGCTGCGCCGTCTTCCGGGCGTCGATATCACCCAAAACGGCGGTTCAGGTCAGCTCTCATCTATTTTTATTCGCGGTACAAATGCCAGTCATGTGTTGGTGTTAATTGATGGCGTACGCCTGAATCTGGCGGGGGTGAGTGGTTCTGCCGACCTTAGCCAGTTCCCTATTGCGCTTGTCCAGCGTGTTGAATATATCCGTGGGCCGCGCTCCGCTGTTTATGGTTCCGATGCAATAGGCGGGGTGGTGAATATCATCACGACGCGCGATGAACCCGGAACGGAAATTTCAGCAGGGTGGGGAAGCAATAGTTATCAGAACTATGATGTCTCTACGCAGCAACAACTGGGGGATAAGACACGGGTAACGCTGTTGGGCGATTATGCCCATACTCATGGTTATGATGTTGTTGCCTATGGTAATACCGGAACGCAAGCGCAGACAGATAACGATGGTTTTTTAAGTAAAACGCTTTATGGCGCGCTGGAGCATAACTTTACTGATGCCTGGAGCGGCTTTGTGCGCGGCTATGGCTATGATAACCGTACCAATTATGACGCGTATTATTCTCCCGGTTCACCGTTGCTCGATACCCGTAAACTCTATAGCCAAAGTTGGGACGCCGGGCTGCGCTATAACGGCGAACTGATTAAATCACAACTCATTACCAGCTATAGCCATAGCAAAGATTACAACTAAGATCCCCATTATGGTCGTTATGATTCGTCGGCGACGCTCGATGAGATGAAGCAATACACCGTCCAGTGGGCAAACAATGTCATCGTTGGTCACGGTAGTATTGGTGCGGGTGTCGACTGGCAGAAACAGACTACGACGCCGGGTACAGGTTATGTTGAGGATGGATATGATCAACGTAATACCGGCATCTATCTGACCGGGCTGCAACAAGTCGGCGATTTTACCTTTGAAGGCGCAGCACGCAGTGACGATAACTCACAGTTTGGTCGTCATGGAACCTGGCAAACCAGCGCCGGTTGGGAATTCATCGAAGGTTATCGCTTCATTGCTTCCTACGGGACATCTTATAAGGCACCAAATCTGGGGCAACTGTATGGCTTCTACGGAAATCCGAATCTGGACCCGGAGAAAAGCAAACAGTGGGAAGGCGCGTTTGAAGGCTTAACCGCTGGGGTGAACTGGCGTATTTCCGGATATCGTAACGATGTCAGTGACTTGATCGATTATGATGATCACACCCTGAAATATTACAACGAAGGGAAAGCGCGGATTAAGGGCGTCGAGGCGACCGCCAATTTTGATACCGGACCACTGACGCATACTGTGAGTTATGATTATGTCGATGCGCGCAATGCGATTACCGACACGCCGTTGTTACGCCGTGCTAAACAGCAGGTGAAATACCAGCTCGACTGGCAGTTGTATGACTTCGACTGGGGTATTACTTATCAGTATTTAGGCACTCGCTATGATAAGGATTACTCATCTTATCCTTATCAAACCGTTAAAATGGGCGGTGTGAGCTTGTGGGATCTTGCGGTTGCGTATCCGGTCACCTCTCACCTGACAGTTCGTGGTAAAATAGCCAACCTGTTCGACAAAGATTATGAGACAGTCTATGGCTACCAAACTGCAGGACGGGAATACACCTTGTCTGGCAGCTACACCTTCTGAACCACGTCCCACCGTGCTGGTGTTTGACTCCGGCGTCGGTGGGTTGTCGGTCTATGACGAGATCCGGCATCTCTTACCGGATCTCCATTACATTTATGCTTTCGATAACGTCGCTTTCCCGTATGGCGAAAAAAGCGAAGCGTTTATTGTTGAGCGAGTGGTGGCAATTGTCACCGCGGTGCAAGAACGTTATCCCCTTGCGCTGGCTGTGGTCGCTTGCAACACTGCCAGTACCGTTTCACTTCCTGCATTACGCGAAAAGTTCGACTTCCCGGTTGTTGGTGTCGTGCCGGCGATTAAACCTGCTGCACGTCTGACGGCAAATGGCATTGTCGGATTACTGGCAACCCGCGGAACAGTTAAACGTTCTTATACTCATGAGCTGATCGCGCGTTTCGCTAATGAATGCCAGATAGAAATGCTGGGCTCGGCAGAGATGGTTGAGTTGGCTGAAGCGAAGCTACATGGCGAAGATGTTTCTCTGGATGCACTAAAACGTATCCTACGCCCGTGGTTAAGAATGAAAGAGCCGCCAGATACCGTTGTATTGGGTTGCACCCATTTCCCTCTACTACAAGAAGAACTGTTACAAGTGCTGCCAGAGGGAACCCGGCTGGTGGATTCTGGCGCAGCGATTGCTCGCCGAACGGCCTGGTTGTTAGAACATGAAGCCCCGGATGCAAAATCTGCCGATGCGAATATTGCCTTTTGTATGGCAATGACGCCAGGAGCTGAACAATTATTGCCCGTTTTACAGCGTTACGGCTTCGAAACGCTCGAAAAACTGGCAGTTTTAGGCTGATTTGGTTGAATGTTGCGCGGTCAGAAAATTATTTTAAATTTCCTCTTGTCAGGCCGGAATAACTCCCTATAATGCGCCACCACTGACACGGA
>PPYE01356825.1_pt1 | contig 83338 bp, 54 predicted proteins | sample 1559881 | NCBI WGS metagenome assembly PPYE01 (sample SAMN08240022, study PRJNA423297) | Human gut metagenome, whole genome shotgun sequencing project. | reverse complement strand
CTTTTCAAAGAACTCTTTTTCTTTATTCGCTTCCTGTTTCGCTCTTCAACCTCTCGTTTTGCTTGAGGTTTCGTTCGTTAAATACCAACCCTCGCCATGACATAACCGAAGCAAGCTTCGTTCTGTTCATTTGGCTTATCGGGTTGCTTCTCGAAAGCGGATGCAAAGGTATAGCTTTTTTGCAAACCTCCAAAACTTTTGCAGGAAAAAGTTTGATTTTTAGCTTGATTTTAACAGAAGTTTACAATTAAAGCGCGTAATTGTGGGCGTACACATTATAATATTATATACGAGTGAGGAGAAAATAGTAGCGGAGGTAAAAGCCTCCGCAGCAGGCGGCGGGAGGATTTGCAGTCAGGGATGGAAAGAAAAACACCAGACTATGCTAAAAATAGCAACTCGACTACGCTAAAATCAGCTGTAGGAGGCTACGGCATTAGCTTTCCGCTATGCGCCGCTGACTTTCAGTTTCTGCCGTTGCCATCGCAAAGAGCAGCAATGATTCGTTTTTTCAACCGTTAATGGCTACGGCAGGAATGCCGTTGCCATCGCAAAGAGCAGCAACGATTCGTTTTTCAACCGTTAATGGCTACGGCAGGAATGCCGTTGCCTCCTACATTTGCATTGCCAACTGCGCTATTTTATTTGCACTCGACTTGGTGCTGCAGAGGCCGGAGACCTCCGCTACTAAGGGAGATTGCGTACAATGTCCAATAGGATGGTGGACGGGATCTGATTGGACGGTGGACGGAATCTGATCGGACGGCGGACGGAATCTGATCGGATGGCGGACGGAATCTGATTGGACGGCGGACGCCACCAAAGGACAAAAGCTGCGGTTAAGGCATGAAAAAAGGTATGGCGAGCGCCATACCTTACTATGATTGGATAGAATTTTCAAATCATGAGGGGATTGGAGAATGGGCTATATCTTCAGCTTTTCGCAGAGAAACTTCAGGAGCGAATAGAAGAGGACGGCGAAGAGCGAGCCGACGCTGGCTCCGCAGAAAAGATCGCCAAAGTAATGTACGCCGAGATACATTCGCGAGTAGCTCACTACGATAGCCCAGGAGAACATCATCACCGTGAACCGCTTGTTGCGGAAAACGAGCGACATGAACATAGCGAGAGCGAAGGTGTTGGCTGCATGGCATGAGGGGAATCCGTATCTGCCTCCGCGATAGCCGTTGACGACATGCACCAAATGCGACAACGGATTGTTGAGATTGGCAGGACGCAGACGGCACACTTCGGGACGAATGAGAGAGGCGCAAGTCTGGTCGGCTGCGAGTATTATCAATCCGATGGTGATAAGACATAGCGTTGCGCGTTTCCACGAGAAACGACGGAAGAGCATATACGTGAGCACTATGTAGAACGGCACCCATATCCAACGCCCACTGATACACCACATTACGGCATCGAAGAAAGGGCTGTGCGCACCGTTGACAATGAGCAAAAGACGAGCATCGAGATCGGCAAGCCACAAGATAATTTCCTTAAAAAAATTGAACCACATTTTAGTATATTTGTTTTGTCAAACACTTAGCACTAAGAATAGTTTTGCAAAGTTACAATTAAATATGCAAATAACTACTTTCGGAACACAATTTTGCGCATTTTTATTGTTTTGTTCAATTGTTTCAGTAACTTTGTAGGATAAAGACATGTATTCACTAATTGTATCGTTATGACAGAAGGATATAAGAGTAAGGAGTATGGTGTGCCGACAAAGCGTTTCGTGCAGACCATGGACTTGAAGGATGACAGCGAACTGATTCGCAAATACCGCGAGGCTCACGACAGGGAGCATTTTTGGGATGAGATAAAGGAGGGCATCAAGACGGTGGGTATTCTTGAGATGGAGATATACATCTTGGGCAACCGACTGGTAATGATAGTGGATGCGCCAGTAGACTTCGATTGGGATACGGCTATGGAGCGCCTCGCTACCCTACCCCGTCAGGAGGAATGGGAGAAGCATGTAGCTGAGTTCCAGAACTGCTCGGCGGACGCCACAAGCGACGAGAAGTGGCAGATGATGGAACGCATGTTCTATCTGTACGAGTAGATGGTGAGGTGGTGAGATGGTGAAGTGATGAGATGGTGACATATGCAAATTTCAACATTTCACCATCTCAACATACACCTTATTATATATATAAATACTTAACACAAAATACAGACAGCAAATGAAGAAACTTTTATCGTTGCCCCCTAATCTTGTGGGCAGTTTTCACGACATAACAGAACTGCCGCAGAGCGAGTGGTTCTGTACTAACGACCCTGTAGGCAAGAAACTCGGTTCGGGCGGCGGCACAACATGGCTGCTGCGTGCGGCTTACGAGGATTATAAGGCGCAGAACGCCGACGCTGCGAGCTTCGACGAATGGCTGGCAGCCGACAAGCGACTGCTGCTGCACGCCGGCGGACAGAGCAGACGTCTGCCGTCTTACGCTCCGTCGGGTAAGATACTCACGCCGCTGCCGGTGTTCCGCTGGGAGCGCGGACAGAGTCTGAACCAGAACCTGCTGTCGCTGCAGGTGCCGCTCTACCAGCGCATCATGGACATCGCCCCGCGCGGTCTGAACACGATGATTGTGAGCGGCGACGTGTACATACGCTCCACAGAACCGCTGCAGCCGATACCCGAGGACGCAGACATCGTATGCTACGGCCTGTGGCTTGGCCCCGAGATTGCGAAGGACCACGGCGTGTTCGTAAGCACCCGCGAGAAGCCCACCGAACTGAAGTGTATGCTTCAGAAGCCTTCGGTGGAGACGCTCTCGGCGCTGCTCACCGACCATTTCTACCTCACCGACATCGGCGTATGGATTCTCTCAGACCGCGCCGTGAAGGTGCTCATGCAGCATTCTACAAACGGAACCGACATAGCGAAAGACGAGGTGGTGAACTACGACATGTACGGCGAGTTCGGCTGCGCTCTCGGCTACGAGCCGGGCGTTAAGGACGAGGCGGTGAACGCGCTGAAGACCGTGATACTGCCGCTGCCGGGCGGCGAGTTCTACCATTTCGGTACATCGCATGAGCTGCTCTCGTCGATGCTCGCCATACAGAACATCGTGAACGACCAGCGCGAGATTATGCACCACGACCGCAAGCCCCATCCGTCTATCTTCGTGCAGAACACAGAGCTGAAGCCCAAGTGGACACAGCAGAACCGCAACGAGTGGGTGGAGAACGCATACGTAGGCGAGAACTGGACGCTGACGCAGGACAACATCGTGACTGGCGTACCCGAGAACAACTGGACGCTGACGCTCGCCGAGGGCCAGTGCGTAGACGTAGTGCCTGTAGGCACAGACAGCTGGGCTGTGCGTCCGTACGGCTTCAACGACAAGTTCCGCGGCGACCTGGCTGACGTAGAATACCTCGGACGCCCATTCGCAGAGTGGGCAGCTGAACGCGGCGTAGACATCGACGCGATAGAAGGTCGCCACGACCTGCAGGCAGCACGCATCTTCCCCGTCGTAGACAACACCGACGACATGGGCATCGTGCTGCGCTGGATGCTCGGCGAGAGCACACTCGCAGAGGGCAAGTCGATATGGGAAAAGGCACAGCGCATGAGCGCCGACGAGATAAGCGCCGAAGCCAACCTGCGCCGTCTTGTGGAGCAACGCACCAAGTTCCGCCTGAAAAATCTGCCGATGATTGCGAAGAACTGGCAGCACAGCGTGTTCTACCAGAGCGACCTGCAGACCGTAGCACGCGAGTACGGCAAGCACAACGTGGCATTGCCCGACGCCCTGCCCGAGCAGGCACCGCTTCTGACGCGCACCTGCGACGCCATGTTCCGCTCAGAAGCCGAGCGTCTGCGTTCAGGAGGCAACGCACAGAGCGCCGATAATGCAAAGAAATTCGAGGCAGAAGCGTTCTCACTGCTCCGCGAAGGACTCACCACAGAGGCATTGCGCGTGAAGCAGCGCCCGCACCTGTCGGTATATGCCGACCAGATTGTATGGGGCCGTTCGCCGGTGCGCATCGACATAGCCGGCGGATGGACCGACACACCGCCGTTCTGCCTCATGGAGGGCGGCAACGTGGTGAACCTCGCCATCAACCTGAACGGACAGCCGCCGCTGCAGACTTACGTGAAGCCCTGTGCCGAACCACACATCATACTCAGAAGTATCGACCTCGGCGCATCTGAGATTATCACCACATACGACGAACTGTCGGCATACAACAAGGTCGGCTCGCCGTTCTCAATACCGAAGGCAGCCCTGTCGCTCGCCGGATTCCTGCCACGCTTCTGCAAGGACAGCTACCGCACACTCGAGGAGCAGTTGCGTGCGTTCGGTTGTGGCATCGAGGTGACGCTGCTCTCGGCGATACCAGCCGGAAGCGGACTCGGCACCAGCTCGCTGCTTGCGTCGACGGTGCTCGGAGCGCTCAGCGACTTCTGCGGACTCGGCTGGGACAAGACCGAGATTGGCCACCGCACACTCGTTCTCGAACAGCTGCTCACCACCGGCGGCGGCTGGCAAGACCAGTACGGTGGACTTCTACCTGGCATAAAGCTGCTGCATACAGAGCGCGGATTCGGTCAGAGTCCGGATGTGCGCTATCTGCCCGGCGATCTCTTCCAGCAGCCCGACTACCGCGAATGCCACCTATTATATTATACAGGCATCACGCGCACGGCAAAGACTATCCTCGCGGAGATTGTGCGCCGCATGTTCCTCAACGAACACGACGAACTGCTGCAGTTGCGCGAGATGAAGGCGCACGCTCTTGAGATGTTCGACGCAATTCAGCGCCTCGACTTCGAACGCATGGGACGTCTCGTCGGCAAGACATGGCAGCAGAACCAGCTGCTCGACGCCGGCACCAATCCGCCTGCCGTAGAAGCACTCACAAGACTCATAGACGACCTCTGCCTCGGCTACAAACTGCCTGGCGCAGGTGGCGGCGGCTACCTATACATGGTGGCTAAGGACGTGGAAGCGGCTGCACGCATACGCAGCATTCTCAACGAGAACCGACCGAACGACAAGGCGCGCTTCGTAGAGATGAGCATGTGCAAGAATGGATTCCAAGTGAGCAGAAGCTAACCGCTTTAGTTGAAACAAAAAAACACGAACTGGAAAGATTTTCCAACTCGTGTTTTTTTGTTTTTAAGCCTTACTATGCCTTTCTAAGCCGCTTTGAGCCATTGATGGCTTCAAGCACTTTTTTCAATAAGCCTTTCTAAGCCTCTTTAAGCCTTTCTAAACCGAGGGGAAAGGCAAACCAAGCCGCTTTAAGCCTTCATAAGCTGAAAAGGAAGGCAAACTAAGCCCTCCCCGACGGGGAGGGTTGGGAGGGGCTTTACTTGCGAACCACCTTCTTTCCGTTCACGATGTAGAAGCCGCGAGCGATGCCGTCGAGCGATTTAACGCCCTTAGCGATGCGCTTGCCGTCTACGGTGAAGACGTCGAAGGTGCCATCGATGGCGTTCACTACGCCGTTGATGTCAGTAACGACAGCCGACTTTGTAGCCTCCGACTCGCCGCCAGCATAGAGAGCAGACACAGCGTAAGTGTGCTTGCCGCTCGGAGCCTTGTCGGTGATGCGAAGCTCAGCGTTCGGCTCGATGCGCTTCAGCAACTTGCCGTCGCGATAAACGTTGTAGCCGAGCACCTTGCCGCATCCAGCGGTGTAGGTGACGTCGTCGATCATGAACATATATGTGTCGGCAGTGTTGTTGTGGATAGCAAAGTAGGTCGCGCCAACAGGCAAATCAACCGTGTACTCCTTCCACTCGCCGGTAGTAGCCTCAAACTTCTTGCCAGTCGACTTGAAATCGTCGAGAGTGATGCCCGATGTTGAGTAGAGCACCTCGAAGTTCTCAGAGTACTTAGTGCCCTGCGCATTGAAGTTGTTAGCCCAGAAGCTGACAGTCTGCGCCTCGCCACTGAGCGACGGCGAGATGAGCCAGTTGTCGGCAGGGATGAACTGTGAGTTCTCTACGCTATAGAACGAAGCCAGATAGTGAATGCCTGAGTGAGGCTTCAAGCAAGCGTACTTGTCGAGCAACTCTGTCGGGAGCCATGTGCTCGGCTCAACGACGGTGTAAGCGAAACGCTGGTTCTCGTTAGGATGCGGATAAGTCTTGCTGAACGGACCCTTAGCGATGCCCTTCTCGCCGTAAACGGAAGTCCAGTCGCCGAAGCTGTCCTTGCTCCATGCTGCGTAAGCATCGAAGCCGTCAGTGACGCGATCGGATGTCTCGTTCACCTTTGTCCACTCTACAACGACGGTGCTCTCGTCAGAAGCGGTAGCCGTCACGGCATCAGGACCGGTGAGAGTAGACGCGTTGAGCACCACCTCTGCAGCATCCTCATTGTCCTCAGGCGTAGACTCGCCCTCTACAACCACCTCAGCCTTCAGCTTCAGCGGCGAAGCATCAACAACAGAAGTGCTGTATGTAAGCACCTCGGTGTGCGAAGCGTAAGAAGCGAGCGACTCCTTAACGGTCTTTGTATCTACCATCTTGTCGCCAGCATAGAGATTCACGGTGTAATTGTCTACAGCCACACTGCCCATGTTCGTAACCATGACACGCGCCGTAACCTTGTCGCCCTTGCGCACCTTTGAAGGAACAGAGAGCGTAGCGCGCAGATCCTTAGCCACTACGTCGCGAACGTAAATCTGGTCGAAGTAAACGCTCTCGCCTTCTGCAGCCGAAGTGACGAAAGTGAACATCACGTAAGGCAGAGAAGTATATTCAGCCGGAATTGTTACAGACGTTGTGCGCCAATCCTTGGCAGAATTGTCGAGCTTGCTGTAGTCGACAACGCAGAGCTGCTTCTCAGAGAGGTCAGGCTTGCGTATGTAAACCACCACCTTGCCCTTGGCGTCAGCCAGTGTAGACTTCGTAGAGAACACAAGAGTCGGGTTTGCGGCGCCCTTGAGTGAAATCTTACCCGAACCGAGCAGCGCAGCATCCTTGGCAGAAGCCGATACATAGCCGGCGCAGCCACCGTCGCCATCAGCAGAGAAGCCCTGCATAAGGCTGAATGTAGACTCCTCGCTACCCTTCTCCTCGATAAACCACATGCTGTTGTCGAGTCTGCCGCCCTTGAAGTGCTCCTCGAACGGCAAGTCGTACGGCTTGCCCACGATGATGCCCGGCGACATTGCGCGCGGACCCTCGCCTACCGAGTTCTCTGCCCCGAGAGCGTAGTTGATCATATCCTGGTCGCCATTGTTCACTTCGTAAGAGATTCCAACCTTCGGTTCCTCTACACAATCAATGAGTTCCAAGTCGGCACCAGTGTTGCCCTCGTGAATCTCATAAACGTTATATGACATTTCGCCATCAGGCATATAGCCTCCATGCTGACCAGTTGTGACCGGATCCCATGTAAGGGTTATAACATCGTTGTCTACAGAATACTTGATGTTCTGCACCTTAGCCGGTGTGTCCTCACCGACATAAGCCTCAACAACCTTGCTCTCACGACCAACACCCTCGTCGTTGCTTGCAATGACACTGTAATAGTTGTATCCGTTCTGCGCATAATTGTCGAGATAGTAATACTTCTGACCAGGCTTGATTGCGCCCATCTCCTGAATCACTTCGCCGTCGCGTACGATCTTCACCTCCATGTCAGAGGTGAGCTTAGTTCCGTCGATAGCCTTCGAAGGAGCAGTGAAGTCGATGCGCACCTTGAGCGAGCCGTCGGTAGCTGCAGTTGTAGATATCTCGGTGATAGCATCAGGAGCCTTCAGCGAGTTGCCCACAACAGAGATGTTGTTAAGGATAAGCTGATAGCACCTGTCGGCGCTACTTGTACAGTGGAAACCGATGTACGCCACCTGGTCCTTGTCTACAACAATCTCCTTCTTAACGGTGACATAGTCCTGGTTGGTATACTCAGTCTTCGACGCCACCTCATGAATCATGGCAGCGGCAGTAGGCTCAGCGCCGTACTTCACTTCGAGTTCCTCTGGGTAGCTTGAGCCCTGAGTAGCCACACGATACGTTACGTTATAGAGCACACCAGCCTTCAGATTGAGACCTGGCAGAATGAGCCAGTCGTCGTGGTTGTCTTCAGCATACGAAATCTGAACAGCCGGCTGGTTCGAACCGTCGTTCTCGAGGAACGACCATGTCGTGCCGTCGTTGTTCTCGTCGAGAACAGTGAGGGTGTTCATCGAGTTTGCGTTCTCGAAGTTCTGATAGTAAGGCGGTTCGAGCACATCGCCGAACGATATGCTGTTCGACTTCACCGACTCGCTCTTGCGCTGTCCGCTTATGGCCTGCACGGTGTAGTAATAGCCTGTGAGGTCGCCACCTGGCAGCACGTCGCTTACAGACGTAGCAGCAGTAGCCGTAGCGATAGCCTTATTGTCGGGATAGCGCACTACGTTGTACTTCATATCGCCAACGTATCCGCCATTGATGCCCTTTGTAACAGCCGTCCACGACAAGTTCACCTTACCTGTCTTGATATCAACTGTAGCCTTCACGTTGGTAGGCTTAAGAGGAATGTCGTCGCCGATGAAGCTGTTTATGTAAGCCTTCGGTCCGTTGCCGGCAGCATTAGAGAAGCATACCGCAACAGAGTGAATGCCGCGCTTCACAGTCAGCGCCTCCTCCACTTTCTGTCCTGCGTTGGCTGTTCCATTCTTTACCTGCTTGCCGTCTACGCTCACCACATAGTTGAGCGAACCCGAGAGGCTGCCGCCGATGTATGTCGTAGAAGGCGCCGTGAAGCACACCTTGCCCGTGAGCGACGCCTTGTCGAACGCGAGACTCATGTCTGAAGCGAGCGCCGGAGCCGCATCCTTCACCGTCTCCTTCGGGATAGTGAGCATAGCCAACTGCTCGTTGTGCATGAAGTCGCCAATCTTCGTAGCCTTAGCCGTCGCAAGGTCTACGGTGTAGAGCGACGAGCGGCCCTGCGGGTCGGTGCTTGCCCAGTAGAAGATGCCAGTCTCCTGGTCTATCTCTCCACTCTGCACGTTCCAGTCGTTGTTCGCACCGCTCACCTTCACGCCGGTAGATCCGATGAACTTCTCCTTAGCCGTTGTGCTGTTGATGCTGTAGAGGTTGCCGTTCGTGTCGATGCCGTAGAGCACGTTGTCCTTGGTGATGCCGAGCGCCACGTAATAGCGGCTTACAGTGCCGATAGCGGTGCGCGTCTCGTTGGCATAGTCGGCGATACCAAGCTCTGTGCCTTCAGCGTCGCCGGTGAAGAACACACCGTACACTTTGTTATCTGCCGAAACAGCCGTCTCTGTAGCCCACAGACTGAAGTCGGTGAGGTACGAAATGTTCTCGCACTCGCCCGTAGAAGCGTTGTACAGATAGTGGTACATCACGTGCTGCTCGCGGTTGTATCTGATTACGTCGAGGCGGTTGCCCACCATCGCACCGCTTGCATTGGCGTACATATTGTCGTCGGTGAACAGCTCGTTGATGTCGATTGAGCCTGACGCACCGAATGAGTAGAAGCCATACTCGGGCGTGCCGTTGTCCCAACGTGTACTCTTCACGACATTGCCCCACAGCTCTCTGCCGAGAGGAACCTTCTGCGCCTTCAGCATCAGTGTGGAGTTGTGCGGTTTCAGCAGGTGCGGCATACCCTTCGGGCGCGCCTGCTGCGCATTGGTCTGACTGGGCACAAGCGAGAGCGTGGCAAGCGCCGCAGCGGAAAGAAGTTGTTTAAAGTTCATTATTGATAGGTTATTAAAAAAAGTAACTTACAAGTAAGTTGAAAAATGAGAGTTGAAAATTGAGAGTTGAGAATTGAGAGTTGAGAATTGAAAATTGAAAGTTGAGAATTGAAAATTGAGAGTTATGATTACCTTTATTGATATACTTTAATAGCATAATATTTAGCAATATTGCATATCAAAACTCTCAACTCTCAATTCTCAATTCTCAATTCTCAACTCTCAATTCTAAATTCTCAACTATAATCAGAATTATCGAAGTTCGGTCTGGAAAAACTGCGCCACCTGTCTGAGCAAGTGGTTGCGTGTGTTGCCTCCGTAGATGCTGTGGTTGCGGTTGGTGTAGTAGAGTTCGCGGAAGTCTTTGTCAGCCTGTACGAGAGCCTCCGAATACTCGTATGCGTTCTGCGGATGCACGTTGTCGTCGGCTGTGCCGTGACAGATGAGCAGAGCGCCGTGCAGCTTAGAGGCACGTTCAATCGGGTTGGTGGCATATCCGTCGGGGTTCTCCTTCGGTGTGCGCATGTAGCGCTCGGTGTAAACCGAGTCGTAGAACTTCCAGTTGGTAGGCGGCGCGATAGCTACACCTGCGCGGAACACGCCGCGACCCTCCGACATACTCATCAGCGTGTTGAATCCGCCGTAGCTCCAGCCCCAGATACCGATGCGGTTTTTGTCTACGTAGGGCAGCGTGCCGAGATATATGGCAGCCTCAACCTGGTCTTTCGACTCGAGGTCGCCGATGTTCAAATATGTACACTTCTCGAATTCAGAACCGCGTCCGCCCGTTCCGCGTCCGTCAACGCATACGCAGATGAAGCCCTGCTGAGCCAGGTAAGAGTCGAACGCACCACCCGAGCCCATCGAGCCTGCGCTCCATTCGTCCTTCACCATCTGGCTGCCCGGTCCGCTGTACTGGTGCATGATGACAGGATAGCGCTTTGACGGGTCGAAGTTCTGCGGCTTCAGAATCCATCCGTTCAGCTTCACGCCTTCCGAAGTGGTGAACTCGAACGGTTCGCGCTTGCAGAATCCGTACTCAGCCGCGAGCTTCTTCAGCGCAGCATTGTCCTGAAGCGTAGAGATTACCTTGCCCTCACGAGTGCGAGTAGTATATATATAAGGTGTGTTGTAGTCGCTCCATGTGTTGATGAAATACTGGTAGTCGCCCGAGAAGAGAGCCGAGTTCCATCCCTTCTGATTGGTGAGACGCTCGGTCTTGCCGTTCTTGTGCGCCACAAACACCTGACGGTCTGTCGCTCCGAGCGCAGCCGCCTGATAGTAGACGTCGCCCGTCTTGGCGTCGTAGCCGTACACCTCGGTGATATCGTAGTTGCCCTCGCCGATAGTGCGCAACAACTGACCGTTCATGTTGTAAACGTAGAGCTTCATGTAGCCCGAGCGGTCGCTCGGCAGAAGTATGTTGTTGCCGATGAACTTCACGCCCTCCATGGCTTCCTCCTTAACATACTTCGGCACCGACTCCTTCACGATGAGCTGCGCAACGGTGCTACGCGGGTTCACGCCGTAGAGGCAAAGCTCGTCCTGATGGCGGTTCATGGTGTATACCACCACGCGCGCCGGGTCTACAGTAGCCTTGATGCGCGGCATGTAGCCGTCGGCGTCGAGCGGCACCTCAAGTTTCGAAATCTTGTGCGACTTGATGTCGTAGCTCCAAGCCGACACGAGACTGTTGTCCTCGCCCGCCTTCGGGTACTTGTACTCGTAGTAGCCGGGGTAGATATCGTTCTCCATCTTCTCGGGCTTCAAGCCCTTGTACATCTGCAGCGAGTAGGTCTTCACGCGCTGCTCGTCGTAGCGCAGCCAGCAAATCATAGTGCCGTCGGCGTTGAAGGTCATGGCACGGTTGAAGCCGAACTCCTCCTCGTTCACCCAGTCGGGCAAGCCGTTGATAACCTCGTTGCGCTTGCCGTCCTTCGTCACCTGAATCTCGGCGTTGTCGTAGAGCAGCTTCACGAGGAAGATGTTATTGTCGCGCACGAACGCCACCTGCAGTCCGTCGTTCGACCACACCGGCACCTGCTGCTTGTCGCCGTCCGAAAGGCGCGCCAGCTTGTGCGAAGCGATGGTGTAGATGTAGTACGTAGCGCGGAACGAGCGGCGGTATATGCGCTCAGTCTCGGTCTGTATGAGCATACGTGTGCCGTCGGGCGAGAGGATGTATCCGTCGAAGTCCTTTATCTTCTTGCCCATCGTGTTGTCCACGTCGAAGAGCGTAGCAATCTTCTTGCCCGTCTTGAACGAATAGCTCTCCACACGCTTGCCGTCGTCGCTGATGCGCGCATAGGTGTCGGTGCCTTCAATGGGGTTGATACCGTTCACGGTCTTCGCCGCAAACTTACCGCTTGTGATGTCCTTTATCGACAGTTTCTCGGCTGCCGACATGCTTGTAACAAACATGACTAATGCTGTAAAAATAAATAGTAATCGTTTCATTATTATTATTTTGGTTTTCAACCCACAAATTTACAGCTATTTCTTCACACTATGAAATGAACGCGCGATTTTAATATACACATACGATTATAATATAAGTTAAAAACCACAAGGACGGAACGCATCTGTAATATTTTCTGTAAATTTGCAGTGATATATCACACATTTTTCGAAATTAGTATGTTGGAGAATAACGCAGCACAAACGGAGCGCAAGAATCCGTTTTTTGAACCTTATAACACCCCGCACGACACAGTTCCGTTCAATCGCATAGAGATAGGCGACTACGAGGAGGCTTTCCTCGAAGGCATACGCCGCGACGACGAGGAGATAGAGAAGCTCGTGAACGACCCCGAACCCCCTACTTTCGAGAACACCATTGTGCGTGTAGACAACGAGAACGGCGAGAACTACTACGACTTGCTCTCACGCGTGTCTACCGTGTTCTCGTGCATGCTCAGCGCCGAGACTTGCGACGAGCTGGATGCTTTGGCGCAGAAGATGAGTCCGATACTCACAAAGCACGCCAACGACGTGAAGCTTAACAAGCGCCTCTTCGAGCGCATCAAGTACGTATACGAGAACCATCGCGAGCTGACCGCCGAGGAGCAGATGCTGCTCGATAACTGCTACGACGGTTTCGTGCGCAGCGGTGCGCTGCTCGACGACGAGGGAAAGGAGCGCCTGCGCAACCTCACGGAGGAGGCAAGTCTGCTCTCGCTGCAGTTCTCGCAGAACCTGCTGAAGGAGAACAAGGCGTTCACGCTGCACATTACAGACGAAGCACAGCTCGACGGACTGCCCGAAACGGCACGCGAAGCGGCGGCTCTCGCTGCTAAGGAGGCAGAGAAGGAGGGCTGGCTCTTCACGCTCGACTATCCGAGCTACTCGCCGTTCATGACCTACTCCACTCAGCGCGAGCTGCGCCGCCAGCTCTACATGGCACGCAACACCGAGGGCACGCACGACAACACCGAGAACAACCTCGAGATATGCAAGCGACTCGTCAACCTGCGCCGCGAGATAGCGCAGCTGCTGGGATACGATACATACGCCGATTACGTGCTCGTGCATCGCATGGCGTCTAACGCCGAGAACGTGTACAAGCTGCTCAACGACCTCATCGACGCATACAAGCCTACAGCCGTTGAGGAGGTGAAGGCGCTGGAACGCGAGGCGAAGCAGACCGAGGGCGACGACTTCGTGATGGAACCGTGGGACTTCAGCTTCTACTCGCACAAGCTGCAGATGCGCGAGTACAATCTCGACGCCGAGATGCTGCGTCCCTACTTCGAACTGTCGAAGGTTATCAAAGGCGTGTTCGGCTTGGCTACGCGTCTCTACGGCATCACGTTCAAGGAGAGCACGGACATTCAGGTGTACCATCCCGACGTGAAGGCTTACGAGGTGTTCGACAAGGACGGTTCGTTCCTCGCCGTGTTCTACGCCGACTTCCATCCGCGCAAGGGCAAGCAGGGCGGAGCTTGGATGACAGAGTTCCAGGGTCAATGGATAGACCGCAAGGGTGTGAACGTTCGTCCGCACGTAAGCGTGGTGATGAACCTCACAAAGCCTACCGACGAGAAGCCGGCGCTGCTCACGCTGGGCGAGGTGGAGACCTTCCTGCACGAGTTCGGTCACTCGCTGCACGGCATGTTTGCCAACACACGCTTCGAGAGTCTGAGCGGCACCAACGTATGGTGGGACTTCGTTGAGCTGCCCTCGCAGTTCATGGAGAACTACTCGGTTGAGAAGGAATTCCTGCGCACCTTCGCCTTCCACTACAAGACGGGCGAACCGATGCCCGACGACCTCATTGAGCGCATCGTGCGTTCGCGCAACTTCATGGCGGCTTACGCCTGTCTGCGTCAGGTGAGCTTCGGTCTGCTCGATATGGCTTACTACACGAAGAAGGAGGAGTTCACAGCCGACATCATTCCGTTCGAGAAGAAAGCGTGGGAGAAGGCGATGGTTACGAAGCAGTTGCCCGACACGTGCATGACAACGCAGTTCTCGCACATCATGGCGGGCGGATATGCTGCGGGCTACTACAGCTACAAGTGGGCTGAGGTGCTCGACGCCGACGCGTTCAGCGTGTTCAAGAAGAACGGCATCTTCGACCAGAAGACGGCGCAGAGCTTCCGCGACAATATCCTCTCGAAGGGTGGCACCGAGCATCCGATGACGCTCTACAAGCGTTTCCGCGGACAGGAGCCTACCATCGACGCTTTGCTCGAGCGCAACGGAATAAAGAAATAGAGTTTTCGTAGCGGAGGCTTCCACCTTCGCTACGATGAAGAATAAAAACAACAACGATATGCCAACAAACGAAACAAAAGAGAGCAAGCAGCTTAAGCTCGACCTGCGCTATCTGCGCATGGCGCGCATCTGGGCAGAGAACAGCTACTGCCAGCGCCGCAAGGTGGGCGCGCTGGTCGTGAAGGATAAGATGATCATCAGCGACGGCTACAACGGCACACCGAGCGGGTTCGAGAACGTCTGCGAGGACGAGACCGACACCACGAAGCCCTATGTGCTACACGCCGAGGCAAACGCCATCACCAAACTGGCACGCAGCTCCAACAACAGCGACGGCGCTACGCTCTACGTTACGGCGGCGCCATGCATCGAGTGCTCGAAGCTCATCATACAGGCTGGCATAAAACGCGTGATATACGCCGAGCAGTACCGTCTGAACGACGGCATCGACCTGCTGCGACGCGCTAACATAGAAGTAATATATCTAAATCCAGACGATTATGAACACAAAGAAACCGAATAGGTTCATGCCGCTGATAATGGCTCTCTGCGTGATAGCGGGCATACTCATTGGCACGTTCTACGCAAACCATTTCTCTGGCAACCGACTGAATATCATCAACTCTGGTTCGAACCGACTCTCGAACCTGCTGCACATCATCAACGACCAGTATGTGGACAAGGTAGACATCGACTCGCTCGTCGACATCGCCATTCCGCAGATACTTGCCGACCTCGACCCCCACTCCGTCTATATCTCGGCTAAGGATGCGCAGGCTGTGGCCGACGACCTGAAGGGTTCGTTCTCGGGCGTGGGCATCGAGTTCACCATACGCCAGGACACCATCCGCGTGCAGAACGTGGTGAAGAACGGACCGGCTCAGCGCGCTGGCATCATCGCCGGCGACAAGATTGTGAGCGTCGACGGCAAACCGTTCGTGGGCAAGATAGTGACCAACGAGGAGGCTATGCGCCGACTGAAGGGTCCGAAGGACACGAAGGTGAAGCTCGGCGTGGTGCGCTACGGACAGAAAGCCGTGAAATACTTCACTATCACACGTGGCGACATACCGCAGAAGAGCATCACTGCGGCATATATGCTCGACGAGAACACGGGCTATATAAAGGTGAGAAGCTTCGGCGAGACTACTTATCCCGAGATGCTCATCGCGCTGGCTCAGCTCTCGCAGGAAGGCTTCCAGAACTTGGTCATCGACTTGCGCGACAATACGGGCGGATACATGAACTCTGCCGTGCAGATGGCTAACGAGTTCCTGCCGAAGAACAAGCTCATAGTGTATATGGAGGGCCGCAAGTCGCCGCGTCAGGACTTCCGTTCCGATGGTCACGGCTCTTATCAGAAGCTGCCACTCTGCGTGCTTATCAACGAGGGCTCGGCGTCTGCATCCGAGATCTTCGCCGGAGCCATACAGGACAACGACCGCGGCACCATCATCGGTCGCCGTTCGTTCGGCAAGGGTCTTGTTCAGCAGCAGATTGGCTTCCCCGACGGCTCTATGATACGCCTCACCATCGCACGCTACTACACCCCGTCGGGTCGTTGCATACAGAAGCCGTTCACGGCGGGCGACACCAAGGACTACGAGAGCGACATCGTAACGCGATATGAGCACGGCGAGTTCTTCTCGCAGGACAGCATAAAGCATCAGGGTCCGGCTTATCACACCGGCATCGGTCGCACGGTGTACGGCGGTGGCGGCATCACGCCCGACATCTTCGTGCCCGAAGACACGCTCGGCATGACGAGCTACTACAAGCAAGCGGCTATGTCGGGCCTCATCCTGCAGTTCGCCTTCACCTATACCGACAACAATCGCCCGAAGCTGAACACCTTCAGAGACATGATGGCGATGTCGAAGTATCTGGTGCAGCAGAACACGGTGGAGAAATTCGCGACATACGCCGACAAGAACGGACTGAAGCGTCGCAACCTGATGATTCGCAAGTCGCACAAGCTGCTCGAGAAGTTCATCAACTCGCGCATCATCTACAACATCATGGACGATGAGGCATGGACAGCATATCTCAACCTCGACGACCCGACGATTGAGAGGGCGCTCGTCGTATTCAAGAACCATGCTGCGTTCCCGAAGAAACCCGGTATTAAGAAGTAAATTGAGAGTTGAAAGTTGAGAGTTGAGAGTTATGATTACCCAAAAGAGCGAGTTTTTTGCATTATGTTCTAACAATAATTCATATCATAACTCTCAATTCTCGATTCTCAACTCTCAACTAAATCAAACTTTAGCTAATATGAAAAAATCAGAACTCCGCAAAGAGATAAAGAACCGCAAACGACAGTTCACGAGCCAGCAGCTCAGCGAACTGTCGTTTGCTGTAATTATGCGTCTGCTCGCCCACCAGCGACTGAAGGATGCCCGCACCGTAATGCTCTACTACTCACTGCCCGACGAGGTGTATACACACACGCTGGTCGATGCGCTGCTTGCAAGCGGCAAGCGGGTGCTGCTGCCGCGCGTCACGGGCGAAGGCACTATGGAACTGCGCCTGTACACCGGTCCGCAAAGTCTCGAGCAGGGCGCTTACAACATCATGGAACCCGTTGGCGAGGTATTCACAGACTATGCGCAGATAGACCTCGCCGTGATACCTGGCGTGGCGTTCGACCGCCAACTCAACCGCATGGGACGCGGCAAGGGCTTCTACGACCGACTGCTGCCGCAGCTCGGCGACGCCTACAAGATTGGCATCTGCTTCGACTTTCAGCTGGTTGAGAGCATAGAGTGTGAGGAGCACGACATCAAGATGGACGAAGTTATATCAAATACAATACTCTATAATTAAAGTTCCACTTGGTGTTGCGGAGGCCGGAGACCTCCACTACGATAAAGCATCGACCCAAAATCAATATATAAAAATCTACCAATGAGCATAAGACTAAGCATCACCCCACGCACACTCCACTTCAAACAACCTGCCGGAACGTCGCGCGGCGTTTACACCACGCGCCAGTCGTGGTTCGTCACGGCTACCAACGACGCACGTCCCGGTGTGCAGGGCGTGGGCGAATGTGCGCCGCTGCCCGACCTGAGCTGCGACGCTTCGCCCGAATATGAGGAGCGTCTTCATGAGCTTTGCCGCATCGTGGAGCAGCAGGGCGACATCTGCTACGACGCTTTGCGTCCGTATCCGTCGGTTCTGTTCGGACTTGAGACGGCTCTGCTCGACCTCGAGCGTGGCGGCACAGGCGTGTTGTTCGACAACCGTTTCGCTCGTGGCGAGACAGGCATACCTATCAACGGACTGGTATGGATGGGCAACTACGAGGAGATGCTGCAGCGCTTGGAGGAGAAGATGCGTGCCGGCTTCAGATGTGTGAAGCTAAAGATTGGCGCTATTGATTTCGACCGCGAACTCGACCTTGTTCGCCACATACGCAGCGCCTTCACGAAAGAGCAGATTGAGCTGCGCGTAGACGCCAACGGCGGATTCACTGCCGACTGTGCGCTGCAGCGTCTCGAACAGCTTGCGCAGTACGACATCCACTCTATCGAGCAGCCGATTCGCCAGCACCAATGGGCGGAGATGGCGGCGCTGTGCAAGGCTACGCCGATACCTATCGCGCTCGACGAGGAGCTTATCGGCGTAAACGACCGGGCCGTGAAGGAGCAACTGCTCGACACTATCCGTCCGCAGTACATCATCCTGAAACCGTCACTGCACGGCGGAATGCACGGATCGCGCGAATGGATTGCACTCGCTGGCGAACGCAGCATCGGTTCGTGGATAACGAGTGCGCTGGAGAGCAACGTGGGTCTGAACGCAATAGCGCAGTTCGCCGCCGACATCTACGGCGACGACATAACCATGCCGCAAGGACTGGGCACGGGGCTGCTCTTTACCGACAACATTCCTATGCCGCTCGAGATTCGCGGCGACCGTTTGTGGCGAACCGTCAAGCAATAAGGTTGCTCATCGCAAGCAACGGTTTTCCTACTGCAAGTTTACGTAACAAGTCTGTAGGCGAAAAAATCTGCCATATCTCCCAGCATCGCCGCAACTCTCACGTTATGAGCAAAATAAAGGCTGGAAGATATCCTGCCGAACGGGATATCTTCCAGCCTATCTTCCAGTTTTTATACAGTCATCTTCCAGCCAAACCCGAAAGATGGCTTTATTTTTTTTTAGATTGCTTCATATTTATCGCAGAAAACAGCGTCGAACAGCGCTATTTCTTGCGGAAGCAATACTGTCTGATGATGGCTCCTGCGTCGTCGGCGAGTATTTTTGTGAAACCCGACGCAGGAGTATTGATGGTAAGCGGCTGCGCCTGAGACACCAGTTGCTTGCCGTTCACCGCCACGCTCAGCTTATTACCCTTCACACTGACGTTCGCCGTAGACCACTCGCCTACTGCCTCGAACTTGTGCCATTTGTTTTCGCCCTCAACACACACGCCACGCTTTGCGTCGAACTTCAGAATCGGCGTCGAGTGCAGACTGAGCGTGAGCAGACCCTCCGCACGCCAGTCGAACGCCATGTCGAAGTCGGTCAGCTCGTCGTGCATCACCCAAAAGCCGCGCTTCTCCATGCATGTCTGCTCGGTATGCGAGAGATTTAACGCGCCGTCAGCCCGCCAGTTGTCGATAGCCGCAAGCGCCTGGTCGATATAAGCATCCACGCCCTGCTCGTCGTAGTGGCGTATGAACGACTGCTTCGCCTTGTAGAGCAAGGCGTTGACAAGTTTTCCGCGGTTCATCTCGGGATGCGTCGCCACAAACTCCGTAACCGCAAGCGCCATTGCGTCGGCATACTGCTCCTTGCCGTAATAGCGCGTGATGTAGACGAACGCCTGCACGGTGTGCGTGTGTCCCATCGCCACCACAATCTGCGTGCGCAGCACATCGTCAGCCGCAAGAGCGTCGGCATCGCGCAGCAGCAGGTAGAGTTCTGTGCCGTTCAGCTCGCCCTTCTGCGCAGCATGGTCGGCAAGCACGAGGAAGCGCGCCAACACCGCATTGCGGTCGGCACCCTCACGGCGCGCAGCAAGCCTCAGCAGTTCGGGCAGCGCCTTGCGTGCGTTGTCCATGATGATAAGACTGTCGGCTACGGGCGACGGCTGACGGGCTATGCTCTCCACCTCGCGGCGCAGACTCTCCGTCCAGAGCGGCAGAGCCGTCGGCTTCTGCTTCTGCGCGGGCGCTATGCCTGCAACCGTAGACGACGCCGAAGCCGCCTTTCCGCGACGTGCGCTGATCACGGCGAGCAGCTTTTCCTTCACCGTAGGGTTTGTCTTGGCAACCTCCGCCAGTCGGTCGTCGATGTCGGGCATAGCCACGAGCATCTGCGCCACGGTCGGAGCGAGCTGGTCTATCTCAAGATACATAGCCACATGCGCCACATCGTTGGGTTTAGCCACAAGAGCCAGCTGCTCGAGCACGTGCTGCTGCACGTCGGGCTCGTAGCTGCGGTCGATAGCCTTCTTCAGTCCCTGTCGCACCACGTCCACATACTTCATGCCCGTGGGCTTAAGGCTGTACGCCACGATGTCGTCGATGAGCTTCTGACAGGCGTGCTGCTGACGCACGTCGTCGGCATCGCCCATTCGGCTGAGCATCTCTATGCTCACATCGGCGTTGTTCGCCAGCGAATCGAGAATGTCTATAGTCGGCGTGCGCCCCGTCAGGGCTATCTGCTTCACAGCCTCCGTAGAGTATTTTTCCAAGGCACGGCGACTCATCTGCGCCACCGCCACAATGTGGCAGCAGAGCATCATAATCAGGAATAAAGTCTTTTTCATGCTGCAAAGTTACAATTTATTACGCAGAATTGTCGTAACTTTGCATAAAATAGGCGGCGCCTCGGCAATTAAAGTGAACTTTATTGCACTCGACTTGCACTATTTTTGCATAAAATACTTAAAATACGACAAAACGCAAACGATAAAAGATGCAGAACATAGACAAAAGCATACTACGCATAGCCCTGCCCTCGATAGTGGCTAACATCACCGTGCCGCTGCTCGGACTGGTAGACATGGCTGTCTCGGGACATCTCGGCAACGCCGTGTACATCGGTGCAGTGGCTGTTGGCTCGATGATATTCAACGTCATCTACTGGGTGTTCGGCTTTCTGCGCATGGGCACGAGCGGAATGACATCGCAGGCGCTCGGACGGCGCGACATGGGCGACGTGGCTACCACGCTGGCGCGCTCCATCGCCGTGGCTATAGGCGTGGCGGCGTTCATTCTGCTGCTGCAACGACCGCTCGGCACGGCTACTCTCGCCCTCGTCGGCGCCACGGAGGAGATAAACGCCGAGGCGTGGCACTACTTCCGCATCTGCGTCTGGGGCGCACCTGCCATGCTCTGCCTGTACAGTCTGACGGGCTGGTACATCGGCATGCAGAACACGCGCCTGCCTATGTTCATCTCCATTATGCAGAACGTGGTGAACATCGCAGCCAGCTGCACGTTCGTCTACGCCTTCGGCATGAAGGTGGAGGGCATAGCGCTGGGCACCCTTGTGGCGCAATACGCCGGTCTGCTCGTCAGTCTGGCGCTCTGGAGCGCCACCTACGGCAAGCGCATACTGCGCCATGTAGAGTGGCGGCGCATCGTGGAGGGCACGGCGATGCGTCGCTTCTTCGGCGTGAACCGCGACATCTTCCTGCGCACGCTGTGCCTCGTGGCTGTCAACTTCTACTTCCTCTCAGCCGGTGCGTCGCAGGGCGCAGTGGTGCTGGCTGTGAACACGCTGCTCATGCAGCTCTTCACGCTCTACTCATACGTGATGGACGGCTTCGCCTTTGCCGGCGAGGCGCTCTGCGGCAAACACTACGGCGCGCGCAACCACAAGGAATTCGGTCGCACGGTACGCCGCCTCTTCGCCTGGGGCGCAGCGCTCACCGCCGCCTACACGCTCGTCTACGCCGTGGGCGGCACGGGCTTTCTCGCTCTGCTCACCGACGAGCCCGACGTGGTGGCTGCCGCCGCCGACTATGCTCCGTGGGCTGTGCTGATACCGGTCTGCGGCTTGGCGGCGTTCATCTGGGACGGCGTCTTCATCGGCACCACCAACACGCGCGGCATGTTCGCCGCCACGGCTGTAGCGATGCTGGTCTTCTTCGCCGTATATCTCTCGCTGTGCGGCGTGTGGCACAACCATGCGCTGTGGCTTGCGTTCCTGGCGTATCTCGCCGCGAGAGGAGCGGTGCAGAGCGCGATATACTTTCACACTTTGAAATTTCAAATACCATATCAAAAAGCTTGTTAGTTTCAATGAATAATTGTATCCTTGTTGCTGAAAATCTATGAAAATCCGCAACGCCATTGCGGATAATCTATGAAAATCCGCAATACCATTGCGAAAAAACAAGACTCTTTATTACATAAAAAATAGGCTGGAGACAACGCAACGACAGCGTTTGTCTCCAGCCTGTTTGCTTTTTATATCACAACCATGCGTTGGTTGTCCGATTACCGCAGCGTGGGCACATCATTACCACATAGCTAAAACATCATTACCGCATAGCAAGAATAAGGTTCCCACGCAGGGGTAACGAGCATTGCAATATATTCAATGACTAAAACATTATTCGTATTACGCCTTGAAAACTAAAAAAAATATCTCAAAACAAAGTAGGTTCATAAAAGCTCTGTCTTGGCATCAATAAGGAAGAAAGAGTTGGAACCTTTATATTGAGGAGTTCTTTGGGCTCCAACTTGTGCAATCCTCCTCCATATTCACGACCGTTAATCGCAAATTGTTCACTGGTAACCTCATTTAAGGTTTGCCATACCTCATTCAACAAATTTGTATCTGTCAGGCATTTTGAATAATTCTCTTTGGGGTACAGAAGTAAATACACATTTGTTGTGATAGCTTTTGTTTTGTTTAGTATGAAACGAAACATCTTCTTCGAAGAATCACCACGTCCCATATAAGGGATTACAAAAGGAGCTGGTTTTCTGTCTTCGCAGAAATACCACAGAGGGCGATGACTGCAAATGTAACCTTTATTTATTCCGCGTTTTATTCCTTCTTGTATATACTCCCAAACACTTGGATATTTTTCTTTCAGTATATCTTCTGGCAAATCGCATGAGAACAAAAATTGTTTTTGTTCCAATGCTATATTTCCTTCATTGTCAGACAATATAATATTTTCTTTCAAGAACCTTGGACTTGGAAGCACTGGCTTGAGAAATTTTTGGGGAATATGGTATTTTTCTATTGTATCCATGTTCACCACAAAAAAGTCGTTGTCTCCTGTTGCGATTCCACGTTTTACTGTAAAAAAGTTTCCTAATCTACAATCGTCATTATCGGAAAAGTTCGTTGCATTCTCAACAAACATATTAGACCATTTGTCAGACGCAGTTAATCGTTTTCTTTCTATCATAATTTTCTTTGATGGAGCGTTCACATCTTCTCCACAAGAGAACTCTATGTCTTTTTCTGATGGTTTGCCCTTTCTGAAGAAAACTATTGTAGAACTGACAAGTGCGTCATCAAATTGCACATCATCAGCCTTGAATTTGTGAACACATAAGAGGTCAACGCATTCGAGCAAGTATTGCTTTACGGCTTTTCCATAATTTACATCCATAAATTCGGACGGTATTAGCCAGCAAGACAAAGCTCCGTCTGCCAACCATCTTTCCGAAAGAATAAGAAAATAGCAATACAGCCCTGCCAGTCCGGAAATCTTGATTCCAGTATTTTGCATTACTTCTTTTTGCAATTCTTTCTTATTATTGGCATCAATGTGATGGTGTCTTACATATGGCGGATTGGCTACAAGCAAATCAAAGTGTTCATCGCCTGGTCTTTCTTTCAAGAAATCGGCTTTCCTTAGTTCTAAGTCCTCTTTTGCCCAAAGTTCTTGGGCAGGACTATAATAATGATCGTCTATTTCAAAACCTAAACCATGGCCAGCTGTGTCTTTAAACACGCTGCGAAAAGCTGCATAAAATGCTCCTAATCCGATTGAAGGCTCAATAAAATTAACGGTGTTTTTATGACAGTAAGTTTTCGCTTTTTTCATTATGCTGCATGCCAGAGGGTATGGAGTGGCAAATTGCCCCTTCATATTACGCTCTTTGGGAGTCTTTTGTGCATCCAGCACTTTTTGTAATCTGTCACGCTCTTTGTTGTAAGAAACTATGTCCAAGTTCATACGCCTGCCTTTTTAAAGTCAGTTACTCTATGTTCCCATATCCAGTCAATACCTTCGGCTGCTTCGTAGCCGAGGTAGCCACTATCAAAATATCCACACAAGAAAAGAACAAAGTCAATATTATTACCATATGTGTTTTTTAATTGTTCTATCTTTTGTGCCTCTTCTTTTCTACGTTTATTGGTATTGGTGAAATCTCCTGCCGATTTGCATTCCACAAGAAGTGGCAACGTGCTTTCGTTGCATCCCATTCGCTTTATAACGACATCTATTGGCATATTCACACCAAGGCGACTCATCTTGACGGGCACATTAAGGTGGTAAGAGAATGTGCCTGACTCCATATCAGAAAATGAAGCGACGTCTTTAGAGTCTACAAAAGTATATCCTTCTGAAACGAGATAATCGCTAATGACCTTCAATTGTCTCTTTTCTTGTTCATTACGTATTATCGGGTCAGATAATGTTCCGCATAATCTGTCTGCTACAATACATTTCGCTATTTTAAGTTCTTCTAAAGTAGGTGTTTCGCCTCTCTGAATCCAAGAGAACAATTCTACGTCAAGTAATTTATTAAGTACGTTAGCAAGCCGGTTCAAGCATTCCTCTTTTTCTTCTTCTGACAGCTTTTGTGGCAAACGTCCGTTCTCCATATTTTTGATAAAAGAAGGTTTGACACCTGAAAATCCCATAAGCCTTTCACGTGCAATAGGGGGAGTTGTTGCCATCCTCAGAATAGTGATAAGTTCTGGATGTTCTTTTAGGTGTGTAGTGGTAAAATTAAAATTGTTGGTTTGGCTAATAGCCAATCCAACTTGTTCCATTGCACGCCTGCGTTCTTTTGTGTATGTAGCAGGTGCAAAATTCAGAAACCAGTCATTGTAAAGTGAAATTGATTGTATAGTATCTTTTTTCCACAATTCTGTGTTTCTTCTATTTATAATATAACTTGATTTTCTTACCATAATTTGTTGATTGATTATTTTATAACTATATTTTGGATGCTAAGATATAAAATAAAACGAAGAAAACGAAATGATATTGCGAAAACTTTCCTATCTAACATTATTTTGGGGATATAGTACAAACGTACTGACCACGTATTATTACGGTTGTCCTCTTTTTTTGCCCTTATCTTTGCACTCGTAATCCACACGGCACGCTACACTGGCTGTTTATATGGGTTGCGAGTTTTTTTACAATAGTTCGTTAAAATTTGAGATAACGGCTAAGCGGCTTTACGCTGCCAGCCAAAGAGTTCTTTGATAGTCTGACTAATTATCTTTCGGTTCGGTATACTCCGACACTTGTCGAAAATTAATTTAGGAAAGCGTTTTCTACTCGCTAAGCGGTAGCGGCGCGACAATAACAGACATCTGCAACCATTGCAAGGTGTCGTATTCGGTTGCCACAGGTAATTTGTTTGAATAAATGCAGCAAGGCTGATTTCGCTGTTGAGGAGCATTGCCTCGACTACGGAATCGGCCTTTTTCAATATTTTTAAGTCCTAACGATGGCTGCACGGATAAAAATCCGTACTTTTGTATTCTAAAATATAGAACTTGACAGAAATGAACCTACCACAAGACTTCGAACAACAAATACGTCCGCTCTTCGGCGACGATCTGTACAATCGGCTCGCGGCGGCGCTCGACAACGACGACACACCGACAAGCGTGAGGCTCAATCCGTTCAAACAGAACGGGGGCGACGTGGCTGACGAGCTGAAGGACTGCTGCGTGCCGTGGTGTCCGACGACAGGACGCTACCTGAAGAGTCGCCCGAACTTCACGTTCGACCCGCTGCTGCACGCCGGTACGTACTACGTGCAGGAGGCGTCGTCGATGTTCGTCGACCATGTGGTGCGCCATCTCATACACGAGCCGGTGCGCATGCTCGACCTCTGCGCGGCGCCCGGCGGCAAGTCGACGGCACTGCGTGCGGCACTGCCCGAGGGATCGCTGCTTTTCTCTAACGAACCGATGCGCACACGTGCGCAGATTCTGAGCGAGAACCTGCAGAAGTTCGGTCACGAGGACGTGGTCGTAACCAACAACTATCCGCGTGACTACCGCAAGGCGCACATACTGTTCGACGCCATTCTCGCCGACGTGCCCTGCTCGGGCGAAGGTATGTTCCGCAAGGACGAGGGCGCACGCGAGGAGTGGAGCCTACAGAACGTGGAGAACTGCTGGCGACTGCAGCGCGAGATAATCGGCGACGTGTGGGACTGTCTGCGACCGGGCGGTCTGCTCGTCTACTCTACCTGCACGTTCAACGCGCATGAGGACGAGGAGAACGTGGCGTGGATAGCCGAGGAGTTGGGCGCCGACTTCGTGGATGTGCCCGTCGAACCGGAGTGGAACATAACACGCGCACTGAAGGGCGAGGCTCCGGTGTATCGTTTCTTGCCGGGCGTGAGCCGTGGCGAGGGTCTGTTCCTTGCCGTGCTGCGCAAGCATGGCGAGTCGGAGGACTGTCTGTCTGCGACGGGCGGCGCCGACCGGAAGGCGGAGAAGCCGAAGAAGGAGAAGCGCCGCGGCAACAAGGGCGCAAAGGCTGGCGCCAAGCAGCCGAACAACGTAGCCGTGCCGCTCAATGCGCCGGAGAGCTACGTGGTGAGACGCCGCACCGACGCGCTGTTCGCCGTTCCGGAGCGCTGGGTTGACACGTACGACGCTGCCGACGCGACGCTGAAGATAATGCACGCCGGCGTGTGCCTCGGCACGGAGAAGGGTAAGGACATCATCCCCGACCAGTCGCTCGCTCTCTCCCGTCAACTCGCCGCCGACGCCTATCCGCGTGTAGAACTGGGCTACGCCGACGCCGTCAACTATCTGCGCAAGGAGGCAGTAACGCTGCCCGACGACACGCCGCGCGGCTTCGTGCTGCTCACATACCGCGGCAGACCGATAGGTTTCGAGAAGAACATAGGCAACCGCGCCAACAATCTCTATCCGCAAGAGTGGCGAATCAAAAGCAGTCATGTGCCGGCGGAGGAATTAATAATTAAAAATTAAGAATTAAAAATTCGATGCAACAATATCTCAACCTCCTTAACCGCATCCTCACCGAGGGCGCAACCAAGACCGACCGCACGGGCACGGGCACGAAGAGCGTGTTCGGCAACCAGATGCGGTTCAACATGGCAGACGGATTCCCGCTGCTCACAACGAAGAAGCTACACCTCAAGTCGATAATCTACGAACTGCTGTGGTTCTTGCGCGGCGACACCAACGTGCGCTATCTGCAGGAGCACGGCGTGCGCATCTGGAACGAATGGGCAGACGAGAACGGCGACCTCGGACCGGTGTACGGCCATCAGTGGCGCTCGTGGCCCGACTATAAGGGCGGCACCATCGACCAGATACAGAACGTGCTCGACCAGCTGCGCAACCATCCCGACTCGCGACGCATGATTGTGTCGGCGTGGAACCCGGCTGAGGTGGACGACATGGCGCTGCCGCCGTGCCACTGCCTGTTCCAGTTCTACGTGGCTGACGGCAAACTCTCGCTGCAACTCTACCAGCGCTCGGCTGACACGTTCCTCGGCGTGCCGTTCAACATCGCATCGTACGCCCTGCTGCTGCAGATGATGGCGCAGGTGACGGGCTTCGAAGTGGGCGAATTCATACACACAACGGGCGACACCCATCTCTATCTCAACCATCTCGACCAGGCTCGACTGCAGCTCACACGCACTCCGCGCCCACTACCGCGCATGAAGATAAACCCCGACGTGAAGGACCTCTTCTCGTTCCGCTACGAAGACTTCGAGCTGGAGGGCTACAACCCGTGGCCACACATCGCAGCCACTGTAAGCGTGTAGTGAGTTTTGAATTTTGAGTTTTGAGTTTTGAATTGTTGCGGCACAGCCGCTATTTTGAATTTTGAGTTTTGAATTGTCGGCTGCGCCGATTAGGAGTTATTCAATTTTGAGTTTTGAATTCGCAGCGCATAATTCAAAATTCAAAAATTCAAAATGCGCGAAGCGCACAATTCAAAACTCATAACTCATAACTCAAAACTCAATTAATAATTAATAATTACCAATTAATAATTATCAAAATGATTACAATTATTGCTGCCGTTGCCGCCAATCGCGCCATCGGTTTCGAGAATAAGCTACTCTATTGGCTGCCCAACGACCTGAAGCGTTTCAAGGCGCTCACCACGGGCCACACCATCATCATGGGACGCCGCACGTTCGAGTCGCTCCCCAAGGGCGCCCTACCCAACCGCCGCAACGTGGTGCTCAGTCGCACAGCCACCGAGTTCGAAGGCTGCGACTGCTACCCGTCGCTCCAGGAAGCGCTCGCCCACTGCGCAAAGGACGAAGACATATATATAATAGGTGGAGCAAGCGTCTACGAGCAGGCGCTCGCCATAGCCGACCGACTCTGCCTTACCGAGATTCACGACACGCCCGCCAACGCCGACGCCTTCTTCCCCGAGTACGACGGATGGAAGGAGACAGCGCGAGAGGAGCACTCTACAGACGAAAAGCATCACCAAGCGTATGCCTTCGTCGACTACGTCAAGCCATAAGCAGTCCGCATCACTATCATGATACATAGCGCTTTCGACATATCAGCGGCTTCAGTAGCCCTCGCCATGGCTGTAGTGCTCGCATGCGTCAAGATGCCTGGCGGCGAACAGTGGCGCGCCATGCGACGCATGAACAGTCTGCTCATAGCCTGCTATAGCGCCATGGGCATATCGAACGTCGTCACCGCCCTTTGCGGAGTAAGCACGTCTGCCGACCAGGTGATGTGCGCGGCGATGCTGATCGTGGCGATGTTTCAGGCGATGCTCTTCACGGCCACCTGCGTGGTGTTCGTCTCGCCGCAGAAGATAAGCGTCAGATGGCTCACCACCAACGCTCTCGCCATAACGCTCCTCGCCGTCGCCGTCGTATACACGCTATGCCAAGGCGGCTTCGCCTCTAACGTGGGACTTCTTATAGGCAAGGCGGCATACGTAGCCCAACTGGTTTACTATTGCCGACTCTTCAAGTCGTGCTACGACGAAAGCCTCCGCCGACTGGAGACAAGCTACGACGAGGACATGCGCGGCAGTCTGCGACTGGTGAAAAGCTGTTTTATAGGTGCGCTCACCGTCGGACTCTCCGCCCTGCTCTACGTGGTGTTACACTTGGGCGACGTGTGGTACAATGTCTTCACGTGCATCTATTCGGTTTATTATATTTACCTCGTCATCTGCGTCATCAACTATCGCATCTGCTCCGGCTACATCGTCAAGGTGGTGGCTGCGCAGACGGCTGCCGACGCCATTCCGGCGAGCGATGCTGCCTGCCTAACAGACTCTTCCGCTCAGACTATCGACCCCGACGCCGAGCAACACCTCGTCGCTGCCATCGACCGGTGGGTAAGCGAGAAGCAGTTCGTGCGCAACGACCTCACCGTCGAGGAAATTGCCGCTGAGCTTGGCACCACGCACGCCATGCTCAAGTGGTACTTCACCAACCGCATGCACACCACCTTCCGCTCCTGGCGACTCGACCTGCGTGTCGAGGAGGCGAAGCGGCTGCTGCGCGACGAGGACGTGGCTACATCCGCCGTTCATACCTTGGTGGGCGTGGCAGACAAGAGCAACTTCCACAAACTTTTCAGCAAGCAGGTGGGAATGACGCCACGCGAGTATAAGAAAAGCTGCTCATGACGCCGCACCTTGCATACACCGCAAAAGCCGTGGTATTTCGTAGTGTTTAGCGAAATACCACGGCTTTTCGATTCTATTTCTGACCGATACGGAGTATTTTTGCAGAAAACATTTTTATTAACTAAACTTTTGCAATTATACTTATGAACCATCCACTACCTCCCAACGTCCGGCGACTCCTCATGTCGCTCCTCCTTGCGCTATGTCTGCTCACCGCCGTCGCGCAAGAGTTCACGGTCGGTTACGTCACCTATCTCCCTCGCACAAACAGCGAGGTGGCTATCAAGCAGATAACCATACCCGAGAACAACCCCGACTCGCTACTCATCGACATCCCCGAACAAGTATCCAACAACGGCACCAACTACACCGTCACAGCCTTAGGCACAGCCTCGGGCTGCGGCTCCGTAATGCTCTACAAAGGCTTCACGTCCGTACACATCGTGCGCATACCTTCTACCGTGCGCTATGTCTATGCCGGCACATTCGCTGGGTGCAAATCTTCTACATGGCTCGAGTTCCTGCCCAACCGCAACATTAAGTCGTGGCCCGTAGGCATGTTCAAAGACTCGCCGCTCGGCCGACTCGTTCTGCCCGAAGGCGTGTGGACCGCCATCCCTGCCGACTTCTGTCGCAACAAGCCGCCACTCGAAGTCATACTCCCCTCCAACTGCCGCTCCATCGGAGCCTATGCCTTCGCTTCTACCAGCGACGACCCAAGATATATCAAACACATAGAGCTGAACTACGGACTGCAGTCCGTCGCCCACCATGCCTTCTACAACACCAGCCCCAGAACCGAACAGCGGCTCTGGCAGAACGGCACCTACACGCTCACCATCCCCTCCTCCGTCACCTCCATCGGCGAGAGCTCCTTCGAGGGCATGCGCGATATCTACCACATAGAGATACCTGGCTCTATAAAGACCATACAGAAGCGTGCCTTCGCCCATGCCACCAAGACGCGAAACATCGTCATCGGCGAGGGCGTAGAGCGCATTGAGCAGGAGGCGTTCGCACAAAACGGATCGCAGATATTAACGCCGTATGGATATACACACGAGGGCGTCTACGACTTCACCCTACCCTCCACCGTCAACTACATCGGCAGCGGAGCCTTCAAGCAGGCAGAACTGCTCCAGGGCATATACGTCTACTCCGCCACGCCGCCCACTCTCCAGGGCGACATACTCAACGCCGACGAGTACAATTCTGTAGGGCTCTACGTCTCGCAGCTCTACGCCTTCTCCTGCCAGCAGCTCCCCTACTGGAAGAACTTCAAGCACATCAAACCATTCAGCGCCTATTGGTCTTCCACCGTCGCCGTCTCGCAGAACACGCCCCACGGAGGCACAGTCTCCGGCAGCGGCTCCTATAAGCAGGGCAGCCGCGCACAACTCTCTGCCTCGCCCGCCGCAGGCTACCGCTTCGCGGGATGGATGCGCGACGACGCCATTGTCTCAACCAACACAGAATACCAATTCATAGCGCCTGGCTCCGACGTCAACGTCCTCGCCGTCTTCGCCCCCAACAGCGGCGCCACACCAACGCGCCCCGACGATGTCTATACACGCATCTACCCCACCGCCGGATCCGATCGCCTTTCGTTCTCGCTGCTCGATATGGCGCCACGCTACGGAGCCCAACGCGCCGCCAACTGGCAGTTCGACATACCCGTCACTCCGGGCGATAACAACAACAGCCCTCGCGCCTCGGCAGACGTAATATACACCCACGCCCACCCCGACAAGTACGCCGCCGAAACATCCTCTATGCAGCTTAAGCCGAACACCATCAACCGAACGTTCAGCACCGAATACGGATTCTCTACACCGTCATTCCCACTGCTGAGCGAACGCGACGACGACGGCAACCTCCTACCCTCCTGCACCGTCACGCTCCGACTCCCCGTCGTCAACACCAAGACACAACAACGCGACACAATCTCCTACACAGCCGACGTCTTCCTGCAGGATGTCGACGACCCCACCGTCTCCTTCATGACCGACGGCATCGAAATCAATGCGATGAAGAGAAACTCACACGATTCTACTTCTACGAAACACAGCGCGCCCACAACCAACGCAAAAAGAAAGAGCAGATCTATAATATACGACGGCGCCAATTACTATGCCGACACTTATGCTAAAGGGCTCGACACGAAGTACGGCTTCGACATAGAGTTTAACATCACACGATCTAAAGACGGAAAAAGCGAGGTCGTGAAGAACATAAAGAAGCACTATGGAGCCGGCAAATTCAACCCCGACAACGCAACATCCGACTATAACGACGGCCAATTCAATCCGTACTTCGATTTAAACTCGCGCTATGTCTCCATGCGCAGCACGCTTGAAGGACAGGTAGCCAGCGGATACAACTACACCTTCAACCTGCGCGCACGCAACTACGATGCCAACGGCAAACCGCGCGGATGGATACAACGCACCGTCATGGGGCAGAACACTCAGGAAGTGGATGTATCAAAACTGGACGCCGAGTGTGTAAAGCAAGGAAAATGGGTGCCTATTAAAGACGATGTCACCTATTTTGACAATAAGAACGAAGCCGACTATAATGCGGCGCAGATGTACGACTTGAATACTAACGGACGTTTGGCACCTGCCAACAGAGGCTATATTCGGATAAACTCGTACCCCGATTCGTGGGGAGCTTACCAGTTCTGCTGCGACGACCCATCTTCTGAAGACGGCAAGACCGTTCTGAAAGAAGGCACCATGGCTCAATATACCATCAGTAGTGTAGATTTAGACATCCCGAAGGACGGCCGCTCGCACAACTACTATCTGCGCTGGCCGAAAATAGGTTTGGAGCGTAAGGTCGTGTTCACCGACCACACACCGCAGGCGGTCGGCAAATATAGATTCGACCTTTACCTCAGAGGTGGTGCTACCGACAAGATAAAGGACCTATACATGGTTTACGAAACCGCCGACGGAGAGATCAACGGCAAGTTAATAAAGTATGAAGACTGGTCTGCAAGGAAATACGAACCGAGATTCCTGATAGAAGAGAGTCGCATCATCAAGCGCGTCATAAGCCTTGCTGACACCGTTCCTATCGGATCTGCCCACATCGTGCCCGTACCGTCAACGCTCGAGAGTGTAAAATCGTACCAGACATACTTAAATTCAGATGGCAACAACATAAGAACAATCATAAACAACATCATACTGTACGGTGTGAAAGAGATTTACTTCCGACTGAAGGATGCCACCAACGGAAAGACCATCACCAAGGGCATATCGCTGGACGAAACCAAGGGTGAAGTGCTTGCCGACGGCACAGTGAAGGTGTTGCTCGACATAAACACCGACAACGTACGACCTATCATCAATGCCGACGGATATGTGCCTTATTACTTCCGCAACGGACTGAACATCTACGGCAACAAGGTTGACGCAGACGGATATGTAGGCTATATCGACAACGATGGCAAGATAACCGTAACGCTGCCTATGCGCCGCCGCGTGGGTTCGCGTCCGTTCGACGTTGTGAACGTCTACTACCGCACGCCAGGCATCGAAACCATAAAAGACAAGTACGCGGCTAACAGCGAACTGCCGTGGCAGTCGGTGCGCTATAGCGGAGCTAACACCAAGATGGCGTACGAAGGCAGCTTCCAGCCGAAGACATATCTCGACTGGAACAAAAGCAAGACAGCCGACGTGCCTACCATCGCCATTACAGTGGCATTCTACGACACGAGCTATAACATCTCGCACAATCAATATGGCAAAACCGACGACAACGTATTCGGTCCGGTGATGTCGTACCTGAACCTGAAATCGAAGAAGCAGAACAAATTGTGGCGTCTGTATATAGCCCCGCGTATCTATTCGATGAATCGTCTGGACGTCTTCACACAACAGAAAGCGGCTGGCATTTGGGCTGAAGACAGAGAGATACACGGCTTCAAGGAAGAATACTACGGACTGGACGACGAGTTGCATTCGCGCTATCTGCACGACCCCAACTACAAGCACACGCTCGTCACTTACGTGTTCTCACCCAAGAACATCGTGGTGCAGCCCGAACAGGAAGACACTCTCTATCTGTCGCTGTCTACGGGTCACGAAATAATGCTCGGCACGTTCAAGAACCTCACCGAGAACAGCATGTATCTGGCTTCGGAGGCGCAGACCGAGGCTCCGGTGGGCGAAGAGCGCATCAGCGGCATGGCAAACCTGGAAGACCTCGACCAGTTTAACGACGCTTTCCGCAAGTTCGATATCGACATGCCGAAGAACACTGCGGCATACAACCCGAAGAAGTTCGACGGTCTCGACATCGAACTGCCTACGCAGGGCGCATTGCTGCCGTTCAACATCGGCGTGCAGCGTATAAACAACGACATCGTGGTGCGCGGCATCTTGTCGTACAACTTCCTGCCAGGCGGACCGGTGATGGACTTGGTGGACAAGACCGACATGGCGAGCGACATCGACAAGCTCTTCTTCGACATACAGCGCACTATAACGCGCGACGATACCGAGTACGAACGCGAAGGCCGCGCTCTGGGCTTCTCTACAGCTTTCGTGGGTGTGAGAGGATGGCTCGAAGGACGTCTCTCGCAGAACGCACGAGGCTACTGGGTGCCGCAGGCTGTAGGCATGGGCATCAAGGCAGAGGCTTCGGGCTTCTTCAACGGCGGCATCTACACACCGTTCTTCCGCTCTAACCTGACGCTCGGCGGCGAGCTTAGCACGTATGCTGCCATCGACGCCGCTCCCGACACTACGGGTCTGGGATGGGCTGTCAACAAGAACGCGAAGTATCTCTGCGACATGGTGCAGCACACCACAGTATCTATGAACACCTCGTTGTCGGTAGGTGCGGGCATCGACATCTACATCGCCCGTGCCATCTGCGGCGTGAAGGGTTCGCTCTCGGCATCGTTCGACTCCGAGGTGCGCTACCGTCCGTATCTGCAGGGCGCCCGCAGGATATACGACTCAATGCAGACCAAGCCCGAGATAGGCGTGCCCTCATCATACACCTACTCCGGCAGCCGCATGCAGGTATCGGGCAAGGTGAAGGCTTTCGCCGAAGCCAAGTTCCTGTGGTGGAAGGTGAGAAAGGAAGCCACACTTGCCTCGTTCAACAAAAAATGGTACGACCCCAACAACTCTGACAACCCGCTCTGGGTAGCCGACCATAACGAGGAGAAGACGCAAAGCGTGCTGCGCAGTTCGGTTTACCGCCCGCTCCGCTTGTCGGCAGCGCCAGAGAACACCAGCATCATCCTGCGCGACATCGACACTTACGCCGAACCGCGCTACCTCTTCGGCGGCAAGAACCTGGCTTACTACAAGATAAACGCCGAGGATATGCGCGACGCTCACATCATGTTCAGAAACGGCGACAGCTTCAACGGCGGTAACGGCGAACCTATCGTCACAGCCGACGTGAGTAGCACCGACAACAAGGGCATCATAGCCTACGAGGTGTCTACAGCCGATGCGGACAAGATGACCGACGAGACCGAGGCTCCTAAACACATGGGCATAAAGGCTGCGCTGAACAACGGCGCAGGCTGGACAACACCGGTGATGCTGACCGGCGCAGAGCCTGCCAACTACATGCCGCGCACGGCTATCGACGATGACGGCAAGGCTGTTGTGGCATGGAAGGGCGGCGAGTTCGTGGCTTCCGACTATGCCGACGCCGAGAAGGCGGGTATGGTGAGCGGTGCGCTCTACATGAGCCGCTACGACGGCAGCAAGTGGGGCGAGGCTGTACGACTGGCTTCTACGGTGAAGGGCTACTCCGTAAGCGACTATGCCATGGCTATGCTCGACGGAAAGCCTTACATGCTCGCCACATTCGGAAGGAACACCAGCGAGGGAGGCGGTCTCGAAACCGAGCACACACTGGCTGCAATAGGCTACTCGGGCGACGACGAGAGTCCGATGCTCGTGGAGAACAACATCGAGGCGTCGTCGCCGCAGCTCGTCAGCTTCGGCGGCAAGCTCTTCGGAGCGGCTCTCGTGAGAGAAGGTGGCGTATCTGAGGAAGGCGACACGACGGAGGTGAAGACCGACGTGCATCTCTACAGCATCTCTACCGACGGCATGATTAAGGATCTGGGAGCGATGGGGCTGCACAACCGTAACCTCGCCGACTTCCGACTCGTGAAGTCTGACAAGGCGATGGCGCTGATCTGGCGCGAGTCGACACAGATTCTCAACGAGACGACCAACCAGCTTGACATCACGCCGAGCGTATACGGCGCGCTGCTACGCTCTGCGACTACCGACAACGGCACCACCACCTACTTCGTCTCTTGTCCGCAACTCATAGCCAAGGCAGAGGGCAATCTCGACATCTCGTTCTACGACGCCTACCTGCCCGACGAGAGCAGCATGACGGGAGTGGTGACGCTCTACGACAGCGAGACGGGCGGAGCCAACGTGGTGGAGAGCACCAACTACTTCGACAACGACTTCACCATACGCCATGCCGGCATCGACACAAAGGTGGAGCGCGGCACCGACTACGGCTACTATGTAGTGGTGTTCAACGAAGGCAAGGATGTTATCGACTACGTCGACCTGAAGTTCGGCGACAATGCCACGACGCGCACCATACAGACCAGCATCTATCCGGGGCACGACGCCGTGCTCACCGACGAGGCTCTCTATACCGCCGACATCGAGAACGGCATAGAGCCTAAGGTGACGCCTCACTTCAACGAGTCGTCTGTAAGAATCAGAACCTACGCCGAGGCTCTGGCTGCTACGGAAGGCACACGCAAAGTTAACCACCGACGCATCAACCGCCGACAGAAGGCTCCTACAGCAACGCCGAAGGTGCAGCTGCAGGTGGTGGACATGAACGTGAAACCGCTGAGCGTAATCGTAGCCGGCAGCGACAAATACTACGAGGCATCTGCCGACACGGTGATAAACGTGCCCGATGCGGGACAGAACGAGTTCGCGGACAATCTGCCCGACAACTACACCTCGGTATTGGTGAACGTGATGAACGATTCGCCTGTAAGTCTGAAGCACGGCTACCGCACCAACGTGTCGCTCTACTACGACATGAAGGGACAGAAGCCGTACGAGTATGCACATGGTGTGGAGATTTCGGCTTCACAGTTCAAGGCGGACGGAGGCAGCTCCGTGGCTCGCATCCTCGTGGGCAAGGTGCCTGAGGACGTGATGCTCTTCGCCGTGGCTGTCACTACAGACGCTGAGGGCAATATCGTGAAAGACCAGGATATGCTGAACAACGCCTCGCCCGTGCGACTCGAGAAAAACCAGATAGAGGAGGTGCCCGACGGCATTGAGGAGGTGGTGCAGGACCGCAATGACGACGCTACGCCTGCGTTCGAGGTAGCAAAGGCTGAGAACGGCGCCGTCGTAACAGGACTCGCCGTGGGCGAGACGCTGCGCGTGTACGACACAGCCGGAATGCTGCTGCATCTCTACAGCGTGAAGGCCGACAGCGAACAGCACTTCGTGCGTCTGCCGAAGCACGGTGTATACATCTTCTCTAACGGAAGACAATCTGTGAAGTTCGGTTTCTAAACGAAGCCCGACGCATCAGGACTGCTTAAGGCAATAGGTCTGTAATAAACACAAAAAACTCGTTGCAATCCAAAACCGGATTAGCAACGAGTTTTTTTATATTCCGTATATTCTTTATTTCTTATTCGTCTTCACCATATTCGTCTACCGCATCATTTTCGTCCTCAACGGGCAGTTCGCCGATAGGCAACTGTCGGTCGATGATAGCGTTGAACGAGATGATGGTCTCGGAACGTGAGAGGCCAAGCGGCTGCAGCTTATCGTGAATGATGTTAAGCAGATGATGGTTGTTGCGGGCGTATATCTTTATGAACATATCGAAGCCACCCGTAGTGTAATGGCACTCCACAACCTCGGGTATCTTCTTCAACTCATCTACCACATCATCGAACTTCGCCGGATTCTGCAGGTAGAGTCCGATGTAAGCACACGTCTCATAGCCGAGCTTCTCAGGGTCGATGATGAACTGCGAGCCTTTAAGCACGCCCAGATTGTTGAGTTTCTGTATGCGCTGATGTATCGCAGCGCCACTCACGTTGCACAGACGAGCCACTTCCAAGAACGGGATGCGAGCGTCGCCAGCTATCAGCTTTAATATCTTCTTGTCTAAAGAGTCTAAATTATAATGTGCCATCTGATATTTGTTTGTTTTTTGTACTAATTTATGCAAAGGTAGTGCAAATAAATTTATACTGCAACATTTTTGCACGAAAAACTCACAAATCGAAAGTATCGGATAAATCGGCGTAAACTACTTCTTCTGTTCCGCCGAATAGCTCATTCGGCGCACGTCGGCCCTGCGCAGCGCCATCTTCACCTCGTTTATCAGCGACATCGGCGTACTGCGGTCGGCCTTTACCGACACTATCTGCTGCTCCTGGTCGTCGCCCGACATGGCTTTGCGCTCAGCGTTCACGTACGTTGTCACCTCTTCCGGCGTAGCATACTTGTCGTTGAGCTGCACCGTCATGCCCTTATACGACTGAACGATGCCCGGCACAGCCTCCGACGGCCTGCCGATGTAGACATACGACACGGCACTCTTCTTCGTGAGGCGCGTCAACTCGGTGCCCTGCGGCACACGGAAGCGCACCTTCAGCGTCACCTGTCGCATGTGCGTAACGACCATGAAGAAGAACAGAACGGTGAAGATAAGGTCGGGCAGCGACGATGTGTTCAGTGTCGGCACGCTGCGGTCAATGTTTCTGCGTATCATTCTGCGCCTCCTTTCTTCTCGTCCACCGCCTTTGAAGTTTTATTATCCTCAGTAGAGTTATTGACCTCTGCTGTGTTATAAGTTTCAGAAAGATGTTGCGGGTAAATGTCGCGCATTTTCTTGCGCTGCTCGTCGGTGCAGCTGGCATAGTCGCGATGATAGCGGCGCTTAGCCTCAGCGTTGCGCACCTCAGCGTAAGCAGCTACAATCTCGTTCTCAAGTGTGAAGTAAGTGTTATAGTCGGAAGCCGGATTAGCGTCAACCAATATAAGATGCTGTGCGCCGCGCATCCGCACAAAGTCTACGATACGGCGGCGTATATCCTCAACGGCAACAGGCTTGTCGTTGAGCATCACCTCGTTCTGCGCCGTAATGCTGAACGAGAGCGTGTTCTCCTTCGACACATCCTTCGCTTCGTCGGTCTGCTCCTCCTTGTCGAGCGGCGGCAGTTGGCGCACAAGTCCTTTGTCCACATCCATCGACGACGTGACGAGGAAGAATGTGAGCAGCATGAAAGATATATCGGCTGTCGACGTAGTGTTAAGCGACGGCACCGAGTGTTTTCTACGTTTTATAAGCATAAGCCTTATTGTTTATAGGCCGAACTAAGCCTTTTGGAAAGTGGCGTTTAAGCCTTTCTAAGCCTTCTTAAGCCTTTCTAAGCCTCTTTAAGCATTCTAAGCCTCTTTAAGCATTCTAAGCCCTCCCCGACGGGGAGGGTTGGGAGGGGCTTTTACCTGATGTATCGTGTCGATCCATACACGATGGCTCCGACTGCAACCACGATGAGCAGCAGCGATGTGCCGATGAACATACCGGCTGTGCGCAGCCAGAAAGTGTCTGTAAAGCGTTCGCCGTTCACCATGAGCGCATCGGTGCTCGAAAGAGCATAGGTGAGCACGAAGGAGAGCACTGTTCCGACAACGACCGCCACAGAGATGCGGCGCGCCGGCACGTTATTCACAACCACGTTCTCGCCCTTGTTCTTGCGCACGCCGTTGACAGCGCCGAGCACAGCTAAGCCGAGCGTAGCGAACGTGAGCACGATCATGAACCATATCAGCGCATCCGTAAGCAGCGGCGCACTATAGTCGGGATTATCGTCGTACGGCATGTCGTAGCCGATAATCCAGAACAGTGCGAACAACACCACTATCACACCTATTAATATATAGAATATGCGGCTCGACAGCTGCATCGCCGTCAGATGTCGCAAATCAAAGATTGTTTTCATAATTGTTTTTTTATATCTCAACACATCACCATCTCACCATCTCAACATCCTTTCTTATACTTGAGCAATGCGTCGAGCAGCGTGATAGCGCTCTCCTCCATCTGCGCCGTGAGATGGTCTACCTTAGAGAGCACATAGTTGTAGAACAGCTGCAGGATGAGCGCCACAATGATACCGAAGATAGTGGTGATGAGCGCCACCTTCATACCCGCTGCAACGATAGTAGGATTGATGTCGCCCGCAATCTGAATCTGCTCGAACGCCATCACCATGCCAATCACCGTGCCAAGGAAGCCGAGCGACGGCGCCATAGCAATGAAAAGCGTAATCCACGAGCAACCCTTCTCAAGGTTAGCCGCCTGCACGGAGCCGTAAGCCGCCACAGAGCGCTCTATGTCCTCCATCGTTGTGCCGACACGCAGCAAGCCCTGATAGCAGATAGATGCCACCGGTCCGCGTGTGTTGCGGCACTGCGTCTTGGCGCCCTCGATGTCGCCCGCCTCAATCTTCGCGTCTATCTCGCGCATGAACTTCTTTGCGTTTATCTCCGACATGCTCAGATAGATGATGCGCTCGATGCAGAACGCCAGGCCCAGCACGAGAGCCAGCGCCACGAGCGACATGAACGAGGCGTTGCCCTCGATAAACTTCTCCTTCAGTATCTTGTGCAAGCCGCCGCCCGAGTTCTCCGCTCCTTCGGCTATCTCCACCGGCACTACAGCCGCCGAGTCGGCGTCCTGCTGAACGGTGGGCACGGCAGCCTCAGCCGCCACCTGAGCGCTATCTGCAGGCGCAGCGGAGGCAGAAGCGCCAAACGTAGTGAACAACATCAATGCAATGATGCACAACGCAGTAAGTGTGTGGCATCTAACAAAATTTCTCATAGTTCTTGTATATTTACTAAAAACTGCCACAAAGCTAACCCGAATTGCGGCATTAATATCGTTGCAAAAGTAGTTATTATTTTTTTATTGACGTAGTATTTAGCATATTTTATGTAACTTTGCAGAGATTAGCAACAGCTTATTTACAAAGAAACGGAAACAACATATAGAAACATGACAATAAGAAATCTGTCTTTAGCCCTCATAACGCTGATGGGCATAGCGCTGCCTGCCAATGCGCAGTACGCCTGGCAGGAGTACGACGAGCGCATGCCGTCAAAACAGCGACTGGACAACAACATAGGCTACAAGGTGGAGATGCAATCTTCGTTCTCTAAGGACAAGACTCCGCTCTGGCTCAACGCCAACAAGCACGGACTAAGCTCGCTCGACGAGTTCAACGGCTACGTGCGCGGCGCCGTGATGCGCCCTCTCTCCACCGACTCGGCTCGCCGCTGGGCGATAGGCTACGGTGTGGACGTGGCTGTGCCGGTGAACTACACGTCGAACGTCGTAGTGCAGCAGGCTTTCGCCGAGGCACGATGGCTGCACGGCGTGCTCTCCGTGGGCGCCAAGGAGTACCCAATGGAGCTGAAGAGCCAGACGCTGAGCAGCGGTTCGCAAACATTAGGCATCAACGCCCGACCAGTGCCGCAGGTGCGCATCGCCCTGCCCGAATACTGGACCATCCCATGTACAAAGCGCTGGCTTCACCTTAAGGGACACATCGCCTACGGCATGATGACCGACGACAGCTGGCAGCACGACTTCACGAACAAGCGACAGAAATACGCCGACCACGTGCTCTACCACTCCAAGGCGGGCTATCTGAAGATAGGCAACGAGGACTCGTTCTTCCCGATCAGCCTCGAACTGGGACTGGAGATGGCATGCGAGTTCGGCGGCAAGCCCTATCGTCTCGACGGCCACGGCAACATGCAGCGCATACCTACCGGCACGGGCATAAAGGACTTCTGGCATGCCTTCATACCGGGCGGCAGCGACGCTACAGACGGAGTCTACACCAACCGCGCCGGCAACCAGTTGGGCAGTTGGGTGGCGCGTCTGAACTTTGACACCGAACTGTGGCGCTTCTCGGTATACGCCGACCACTTCTTCGAAGACCACAGCCAGATGTTCCTGCTCGACTACAACGGCTACGGCAAGGGCGAACAGTGGAACACATGGCAGAAGCGCCGCTACTTCATGTACAGTCTGAAGGACATGATGCTCGGCGCAGAGTTCGACCTGAAGTACGGCAGATGGCTGCGCAGCCTCGTCTTCGAGTATATCTACACCAAGTATCAGAGCGGACCATACAACCACGACCATACGCAGAACATCGGCGACCACATCGCAGGTCTCGACGACTACTATAACCACAGCATCTACACCGGCTGGCAGCACTGGGGACAGGTGATAGGCAACCCGCTCTACCGCTCACCAATATACAACAAAGACGGCACCATAGAGGTGCGCAACAACCGTTTCTACGCCTTCCACCTCGGCATGGAAGGCTCGCCGACGGAACGCTTCGACTACCGCGTACTCACCACCTATCAGAAAGGTTGGGGTACATACGGCAGCCCGTTCACAAAGGCATACCGCAACTTCAGCTTCCTTCTGGAGGCTAAGTACAGGTTCAACCACGACTGGACGGTGAAAGGCGGCTACGCGATGGACTTCGGCAGCGAGAAGATGTACGGACACAACGCCGGCTTCCAGCTCACAGTGACAAAGAGCGGACTGCTCACGAAGAAGAAGTAGAGCAAATCTCACCCCATCACCATCTCAACACCCCATCACCATCTCAACACCCCATCACCATCTCACCATCACAACACCACAACACCCCATCACCATCTCACCATCTCAACATCTCAACATCTCAACACCACAACACATGACAGCAAAACGATTATTCAAAACAATATTGGCTGCGTTCGCCCTCGTCGCCCTCGCCTCCTGCGAGATAGAGACCAGCGACAACGGCGACTTCGACGGATTCTGGCACTTAGAACGCGTAGACACACTGGCTACAGGCGGCACAACCGACCTCTCGAAGAAGCGCGTATTCTGGGGCGTGCAGTACAAGCTCATCAGCGTGTACGACATTGACAAAGAAGGCACCTTCGGCTACTACCTGCGTTTCAAGCAGACACGCGACCAAATTGTAACTTACTCGCCATACAAGAACAACTGGCACCAGGACAATGGCGACGACGGCGGCGACCACCCTATCGACGACCCGACGCTGTTGGCTCCCTACGGCATAAACAACCTTGAGGAGGAGTTCGTAAAGGAGAAGCTCAACGGCGGACAGATGATACTGCGCTCGAAGACGCTACGCTTGAAGTTCAAGCGATTCTAAACGTTCCGTAGCGGAGGTCTCCGGCCTCCGCAGCACCCAACCGACGCATTGTTCTGCCGGAATCATCGACGCATTATTACGTAGGAATCATATCGCTTGCTGCGGAGGCCGGAGACCTCCGCTACGGGTAAGGCCATAGACAAACGGGAAAAGGCCATAACAAACGAAAAAAGCCATAGATTTAGAAGTTCTAAACCTATGGCTTTTTTCGTATATATCAGTCGGTATGCAGCAAAGCAGCTAAGCTTTTCCTCTTTCAGTCCTCACGCCAACCGACCGTTCGCGTTCGCCGCCCGATCGGATTCCGTTCGCCGTCCAATCAGATTCCGTCCGCCGTCCGATCGGATTGCGTTCGCCGCACGATGACGATCGTTGAAACTTTACAGCATATAAGTGCTGTTATACGTTCACTCTTTCCACACGTTTGATGAACATATCGACAACAATATTGAAAGCGATGAACGCCAACACATCCACCAGAACAATGTAGTTTATCGACAGGAAGCTGTAGAGCACAACGTTCACCACGACGAAAGCTATCTGCAGACCGAGAATAGAAAGGAGCGCACAATGCTGCGAGAGTCCGCAGCGCAAGAGCTTGTGGTGTATATGACGCTTGTCAGCCTTGAAAAGCGGCTGTCTGTCGTACAGGCGCGAGAGAATCACGCGCACCACATCAAAGCAAGGCACTATGAGCAACGTGAAGGATATGAGCAGACTGTCGCTGCGGAAAGGCATCACGTTGGGGTTGTGCATAGTGAACTTCACGAGCAGAAACGCAAGCATGAAGCCCAATGTGAGGCTACCCGAATCGCCCATGAATATCTTATACTTATGGTTCTTTCCGCCATACATATTGTAATAGAGGAACGAAACGACCACTCCAATCAGACCTGCGATGAGCACACTATATACAAACAATCCCTCGCGCTGGAAGCAATAGAGGAAACCGACGAGCGACAATACGGAGAGACCGCCGGCGAGTCCGTCAATGCCGTCAATCAGGTTGAGTGCGTTGTCGATAAACACTATGACAAACACAGTCAAAGGCGCACCGATACAGAACGGTATCGTCTCAATGCCCATGAAACCATAGAGGTTGTTGATGTACAGACCAGAGAACGGCATAAGGCTTGCAGCCAATATCTGAACAAGAAATTTCACACGCGGCGCTACTCCTACAATATCGTCAATAAGACCGACGGTGTAAACCAGTATTATGCTGACAAGGAACATGAACGACCAAAGGCTTATGGTGAGAGTCTCGTCGTTGTTGAAGCGATAGACAGCTACAGACAACAACGCAGCCACTATCATACAAGGCATGAAGCACGTTCCACCCATACGCGGGATGTTAACGGTATGAACCTTACGGAGGTTCGGCATATCATAAAGTTCCTTTTTCTTGCAAAAATTTGTTATCTGCGGTATCGTGAAGATACCGCAAACGAAACTCACCAAAAAGGTGGCTATTATAAAAGTTATAGTTCCAATCATATAATATGTATATTTTAGAAAATTCTATTCGCCAACAATCTCCTTGTATTTGCAGATAACATTGCGTATATCGAAGATACTCTCGGCCTTCGCTCTGCTCATGTCAGACTGCTTCTGTTTCTCCTCCTCCGACAGACGTATATATCTGAGCATGGCCTCAGCTAAAGCATCGGCATCCTTCGCAGGTACAAGATAACCGTTGACACCATCGTCTACAGCCTCACGGCAGCCCGGAATGTCGGAAGTAATGATGGGCTTACCAGAGGCAGCAGCTTCCATAAGCGCACGGTTCATGCCTTCGCTGTACGAAGGAAGCGTGATAACAATGCCCTTGCGCTCGTATACCGAATTCATGTCATGGGTGAAGCCGATGTACTTCAGTATGCCGTCAGCCTCGTCCTTACGCAGACGCTCTTCGGGAACGCTCTTGGGGTATGAAGGATCCATTGAGCCAAGCAGCTCGAACCGAGTATCGGGATAAAGCGTCTTCACCTTGCGGGCAGCCTTTGAGAACTCGTCGTAGCCCTTGTCCCACAGAATGCGTCCGATGAAAAGGAATGTAATTGTGGACGAAGCGTTGTCGTACTTGGTGTACTTCTGTATGTCAATGCCCTCGCCGCCCTCAAGGAATACTATCTTCTTCGGGTCGCAGAAGCGCTTCTGCACCACCATATCGCGTATGAACGAGTTGAGAACGATAAGATGGTCGGTGAACGAGAGTCCGAAGCGGTATACGGCGCGCGCAAAGCGCAACAGCAGGCTGTCGTTGATGAAAATATACCCCAAGCCAGCCATCATCGCCGTAGAATGACAACCACAGATGCGTGCCGCAATAGAACCATATATATTGGGTTTTATAGTGTAGTTGAAAATATAGTCAGGACGCTCTTTCCTGAATATCTTCAGCATCTGCATGAAATAGCTTATATCCTTAATCGGATTGAGCGACGTGCGCCACATCTTAACCGGTATATAACGTACTCCGTCGGGGATAGTTGTGCGCATCTGCTTGTCATCTTTCTCTGGCGCAACAAGCACCACCTGATGTCCTTCGCGCATGAAATGGCGTATCACTTCGCCGCGGAAGTTCACAAGTCCCCATAGGGTATTATCACAAAATATTATCTTCATCGTTTCGTTTGTTTTCCTTTTTTGCTCAGCAGTTCATTGTAGAAGTCAATGTAACTGTCAACCATGTTATTAATATCATACTGTTGCGCCCGTCGCCAACACATTTCGCCCATCCGTAGGCGCTCCGCAGTATCGTCATACAAACGCATCACGCAGCCAGCAAGCGCCCACTCGTTATCGGGCGCAAAGAGCAGTTCATCGAACTTCACCACATCTGCAAGTCCGGGCACGTTGGACGCAACTACGGGTTTGGCGTAGGCCATGCCCTCGACGGCAGCGAGTCCGAAACCCTCCCACTGCGACGACATAACGCCGATATCGGCTATGCTCCACAAGTTAGCTATGTCTGAACGCATACCGAGGAAGTGGGTGCGTCCTGAAACGCCAAGACTCTCAGCCAACTGCCTGCACGCATCAAGGCGCACACCATAGCCGGCAAACACCGCATGCACATTGTCAGGCAGGAGCTTTAGCGAGCGTATCACGCAGTCCTGATTCTTCTGGTCGGAAAAACGCGCCACCTGCAGCATCACGAAGTCAGTATCGGCAAGACCTTCCACCACTTCTGTGCGCTTTGCCCGAACAAGCATATCTACCGACGGAAGCACTACCCCATTGTCTATGCAACGTATCTCTACATGGCGTGGCGTACGCTTGCGCATAAAGTTGGCAACCGCCTCGGATATACATATCACGCCGTCATACAAGCCATATATACAGGTGTCGAGTTGCGACGTAAACCAATGCTGAGCACGAGTGTTCGACGTACTGTGCTCGGTTGTAACCATCACACGCCTGTCACCGATGCAGTTGGCCAATGCAGCCCAATACTGCGTGGGGAACAGATGCGTATGAACAACATCAGCGTCACGCATAAGTCTGCGCAGACGCAATATAAGACGCGGATCGAACAGCCCCAGCCGCAAGTTGACAGACATGACATTGATGCCTTGCGTTTGCAGTTTTTGCTCGAAAGCACTATCAGATGCTACCAGCAGCAAGACACGCACATTGATGCCTTTCGCCTTCATTAAAGGTAGAGTGTCGACAAGCAAGCGCTCGGCTCCACCTACATCGAGCGTATTTATTATATGCAGAACGTTCATCTAAACAACTATACTAAGTTTCTTACCAACATTTTGAATGCCAATATAGAGCTGCGACCATACAACTTATAACCTTTCGCAAAAACATGCAAAGCGCGTCGGATGCGTCCCTCTTTTTCAAAACGTAAAAAATCGAGAAATATTGCTTTATCTTTATCTGAAATGAGCAAATTGTAAGTTTCTATGAAACTCTGTATAGCCGCATAGTGCTTTTTGTCGAGAACCGTCTTTGTAGAATCAAAAAACGGGGCAATACGGTCGGTGAGGCGCTTCGCCGTAGGACCGGTCACCGCCTTCTCATGGCGGCGATAAAGCATAAGATGGCGGTCTACGTAGGTAAGCGTGCCGAAAGTGGCTGCCGCAAGCGTCACTACGTGGTCGTGCATCGCCACCACCTTAGGCACATTGCGACAGATGCTGCGCAACGCAGCATTGAACATAAGAGCACAACCCTGTATGCCAGCGTTCATGAACAGCACGTCCTTGACACATGTAGGCAGGCAAAGCGATGCCGAACCACCAATGGTCGGCACATCCGGATTGTAGACAAACGAGTTGGAGTAGACAGCCTGCGGCTGGGTGTTGTCCTTGCTAAGAATAGCGTCGTACATTACCTGCAACTTGTTTTCAAGCCACACGTCATCCTGGTCGCAGAAAATGCAGAACGGAGCGTCGGAAACGCCAAGCAGGTGCATGAAGTTCAAGGCGCAATTGTGAAAGCGTTTGCCGTCGTTAACGATTCGTATGCGGTTATCATTTTTTGCAAACTGCTCTAATATTTCTAACGTGTTGTCGGTAGAGCCGTCGTCATGTACAAGCAGACACCAGTCGGCGAAGGTCTGGCTCTGCAACGAACGCACTTGGGTCGCTATGTATTCTGCGCCGTTATACGTCGCCAGTAATATATCTATTTTGCTCATTTACTATGTTTTTATATTCGTATTTACACTCTTCTACACTTGCTCCTTCTTCTTGTTGCCGAACAAAAACGGCAACATGGCGAAGAAGATGTACTGTATTGTGGCGGACATATTTGTGAAGATGAACTCACCAATAAACTCCATCAGCACGAATGTAAGGAAGATGGCATAGAGAATAAGCTCCATCTTGCCACCCGTGCGACTCTTCTTATATAGATATCCATAGAAGAATCCGTAGACCACCGAGAATATCAACACACCCCACAAGCCGAAGTCTTCATAGAACGGATACATATTGGTGTATGTGTTGGTGTTGTCTGGGACGCTAACAAACTCCAAAATAGTTTCGCTTGGAGGATCAGTCAGCCCGAGCGGATAGCCGATAGCATATATCAAGCGGAACGTATGCATGCCAGGCAGATGCGATCCACCAGGCACAGCGAAATAGTCGAACGCAACCATGCTGCTCGATAAGTAAAGCGCAAGAAAATTGGTTGTTTCCAACTCTTCGCCCACCGCACGTAGCGATTGGATAACGAAACTAAGACCAACGAATATAAACAAGCCGTATGCGAGATGGCGAATCTTGATTATCTTCTGCACAAAACAAAGGTACATCGACGAGAACATGATGCTAAGGAAAGTAGTTTTTGCCATAGTGACTACGGCTAAAAGCACATTCATGAATATGACGATAAACTTCACCCACTTGCTCTTGAAATAAAGCAGAGAGAAGAACATCATGACGAAAGCAAGCGAGAGAAAATAGATAAGAATACCGAGTTTTGGCATCTCGATATTCTCGTCCATACCCGTATTCAAAATACGCATATAGCGGAAGATATTCTCAGGATCTTCGGTCAACGCCTGAAAGATGATAGTTCCGCAGACAACAGGTACGGACACGCAAGTCAACACAACATAGGCATACAATATCATGCGGTTGGGCTCGCGCTTCACAGATTCTTTAGAGGCTGGCGCTGTATAATACTCGCATAACATAGATCCAATGAAAAAGCCCGTCAACCAAATCGCTAATGCGAACGGGAAGTCGTTGCAGATAGGATAGAACGTATTGGGCAGAAAATAATATATAAGTATAGCTATAGACCACACACCTGACACTGCAACATACGGGGAGAATATGTCACGCGAGATGTAAAGGCCGATGCAAGTCAAGACCAACGCAAAAACCAATACTGCTATCAGCATACTGACAAATATTTTTTAAAGTTGTAAAACATAAGCAACGCCACAATCACTTCGGTAAGCGTCACTACCAAACTGGCTCCAGTTGCTTGAAAAAACGGAATGAGTGTGAACATCAACACAAACGCCGACACCGCAGCAACGAAATAAACATCGCGGAAACGACGACTTGTATATTCATTGCCAATACCGATGAGTCCCATCTGTCCATACACTCCGCCAAAGCCAATGGCAATAGGAGCTAAGGCAAAGATGCGCATATAGACATCCATACCTACATAGTCAGGACCGAGCAACGATGGCAACCACCAACTGCCACACCACAAGGCTACGCTCACTGCCGACATTATGCCCAACACGATGAAACGAACCTGACGGAACAATAAGCGATCTTCGCCGTTACCACGCACCGCAAGCTGGCTTATGCGCGGAAAGAACACTTGGTTGAGCGGCACGTAGAGCAGAAAACACATTGCTCGCATGATGCGCTCTGCCGACGTATACTTACCTATCTCCTCTGTAGAACAATAGAAACCGAGCACTATCACTATGAATTGGGTGTAGACACTCGTAGAGGCGGAGGAGAGAAAGAGCGGAAAGCTAACATGCAACTCTTCCTTAACAAGCAACCACGTAGGACGCACCCACGCCACAAGACGCTGACGGGCAATGTAAATGTTAGAGATTATAGCCGTTGAAACAAACACTACGGCCTGCAACAATGCCGCCATTACATAATCGTCAGGCGTTTGTACGAACACGAATATCAATGGTAGCAACACCAACTTCGACACGGTGTTCATTATCGAAAATAAACGTATTCTGCCTATACCCTGAAAGAACCACATGAACGTCAAGGCCGAACCTAACAGCATTGGATAGGTGGCAATGATAGCGTTGTCATAAAGACGAAACGTAGGCACAAACACCACAAGAACAAACAATGCAAGCGTGGTGACGAACATAAGCAAGAGCTTAGCTGCTACAACGTTCCAAAACACACGACTCAAAGCGATTCTGTCACCAGCCACCACCGCAATACGCTTCGTGGCACTGAGGTTGAATCCGAAGTCGACAATAATAATAAGATACTGCACTACAGAAAGAGAAAAGCCAACATAACCATACCCTTCGGCTCCAAGTTTCACCATCAGGTATGGCATCACGATAATAGGCAACAACTGATTTATGCCCTGCAACATTATCAAATACAAGGTATCAACCAGTTCTTTCCTATTATTGTTTATGCTTTTCTTAATCTGCATTTCGTGTTGCTTTTAGCTTGCTCTCGTATATTTCACGCGACAGTATCCAGCCTCCACTTCCAAATACCGAAAGCATCAGCACCAGTATCATTGTCAACATTCGTTTCGGCCCACTTGGTTTCGAGGCCACTGTAGCCGGCTGTATCGTTACAAACACCGGAGTCTTCTCCTGCAACTTAGCCTGTGCAAGCTGCATCTGCTGAGTGGCTTGCTGATACATGTTGTAAGCCATCTGCATCTCGTTCTCCAGGCGGTCGCGCACCTGTATGAACGAAGCAAGACCTATGTCCTCATTGGCATCACAATAAGCGGCATACTTCTGCTGCGACTTGATGTATTCATCACGTGCCTCAGCCGTAATCTTCTTCGTATAGCTGAGGTCTTTACGCGCCTTGTTTGTACGATAGTTGGTGATGTAAGTCTGCAAACGCTCCCTTATCATATCTGCAATCTGCGCAGCAACCTCCGGATCCTGCACCTTCACAACCACAGTCACCATGTCGGTCTTTTTATCAACACTACAGAAGAAAGCATCCATTAACTCGTTCACTATAAGCTGCTGCTGCTTGGTGATGCGCACAGGATTGATTTTGTTGGATACAGGTTTGTTTTTCTTTCCAATCAAGTTACCCCACCATGCACGCTTCTGATGCTTTGCGAAATAGTCGAAGAGTGTTGTCTTTGTTCCTAATCGCTCACAATAGACTTCGGTCTTCAGAAGTTCGGTAAGAAAATTTGTCGAACCCGTCACCTTAGGGTAGAATTCTGGATAGATTGCGTCTTCCGATTGGTTTCCCATCTTTACACCTGCAAGCGAAGCAAGCGCACCAATGTTACCCGCAATACCATCTGTTGTAGTCTCGGGAAGCATAATGGTTTCCGACTTGTATGTACGTGGCAAGCTGAATATGTACACACCAACTACTATCAAGGCACTAAGCGTCACAATAACAATTGTCAACACACGACATCTAAGCAGAGAAAGCACTCGAAGCAACTTCAGAGCATTATCATCTGACGTGTTTGTCACAATTGATGTAACAGTCTGTTCACTCATATTGTTTTATTTATTAAGCACTTTTCTAATCGTGCCGTCGGCACGTTTCTCAATGTATATTCCTACGGGAAGGCGGTTCACATCAACGCCAGTAAAATCCACACCCAATATGCTGGTACGATTCACTATACGATTATCTGAATTGTCTACACATCCCTCGATGGCAGTAGTGTGTTCCAATTCGGCTGTAAGAGTCTGCAATTTGGCAAGACGCTCCATCAAGTGTGTTAACACATCATCTATCTGCTCATCAAGTGAGTTCTTACACTCATTAGCATAAACAGTGCGATGCAACTCCATACTCTTCTCGAAAGCCTCACCGTAATTACTCTTAAACTCCTTCAGACTATTCTCAACATAAGGATACACAGTGGCAATTTTCTCTTTATAGAGATCAAGATATGTACGCACAAAGTTTTTATCCTGGAATAGACTCAGATAGAAGAAAAGATAACTATAATGCTGACGACTCCAATCCAAATCGGACGCAAATGCAGAATCGAAGTCCCAAAGTGTTGCCATTTTCAACTTTGAGTCTTCAGTTGTACCATTCTCCTTGTAAAGGAACATATTACTACCTGCTGCATCATATGAACCGAGTATATCGTGAGCAAGAATCCAATGAGCAAACGAATTGTAATCGATAAGGTCTGAAGCTCCTGCGTTTGAGTAAACCGCAGTCTCCACCTTCTCCATGTAGTTCTTTATATCAGCCAACTGCTCTTCAGTTATGTCATCTCCATCAGGGTACTTGAACGTATAACCCATGTAAGTGTTGGCTTTTTGATGCTCTGTACGGAAATAAGTCTCGCCTTCTTTCCACCAATAGGCATCGTTCTCTATTACAAAACCAGTCTTATCGGTCTTTATACGAGTATCGGCACGCTCAACAGTCTCAATAAGGTGATACAAACCTTGATACTTTCCGTTGATAACAACATTTACGGGACGTGTATTAGGTGTCCATGGGAAATTAAGCGCACGACACAAAGCCAAACCCGTATTTACAAGAATATTACTCTCATTGTTCTTCATCGCCGGATTCCATGTATACATAGAAAGCAAAGCAAAATTCTTACTCTTATGCTCCTTGCCAAGTTGAAGTAAATCGGCTTTCTTTGACAACTTCAACTTATAAGGATGCTGCGCAAGATTAGCACCTGTAGAATTACCACGAATCTTTATTCTGACGCCCGATTCGCCCTTAACATAATCACCACTGTCATATAATGTTTCACCTTTAAGAGTCATCACAATACGACCAGGCACATACTCACTCAATATTCCCTCACCAACACATCCCTCGGGAGGAAATACTTTAGTAGCAGTAGGCATCACGCCATCAACAGTTTCGATTGTGAGCAAAGGTAGGTCTGGCCATTCGGTTGGTGTCTGAGCCTTCAATGATGCTGACATTATCACACTGAATAACACTGCCATTGCTGTCAAAACATAATTTTTCTTCATAGTCTTTCTCATTATTGTGTTTTTTAATTTACAAACTAAACATATACTATATATTAGTAAGACCTTACTTCGTAATGATGTTACTGATTGTAGCAATCATCGCAGCAATTGACGACATGCTCGATCCCATACTCATCATCTCGGCAGCTGACATCTTGCGCTTCAGCTTAGCAGGAACTACAATCTCGCAGCCCGGCTGCACCTTCGCTCCGTGACTCAGCTTCGACACCTTGCCGTTCATATATATAATGTATGCACGACCCTTTACGGCGTCTGAAGCATAGCCGCCTGCCTGGTCGATGTAGTAGCCGGCACGCTTTCCGCGCTCGTAAGCCACGGTATTGGCGTACATCACGGCTCCGTTCACCTTCACCGTTCCGTTATACTGCGGCACAATAAGGCGGTCGCCGTCGCGCAATACGAGGTCGGCGTCAGAGCCCGGATTCTTCATAGCCTCAGCAAGGTCGATACCTACAGGGTACTCGTCAGGCACCTGGAACTTCTCGATGTTGGCCTTTGTAGCGTCCTGAGCTGTAGACTGTAGAGCTGCGGCGTTGTTGGCACTTGCCGAGAGCTGCAGAAGGTTCTTCTTCTGTTCCTCCTGCTGCATCTTCAGTACGGCCTCCATACGCGCCTTCTCTGTTTCGTTAGCCTTGCGCATGAGTCGCGCACCCTTGATATAAGCGAGTCCGTTCGAGCCGCCCGACTTCTTGAAGAGGTCGCTCAAGCGTGTGTTGTTGCGCTCCAGAGCGTAGGTTCCAGCGAAGAGTACCTCGCCTTCTACCGACACGTTCTGCTGCTCGGTGTAGCCCGGCGAGCGCATTACGTACACTTCGTCGAAGGGCATGAGCGTCAGCGTGCGGTCGCCGTCAACAGCAAAGTTGTCTTTCAGCGCCACGTTGAATGTCTTTGCGATGACGCTGTCTGGACGCAACGCCTTCGGGTCGCTCACACGACGGCTGATGCTCACGTTCATGAGCGACGCCTTGTCAGTGAGACCGCCAGCCTGTATGATGAAGTCCTCAACAGTCTCGTTATCAGCGTACTTGTACACACCGGGATACTGCACCTCGCCACGTATCGTGAGCGTTCGATCGGACATCTTCTCTGTCTTGGTAGCCACAAAGAGCACGTCGTTCTCCTTCAATGGGATGTCGGCAACACGACCGCTCATAATGCCCTCGATGTCTACGCTGACCACCTCAAGAGTGCGGTCTGCCTTCATGCGGTGCATCACGGCACGCGAAGTGATAGCATCTTCTGTAACACCGTCGGCGTGCTCGATGAGCGAACGTACGCTGTTCACCTGCTCGCCAAGGTTATACATACCCGGACGGAACACGGCTCCCTTCACCTCAACGGTGTTGGCGTAGCGTGCCATGATTGAGTCGACAGACACCGAGTCGCCGTCGGCTACATGGAAGCTCGCAAAGTCGAACTCCTCCACGTTATATGCCGAGTATTCCTTTCCGTTCTTACGGTTCACACGCACAGCCTTCTTGTAAGCGTCGCCAGTGAAACCGCCCGTGTATTTCAGCAACGAAGCGATCGACTCGTTGGGTTTCATCTCGTAGAACATCGGGCGCTTCACCTTACCCGTCACGTTCACAAGACAGTCGTACGGACCCACAACAACCACGTCGTTGTCGGCGAGACGCACATTGCCCGTGAGCTTTCCGTTGAGGATATAGTCGTAGATGTCGACGGTTGTTATAAGACGGTTGTTGCGATATACCTTGATATTACGGAGCGTACCGATGTCGTTTGTGCCGCCAGCCATGTAAAGGGCGTGGAAGACGGTAGCGAAAGCCGAGAGTGTGTAGGTACCAGGTGTCTTCACCTCGCCCATCACGTTAACAATGATAGTGCGTGTCTGACCTACCGACAGCTTTACCTTCGAACTGCTATAGCGTGCGCCAAGCGTAGAGCGAAGGCGTCTGTTAGCCTGATCAACTGTAAGTCCGCCAACGTGTACGGGTCCGAAACCTTCGATGGTTATCTCGCCTTCAGGCGACACGGTGCACTGCTCCGACTTCTGCGAAGCGCCGTAGATATCCACGAAGACTGCATCGCCCGGACCGAGAACGTAGCTCTGCGGTGTAGCGATGTTCATGTTCGGCTCGAACGAGAGTTCCTGGTTGTTGAAGATGTCGCGTCCGAACACCTTGCGTTTCTTGGCATCGCGCTCAGCAAGCAGCTTTTCAAGCATCTGTGCCGTATCTGGCACCAGCTCGAACATCTCACGCTGATAGTCCATAAACTCCTCGTCGGTCTCGTCGTAGGTGTTCTTGTACTTGCGGTCGCGTTCTGCCTTCAGGCGCATGCTCGAATACTGCGAAGCCTTCTGCGTAGCCTCCTTACCATAGTCGTCGCGCTTTGTCAGTTCGCGCGGATTGCCGTTGTTGGTACGCAGACGCGATTCGTCCTTATCACCCTTGGTGTTGTCCGACACATTACCTAATCCGCCCTGCTTCATCTGGCGTTCGTACTTGTTGCGCACGCGGCGAATCTGCGAGATGTCCACACCACGCTGCATAAGCTTGGTCACAATCTCCGACTGCGACCTACCAGAGTTGTGTTCCTTCACGATGTACTGCATCACCTGCTGGTCGGTCATCGATGACTGTGCCATGGCAGCCAACGGCAGGAACATGAACAGAAACAGATAAATAACGTATTTCTTCATTGTCAATATTGTTTTCTTTAAATAACTCTTTTTTCGTTGTTTTATTGTATTACAGCTTGCCAAGTGTCTTCTGATACACATCTTTAAGCACAAGTCCGGCTATCGTGAAGCCGAATATTGCCGTGATGTGCGCCATCGATCCGTTTGTCTGCGCCTTCTGTATCAGGCAGGGGTCGTTACCTGTATCGCTGCCGCGATTGTCAAGCAGTTCCTCGCTGTATACGCACTGGAACTTGTGCGCCGGTTTCAAACCTGCGCGCTTCATGCGCTTGCGCAGCGCCGATCCGAGCGGACAGCCACGCACCTTCCAGAACTCAGTCACGTGTATTTGCGTAGAATCCATCTTCAACGCAGCGCCCATTGACGAGAAGAACACGGCATTGGTCTCGCAGGCACGCATAATGAGCGACACCTTGTCCTTCAGCGAGTCGATAGCGTCGATGATATAGTCGTACTCTTCGAGATGGAACTCGGCTGCAGTCTCGTCGGTGTACATCTTCTGCAGAGCCGTGACCTCACAGTCGGGGTTTATCTCGAGCAGACGTTCGCGCAGCGCCTCCACCTTCACGCGTCCTATTGTGGCAGACGTAGCCATCAGCTGGCGGTTTACGTTAGAAGCGCACACACAGTCGCAGTCTACTATCGTGATATGGCGTATGCCCGAGCGCACCAAGCACTCGACACACCAGCTGCCTACGCCGCCCACACCGAAGACGATGACGCGCTTCGAAGCCAACGCCTCCATCACGTCTTCGCCCATGAGCAGTTCGGCGCGCTTGAATATTTCTTTCTCTTTAGTCATTGTAATACAAATAGATTCCTTGTACGTTCAAACCGACAGGCTTTTTTGTACGTTCAGACAAATCAGTGCTTCGTAACCTCTACAATCTTTGTGGGCTGCTGCTCCTTGTTACGACGGTTCACAACGGTAACAACGGCCTGCGCGAGGTTGATGAACGCCAGACCAGTTATGCTGTTGCTGTCGAGAGCGGCAGGTGTACCGGCGTCGCCATTCTCGCAGATGCCCTGCACGAGCGGTATCTGCGCGAGCAGCGGCAAGCCCTTCTCCTGCGCAAGCTGCTTGCAGCCTTCCTTGCCGAAGATGTAATACTTGTTCTCGGGCAGTTCGGCTGGTGTGAACCACGCCATGTTCTCCACGAGTCCGAGGATAGGCACGTTCACCTTGTCGTTCTCGTACATGTCGATGCCCTTGAGAGCGTCGGCGAGCGCCACCTTCTGCGGTGTGCTCACGATGACAGCGCCTGTGATTGCGAGAGTCTGCAGCAGTGTGAGGTGTATGTCGCTTGTTCCGGGAGGTGTGTCGAGCACGAAGTAGTCGAGCTCGCCCCAGTCGGCGTCGGCGATGAGCTGCTTAAGAGCGTTCGACGCCATGCCGCCGCGCCACAAAGTTGCGGTGTCGGGGTTTACGAAGAAACCGATAGAGAGCAGCTTGATGCCATACTTCTCGATTGGCTCGATGAGGTCGCGTCCGTCTTTCTTCACAGCGTATGGACGTGCGTCTTCTACTTGGAACATCTTCGGAACCGACGGACCGAAGATATCGCAGTCGAGCAGACCTACCTTGTAGCCAAGACGTGCCAAAGCGATAGCGAGGTTGGCTGCAACGGTACTCTTGCCCACGCCGCCCTTGCCAGAGCTTACGGCGATGATGTTCTTCACCTGCGGCAGCAGCTTGCCCACTTCCGGGCGCGGCTTCGAGAGGAATTCGGTCTCGATTGTCACCTCCACGTCTTTCGACACGTGATAGTGGATGGCAGCCTCAGCCGCCTTGATAGTCGACTTCATGAACGGGTCGGTATCGCGTGGGAAGACGAGTGTGAACTTCACTTTCATGCCGTTGATGCGCACATCGTCGGCAAGCATATTGCTTTCTATGAGGTTTTTCTTTGTACCTGCGTATATTACTGTTGCGAGTGCGTCAGTAATGAGTTTCGGATATAGGGTCATTTTGAGTTTTGAATTTTGAGTTTTGAGTTTTGAATTGTTGCGACATGCGTCGCAATTTTGAGTTTTGAATTTTGAATTTTGAGTTTTGAATTTTAAACAGAATAATTCAAAATTGAAAAACTCTTAATCGGCGTAGCCGACAATTCAAAATTCAAAATTCAAAATTCAAAACTTACAACGCAGTTGTTTTAGAGCTGCGCTTGTCGCGATGATACGAGCGATACTCGTCGAGCGGGATCTCCACCTCCGGCTCAAAGAGCTCGCCTTCGTGCGGCAATGCGAACTTCATGTACTTGATGTTCAGTCCGCGTTCTATCCACATGCTCTCGTAGTAGGTCTGTATGCCGAGAATCTCGTTGGTCTGTGCGTCGAGGCCTTCGGTATGATAGAGGTCTTCCGTGCGGAAGAGCAGCGGCAGGTTATTGCGCTGCTGCATGTATGTGGTGTATGTGAAGAGGAAGTTGGAGTCGGTCTTCAGATGAATCGTGCCACCGTCCTGCAGGAAGCGGCGGTAGCGCTCCATGAAGTAGGTAGAGGTGAGACGCTTGCGCGGATTCTTCATCTGCGGATCGCTGAACGTGAGCCATATCTCCTGCACCTCGCCTTCAGCGAAGAAGCGGTCTATAATCTCTATGTTCGTGCGCAGAAACGCCACGTTCTTAAGTCCTTCGCCGAGCGCCTGCGTAGCGCCTGTCCACATGCGTGCGCCCTTAATGTCTACGCCAATGAAGTTGACGTCGGGGAACATCTTTGCCAGCCCCACCGTATACTCGCCTTTGCCGCAGCCCAGTTCGAGCACAATCGGGTTGTCGTTCTTGAAATACATCTCGCGCCAATGTCCCTTCATGTCGAACGGCACATTATCGGCTACCGAGAACGGATACTGAAATACGTTCTCGTATCGCTCCATATCGGCGAACTTCGCCAGTTTTCCTTTGCCCATTATAGTCTTTTAATTCACTTCGGAAAGAAGTATTTTTAAAAATTCGTCAATATCAATTACATCAACTTTTGGGAAATCTATAGTGCTAAGAACATCAAAATGATGGTCTTGCGTCACTATGCATCTTGCATTAGCAACTATTGCACAATCCACAAATTTATTATCATCAAAGTCTGTGCGTATCAATCCAAAGCTATAATGCGGATCAACAAACTTAACATTTGACAACAACATAAAATAAGAAAGCACAATGCGTGCTACTCTCTGATTGATGTTTCTTGAAATAACTTCTTCATATTCAGTTAATATTTCATTTGTCACACACAAAGTAAACCTACCCGTAACAAATGCGTCCCATATATATGAGTATTTATTACGGGAGGAAAGTGACATTATCAAACTATTTGTGTCAAGCACATAGTTAGTGTTCACTCCAATCATAATTGTTGCTTATTATAATGTGTGCGCTCATGGAGAGTTCTAAAACCCTCTACTTTTTCTTCCGAGAGTTCGCCTTCTTCCCACAAACGATCAATCTCACCATGCAACAGTTTTGCAAGATAATCAGACACAACTTGCTGCAGACCATCTATCTCTTCTTTAGTCTTCAGCATTGCCATCATATTCAACATTTTAAGTTGAGCTGCATTGAATACGGTATGAGTATTGTTCTCCATAATGAAATATATTAGTGTATGCAAAGTTACGAAATAAAGGACGATTAGGCAAATTCGCAGGGTTAAAAATAGGTATTGCACACATATATGTATACAAATAAGGTGCAACGGCATAAACCGCTGCACCTCTTTTGATTGTTAACTTCAAACATCTTGCCCCACATATATGAGGCAGACTGGCTGTTATTCGATTACTACAGTTGTCCAACCGTGCTTGTCCTCCTCTGTGCCATACTGGATGCCACGCAGGTGGTTGTAGAGCTTGGTTGAAACGGGACCCGGCTTGCCGTCCTCGCTGAACGTGAAGCGCTGACCTGTGTCGAGGTCGTCGATGTAAGAAATCGGGCTGATTACGGCTGCTGTGCCGCAAGCGCCTGCCTCCTCGAATGTAGCGAGCTCTTCCTCAGGAATCTGGCGACGCTCCACTTTCAGACCGAAGTCCTCAGCGAGCTGCATAAGACTCTTGTTCGTGATAGACGGAAGGATTGAGGTCGACTTCGGTGTTACGTATGTGTTGTTCTTGATACCGAAGAAGTTGGCAGCACCGCACTCGTCCATGTACTTCTTCTCCTTTGCGTCGAGATAGAACTCGCAAGCGTAGCCCTTCTCATGAGCGAGATGGTTGGCTCTGAGCGATGCAGCATAGTTGCCGCCCACCTTGTAGATACCGGTTCCGAGCGGAGCCGAACGGTCGTAGTCGCGTATGATGACGTACGGGTTTGTAGAGAAACCACCCTTGAAGTAAGGTCCTACCGGTGTGACGAAGATGATGAACATGTACTCTTCTGCCGGACGAACGCCTACCTGTGCCGACGTACCGATGAGGAGCGGACGGATGTAGAGTGTTGCGCCGCTCTCGTATGTCGGGATGTACTCCTGGTTGAGGCGCACTACCTTCTTCACCATCTCCTCGAATATTTCTGTAGGCAGCTCAGGCATCATGATGCCGCGGCATGTAGACTGTAGACGTGCTGCGTTCTCGTCCATACGGAACACGCGCACCTTGCCGTCGGGGCAACGATATGCCTTCAGTCCCTCAAAGGCTTCCTGTCCGTAGTGCAGACAGGTGGCTGCCATGTGAAGCTTAATGTACTCGTCGGAGCAGACTTCTATCTCGCCCCACTTGCCATTGCGGTAGCAACAGCGCACGTTATAGTCGGTAGGCATATAGCCGAACGACAACTCAGACCATGCTATATCTTTCATAAAACTTTAGGTTTTAATACGTTTCTTTTTCATAGCGGGGATATGCTCCCCTAACCGCAGGCAAAAGTAATAATAATAAAACAAACGTGCAACTATTTGTGCGATATTAGACATTATTAGCACAAAAAAGCAGACAACAACTTGCGCTGTCAATCCTCACTGCCGAGTATCTTGCGTATGTCCTCGTCGGTTTTCGTGAGTTTGTCCTTGCATTGCTTTATCAGCTTTTGCGCGGTCTTGAGTTGTTCACTGAGCGAGTCGATGTCGAGCTCGCCGTTCTCCATCTTTGCGGCTATGTCTTCCAACTGGCGCATCGCCGCTTCATATTTCTGTTCTTTGGGCATTTGGGTTGTTGTTTCTTAGTGTGTGGTATCTCGCAGGAGCTGTTGTCTATCAGGGGCTGCAATTGTCTCTCAGGGGGTGCAGTGCTATCTTCAAGGGGGTGCAGTTGTCTCAACTGCACCAACCAAGCCTACAAAGCTATCTTCAAGGGGGAGTGCAGTTATCTCCACTCGGCTTTGCCGCTTGCCAGAGCAAGAACTGCACCTGCTAAGCAGAAGGCTAATTGATCGGTGCACTTGAGACAAGTGCACCCCCTATAAGGCTGCATGGCTACGACAAGAACTAAAAGTCAGCGGCGCATAGCGGAAAGCTAATGCCATAGCCTCCTACTACTCTACTCTTGACTTGAACTTTCCTTTCTCCACATGCGTCTCTACCAGTGCACCCTTCGGCAGTTGTGCGGCGTCGCGCACGGCTTTGCCGTTGTAGGTCGTGATACTGTAGCCGCGGCGCAGCAGGCGTTCTGGGTTTTCTGCCTCAACGCGCTGTGCGAGCAGTTCAAGACGATGATGCTCGGTGTCGAGTCGACGCTTCGCCGATGTCTCTATGGTGTGCTGCAGGGTGTCGAGTCGCGTTTCCGCCGTAGCAAGACGGCGACTCACGGCTGCGGCTATGCGCTGCATGAGGCGGTCGGCTCTGCCCCACTCCTTCGTCTTCACGAGCGAGAAGAGCATCGGTATGCGCTCTGCCATCGACGCCAGACGCACACGCTCCACGTCCATGCGGCGCTTCACGCGGTCGGCTATGCGGTCGGCTGCCTGGTCGATGAGCTGCGCTGTGCGCTGCAGATTGTCGATGAGATGTTGGGCTGCGGCGGTGGGCGTCTTCATGCGTGCGAACGCCACCATGTCGAGCACACACTCGTCACGCTCATGACCGATACCGGTAATGATGGGCAGCGGGAAGTTGGCTACGTTCTCTGCCAGGGCGAGTGTGTCGAAGCCCGACATATCACTCGTGGCACCTCCGCCGCGTATTATCACCACGGCGTCGAAGTCGTCCACGCGCTCGTATATGCATCCGAGGGCGGTTATCACGCTCTGCTCCACGGCTTCGCCCTGCATGACGGCGCCGAAGAGTTCCACCTTATATATATATCCTGCCTGATTGTCGTGCAACTGGCGGCAGAAGTCGCCGTAGCCGGCTGCTCCTTCGCTCGATATGACGGCTATGCGCTGTGCGAACATCGGCAGCTGCAGCTCTTTCTGCAGGTCGAACACGCCTTCTGCCTTCAGCTGTCGCACTATCTCCTGCCGGCGGCGTGCCAGGTCGCCCATGGTGTACTCGGGGTTGATGTCGCTCACTATCCACGAGAAGCCGTAGGCGGCATGAAACTGCGCACGCACGCGCAGCAGTACCTTCATTCCGGCGTGCAGCCGCTGACCAGTGATGCGCTCGAACTTGGGGCGCAGCAGCGACCATCGCGACGCCCAGCACTTGGCTGAAGCGCGAGCCGTGGGCGTGTTGGAGAATTCGTCCTTCTCCACCAGCTCCATGTAGCAATGTCCGCGCACCTCGCGCGCTTCCGACAGCTCTGCCTCCACCCAGTACTCGTCGGGCAGACTGATGTCTACGACGGCTGCAACGAGCGAGTTTAGCTCAAGGAGCGAGAGTGGCTTGTCGAACGTGTCTTTGTTCATTGTTATATCTAAATACTTGTTATGGTTTCGGCTTGTTGGTCGGAACCTATCAACGTAAGAAGCCCTGCTTCTTGAGCACCTCCAGCAGTCCTGCCGACATAGCCTCGTTGTCCTTGCGTGTGTAGCGGCAGTCGGTGTACACCTGCGCGAGGGTCTGCTTGCCGTTCAAGCGCACGAACTCGCGGTTCTCCTCCAGCGCTTCCTTCTCGGCATAGAAGCGGTCGATGCGCTCGGGTGTATAGTCGGCGTAGGTCTCCTCGTGCATGATGGCGTCGAGCGGCAGACGGTCGGTGAGCGCGGGCTGCTCGTCGGGCCAGCCGAGCGTGATGGTAGCCACGGGCACCACAAGTTCGGGCAACTGCAGCACGTCGATTATCATCTGCGGCATGTACACCGTCGTGCCGAGGAAGCAGCATCCGAGGCCCTCCTCCTCAGCAAGGTTGCAGAAGGTCTGGCAGAAGAGCAGCGCGTCGGTGGCTGCGTTCTGAAAGGAGAGCATGTTGTCATAGCCGGGGTCGGCGTTGCGATTCTTTGCCCAAAGCGTGGTGCGGCGGTAGTCGGCGCAGAATGTGAGCACTACGGGCGCTCCCTCCACCATCGGCTGGTTGAAGTGTGCCGGCGCGAGGCGGCGCTTCTGTTCCTCAGAACGTGTCACTACTACGCTGTAAAGCTGCAGGTTACCCATTGTCTGCGTGCGTTCCGCCTCGCTGAGCAGGCGGCGCAGCAACTTCTCGCTTACCGGAGCATCGGTATACTTGCGGATGCTGCGGCGTGTATTGATTGTCTTCATATTTCGGTTGTTATCGTTGTTTATGTTACTTTATTATTACCCAATGACCATTTTTGCGTCCACCCTCACGATTAAGTATTTTATGGTCTACTCGCAATCTCTTTATTTCGCGAGATATCGTACTTTCAGACAACGCCGTCTTTCTTGCCATTTCAGATATTGTTATCTTGTCATTTTCCGATATGAAAGAAATCAAAACTCGCTGAATATCAGTAAGTTCTTTCTTATCACCTTTCTTGTCATCTTTCTTGTCATCTTTCTTGTCATCTTTTATTACAGGAACGCCAAGACAATACTGGTTGCAAGGAATGTCTATCAAAAAGAAGGTTCGCTCTTCATCTGTTTCAATCGTTGCTCGCGGCGATCCGTTCTCCTGCAGTTTCTGCTGAATAGTGGGTATTCCAGTAGCTCTTCCTTCTGTCAAATTAAGTTCTTTCAAGAATTCTCCTAAACGTCTATTGTTATAACGGCGAGAACGCAGCATACGGGCTTCGCGTATAGCTTCAGACGATATGGTATGATTCGGACCACCAAAATTGAGAATACTGATTTTGTCTGGTTCTACAGTAATCTCAACAGGTTCACGCTCCAAGTAGTCACGGTGATAGAGACTATTAACTACTGCCTCCTCCAAAGCCTGATAAGGATAATTGTATACGACAACAGAACGTTCTGTATCCTCTGGCTTGTGTATTATCTTTTGTATGATGTTCGTCTTGAGATAGTTCAGTGTGTCCCGAATCATCTTAGGCACACAACCTCTGATTGGTGCAATCTCTATCATATTATCAGGGTCTTGCAATCTGCCTTTGGGAAATATTACAATCTCCACCTGTGTCATCTTGAAAAACCTCTCAGGATGGTCGCAAAACATCATGGCAGCCACATTCTTCACCTTGAAGCCCTCAGGTGTCACCTCCAACAGATCCATCTGGTCGAGAACATTTTTTAGGTTATTGCCAGATAGGTCTTGATCTGACAAGTCGCTACCTACCTCAACAAGAAAATCCCTCAGCAATGCCGTTGAGATATCCTTTAAAGTGATTGTATCACTACCACGATCATCAAACGGAGTACGATTTGCCAGATTTATCAACTCGCGCTCGTATTCGTCTTTAGGCACAATACTGCTACTATTATAGCGAATGTAATAATTGAAGTCCTTTTGCTTGGAAGTGATACGTTCTGGCACCTTATAAGGGCGGCGTTCTCCTGCCGCCACCTTAATAACAAGAATGGTCTTGCCATCAACCTCCTCAATAAAAAGACGAGGCTGATAGTAAGGACGGATAAGGTTATTGTATCCAACCATATCTTTCTCTATCTGTTCTATTTTTTCCGGCTCAACTCCCAAAACCGGACGCACAGCACGCCCGTGCTCCTCTTTCACTCCCACAATAATATAGCCGCCACCAGTATCTTCAAAATCATTGGCAAATGCGCAGATACTCCTGTATATAGCATCTGGATTCCAACCTTCTTTATATTCCAGCTGGTTACTTTCTACAGCACTTCCATTAAGAAGGCTCTCTACATTTATCGGTAATGCCATAACTTAAAATTAATGTGGTTTATTGTTTTACAAATTTAGATAAAATTTCCGAATTATAAGCCAGTTTGGATAAAAATGATGACAAGCGATGCTCCAATCCTTACCGTAAGCAGTAATAGCGCATGTTTGACGTAACGTAACGATAGGTGGTTAGCCCACAATACGGCTAACCACCTATTATATATAACAAGGAGTAATCTGTTCGAATTATCATGTTAACCAAACACCGACTTGCTTAACATGTCGCATGCAACGTGTTAAGGAAATGGCGTTTTGCTTAACACGTTCTTTCTATCATGTTAAGTCGTTGGATATTTGCGGTTGGCGGAAATCAACTGTTTCATCACAGCTTTTGTCTCAATGTCAAAAGGCAGTGGAAGATGAGGAATGTGATAACGGTGTTCCATTTCTTTGTCGTTAATTCAATACTATTCTAAGCCCCAAGCCCAAGGCTACGCTCACCTTTTCAAGGAAAGCCTTCTTCATCTTGTTGTTGCAGTGGGTCATGAGGAGCCAACCATTGCCGAGGTCTCTTTGAGCCCGACCATACTTGGTGTCGCGACGGTTGGAGATGACGGGCACCTTGCACATCACCAACCCTTGTGCTTCCACCACTTGGCGCACTCTTGCCACGCCTATTTTGCGAACTACTTTCTCTAACGTATCTTTGGCATGTTCCTCTGCAATCATCGTTCCATCGGGGAAGAAAACTGCCATATCAGTTGGAGAAGAACGCTCAATCTTTTCCTGCTTGCTTTTTCTCTCTCCATGCTCCACGATGGGGTCTTGCACTATTTCCTTGGCGTCAGCAATCTCGGCAGTGAAATTGCGCTTACGGCTTAGGTGGACGCTTATAGGTTGACCGGGCTGATAGTCAACGACCAATACAAGCTCGCGCTTCACCTGCTGAAGGGCAGGCTCAATGTTCTGCGTCAAGATGGGGAGAATCTCTTTCTTGATGATATCCTCCTCTGCTTGACTCACCTTCTCTTCCAAGTCATCCGTTGAAACGCCTTCTTTGCGTAGCGTCTCGATAGCATCATATAGTTTGCTTAATCTACTCATAATCAACTTATATTATATATTTGTCTTTTGCTAACACATTCATGGCATCTTTGCTCAATGTTAAGAGCTTGGCCAAAGATTTTATAAAGAACAGCGATTTGCTCAGGATGGTTACTGCATTAATATCTGCCATAAACGTCATGAGGTCTGTAAGGCGAAACTCCTTCTTCTGTCGGATATGCACATAACCCTGTCGGATATTTTCCACCACTTTGTCCTGCATGATGGCTTTCATGGCAACTTCTACTATTATCAAATCAATCGCATGTTTTGATTCATCCTCCAACGGTTTGCGAATATACTTGTTCCATAGAGAACCGTTATCACCGTCAAACAGTTTCTTGTAAGCCTCATATATAATAAGGTACATTCTTGTCAAATGCCAAAGGCTTTCTATTCTGCTTTCGGAACAGAGAAACCCTTTCATGGCAACACTTATGTCAATATAGAAAAAATGAGCCAAGACGCCTGGCTTACACCAATCTATTGCTTCATTAATTTGGTTAATTGCATCGTCGTTTAATCCAAACGATTCATTTGCTGCCAACAATTCAGGTATGCGGCACAACTTCATTATCCTATCTAAGGATTGGGTGAAGTGAATGATGTTGGAGTCTAATTGAGTTTGGGCATCTTTCAAGGCATTGCGTAACGCATTCTCTCGTGCTGACGCTTTAAACAAAGGCTCATTCTGCCCCATTATGTCGCAAGGCAACAAAATATTCAGCAACAAACGATTGATTGGAGCCGCAATAGCAAGAAAGGAATTGGTCATCTGCGTCAATTCTTCTTCATAGACGGCCACTGTTGTTTGGTATAATTGGAGCAAATTTTCGTCGTAATGCACAAAAGCATCGCGCTTTTCCTTAGAGTCCTGAGTAAAGTATTTCTTCATGTAAATCTGGATGTTATCTTCGATGGACTTTAGTTGGTCGGTCAGATTCTCATCGTTAGAGTCAGCCATGAGTTCGATAGCCTTATCCCATATTCTCTTTCCTTTCTTTCCTAGGAACAAAGATTTATAGAATTCGTGGATAACGAAGACCAAATACTTCAAGTTCTCTCTCTTCTCAGCGTTCTGCTTGGAGCGTAGGTCGGCACGCATAACGGTGGCCACCTCGATGATGGCATAGAGAACCGTCAGATGAACTTCCAACAATAGCTTATAGCGGTTGAGATGTTCATCAGAACCGGTGGGCTCTTGCATCATGCGCAATATGATGGCACGCTTCTCCAATAGAGGACAACAATCCTCTATCAAAGCGCCCATTTCCTCATATAGATTCTGACGCCCAGATTCTGAAAGAGGTTTATTCTCCTTTGGCATATTCCTCTTCTGTAATCGTAGTTTCAGGGTCCACGACCTTCACTTCATCGTAGGTCAAACCGTAGAGGTTATAGACCATCAAGTCGATGGCTCGTTCCTGTTCGCTCGTATCGGCTGTGGGGTCGGCTTGCTTTGCTGAAATAATAGAAGTTACAAGTCCCTCAATATCCAAAGAATCAATATTCAACGGTATGTACATACATGAAAGGTAAGGTGCCGAAAACGGCAAATAGTTACCTGCCATTCTCAACCCCTCAAAGAGACATTCATATACATACTGGAACGCCTTGCTATGAATCCATCCCATTAATTTCAGAGGACTTATTGTAATATGATGAAGACAATTCGTGTTTATTGAAGAATATTCTCCTTTTTCATCATAGAAGCCCTCTAGACGAAGCGACATCTTGGCAACAATGATCTTGCTGCTATTATAAAGATTATATCGATTCGTCCCCAAAACCTTAGAGCTATTCGGTAGCATTGGGCGCAAATATTGTTCGCTCTTGTCTGTGAGGGCACGCTTTCCCCAGTAATTACAATATGGATCAATTGTTCCTGTATTAATAAGTTTTAAGCCATCTTCCTCACTATTGTAAATGTAACTATGGAATTTATCCGCCTCTGAAGCAGTTGAGGTGGCATTGATTTCACATACATTTAATATTGATCTACTCTTGCTTATGATTTTCTTGGAAAGGTCGTATTTAGTACTTAAGATGAATCCCCAATTGTATTCTGGCAATTCTGACAATTGAGAAGATTCAAATGTATGGGCTTTCCTATATTTGTCAACCGCAGTAAACTGATAAACTGCGTCGTTTGTATTTTTGCAAAATACACTGACGATTGGATAAGTATCTGCATCAAAAATATTATCTCTTGAAACATCTACGACAGTTACGATTCTGGCATTAGCCATTAAAAAGCTGCGTAAAGCTTTTCCGTAATTTGCGGAAAGATATTTATTGGGTGTTATATAAGTCAAGACACCACTATCAGTAAGCAAATCCAACCCCTTTTCAAAAAAGTAGACATACATGTCTACTGTACCTCGCGACGTTTGAAAAAGTGATTTTAAATATTTGTAATTAGCGTCACCAAGGGATTTCTTTAGATCATTGGCGTTAATATACGGAGGATTAGCTATTACAATATCGAATCCACCCTTAACATCGAACATCCACAGAGGGTCAAAGAATGGCGAGGATGCATTTTGGTCGAACATATCCCAAGATGCAAGTTCCCGAGCTTCCTCATTGCCCACCGCTCCTGTCTCCTTCATCATATTGGCGAGTTCTTGACGCAAGTCATTCACCAGTTGGCGATATTTGCGCTTCGTACGAATTGTTTTTGCCGAGAATATCTTGTGCTTGGCAAGTTTGAGCGCCTGTTCTTTTTCTTTGATGGCATCGGTATCGAAGAGCGTGGCATCCTTCTTAGCAAGGCCAATAAGGGTGTTAGCCGCAACAAACTTGGCCTCCAGATTAGGCAATGGGCGAATGCCGAAGTTGTCGGCAGGGTCGTTATTCGTGCGCTGATCCACGACAAGCGAGATGAAGAAGCGCAACTTGCTTATCTGAATGGCAATGGGCTGAATATCTACTCCATAGATGCAATGCTCTATGAGGTAGAGTTTACGGGCGTAGTCGGAACGGTTGATATTTTCGTCGAAGCTGCGCTCGATGTCTGCAAGAAGTTCCTGACGTTCCTCTTTGCTATCGGCCTGGAAAGCCTCGGTTGTCTCCCCCACAGCCAAGTCCATCATCATCTTCTTCCACTCCACATTCTCTGGGTCAATACGACCGAGAATGTGCACCATCTGTTGGAGCATACCCATGGGGAATGCGCCAGAACCGCAGGCAGGGTCGAGGATGCGGCACTCATAGAGTGACTGCATGATGGACTTACGCTGCTCTGGTGACAGGTCAACGGGGTCGTCGGTGTATTGCAGTAGACGGCGGAACTCCGGCTCTATGTCTTCGCCCACAATGCGCTTGACATGAGCCACAAGACTCTCGTCCACCATGTATTGCACAATCTCGCGCGGTGTATAGAATGAGCCAGTCTGCTTGCGCGCTGTTGATTGCGTCTCTGGATTGTAGGCTGCCAACAGGTTCTCAAACACCTTACCCAAAAGCTCCGGATCGAGCGAGACCTCCTTATCGAAAGGCGTGTTCTCCTCGACAGTGAAGTTGTAGCGTTTCAGAATGTCTATGATACCACGGGCCGAAACACGCTTCTTTCTCTTGTCACCATAAAATTCAGAGAGATCTATATTGCGTCCTGCTTCTTCTCCAAAGAAGAGGTAGTCTGGGAATATGAGTTTACTGCCGACCTCCTTGCGGTCAGAGAATCCATCGTAGTATATGCCATTATCCTTGTCGTCAAGGCAGTCGAAGAGACCGCCATTGAGGAACGGCACAGTACTATTGGCCAAGTCGACAAAGAGCTGTGGATTCAAGAAATAGCGCTCGTAGCGCATCAGTTTGTTGTTGTCGTAGTCGCCACGGCCATTGCGGAAACGACGCTCCGTAGGCTCAGTGCTGCCCTCCTTCGTGATAGGGCTGTTGAGCATGGCAAAGAACAAGTTCTGCAGGATGGCCTTATAATAGACGCTCTCATGCGACTTAAAGCCGAAGAGACCGTCCTTCTGGTGAGGGCAGAAGTTCTCTATAAGGTTGTTGGCAATATACTCCTGATCGAAGAACTCGTCGGGTATCAGATGGCGTTGTTTCAGAAACCAAACGAAAATAAGACGCGTGATAAGGCGGATGGCGCTCTCGTGGTTATACTTGTCGTCGTCCTTCTCGTTCTTAATATCGTTGGGGAAACGGATAATCTTAATGGCCCAGGCATACCAGTCGCTCAACTCGCGATAGAAGTCCTTAGTCAGCGTCTCAACAGAGAATCGGGCACGAAGGTCGCCATCATCAACGACACGTCCATTCTCATTCAGATACTTGTTGGGAGTATAATAGGCAATGCCCTCACCGAGCAGGAAACTGTAGCGGTGAGGATTGCTGTAGGTACGCATGATGTGCGTCTCGTCTTTTAGTTCGAAACTGATCTCAATGAATGAGAAACGATAGTTGGCGGCATTGTCTTCTGGGACGAAAGCCACCAGGGCACGTTCCTGCATCTCGTCGGCCAGCAATCGGAAAGCCTCTTTTGACAATGCCACGCGCGCATCGTGGCGCGACGTGTGGCGCACCTCATAGACCACAAGGTCGAGCGAGTCGCACGTGCCCAGTTTCGTAGCCGTGGTTGTATATTTGGTGGCTGTAGTGAGCGGCACATCCTCCACCAGAGGCACAAAGTCCTCTGGAAGAAAGTTGTTTCGCAGGAAACTTACAAACTCCTGCCGATTGTATGCTTTGTTAAATTCCATATGTTCTACTTTTGAAGTTCTTCACTCAAAATCAAAGTCTCTTCGCCCTCATCCACACTGTTCTGGGTGATGATGATGCGGGCAAGATACTCATTTGGTATCTTTTGCGGCAACTCTTTAACATCCTTCAAAGCCAACTGATTGATGAATCTTATCTCGTGGCCAGACAAGGCATCTGCCTTTACCACGATGAGGAGATCGTCGATATAATCCTTATTCAGCAGTTTTGCTTTGGCAAATACCTTAATCTTAGCCAGAGCATTCAGAACATCTTTTTCGTTGTGGTCCTTAGCCTCACCCTGGAATAGGTTGCTCTTCACTTTTTGATAGGTGGCATCAAAATGATCGCTCAGTTCCACAGGTTCTTCAGACGGCTCTGCAGCGAAGAGTTTTAGTGCATCCTCGGCTGATAACATCTTTGGAGCTTCTTCTTCACTGCCTATCTTGAAAACAAAGTCGTTGCCCTTGCGCCCGAACATCAGCACGCCATAATCCGACTTCTCTATCTTGCGTGCAGTGCGAGCACGATGCGGCATTTCGAGAGCCTTCAGATAAGCCTCTGTACCTTTCACTTCGTTGAGAAGTTTTCTGTAAGGCGTGTCCCATGAACTTTCCTCGTTCTTCTGAAACTCCTTGCGATAACGCTCTTTGAAATAGGCTTGCACCTCCTCATCCTTGGTCAGCGCTTTGGTGTCCTCACCCATGATGGCATGTATCATGGCCATCTTGAGTGTGGAAATTTCTTTTGTGCGCGTCTCCGCTTCGCCTACATCAGACGGGAAGTAGTTGTAGATGAAGAGTTCGTCAAACACCTTGCGATTGATACGGTTGATACGACCGATACGCTGAATGACACGTGTGGGGTTGTATGGAATGTCATAGTTGAAGATAGCGCCAGCACGGTGCAGGTTGTAACCTTCAGAGATGGCATCAGTGGCCACAAGTATCTTATAGTCGTCGCGCTGAAGTTCTTTCTTCAATCCGGCATCAAAGTTGGCGCGTATGCGCTCTTTATTGTTGGGAGAGGCGTCGGCCGAAGTGTATTTCATCACAGGAAGACCTGCCTCCACCAATTTCTTACCGAGATAATCGATGGTGTCTGCATACTCAGAGAAGACTATAAGCTTACGCTCAGGCTCTTGCTTCAATTTCTTCTTCGCTATTTCGATAAATGAATCAAGCTTTGGATCTTGCTTAATGACATTTTCTTTGCCGAACCACTCTTCGCGAAGGCTTTGAAGCAGATGGATGTCGGCCTTTACATCTTCGATAAAGTTGTCCTCTACATACTTCATATCAATCTCAAAGAAACCGCGACTCTCATATTTATCGAAAGCCTCCTGAATTTCTTCCATGCCGTCGTCGGTATAGAAATCATCCACTTCTGGGAGATTGCCTTTTTTATATACTGGTATCTTATGACGTTTGTCAATCCATGTCAAAAGATGCTCGGCAGACTGAATCATGTAGCCAAGCGACGTTTGGAAGGCTGCCATGGAACTCTCAAAACGAGACACAAGCAAGTGGCGCATGAAGCTCGACACGTTGGCCTGACGTCCAATGAGGAGTCCAAACTTGATACCCGTCTTTTCTTCCAGTTCTTGGGCAAGCTGCTCCCTCATGTCCTCTTTGACATAGAGCACGGGTGAGTAACGAGCAGCCTTAAAGCGTGTGATATTATCGATGCTGCCTTCTGATTTACTGATACGGTCAAGTGTATTGAGATACAGGTCTTTCATCTGACTTAGGTCATAAGTCAGTTCCTCAGGATCATTGGGAATGACGAGTTGTATTTTCTGCCGTTTCAAGTCTTTGGCATAGTCTGGTATGTCTTGCAGGTCAAGGCGTGAACGACGTACCACCAACGGTCCGATGATGGAACGAATGGCTTTTGATATATTATTGACTGTAAGTTTAACCTCATCCTCTTCTATTTGTCCCTTGCGTTGTGCTTCGCGCAGTTCTCGATAGCGGTCGATAAGCTGCTTGAATGCTGCGCCAAGGTTCTCCACCGTCTTCAATGTGGAATGGGTGGGTATCTGGAACAACTTTATCAGCGAGTAGATGTCGGCAGGCTGATTGTTGAAGGGGGTTGCCGTAAGGAGCAGTACCTTGTTACCGATACAGAGATTGTGAAGCAAAGCATAGTCCAAGGTGTATTCGTTGCGGAAACGATGTGCCTCGTCGAGGATGATGAGGAACTTTTCGTCGGGCTTCTTCAATTCCTGATAATGTAGCAGAGCCTCTTCAATCTTTCCTGCACTGAATACCGATGCCGTGAAACCGAACTCATCACGATACCCTTCCCATTGCTTGCAAAGGTGAGGTGGGCACACGATAATGGTGCGAAGGTGCAGGTTACGCGCCACCGTTGCCGCAATAACACTCTTGCCCAAGCCCACTACATCGGCTATAATAGCACCACTATGGTTTTCCAAAGAGCGAAGAGCTAACTGCACTGCATCCGTCTGATATTTCAGATTGGAATACCTGCCTTCCGTAATGTCGTAAGGAGTGAGAAGGTTCTCTTTTGTCGGAATATTGAAGTACTCATGGAGCACACGAATAAACATGAGGTATGGAGAGAATAGCGTGTCATACCAGATGTGTGCCATAACCTTGTTGTTCCATTCGTCAACATTAGTCTGGTCGGCAATAACAACTGCATCGCGCCACAACTCCTCAAAAATCTCGTGTCCCTCGTCATAGTCGGCCTTATCATTGAAACGTGCATTGAGCTCCAAACGACCTTGCATACCTTGGTATGACAGATTACTTGAACCTGTTATCATCACGCCTGGCAGTTCCCCACCCTCGTTCATCGACTCATTATAGACAAAGAGATACATCTTTGAATGGCAAGGATCAAGCGTCTTGCGGATTTCCAATGTGCCATCAAGTATCTTGGCATAGAACATCTTAAACTGTTCTATCTTCTCTGCAGTATCAAGAAAATCGGTATCATTGAACGCTTTGACAAACTCGCTATAGTATTGTTCCTTCAATACGCCACGTGAAAGAAGCTTCTGCCGAAAGTTCTCAACCTCACAAACATGCTTGGAAATTTGAATCTCTATGTCCAAGCCGACAAGGATGCGGATGTGCTTACTCTTCAAATTTTCGGAGAGTTGCACATAGCCGGAATAGTAAAAGTAGCCCACAAGAAAATCTACGGCATCTGTTTTGGGAAGAATGCCGTTTATGATGTCCGAGAGAAACTTGTCTTTATTTGTAATGAAGTTGCTGCTCATATTCTTTTACTGCTTAACGAATCTTACTAATTGGATGTCATCATTTATGGATGAGTTCAGAAAGTCTTTTACATCAACGTTAAGACACTCTGCTATTTGGTAAATTGCTTCAAGACTTGGCTGACTGGTATTTGTACACCATTTTGAAACGGGTGCCACATCTTTCTTTAACTCATGCGTTAACCATAGATTGGTATGCTTCGTCTCCGCACAAACCGCCTTTATGCGGTTCATATCCTTGCTCATCGTGCTATGATTTAGATTGTTTGACTACAAATTTATATAAAATTTCCGAATTACAAGCCTGTTTGGATAAAAAACAGAAATGAATATCTCCGAGCTGCGAACTATTACCGCTACGCGGGAACATCATTACCGCAATGCGGTAACATTGTTACAGTACTTCGGTAACATCATTACCACGAAGCTGTAACAATCAATCGCAAAACGAATCACGCATAAAAATATTCGCCTCAATATGTAATAAACACCGAAGGCTTGCGTTTACTAAATATAAAACATCTCTAAAACGTATAAAATAGCTCTGCCTATGAAGTATTTTACTAAAGAAGAACTACAGCCTTCGGAAAAGACGCTGAGCTTTATCCGACAGATAGCCTACTCCTACAGACTGGCGCAGGCTAACAACCGCAATAAGCCTTATTGCGTTAGCTAACACAACACCTCCAACAACACTCTAAAAAAAGAAAACAACGTAAACAAAGAAAGTAAATAAAATAAAACAGGAATGGAAACTCTCATATCACCTTCGCTTCTCTCAGCGAACTTCATCGACTTGCGTTCGGACATCGACATGATAAACCGCAGCGAGGCCGACTGGTTGCACCTCGACATCATGGACGGCGTGTTCGTGCCTAACATCTCGTTCGGATTCCCCGTCATACAGGCTGTTGCAAAGGAGTGCAAGAAGCCGCTCGACGTTCACCTGATGATTGTGCATCCGGAGAACTACATCAAGCAGGTGGCTGCTACGGGCGCCATGATGATGAACGTACACTACGAGGCGTGCACTCACCTGCACCGCACCGTTCAGGAGATTCACGCTGCAGGCATGAAGGCTGGCGTGACGCTCAACCCGCACACTCCGGTGAGCGTGCTCGAGGACATCATCTGCGACGTGGATATGGTGCTGCTGATGAGCGTCAACCCGGGCTTCGGCGGACAGAAGTTCATACCCAACTCGGTAGAGAAGACGAAGCGCCTGCGCCGCCTCATCGACGAGTCGGGCAGCAAGGCGCTCATACAGATAGACGGCGGCGTAGACGACAAGTCGGCTCCGCTGCTCGTGGCTGCTGGTGCCGACGTGCTCGTGAGCGGCAGCTATGTGTTCAAGGCTGCAGACCCTATCGCTACGATACACGGTCTGAAGCATTGCCTCTAAGCAAAGTTATTGCTGGCTGTCCAGCACTCTATAAAGCATAAAAAGCGGAAACCTTCATCGTAAAGGTCTCCGCTTTTTCTATTTTACATTACTATTAACGCTTGTCTTTTACATTGCCATTCACGCTTTGTCTTTTACATCATTCACGCTTTTAGGGCATCACCCTGCAAAGCGTTTTCGTGGACGCCAGAGACGGCACGACCGCTCGGATCGTTCATGTTCTTCCATGCCTCGTCCCACTCCAGAGCCACTGCTGTAGAGCAAGCCACACTTGCCTCGTGAGGCACGCTGCGGGCTGCACTCTCGCTCGGGAAATGCTCTTCGAAGATGGAACGGTAGTAATACTCCTCCTTGCACAGCGGCGTGTTGATGGGGAAACGCTCTTCAGCATGCGCCATCTGCTCGTCGGTGACAGCCTCTGACGTTATCTTCTTCAAGGTGTCAATCCACGAGTAGCCTACGCCGTCGCTGAACTGCTCCTTCTGTCGCCACGCCACCTCCTCAGGCAGCATGTCCTCGAACGCCTCACGCACGATGCGCTTTTCTATAGACGCCTTGGGGTCGGCTTCGCCCGACCGAGATGCTGGGAGAACGCTGCACATCTTAGCCTTGGGATTGGTGCGCATAGCCACGTCAAGAAACTCCTTGTCGAGGAACGGCACACGACCTTCCACGCCCCACGCCGAGAGACTCTTGTTGGCACGCAGACAGTCGTACAGATGCAGCTTCGAGAGCTTGCGCACGGTCTCCTTATGAAACTCCTCTGCCGAAGGAGCCTTGTGGAAGTAGAGGTAGCCACCGAAAATCTCGTCGGCTCCCTCGCCCGAAAGCACCATCTTTATGCCCATCGACTTTATCACACGCGCCAGCAGATACATCGGCACGGAGGCACGCACGGTGGTTATATCGTAGGTCTCGATGAAGTAGATAACGTCGCGCAGGGCGTCCAGTCCCTCCTGAATGGTATAGTTGATTTCGTGATGCACCGTGCCTATGTGGTCGGCTACCAGACGCGCCTTCGCCAAGTCGGGCGCTCCCTTGAGTCCCACGGCAAACGAGTGGAGACGCGGCCACCAGGCACGGCTTCTGCTGTCGGTCTCTATACGGCGTTCGGCGTAGCTCTCGGTGATGGCGCTGATAACGCTGCTGTCGAGTCCGCCCGAGAGCAGCACTCCGTAGGGCACGTCGCTCATCATCTGGCGTTTCACGGCAGCGCAAAGACTCTTGCGTATTGCGTCGCTGCTCGCCGTGTTGTCCTTCACGTTGTCGTACTCCATCCAGTCGCGCTTGTACCAACGCTTCATTCCGAGGTCCTTGCTCCAGTAGTAGTGGCCCGGCAGAAAAGGCTCATAACGCTCGCACTCACCCTCCAAGGCCTTAAGCTCGCTTGCCACAAACACCTTTCCGTCGGCGTTGTATCCTATATAAAGAGGTATGACGCCTATATGGTCGCGGGCGATGAGGAAAGCGTCCTGCTCCTCGTCATAAAGAGCGAAGGCGAAGATGCCGTTCAGATCTTCGAGAAAGTTGACGCCCTTGTCGCGATAAAGCGCCAGAATAACCTCGCAGTCGCTGCCCGTCTGGAAATCATAACGCCCCTTGTATCTTTCTCTTATCTTCTTGTGGTTGTATATCTCACCGTTCACAGCCAGCACCTGCTTGCCGTCGGGCGAGAACAGAGGCTGACCTCCACTCTCCGGGTCGACAATGCTCAGTCGCTCGTGAGCCAGTATGGCGCTTCCCGAACAATGAATGCCGCTCCAGTCAGGACCGCGGTGACGTATCTTCTTGCTCATGCCAAGCGCCTTGGTGCGCAGCTCTGGCGTCTGCTCCTTAACGTTGAATATTGCTACTATTCCGCACATAATACTCTCTCTCTAATTGTAAATAAAAACTACAAAAACATTCAATTCACTCAAAGCGACTGCAGGTAGCTATCCACCTTCTGCGCCGCATCGCGACCGCTTGCCATAGCTCTCACCACAAGCGAGGCTCCGTTCAAGGCGTCGCCGCAGACGAAGACGTTCTCCGGATAGTCGGGATGCTGCGGTTTGAGGAATCCCATCGCAAGGAAGCAAGCCTCGCACTTTATCACCTCTGGGTCGCCAGCCTCAACCATCGTCGGACGGCCGCCTTCAGGGTTTGGCTGCCAATCGATGGGCTGCACTCTAACGCCGCACAATCTGCCGTTCTTGCCTATAAACTCCAGCGTGTTGATGTTCCAGCGGCGCGTACATCCCTCCTCGTGGCTCGACGTGGTCTTGAGCACGCGCGGATAGTTAGGCCACGGATTCTTCGGATCGTCGAGTCCCTCTACGGGGCGTGGCATAATCTCTATCTGAGTTACGCTCTTGCATCCCTGACGATGCGCTGTGCCTATGCAGTCCGAACCGGTATCACCACCGCCGATGACCAGAACGTCCTTGCCCTTGCAGGTGACACGCTCGTCCTTCGAGTACTCTGCTCCAGATAGGACGCGGTTCTGTTGCGAGAGCAGCTCCAAGGCGAGGTGCACACCTTTAAGTTCACGGCCGGGCACGTTCTTCAGATCGCGAGCCTCGGGCGTTCCTGTTGCAATGACATAGGCGTCAAAACCTTCGGGTAGCGAACTGGTTTCCACTACCGTATTGTATACGAACCGTATGCCTTCCTCTACGAGTATGTCGAGTCTACGGTCGATGATATGCTTCGAGAGCTTGAAGTTTGGAATGCCGTAACGCAGCAAGCCGCCAGCTGCCTCGTTCTTGTCGAACACGGTGACGGCGTAGCCCATACGGTTAAGGCGGTTGGCTGCCACAAGACCGGAAGGTCCGGCACCAACGACCGCAACGCTCTTGCCGTTACGCGGGAAGATCATCGGCTTTATATAGTCCTCGTGCCATGCTGTCTCTGTAATGGCAGCCTCGTTCTCGCGGTTGGTGACCGGAGCATGATCGGTAAGATTGAGCACGCAAGCCTTTTCGCAGAGCGCAGGACAGATGCGGCCGGTAAATTCGGGGAAGTCGTTTGTAGCATTGAGCAGACGGTAAGCCAGTTCCCAGTCGCCCTTGCAGAGAGCGTCGTTCCATTCCGGATCCTTATTGCCCAACGGACAAGCCCAATGGCAGAACGGCACGCCGCAGTCCATGCAGCGGCTGGCTTGAGCCATGCGGTCACGCGAGTTGAGAGTCTGCTCTACCTCGCCAAAGTCGTGTATTCTTTCGTGCAAAGGACGATACCCGGCTTCCAGCCTGGGCACTTCCATGAAAGCTTTTAGTTTTCCCATCTTTTTCTTAGTTGTTTATTAGTTGCATATTGGCGATCTTCTCTTCAAGCTGGCGCATCTTCTCCTCCTGAAGCACTCGCTTGTATTCGATTGGAGTGACAAGAATGAAGTCCTCTACGTAGCGGTTCCAGTCATCAAGCATGCGACGTGCCAAGGCTGAGCCTGTGTAGAGATAGTGCTGTCGAATGAGTTCGTGGAGTTCCTTGCGTGCCGAGCTTTCCTCGACGAGCGATATCTCCACCTGATCCATATTGCAGAAATAATCAAAAGTATGTTCGCGGTCCCAGACGTAGGCCAGACCTCCACTCATACCGGCTGCGAAGTTGCGTCCTATCTGTCCGAGCACAACAACACGACCACCGGTCATATACTCGCAGCAATGGTCGCCTGCACCTTCTATTACGGCTGTGGCTCCCGAGTTGCGTACACCGAAGCGCTCGCCCACACGACCATTCACATACAGTTCGCCACCGGTTGCGCCGTACAGTCCTGTGTTGCCGGCAATGATATTGTCCTCAGCCACGAAGTCTGCACTCGAACGCGACGGAGGCAGAATGCTGATGCGTCCGCCGGAGAGTCCCTTTGCGAAATAGTCGTTGGTCTCACCTTCCAGACGCACATTGAGACCGCGTACGGCGAAAGCTCCGAAACTCTGTCCTGCCGAACCCTTGAACTTTATGTTGATTGTAGAATCGGGCAGTCCTTCTTCGCCATATCGCTTGGCTATTACGCCCGAGAGCATGGTCGTGACAGCACGGTCGGTGTTCTTGATGGCGTAGTCGAGATTCACCTCTTCCTTGTTCTCGATAGCCTTCTCGCAGGCGCTTATGATGTCTTCGTCCTTTACGCCGCTCACTTTGGTGAACTCGCTACGATCCCAATACAGAGCCTTCTCCGTATCAGGACGGTGGAGCAGTCGGCTGAAGTCGATGGTTCCCAGCTTTGACGCCTTGTCCTGCGGTATAACCTCTATCAAGTCGGTGCGACCGATGATGTCCTTAAGATGTCTTACGCCAATCTCAGACAGGTATTCGCGCGTCTGCTGAGCAAGGAACGTGAAGAAGTTGACCACGTATTCGGCACGCCCGCGGAACTTGGCGCGAAGGGTTTCGTCCTGCGTTGCCACACCTACCGGACATGTATTTGTATTGCACTTGCGCATCATCACACAGCCGAGCACGATGAGCGGCAACGTACCGAATGAGAACTCGTCTGCACCAAGCATAGCCATAACGATTACGTCGCGTGCCGTCTTGAGTTGTCCGTCTGTCTGCAGGCGAACCTGGTCGCGCAGACCGTTGAGCACGAGTGTCTGCTGAGCCTCAGCAAGACCTATCTCCGGCGAGATGCCGGCAAAACGCATTGACGAAACCGGACTTGCTCCCGTTCCGCCCTCAGCGCCTGAGATGACGATGAGGTCGGCCTTCGCCTTTGCCACGCCGGCTGCAATGGTGCCCACACCGCTCTCTGCCACAAGCTTAACGCTGACTGCGGCTGTCGGATTGATATTCTTAAGGTCGAAAATCAGCTGGGCAAGATCTTCGATAGAATAGATGTCGTGATGCGGTGGAGGCGATATAAGCGTAATGCCTGGTATGGCGTTTCGTGTCTTGGCGATAATCTTGTTCACCTTGAAGCCGGGCAACTGTCCGCCTTCACCAGGCTTTGCGCCCTGCGCCACCTTTATCTGCAACTCTTCGGCGTTGACAAGATATTCGGCTGTAACGCCGAAACGACCCGAAGCAATCTGCTTTGTCTTGCTGCTAAGCGACACGCCGTCCACCGTTGTGTGGTAGCGGGCGTTGTCCTCGCCACCCTCACCCGTATTGCTGCGTGCTCCGAGACGGTTCATCGCCAAGGCAAGAGCCTCATGAGCCTCGATGCTGAGCGCTCCGAACGACATGGCACCCGTAACGAAGTGGCGTACGATGCTCTCCACCGGCTCCACTTCGTCGAGCGGTGTAGGCGTTGCAGCCTTCTTGAAGGTGAGCAGATTGCGAAGGAAGATGGGGCGCTGGCCCTTTGCGGTGTCTCCCGTAGCGGAATGGGTGTCAACGATTGCTGCCCACTCCTTAAACTGCTTATAGCTGCCCAAGCGTGTGGCAAGTTGCAGCTTCGTGATGGTTTCTGGGTTCCACGCATGTTCTATGCCGTCCTTTCTATAACTGAAAAGACCGTTGTTCGGCAGGAAATACTTCTCCTCTGCCTTCACAACCGGAGATGGGAAGAAAGCTCTCTGATTAAGCTCCGTGTATTCTCTCGCGATATCCTTCAGTCCGATACCGCCGATGGTGCTAAGCTCCGTGCCGAAGTGTTTTCTGAGCAGAGCCTCTGATATGCCGATACTCTCGAATATCTTTGCGCCAAGATAAGAGCGGATAGTAGAGATGCCCATCTTCGACATGATCTTCTTCAGACCCTTATCCACAGCCTTTATATAGTTTTGCTCGGCGGTATGGTATTCTTCCTGAATCTTATGCGTTGCGACCAGATGGTCTATAATGGCGAAGGTCATATACGGACAGATGGCGCTGGCTCCGTAGCCGAGCAGCAAGGCGGCGTGCATCACTTCCCTTATCTCGCCGCTCTCAACGATGATGGCGGTCTGTACGCGCTTGCCCACAGAGATAAGATAATGGTGAACGGCGCTGACAGCGAGGAGCGACGGTATGGCAGCATGCTTGCCGTCGATGTCGCGGTCGGTGAGGATGATGTAGTTGACACCCTCGTCCACGCTCTCCTCTGCCTTCTTGCACAGATTGTCGAGAGCGCTGCGCAGACTGCTTTCGCCTTTCTCCACCTCGAAGAGCATGGGCAGCTTCACGGTGTTGAATCCCTTGTAGCGGATATTGCAAAGCAGATCGAGTTCGGTATTGGTGAGCACGGGTTGCGGCAGACGCACCATCTTGCAGTTGCTCTCGTCGGGAGTAAGTATTCCGCTGCCCACACGTCCTATATATTCGGTAAGCGACATCACCAGTTCCTCACGTATAGGGTCGATGGCAGGATTGGTGACCTGCGCAAACTGCTGACGGAAATAGTTGAACAACAGCTGCGGGCGCTCACTCAGTACGGCGAGCGGCGTGTCGTTGCCCATGGCAGCCACCGGCTCCTGTCCATTTGTACACATAGGTATGATGGTGCGTTCGATGTCTTCTTCTCCGAAGCCGAAAGCGCGCAGCTTCGTATCGTAGTCGGCTACGGAGTTGGCTACCTTGCGACCGCTCTTGAGGTTCTCCAGCTGAATGCGTCCGGTAGAAAGCCACTGGCGGTAAGGATGCTCGTGAGCCAGCTTGTCCTTTATCTCGCCGTCGTAATATATCCTGCCTTCCTCGGTGTCGATAAGCAGAATCTTGCCTGGCTCGAGACGTCCCTTGCTGACCACATCCGACGGTTCGAAGTCCATCACGCCGACCTCGCTTGCCACCACCATCATGCCGCTCTTGGTTATCGTGTAGCGCGACGGGCGCAGACCGTTGCGGTCGAGCATACCGCCTGCGTACCTGCCGTCAGAGAACATAAGCGCTGCCGGTCCGTCCCATGGTTCCATCAGGATGGAGTAATACTCGTAGAAGGCCTTGAGGTCTTCCGATATAGGATTCTTGTCGTTGAACGATTCGGGCACAAGGATAGCCATGGCTTGAGGCAGACTCATGCCGCTCATTATAAGGAACTCGAACACGTTGTCGAGCGAGGCGGAGTCGCTCATGTCTTCCTCGACGATGGGCAGGATGTCCTTGATGTCGCCCAAAGCGCCCGAACTGAGCACGCTCTCTCGTGCCTTCATCCACGCACGGTTGCCGCGTACGGTGTTTATCTCGCCGTTGTGGCAGAGCAAGCGGAAGGGCTGAGCCAGTTTCCATTTCGGGAAGGTATTGGTTGAGAAGCGGCTATGCACAAGAGCCAGTCCTGAGGTGAAGTAAGGATTGGTCAGGTCCTGGTAGAAGCGGCGCAATTGCCCGCTGGTGAGCATACCCTTGTAAACGATGTTCTTTGAAGATAAAGAGCAGATATAGAAAGAATCGATACCAAGCGGCAGGATTCTGCGCTCGATGCGCTTTCTTACTTTATAGAGTTTGGTTTCGAGCGAAACGGCATCAGCGTCTTCCGAAGAAGTGGAGAGCGAGGGCGTAGGCGCCACGAACATCTGGCGTATCGCGGGCATCACTTCGCGTGCTGCCACACCCGGCACGTCTTCGTTGACGGGCACGTTTCGCAGGTGTGTCAGTTCGAGGCCTTCGCGTTCTATCTCCTCGATCATGATGTTCAGAATCTGGTTCTGCAGCTTCTCGTCTCGCGGAAGAAACACCAAGCCTGTTCCGTAACGTCCCTTTTCGGGTACGGGAATGCCTTGCAGCAGAATAAACTCGTGTGGAATCTGAACCATTATGCCAGCACCATCACCTGTCTTGTCACGAGTCTCGGCTCCACGGTGCTGCATGTTCTCCAGCACGCGCAGAGCGTTATCCACCAGCTCATGACTCTTGCCTCCATGTATGTTCACCACCATGCCTACGCCGCACGCATCGTGCTCGTAGGCTGAGGTATACAATCCTTGTTTTGCGTCCATAATATTATTTTGGTTGATACCTTAAAACATCTTCTTACTCGAAGGAACTTATAAAATGTGTTTTCGGCTACAAAAGTAAGACTATCAATCAAAACACGCAAATATCAAGACAGATTTTTACATCGAAGGCTGATATTTTGTTACAAATTCAACAAAATACATAACATTTTTATGCTATATGCAATAAATACGAGCAAAATACGAAGAGGGTATAAGCTCATGGCTATTTGCCTATCGTGTATCTAACGCCCAGATTAAGGTTGAAGTTGAGGGGCTTCTCCTTGTATATCGTGCTGAGCGGGGAGCGGTCGTCGAAGTAGTAGCTCACGCCTGGCTCAACGTAGACGCCCACATTGCGGAGCACGTCGAACTGTGCTCCGAGGGCTGCGTTGACGGACAGCTGCCAAGGCTTCGCAGCCACGTCCTCCGCCTCGTGCTTCTTCTTCTCGCCGCTTATCACGTACTCGTGTGTCGTCTTGCCCGACACGCACTTCTCTGTTAGCAGTCCGGCTGAGGCGTAGACGCTCAGTCGGCGATAGCCGAAGGCGCGATACTTCACGTTGAGCGGAACGCCGATGTAGTCGAGCTTCTGACTGCTCGACGAGTAGTTGTTCTTCGTGCCGTCCTTCATGTCTGAGGAGAGTCGCGTGTAGCTCACGCCGCTTTCCACGCTGAGTCGGTCTGTAAGGCGATAAGCGACGTTGAGCCCTACGCGCACCGGCAGCCGGTGCTTGTACTCGGTCTTCACGCTCTTGCCTTGGTTGAAGATGCCGATGCCGAGCTGCGGATTGTCTGCCCATATCACGTCGTCCGGACCTACGGCTTCGACGTACGTAGCGGTAGAATTGGTGACTGACGATGCGCCCATGCCGGTCATGGCGCTTGTGGATAGTGTCCAGCGAGCCGCCGCGCCTTCATGCCTGCCACGACTGTTGTCGGCTGGCGTGTATGCAAGCAGAGATGTTGAGGGGTTGAGATGTTGGGATGTTGAGGGGTTGTGGGGTTGTGATGTTGAGGGGTTGAGGTGTTGTGATGTTGAGGGGTTGGGATGTTGTGATGTTGAGGGGTTGAGGTGTTGAGGGGTTGAGGGGTTGTGGGG
>PPYE01584727.1_pt1 | contig 83401 bp, 62 predicted proteins | sample 1559881 | NCBI WGS metagenome assembly PPYE01 (sample SAMN08240022, study PRJNA423297) | Human gut metagenome, whole genome shotgun sequencing project. | reverse complement strand
CTCCCCACTGATCCATGTAGTAGTAATGTCCGTTTACATATACCCAGCCGGTTGCCATTGCTCCGTCTGCATTCAGATAGTACCAATGTCCGTCTACGGATACCCAGCCGGTCTGCATTGCTCCCCACTGATCCATGTAGTAATAATGTCCGTTTACATATACCCAGCCGGTTGTCATTGCTCCCCACTGATCCATGTAATACCAATGTCCGTCTACGGATACCCAACCAGTCATCATTGCTCCCCACTGATCCATGTAGTACCAGTGTTCGCCTACTTCTGTCCAACCGGTTGTCATAATTCCGTTTGACTCAAAGTAATACCAATGTTTAGAAATTTCTTTCCAACCGGTTACTTTTTTACCATCTTCATAGTATTCCCATCCGTCTGTTGTTTCCTTCCAGCCGTCTGTTGTTACTCCAAAGCAAATTTCCGGAGCTACAATATAGTCATCTGTTGCTTTTACAGTAACATCTACAGTTTTTGTTTCTTTATCATTTGTTGCTGTTACTTTATATTTTCCTAAAGGAATGTTTTTAAACTTGTAGTTTCCAAGAGCATCTGTCTTAGCTGTTTTATCAACTGCTTCTGCTGCACCTTCTGCACTCTTAATGTTTACGGAAACACCCTCTAATACATTTCCGTCTTTATCAGACACATGACCAGCAACAGTTTCGACTTCACCTACCGGTAAATCATAAGAAGTTACTTTTACATTATCCACTGTAACGGTATTGGAATTTCTAGTGTTCATACCAACTGCACCTGCTTTTGTTGGCATTCCACCCATATTCAGCTTATTAATTACTAATTCACCGTCTACCCATAAGGAAACAGTTGTCTCAATAATCTCAGCTTTTAAGTGTAATTTTTTGCCTGCTGTTGCTTTTGGACCGGAGTGCATGCTGGACCATGAGTTTGATCCGTCACTGCCCCAGTATTCTGCAAACCATTGATTATCTGCATCGCCTACACCAATGTATACACGATCGTTCATATTGTTTGCACGAAGAAGAACACCTAAACGAATACCGCTCTTTTCAGGTGTAACATCCATTTCAACTACACCATTTTTAAATGTTGGTGCTGCTGTTTCATAAACATTAGCATGTCCGCCACCTGGGAATTTAATCTTAGTTGCCTCATTTTCTACACTGATAGTAGTACTGCTTCCATTTCCCGCAAGATTATCCCATGTCTTTTTGCCGTTGCTGTAATCATTTTCATAATCTACGGTAGAAGCCGGCTGTAACATAACATTCTGAACAAAGCCTTTTTCTTTTGTTACAGTGATTTCCTGTGTAAAGGTATCATATCCTTCTTTTTCTACTTTTAAGGTATAATTTCCTGCTAAAAGCTTATCAAACTTATATGCACCCTTTGCATCTGTCTTAATTGCTTCTACTTCACTCTTACCTGTAAGAGATACTGTTGCATCTTCTACATTTTTACCAACGGCTGTTACATGTCCTTCTAATGAAGACTGTGTATCCTTCAACTGGAAGTCCTGTGTAAATTCAAGATTATCTTTTGTGGACTTAATATCAGCTGTTGCTTTTGCCCAAATAGGACTGTCTGCTGTTACTTTCCAATCGCCGAATAAAACACCCGGAAGGACATACTGTCCGTTACTGTCTGTAACAGTCTTGATTGTTTTATCCTTCATTTTCACGCTTACTGTGATATTTTCGATTGGATTTCCTTCTGTATCTGTAACTGTACCGGACATTGTTGCACCGATTACTTCCAGACCTTTGATTGCCTTATCTAATTTTTCATATGCTTTATCTACAGTTGCCTGATCTGCATCAAAGTTATCTAATGCTTCATTTGCATTTTTCATAGCTTCTGTAAATGTTTTCCATGTTTTAGCACTGTAATTTACTTCGTAACGACCTTGATTTTCAGCTACTAAAGTTTCCAGCTTTACTTTCTGTGCTTTGGATTTTTCAATTACAAGATTATCTAAAACAAAATCCTTGTATCCACCAAAGTCAGCATCTCCGCCACTTGTATTCTGAAGATCCGGACCTTTTGTTGTAGACTGAATACCAAACCAGCTCTGTCCGCCTTCTGAACCTGTAATACGGAATTTGTAGTGTTTTGTTTCTGCTTTCTGTCCCTTTGGAATAGAAGACTCTAACGGTGTATATTCTACATTTCCGTCTTCTACCTCTCCGTTACCAACTGCTAATGCATAAGTTCCTTCAGAACCACACTGATAATCAAAGCTTACATTATATGTAACACCTTCTTCAAAACGGAAGTTCTGTGGAATTGTCTGATAAATCAAGTTTCCTCTCTGTGTCAGACCATTTGTCTTTAAGGACCAGTCACCTTCCAATACATCGTCCAACTTCTTTGTAAACCAGCCTGCTGATGTATATTTTGAATCTTTTTTATTCTTTTCAGATAAATGAGTACGGTTATCTGTAACGCCTTCTGCTCCACCAACTACGAATGGCCATAAGCCCTGTGGAACTGTTTCAAAGTTCTGTACAAATTTATTGTCAGATACGAAGTTTTTAGAATTATTCTGAACAATTCTTAAATCATCAAAGTAAACTTCGCCTTCACCTTTGTCACGTTTCAGTTTGATAGTTGCTGTTCCATCTTCACCTGCTGTAAAGAATACATACATATTCTGGAAGTAACTTCCCTGACCTTGAATTGTCGCATTACTTGCATTTGTATTATGAGCATCTGCCTGACTGTAATTTTTCGCAATAGATTTTGTTGTGTAGTTAGATGTTGTTTTATCACCGGATGTAACTTCCAGATAAGCTTTTGCATCACTTCTATTATCTACTGCAACCATAGCCACATACTGTTTTCCTTTTTCAAGACCTTTGGCTTTCTGCTCCAGTACTACTTCATCTGTCTGGTTGTTCAAACGCAACATTGGGTTAAATCCTGCACTGTGGATAATCTGAGCAGCTTCTGCTTCACCTGAAATCTTCCACTGTTCTAAAGAAGCACTGTTAAATCCTGTATCAACAAGGTGAGTTCCTTCACTCCATTTCAACTCTTCATTTGTTGGGTTCTTAGCTTCTGTTTTATAAAGAACATAAGGTGTTTTTGCTGTTGCATCAATTGTAATCTGACCACCGGATACTGTTGCATTTGTTACTTCTTTCTTACCGTTTTCTGTAAGCTCGTAAACTTTTGCATTTTCCCATCCTGCCGGAAGTGTCCATGTAGAAGTTCCGCCAGCCTGATTCCAGTGATAGAGTTTATAGTTATCTCCTAAAGATTCACCGTTTGCATCCCAGTACCATGGAATTAAGTATTTTTCACCATCCATGATAACTCTTTCACCATTTCCGTCATCAAACTTCATGGTTCTCAAGCTATAACCTGCATCACTTCCGTTGTTAGACTGTCTTTCTACTGTAATCGTCTGTTTTCTTTCCTTATCCTGAAGTACAACCTTCATTTCAGGAGTCCATGTAGAATCTGCAACAGTAGTAGGATTTCCATCTACCCACTGCATCACTTCGTAATGCTGAAGGAATTTAGTAGATACATCATCATCAAAGAGATTTTCAATATATCCTTTATAATCATTTCTTCCCTGCCAGCCTTCGAAGTCTTTCATATCATATCCACCAAGAAGTGGATTTACAGCTGCTCCTCCGTAGCTTGGGTAATCACCAACCCATGAGTCTTTCTGGTGGTTACGAATAAATCTTGTAATAGCACTGTTGATACCTTTATTTGCTGCTCCACCATAAGTAAGGTCTGCTGCCCAGTGCTGGAATGTAGAGTCATACTCATTTGCATGTCCCCATTCACCTGCTAATCGCCAATCACATGTTTCTGTGATTTCTTTTGCCAGCTGACGGCTTGCCCATGTACCATTATCACCGGACTGACCATTGCCCCATACGTCTACATAAATGAAGTCAAGGTCATTCTTTCCGTCCGGATCTGCTTTATCCAGTTTTTCTTTTAAATCTAAGAAACGCTGTTCACGACCATGTTTTAAATCGTAATCTGCATTGATGTTAATACCCTGATCCAGCCAGTTCCAACCATAGGAATATTTTCCATTGGAACCTTTCATCAATCTATCTTCTTCGAAGTAAATAGATTCTGGATATGTTTCACTGGCATTTACATGAATACCAAAGGTAGCTCCGTATTTTGCACCCTCTTTCATAAGAGTGGTCATATCTTCTGCGCCACCAATTCGAGTACCAATGTCAGCGTAATTCAAGTGTCCGGAGTCATGTCCTTCACTTCCGTAACCCTTTAACAGAACGCTCTGTCCAAGACCGTCTGTATTTAAGTATACTTTTTTAACATTATCCAATGTCATCAGGAATGGGTTCTGTGCCTGACTGGAGAAGTTCATTGCAATACGAATTGCAGTTCTGTCAGGAACTAATTCACTTCCCTTTGGATTGTTCATAATATCACGATATGCAATCGCACCGTCCTGCCAATCTACTTTTGCATCGTTATTTTCATCTGCTGTAATGGCAATCTTTGTGGAAGGAAGTTCGTAATCTTTACTTTCTTCTCTATAATCTTCCCCTTTCTGCCATGTCCAGTAGTTACTGCTTAAACCAGTTTCACGATATCCGTCTTTTTCAGCTGCATTAGCTACAACACGCTGCCAGTCACGATTTACATTATTTTCAGAATTACTCCAAAGACCTGCACTTAAATCAGCATCAGATACAAATGCATACATATAACCTGTTTTGCCTGCTGCCATGGAAGCAACATCCTGATGTGTATCTCCACTTTGCTTTGTATTGTTTGACATATTCGCACCGTCAAATCTTGCACCTGCCTGAGAAGTTCTTACAGATACCAGATTATGGTTTGGAATATTAATAGTTTTTACTAATTCAGAACCTTTTTCTCTTTCTACAGATGTAATGTTGAAAGCAAGTGTATTTTTCTCTGCTACCAGTTCTGCCTTGATGGTTGCATGAATGTTGTTTTCTTTATCGTCAACCTTCATGGTGTAAACCATTTTATTGCCTTCTTTATTTTTTTCAGAGGTAACTTCCGGTTTTACTGCAATACCGGTTTTATCGTCAGCCTTTGTCTGATTGAGCACGATTGTGTCCAATTTTTCTGTCTGACCATACATTTTCTTGCCTGCACCATTGCCCTTTAAGATTTCGTAGCCTGCTACTCGTGGGAACTTACTGTCAATCGCCACCTTCATTTCATCAGAAGAAATACTTTCGTCTGCTGCATCTTCGAAATCTACTGCATCACCTGTGGATAAAGTAATATCATCAATGACTTTGTCTTCTTTTTCAATGGTTGCTCTTGTTGTTGTGCTCTTATAACCTTCTTTTGTTACTACAATTTCAACTTCACCTGGTTCAACACCCTCCAGTGCCCAACTACCATCTTCTCCTGTTGTTGCGCTCTTATCACCAACAGTTACCGTAGCTCCTGCAACTGGATTTTTCTCTTTATCAACGACCTTACCTGTTAAAGATACTGTTGTAACTTCTTTACCGGCTTCAAAAGCTTCACCATTTCCAGTGGAAACTTCCCATGTATCAGCGCCTTTTTCTACAACAACTTCGCCCTTGCTGTTCTTAATCTGAACATCTTTAAAGTAGATATCTGTTATTTCCTCGCCCCAAGTACCTGCTTTAATCGCAAAGCTTCCGCCTTTTAATGCTTCTATGAACGTAGCAGGCACTGTCTGTTCTGCGCATTTTTGTCCTTTAATTGTGACAGTATAAACATTTTCTTTCCAAGAAATCACAATTGGAACTTCTTCATTTGCATTCCATTCAGAAACACCAAGTCCCGGCCAATTACCACTTAAACCATCAGCTTTATATTCGAAGAACCATTTACTGCTTGCATCAAATCCTGCTGCATTGATGAAGTTGCCTCCATCTACCCAGTACGGGCAAATCTGAATTCTGTTTAATGCAGAATTCTGTGAAGTTTTTAATACAAGACTGATTTCTCCTCCAGCAGGATCAATGGCATTTTCATTAGTGTTCTTCAATACTGCCGGTTTCTTTGCATTGTCATTTGTCGCACCTGATGTAAAGTGACGCCATACTTCAGTTACTGCTTTTTCTGATGACTGTTCATTGACTGCCGCATGTACTACGGTAAGTCCGGAAAGCTGTGAATAGTCGGCTAACTGCGGAACAGTCATACTTGCTGCCAAAAGCAAACTGAATACTTTCATGTTTCTTTTTTTCATAACGTTCTCCTTTCTTTTTAACGCTCATGCATTCTGCACAAACATTTTTCTTAATAATACTATTCATTGTTATATTTTGCAATTATTTTCTCCTATTTTTCCTCTTATGTGCACATTTTTAAAACAATCGGACAAATCCATTATAACGCTTATTCAAAATAACGAAAAAGACTCTCTGCAAAGGTTCTTCTTTTCCTTTGCAGAGAGTCTTTTTACATTCTATCCGGTGCATCAAATCCCAGTAAATCAATACAGGTTTCTAATACTTTTTCTGTCAATGTTAACAAACAAATCCAAGATGCTTTCTTATCTTCATCTTCTTCTGATAAAATCTTTGTTTCATGATAAAAGCTGTTAAAAGCATTTGCCAAGTCATAAATATAAGAACAAATTCTATGAGGTGCTTTTTCCTCAAATGCAGGTGCAATAATAGAATTAAAGCGAGACAATTCTAACATCAGCGCCTTTTCACTGTCATTTACAGCAGCTTTCATTGCTTTTTTGTCTATATTTTTTCCGCTTTCTGCATAACGGCTTAAAATAGATTTAATACGAACAATGGTGTATAAAATATACGGACCTGTATTCCCTTCAAAGGAAGTAAAGCGTTCAATATCAAATACATAATCCTTAGATGCCTGATTGGATAAATCGCCGTATTTAATTGCAGATAATCCAACCATCTGTGCTGTCTTTTCTGCGTTTTCGTCTTTTACACTGCGGTTTTCTGTGATTTTCTTGAACATTTCCTCATTGATTTCTGCAATCAGACGTTCTAATCGCATAACACCGCCTTCTCTTGTCTTAAACGGTTTTCCGTCTTTTCCGTTCATGGTACCAAAACCGACAAAGGATAACTGTGTATTTTCATCTACCAGTTTTGCTTTCTTTGCACAACGGAACACCTGAACAAAGTGCAACTCCTGACGTTTGTCAACCACATAAATAATCTCATCAGGCTTGTAATCTTCCATACGCTGTACAATGGTTGCCAAATCAGTTGTATTATACAGAGAAGCCCCATCTGATTTCAAAATCATACACGGCGGAATTTCTTTTGTATCGGTTTCTTCTTTTACATCCACTACAAGAGCACCCTGATCCAGATAGGCGTAACCGTTCTCTTTTAAATAATCCACCATAGCAGGAATGTAGGCGTCTGCATCCGCTTCACCTTTCCATAAATCAAAATCTACTTTTAATTTGGCATAGTTTTTCTTTAAGTCTGTGACAGAGACCTCCATAATATGCTGCCATAAAGCACGGTAACCTCTTCTTCCCTTCTGAAGCTGAAGAGTTGCCTCCAAGGCTTCATTTTTATATGCTTCATCTTCTTTTGATTTACCGCTGGCAGTAGGATAAATTTCTTCCAATTCACTTACGGTAAACGGAGCTTCTTTTGGATACTCGCCTTCATAATTCTCATCAAAGTACACTAAATCCGGCTGTCTTTTGGAGAGTTCTGTAATAATCAAGCCCATCTGAAGTCCCCAGTCACCCAAGTGCACATCGCCAATCACTTTATGCCCTAAGAAGCGTCCCATTCTCTTAATGCTTTCTCCAATAATTGCAGAACGTAAATGTCCTACATGGAGAGGCTTCGCAACGTTCGGTCCGCCGTAGTCAATGACAATTGTTTTTGGATTTTTGGCTTCCTCTACGGAAAGCTTTTCGTCTGCCAACATATCGTTTAAGTATCCTGACAGAAATTCTTTGTTTAATTTAAGATTGATAAAACCAGGATTAACTGCCTCTGCACTTTCAAACATTTCATTGTCCTGCAATTTTTCCACTACGCTGTTTGCAATCATAATCGGCGCTTTCTTATAAGTCTTTGCTGCCGCCATAGCACCGTTACACTGATATTCACATAAATCAGGACGATTTGACACTGTCACTTTTGCAAATTTTTCGTCATACTCTGAAGCTGCAAATGCTTCTTTTACTGCTTCCTCAATTTTTTCTATAATTTTCTTCATCTGCCTGTTACTCCACTTCCACTTTTTTTGATGCTGCTACGGCTAAAGCTCCCTGTCCGATATGGCATGCCACACTCAGAGACAGCGGCGCCATATATACCGGCATACCCGGAAACTGACCTTCCAGCTCTTTTTTCCATTCCATAGCTTCTTCTTCATTGCCTGCATAAGCCGCCTGTAAGCAAATTAAATCTCTGTCTGCGTACTCTTTAAATCTGCCTTCCAAATCTGCTTTCATCGCCTGAAGCATGGTACGTTTTGCCTGCTTCTTTCCTCTTGCTTTTGAAAAAGCATCTAACTTATCTCCCTGAATTTGCAGAACCGGTTTTAAGTTTAATACAGTACCAAGAGCTGCTGCTGCCGGTGTAATTCTTCCGCCTTTCTTCAGGTATTTTAAGGTTTCCAACGTAATATAAATACTGGACTCTCCTGCTTCCTTCTCCAGAATTTCTTTTATCTCGGCTGCATCCTTACCTGCCCTTGCCAGTTCCATAGCATCTAAAACCGACTGACGCTGGGTAACGGAGATGCGCTGATTATCCACTACCTGTACTCTGTCATGAAACTCCTTTGCCAGCACCATGGCAGTCTGACAGGAGTTACTTAATCCGCTTGACATGGGAATGTGTACAAGCTCATCATATTCCTCCAAAAGTGTTTCCCATGTTTCCATAACATCCGCAGGTGAAGGCTGAGAAGTTGAAATATTTGCATCTTCTGCCAACCGTTTATAAAATTCTTCCTGCGTCAAAGTAATATCTTCTAAAAACAACTGTTCATCAATATAAAATGGCATTGCCAGTACGGTAATACCTAACTGCTGTGCTTCTTTCTGAGTGATACCGCTATTGCTGTCTGTAATAATTGCGATTTTCTTTTTCCCCATCATTCTCAGCTCCCTTTCCTAATTTTAGGTCATTGTTTTTAATGATACCATACAGTACCTTCAAATACAATCATTTTTCTTCAAAAACAGAGCTGTCGTTTTATAAAACAACAGCTCTGTTTTTCCTTTACATTCTTCTTAAAGCTTCAATCGGACTGAGATTTGCCGCTTTCACAGATGGCAATAAACCAAAAATCAAACCAATTACCGTTGAAAAAACAACTGCCAATACAGCCGCCGGTACACTGATTACCATCGGTGCACCTGACATTTTGGCAATTACAGCCGATAAAATAACGCCTGCAAAAACACCTAAAATTCCACCGATACTGGTAAGCACGGCTGCCTCTGTAAGAAACTGCCCCAAAATTCTTCTCTTGTTTGCCCCTATCGCCTTTTTCAGACCAATTTCCCCTGTTCTTTCTGTCACAGACACCAGCATAATATTCATAACGCCGATGCCGCCTACAAGGAGAGAAATACTGGCAATCCACAAAAGCTGGCGATTGGTGCTTTCACTAATCTGCTGCAAGTCTTTTGCCTTTTCCATCATATCTCTGGCTTTATATTTAATATCGCCGGTTGCAGAAACAATGCTTTCATTTAAAATTTCTGCTGTTTTTTTCCCTGCCGCACTCATGCTTTCCGGAGAAGTGGCTTTCACGGACACCAGCTGCGGTTCATCATACCGATAAATAATCGGCCATGTACTGTCGGGTACTAAAACCATACCGCTGCTTTCATTGTAATAAGTGTAATATTCTTCTCTGCTGTTAATAACAGGCTCAAATTCCTCTGTCTTTTTTATCACACCCACTACTGTAAAAGGTTCTCCTTTGATTTCTATAACCTTTCCGATTTCCTCTCCCTTTTCAAAAAAGTTGCTGGAAGCAGTTTCATCAATCAAGACTACCTTCTGAAATTTTCCATAATCGCTTTTGGAAAAACCTCTTCCTCTAATAATCTGATATCCGCAGGTATCCAGATAATCTGTATCAATCCCAAACACAGCGCCGCCATTCATGGTTTTATTCTGATAAAATACACTGTCTGCATATTTTCTCACCTGATAACAGGTTACATTCGTGACTTCATCCAAATCTGCTATTTTTTCTTTCTGCTCTTTTGTTATCACAGGCACACCCTCCGGCACACCCTGATATTCCATCTCATATTCACTTCCTCCCTGACCGAGATAAACATCTACCACATTATCTCCTTCGCCAATGAGGTTTTTCTTAATCTGTTCATTTGTTCCTTTGATTGTAGACACAATAGATATTAAAGATGCGATACCGATAATAATTCCCAGCATGGTCAAAAAGGAACGCATTTTATGTGCCCAAATCCCCTGAAAAGACAATCTAATATTTTCAATCATTGTGCTGCTTTCCTTTCTTAAAATATATTTTCTTCCATCAAAGAAGCACGTTTTACCTTTGCTCCTTCTTTTACCTTTTTGCCATAAGGAAATGCAATATGGTCTTCCATAGTCAAGCCGTCTTTCACTTCTACTATCGAACCGTAAAAGGTCTGTCCTGTACGTATTGGCTGCTTTTCCAGCTTTCCGTTTTTCCCTTCTTTATAAACAAAGTCTTCTCCGTTTTTGCTTCGAATATATTCTTTGCCGATAAATAAGCCTGACATTCCGCCTTCGTCTGCGGGCAAATCCATACTCACCATTTCATTATCCTTTAATCCTGTGCTGTCTGCAATGTATGCGGTAAAAGGATAATAGGTAAGTTCTCTGCCGTCATAGCTTTGATAACCGCTGGCAGGATAAGGAGAAACTTCTTTTACCTCTGCTTCAAAAAATGTGCCTGACTCATAAGCCATACCGGTTACAAGCTGTCCCGGCTGTACTTTTTCCAGTAAAGCTTCGCTTACTACGCCTTTAATGTAAACACCTCCGCTGCTTTCAACAATAATAAAAGGGTCGCCGTCTATCTCTCCCTTGGCAGGGTCTCCCACTTTTTTCACAGTACCGTTTACCGTACTGGTTACTGTCTCGCTTTGAAGCTCCTGTTCTACCTTTTTAATTTTCAAATCTGCTTCTTTTATATCCAGTTCCGTGGTCTTGATTTCTTTTTCCTTTTCTTTAATGGCTTTTTCTAATTCCTCTTTAGAATATCCGCCTACAATCTCCTCCTCCGGAATTTCATTTCCGGTTCCGTCCGGCAGCTCAGGAAGCACTTCCCCCTGCGGAACATCTTCCTCAGGCAGCATTTCTTCCCATTCATTTTTCCCTAATCTGGTACGGAACCATGCACTTGGTTCCACGGCGCTTTCTATTGCGCTTCCGTCCAAAATCATAGCAGCCTGTAAGGTTCCGTCAAAGCTGTTGTCACTTCGCACTTCTAATTTACAATAATATGGCTCACGCACTCTGTTTCCGGAAACATCAAATCCTGCTAACTGGTTTAAAAATTCACCCTGTATCAGAACGCCCTTCTGGCATACATACACATAAGGCTCCTCTTTTGTGCCCTTTCCCGAATAAGGAATGGCATTTTCTATAATGGCATCATCATTTGGAAATTCTGTGTTATCAATGGTAATGTCACGATACAGTCTTTTGTAAACACCGGAAGGTCTTGCCTGCTCCTGCGGCGTCTCCGGCTGTTCCGGTTTGGGTTCCTCCGGTTTTATCTCCGGATTTTCTTCTATATTGCTGAGAAATTCAACCTTATAGCCCCTGCCTACTGCCATATTCTTTTTATCATCCTTTAGGTTTTTCAGTTCATTCTCCAGACCTTTTTTCTTGACTTTTAGCTGCTCTCTGTTCAGTTTTTCCATTTCCAGATCAATATTTACCAAAGTCATGTCATAGGTCAGCAAGGGGTCTCCTTCTTTTACCTCCTGCCCTTCCTGTACGTGAACCTGAGAAACTAACTGTTTCTCCATCAGACGTACCTCCTGCGATACGTTGGAGGAAACTGCGCCCTCCAGACTGTTGGTTTCTCCCCACATCTGCTGAGACAATTCTTCCATGGAGTAGACTTTTATCTCCGGCTTTTTTAATTTTCCTGCCGCAAACCAGATACCTCCGCCAAGAAGAAGCACACCTGCTGTACTGACTGCGGCAATTTTTGCTGTTTTTTTCGTTATTCGCATTGTCCCGCCTCCTTTACTCCACAGTTATTTCACCTTCCGGCACTGCTCCTTCCGGTGTCACAGCTTCTCCTTCACCTTCTTCTGGTATGGTTTCTTCCTCCGGTATCATCTCTTCCTCAGGAACGGCTTCTCCCTCCGGCATCATTTCGCCTTCCGGCATTGCTCCGTCGTCTTCCGGCATTCCCATTATGTCCTCCACCATTTCATGCGTAGTCTTTACGCCTTCTTTAAAGAACTCCTGAGGGTAAGCCACATAGTCGGAAGATTTTAATCCGCTTTCGATTTTATACTGAAGCATATTTTCATCATGTATTCCGAGTACCACTGTCCTTTTCTCCAGCGTACCTTTTTTCGACTCTACCCATACATAAGGTTTTTTATCCACATCTGCGATAAATGCCTCATCCAGCCAAATTCCCTCTTCTCTTTCTTCTAATCCCGTATCCTGTTCAATATATACGTGCTGCCCTAACAGCAATCCTTCCGAAGACTCCAGTTCCACATAAAAAGGATAGGAAGTGGAGGTCATCTGCCGGTCCTCATTGCCACCATACATCATATTCTCGGTATTATTGTTTGGATTTTTTGTATCTACTGCCGTATAAGTTCCCTTCCATACGGCATTTTCATCTACTCTGGAACGAATAATTGCCGGAGCTCCCTCTACAATCTGCGTAATATTCTGCTCATTTACTTTTCCTTTAATACGGTATTCTCCTGTTGCCAAAATCGTCATAAATGCCTGTGAAGAACCGTCATAAGGATTGATACTTTCTCCGTTTTGAGAATTATTCACAGATTTTACCACGCCCTTCATTTCACTGGTAACCGTAGAATTTTCAATCTGACTTTTTATACGATTAATCTCTACTTCTTTTGCCTTCTTCTCATACTCACTTTTCTTTAAATCCATTTGAGCAGACTGTATCTGGGTGGTATAAGAAAGCTGCTCCTTTTCCGGTGCTTTTTTCTTCTCTTTCTCCAGCTGGGCAATCTGGTCCTTCTGATTTTTCATATCATTATCTGCTCTTTCCAAATCCAGATTTGCCTGCTGTAAATCTGCTTCTAGTTTTTCTGTGTCATAAGTAAATAAAGGTGTCCCTACATCCACCTCATCTCCTGTTTTCACCAAAATTTCTTTTACTTCTCGTTCTGCGTCTTTTTGAATATCTAAGGTTTTCTGAGACTCGACTACACCTGCCAGCTTCTGCGTGCCTGCCATATCATTCATGGACGAAACACTCATGACATAAGCAAGCTCCTCTTTATTTCCTTTATCCTTATGCTGTACAAAGAAAATCCCTGCTCCAATTACTCCTATACACAGTACAGTACAGGCTCCGATGATTATTTTTTGTTTTTTCTGCATACCCTACTCTTTCCCTTCTTCAAATTTTATTTTCCTGCCACCCTCTTAGTCTATTGTATGAAATCAGTATATCAAAAAATCCACTGCCTGTCCCCTTGTTTTTTCTTAATTTTTACGATTTTCTTTACATTTTTCTTGCAATTTCATTGCAAGATGTTACAGATTATGTTGCAACTTGCCTCTGACTTTGTTAAACTACCTTCAGTATATAGAATAAAATTGGAGATAATCATGAATAAACGGACAAAAAAATTATTTCTGCTTCTTTCTCTATGCCTTTTTTATTTTCTTCTGTCTGCCTGTCTGAGCAAGGAAGAAAAGGCTGTAAAGCATGCTATTGAAAAAGAATTTAATCAAATAAAAAGTGATGATATGCAAACTATTCAAAATTGCATTGCAGCCGAAGAACTTCTCCCATACTATGGGGACACAGAGGAGCTGGAAGAAGATGTTGCTTCTATCTTTACTCTATTTTACAAGGATTTCAATTACAAAATAGAAAAAATTTCCGAAAGAGAAAACGAGGCTTCTGCAAAAGTAACCTTTTCTGTCATTGACGCCAAAAAGCTGGCAAAAGATTTCAGCAAGGCTTCCTTAAAAAAGCATATTGAGCAGGATGCTGCGCCTACCGGAGTAGAATTTTCCATCCACGACTCTTATCTGCTGTTAGAAAAGCTTTTGCAAAAGAACCATTATAAAACCAAAAACATTACTGCAAAGCTTTCTCTTGTAAAGGAAAAGGAAAGCTGGAAGGTTCTTCACAATCCTTCTCTTCAGAAGGCTTTGACCGGAAACTTTTTATCTTATGTCACGGACTGTAATTTATTAAGTCCAAAAGAAATTGTAAAAACACATTTTAGCAGTATTAAGCAATTTGATGCCGAACAGATGAAAATTTATCTTGCTCTGGACACTCTTTTTGAGACAGAGGATACTTATAACAGCTCCGTTGCTCATGCTGTTGCGTCACAAATCAGTGAGTGCTTTGATTTTAAAATTTTAGGCGAAAAAAAAGAAGATACCGAGGCAACCGTAACTGCATCGATTGTAAGCGTAAATTTTCACAGTATTATGGAAACATACAAAGAAGAATTGTCAAAATGGCTGGAAACCTCCGAGTCTCTGGCTGTTGGCTCAGAAGGCAGAAGACAAAAAGAACAGGAAATGCTCTTATCCTGTATTGAAAATAATCACAACACCATTTCCTATGATGTAGAAATTCATCTGATAAATGACGGCGTCAACTGGAAAATACAAATGAATGAGAAAATTGCCGAAGCTATCTTCGGAAACGTACAAGAAGAGTTGTTGTATTAAATACATCTCCAGAATATTTATACCTTTTGCACTCAGTCTGCGCTCACTTTGAGCTTGTAATCTCAAAGCGTGCTCGACAAATTCGCTAAAAGTGTATAAATATTCTGAATGATGTTTTCTACAACAACTCTAACTTTTATAGTTTATCTATTCTTCTGTTGTTTCTTCTTTTTGTGCCACAATGGCAATTCCCAGTTCTTCCAACTGTTTTTCGTCTACGATATCAGGCGCTTCTGACATAAGACAGGAAGCGTCTTTTACCTTTGGAAAGGCAATTACGTCACGGATAGAGTCTACCTTTGCCATGAGCATAACCAGACGGTCCAAGCCGTAAGCAAGACCTGCGTGAGGCGGTACACCGTATTTGAAAGCATCTAAAAGGAAACCAAACTGTTTCTGTGCTTCTTCTTTTGTAAAGCCTAAAGCTTCAAACATTTTTTCCTGCACGTCATCTTGGAAAATTCGTACAGAACCTCCGCCGATTTCATTTCCGTTTAATACAATATCATAAGCTTTTGCACGAACCCTGCCCGGCTCTGTGTCAATGTACTGTAAATCTTCTTCCATTGGCATAGTAAACGGATGGTGCATAGCCGTAAATCTTTCATCTTCTTCAGACCACTCTAAAAGAGGGAATTCTGTAATCCATACAAAACGATATTCGTTTTTATCCAGTAAATCCATCTGTTTTGCCAGTTCCAGACGAAGCGCTCCAAGCACATCCCAGACAAGCTTTGTCTTATCTGCCGCAAAGAGCAATAAGTCTCCGTTTTCCCCTTTCATTGCCTGAATTAAATCCTGCATTTCTTCTTCCTTCATAAATTTCGCAAAAGAAGATTTCACTGTTCCGTCTTCTCCGATAGCAATGTAAGCAAGACCTTTTGCACCATAGCCTTTTGCAAACTCTACCAGCTTGTCGATTTTCTTACGTGGCATAGCGCCCTGTCCTTTTGCATTGATACCACGCACACTGCCGCCGTTTTCCAAAGCGCCTTTAAACACGGCAAATTCACAGTCTTTTACCACTTCGGAAACGTCTGTAAGCTCCATTCCAAAACGTAAATCCGGTTTGTCAGAACCAAAACGGTTCATAGCGTCAATCCATGTCATTCTCTCAATAGGAAGCTGTACCTCTACACCTAATACTTCCTTAAACAGAAATGCCAACATTCTTTCATTTACATCTAATACGTCTTCCACATCTACAAAGGATAATTCCATATCAATCTGTGTAAATTCCGGCTGACGGTCTGCACGTAAGTCCTCATCTCGATAACATCTTGCAATCTGGAAATAGCGGTCATATCCGGAGCACATTAAAAGCTGTTTAAAAATCTGCGGTGACTGCGGAAGGGCATAAAAGCTTCCCGGATGCACACGGCTTGGTACAAGATAATCTCTCGCACCTTCCGGTGTACTCTTAATCAAAGTCGGTGTTTCGATTTCAAGAAATCCTTCCTTTGCAAGGAACTGGCGCACCAATGTAGAGACCTGTGAGCGAAGCATCATATTTTTCTGTAAATCCGGTCTTCTTAAATCCAGATAACGATATTTCAGACGAACCTCATCTCTTGTTTTGCTGTTTTCTTCGATTGGGAACGGAGGTGTTTCTGCCTCGGATAAAATACGCAGTTCTATTGCTCTTACCTCGATTTCACCGGTAGGAAGATTTGGATTTACCGCACCGGAACGTGCCTCCACACGACCTTTAACAGCAATTACAAATTCACTTCTTAAACGTCCTGCTTTTTCAAAGCCCTGCTCGTCAATATCCCCATTTTCAAAAATAATCTGCATAATACCGGAACGGTCACGTAAATCCACGAATACAATTCCGCCTTTATTACGGCTTTTCTGTACCCAACCCATTAACGTTACGGTACTTCCAATCTCTGCCTTTGTCACTTCTGTACATCTGTGGCTTCTCTTAAGCCCCTTCATTGATTCTGCCATGATATAAATTCTCCTTCTTATAAAACAGTGTCATTATAAACTTCCGTAATGACAGCATATCCTTCTTTTTCCAACTGTTCTTTTTGGAATTTTTTATTTTTCTTTGCGTAAGCAATGTTAATGCTCTGTCCTGCTTTTCGTTCTTCTGCTGCTTTTTTCATTACTTCCAGAAGTTTTTCATTGGAAAGCTTCTTATCCAGAAGGTATACCTTCTTTTCTTTTGCTCCCGGAACTTTAAATCCTCTTTCCATAAGCAGCATGACAATACGTTCAAATCCAATGGAAAATCCTGTTGCAGGTGTAGGTGTTCCTGTAAATTTACCAATCATTTCATCGTAACGACCGCCGCCGCCTACGCTTCCTGCAAAACCGTCAATGGAAATCTCAAAAATCGGTCCTGTATAATAAGACATTCCACGAACCAGTGTCGGGTCAAATTCCAGATTGAAGTTTGCTGTTTTTGCCTGCATAACGCTTTCGATAATGGTTGTCAAATCATCTGCAACCTTCGCATCTAAAAAGCCCTCCAGCTTTTCTTTGCAATAAGCAACACCGTCGATACCATTTCCCATGGCTTTGAATAAATCCATGTATTTTTCTACGCTCTCTTTTGCAAAACCGGACTCTTCCAATTCTTTTGCAACGCCGTCCATGCCGATTTTATCCATTTTATCCAGAATAATAAACACCTGTGTAAAGGAGTCTTCCGGAAATCCGCTGTACGCTGCCATTGCCTTTAAAATTCTTCTGTCGTTGATACGAATAGTAAAGCTGTCAAAGTCCAATTTTCCCACTAAAGTAGACGTTGCCAGAATAACGTCAATTTCCGCTAAAAATGTCGGGTCACCTAAAATGTCGATATCACACTGCATAAACTGACGGAAACGACCTCTCTGAGGACGGTCTGCACGAAATACATTTCCAATGTGAAGCGCCTTAAACGGCTGCGGCAGCTCATTTGCATTATTGGAATAAAAACGGCAAAGAGGTACGGTTAAGTCATAACGCAGACCACTGTCTACCAAATCATTTTCTTCCTTTGCTTCCTCAATTTTCAGCTTCTCGCCTCTTTTTAAAATACGGAAAATCAGCTTTTCATTGTCACCGCCCTGCTTACTGGTAAGGTTCTCAATGTGCTCTACACAAGGTGCTTCCATGGAAGTAAATCCAAACTGTTTATAAGTATCCTTGATTAAGCCGATTACATAATCACGGATTTCCATTTCCTGAGGTAAAATATCTTTCATACCGGTTACCGGTTTTTTCTTTAAACTCATACTTATCGTCTCCTATCTTTTTACAATACAATTCCGTCTCTTTTTCTCTCAATCATTTCATCAATACGGGTAATGTAATTGGTAACATCCTTTACATTTTCAATACGCTCAATCTTCTGTCCGTGGTCAGACACAAGCTTCGTGGATGCTCCTGCCCCTGCTGCAATAATGGTCTGTTTTTCTTCCATTATAAGTATATTGTAAATTCCTGCTTTGTCAACTTTTGCATAGCCTACATTTTCCAGATTTCCGCACATATTTTTCTGTCTGTACAGATAATACGGCCCCATCTGACAGCTTCGGGCATAATTCATCGCCATTTCCATGATTTCCTGATTGTTCTCAAATCCCATTTCTTCGTATTGGTCTTTAAACATCCGAAGTCTTGCAGCTCTTTTTACTGCTAAAGAATGTATGGTAAGACTGTCAGGGTCAAGCGCCTGAATTTCCTTTAATGTATGCTCCACATCATCCTTATGCTCCCCCGGAAGACCTACGATTAAATCCATATTGATATTATCAAATCCACATTCCCTCGCCAAAGCGAAGGCGTGTCGTGTATCCTCCACCGTATGATTTCTTCCGATAATCTTTAAGGTCTCTGCATTCATGGTCTGAGGGTTTACAGAAATTCTGGTAACAGGATATTCCCGAATTGCCTGTAATTTTTCTTTTGTAATGCTGTCCGGTCTTCCTGCTTCTATGGTATATTCCTTTACCTGTTCCATCGGAAAACGCTTCTGTATATGTCCCAGCAGGCGATGAAGCTGCTGCGGCTCCAAGGTTGTAGGAGTTCCTCCACCTATATATATGGTATCTAAGGTTTTATCTTTCATGGTTTCTGCAATAAAATCCAGCTCTTTTAGCAGTGCATCTAAATAGCTGTCAACTTTATCACGCCATCTTTCTAAAGGTGAAGAGCTAAAAGAACAATACAGACATATACTGGGGCAAAATGGAATTCCCACATATAAGCTGTATCCATTCTCATAATCAATATTCTTTAAAATTTCTCTTTCCCTGTTAGCTATGGTAATGGCAAGCGCTGTCTTTTCATTACTGGTATAGTATGTTTTTCGCATATAATCCGCTGCTTCTGCATTGCTCATACCGGACTCGATAAGTCCCATGGCAATTTTCGTAGGACGAATACCGGTCAGATTGCCCCAAGGAAGTGTATGACCGGTTTCCTCCGCCAACAGCTGATACAGCACTTGTTTTAATTTATTTTTTCTGATTTTTCTGTCTTCTGCTTCGTCAAATGCCTGTTCTCCCTCACGCACTTTCCCATCAAAGCACAGTCGGATAAGTACCTTTTCTCCGTAAAGAATGGAAATCAGCCTGTCATAGCTTTTTTCCTCCTGTATTTCCTCTGTATAATACATTTCGATGTCCTCTTTCGGATAAAAAGCCTTTACCAAGGTGTAGGCATCATATTCAAATTCTTTTTTATTAAAGGAAATTCCTATCATGGGCTCTTCCTCTTTCTATATTATTCTTATAAGTAAGGATTATTTTTCTTTTCAAACTCTGCGTCTGTGGCTTCTCCGTGTCCCGGATAAATCACCGTTTTATCCGGCAGCATGGCAAAAATTTTGTTTAAGCTCTTTTTCATTTCACTCATACTTCCGGTAGGAAGGTCGCATCTGCCACAGCTTCCGTAAAATACCGTGTCTCCGCTAAAGCAGACTTCCTCATCCTTAATCCAATAGCAACAAGAGCCACTTGTATGCCCCGGTGTAAGAATAGTCGTAATCTCAAAGCCCGCTGCCTGAATTTCTTCTTCATCCTCCAGTAAAGCGTCTGCTTTTACTTTATACGGAACTCCTGACCATGCAGCAGAAAGGTTCTGCTGACTGTCGGCAAGGAGCGGTTCCTCCTCCTTTGCCGCATATACCGGAATTTTATAATGTTCTCTCAGCTCATTAACCGCACACACATGGTCGTAATGTCCGTGTGTCAATAAAATCCCCACAGGTTTTCCCTGTAATTTATCCAAAGCATAAATAATTCTTTCCTGCTCCGCCCCCGGGTCTACGATTAAAATTTCCTGTATTTCTTCATTTTTTAAAAAATAACAGTTGGTCTGTACAGGACCTACCACAATTCCTCTCAGCATCAATTTTTTCATCTTTTCTCCTTAACCGGCAGTACGCTCAATGTCTTTCACGCTTTCAATCTGTCTGATTTTTTCAACCATACTGTTTAATTCTTCCTTGCTTCTTACCTCAAAGCAAATATTAATGGTTGCTGTTCCCTGTTTGCTTATTCTTGTATTTAAAGCAAGAATATCGATTTTTCTCTCTGTAAAAATCTTAGAAATATCAACAATCAAGCCGGTACGGTTATAAGCAAACACATTGATATCCGCCATGTAGCGTTCACAGCTTTCATGGGCAGGTACCTGCCACTCCGCATCAATCAAACGATTTCTGTCTTCTGCGGACATGTTCATCACATTGATGCAGTCTGTACGATGAATGGTAACGCCTCTGCCTCGTGTTACATATCCCACGATTTCGTCTCCCGGAATTGGATTGCAGCATTTGGAGAAACGCACTGCCACATCGTGAATTCCTTTTACCACAATGCCGCCTTTGGATTTGCCGATATGAAGCTTATCCTTATGCTCCGCTGTTGCCTCCAAAACCTTCTCATCTGTCAGCTCTGCCTTGTGGTCTTTATTATAGGTTTCAAGAAGCTTATTGATAATCTGTCCCTCTTTTAAGCCTCCGTGTCCCAGCGCAGCCAAAACAGAGTCCCAATCTCGGAAGCCGTATTTTTTCATAACTGCTTCCTGATATTTTGGCTTCTGGATTTCCCCGAGAGAAATTGCCTTTACTTTAGCATATTGGATAAGCATTTCCTTACCCTTTAAAATATTATCCTCTTTTAATTCCTGCTTAAACCACTGATTAATCTTATTTTTTGCCTGCGTGCTCTTTACTACTTTTAACCAGTCACGGCTGGGACCTTTGGAATTTTGAGAAGTAATAATTTCTACACGGTCTCCGTTTTTAATCACATATTCAATGGGAACCAGCTTTCCGTTTACTCTTGCCCCTACCATTTTATTTCCCACTGCACTGTGGACATTATAAGCAAAATCAATCGGTGTAGAACCGTTTGGCAGTGTCTTTACATCTCCTGCGGGAGTAAAGCAGTACACGCTTTCGGAAAACAAATCCAAATCACTTTTTAAAAGGCTTAAAAACTCTTTATTGTCAGACATATCCCGCTGCCATTCCAAAATCTGACGCAGCCAGCTCATCTTCTCTTCTTCTGATTGTGTAACGCTGACTTTTCCATTGTTGGAAACCTCTTTGTATTTCCAATGGGCAGCAATACCATACTCTGCTGTTCTGTGCATTTCGAAGGTTCTTATCTGAATTTCAAAGGGCTGTCCGCTTGGCCCGATAAGCGTAGTATGCAAAGACTGATACATATTCGGTTTCGGCATAGCAATGTAGTCCTTAAACCGCCCCGGAATGGGCTTATACATTTCATGAATAATACCAAGCGCCGCATAACAGTCACGCACAGTATCTACAATAATTCGTACAGCAAACAAATCATAAATCTGGTCAATGGTTTTATCCTGATTTACCATTTTCTTATAAATACTGAAGAAATGCTTAATTCTTCCGTCTATCTGAGCGTTGATGGACGCTTTTTCAATGTGCGCACGTACATCTCCTACAATCTGGTCAATAAACGCCTGACGCTCGCTCTTTTTCAGATTTATTTTCTCTACTAAATCATAGTAAACTTCCGGTTTCAAATATTTCAAAGACAAATCATCCAGCTCGATTTTTACTTTGGAAATACCCAGACGCTGAGCAATGGGAGCATAGATATCCATCGTCTCTCTGGCTTTTTCCTTCTGCTTATGGGGCGGCATGTATTTTAAGGTTCGCATATTATGCAGACGGTCTGCCAGCTTAATCAAAATAACACGGATGTCCTTTGCCATTGCCAGAAACATTTTTCTTAAATTCTCTGCCTGCACCTCCACCTTATCTGCGGAATAATTCAACTGTCCCAGCTTTGTTACACCGTCTACCAAAAGCTCTACCTCTGCATTAAATTCTTCCCGAATTTCCTCAGAGGTCATAACCGTATCTTCTACCACATCATGAAGAAGCCCGGCTACAATGGTTTCCTTATCAAGCTCTAAATCAGCTAAAATAATTGCCACACAAAGCGGATGAATGATATAAGGCTCGCCGGACTTTCTCACCTGTCCTTTATGAGCATTATTGGCAATCTGAAATGCCTTATCAATCATGGAAATATCAGTAGATGGATGGTATTTCCGAACACTGGTTATCAGCTCCTGATAAAGTACCTCCGGACTGGTGAAATCCTCCATGGTCTTCACATTGGCATCTGCCTTTTTAATTTTTTCAATTTCTTCTGCTTTTAAGGCAGCTTCTCTTTTTTCTTCCATAAAAAACGTCACCTCTTATCCATCAACCGATTTTATTTTCCTTCATAACAAATTACAGATTGAACATCATATTTCTCTAATTTTTCTCTTCCTTTTAATCCTGCCAGCTCCATGAGGAAGACCAATTTCACAACTTCTCCTCCAAGACCTTCAATGAGCTTTGCCGCTGCCTCTACGGTTCCGCCTGTTGCAATTAAATCATCAACGATAACAACTTTTTGTCCCGGTTTAATGGAGTCCTTGTGCATTTCGATAACAGCGCTTCCGTATTCTAAATCATAGCTCTGCTCTACGGTTTCACATGGCAGCTTCCCTTTTTTCCTTACCAATACAAGCGGTTTATGTAAATTATACGCAATCGGCGCTCCGAAAATAAATCCTCTGGACTCTGTTCCTACGATAACGTCAACATCCACGCCTTCCAAAAGCTTCTGCATAGAGTCAACTGCCAGTGCAAATCCGTCTGCATCTTCTAAAATACTGGTAACATCCCGAAAGATAATTCCCTCCTGCGGAAAATCAGGAATGCTTCTGACATAGTCTTCAATTTTTTTCTTTTTACAATCTTCCATTGCGTTTCCCTGCCCTTTATATCAAATTATGTCACTTTTGTGATTTTTTTGTGTTTTTTATGTGGTTTAGTATATCATCTTTTCTTTGCAGACGCAAATTTTATTTTTGCTCAACGGATATTTTGAATAATCATCTCAATGCTCTCTCTTCCCTGAAAAGAATTAACAGAAGGATAATAAATTACATCCCACACATCCTTCTCTTTTAAGCGTTCCAAAAACTCGTCTCCGTCTCCAAACCAAATACATTCTGCCCCAAATCCAAAACTATCCTGCGCTTTCATTTTTACTACATTTCTGTTTTTTCCGAAAACCTTGCAGTTTGAAAATCGAATATCTTTTTGTGCAAAAATCGGTTTTGTATTTCCTTTTCCAAAGGGTTCTAATTGCCCTAACTGGCGAATAAGAGGAATGGTAACATAAGACATTGGCATAGGAACATCAATCACAATTTTTTCTACCATGTCTTCTTCTGTCAGCGTACAGTTTTCATTTAATTTTCTTCGAAATTTCTCAATATTTTCTTCTTCCATAGAAAGCCCTGCTGCCATGGGATGCCCACCGAATTTTGTCAGCAGCTCCCTGCATTTTACCATTTCCTGAAACATATGATAAGCCTCAATAGAACGACCTGAGCCCTTCACGCCTTCTTCTCCCTTTGTAAGCACAAAGACAGGCTTTGTATACCTTTCCCTGATACGTCCGGCAATAATTCCCGCCAGACTTTCATGACATTCGGGAAGATATACTACCAGTACCCGGTCATTTTTCAGCTCTGTATTTTCAATTATTTCTACTGCTCTTTCTACACCTTTTACGGTCATATCCTTACGGCTGTCGTTTAATTCTTTCAAATCCTCTGCCAGCACAGAGGCTTCCTTGGTATCTTTCGAAAGCAGTAATTCCAGAGCTCTTTTTGCAGTGCTTAATCTTCCGCTGGCATTGATACACGGACCTAATACAAATCCGATATGATATGCGGTAATTTCTCTGTTTTCCAGATTGTTGACACGAATAAGCGCTTTTAAACCTTCATTATTTGTATTCTGGATGCGTTTCAGCCCTTCCTTTACCAAAATCCTGTTCTCATCTACTAAATCCATAACATCTCCCACGGTAGCAATGGCAGCAATAGGAATAAGTTCCTCAATCTCCGAAAGAGGAATGTTACGCTTTTCAAACAGCCCCCATACTACCTTAAATGCAACCATTGCTCCGCAGATTTCTTTAAAAGGATAGGCGCAGCCCTCCTGCTTTGGATTTACAATGGCATCTGCATTTGGCAAAAACCGCTCTATGCTTCCGTCTTCCTTCTCCTCATAGGGGATTTCATGATGGTCTGTTACCAAAACTGTCATATTTTTCTCTTTTGCATAAGCAATCTGCTCTATGGCGCTGATACCGTTGTCACAGGTAATGATAGTATCAATTTCTTTTTCATACGCCCGCTCAATCAGCTCCTTGCTGATACCGTATCCATCTTTCATTCTGTCCGGTATATCTACGTCTGCCAAAGCATTGGCTTTTTTCAAGCCTTGAAAAAGAATATATGTAGAGCATACACCGTCAATATCATAATCCCCGATAATTCTGATTTTTTTCTTTTGCTGTATTTTTTCAATCAAAATATTTAATAATTCATCAATTCCTTTTAACGCTTTCCACGGATGTAAATTTCTGAGCTTTCCGTGAAGATAGGTATCAATTTCTTCATCGGTAATCTGTTCTCGATTTCGAATGAGTCTTGCAATCACAGGATCTACTCCGAAGCGATTGCTAATCCCCTGAAAATCTGCCTTCTTGGCAGCAACTACCCATTTTTCCATATTATCACCTTATAATTCCAAAAGGAGCTGTCACTTTAATGTAACAACTCCTTTTTTCTGAGTTTAATTCTGTTTTTTAAATTTTTTCTTCATGACATACCAAAGAGCGCCTGTAATACATACAGAAGAGTATCCGCCGCATACAATACCTACCATAAGAGGCAGTGCAAATTCACGAATAGAGGAAACTCCCATAATGAATAACAGGAATACCATAATAAAGGTTGTCAAGGAAGTGTAAATACTTCTTGTAAGTGTCTGTGTAATGCTGGCATTTACCAGTGTTTCCAAATCTGTCTTCTTGCCCGCACTTGCCAGATTTTCTCTGATACGGTCAAAAATAACAATCGTAGCATTAATAGAGTAACCTACAATCGTCAGCATACATGCGATGAAGGTATTTCCCACAGAAACCCTTGCAACAGCATAGAATGCCAGAACAACCAGTACGTCGTGCAGAAGCGCAATAACCGCACTGCTTGCAAAACGGATATCCTTAAATCTGAACCAGATGTATAAGAGCATCAGTACCGTAGCTACGATTACAGCTTTTACTGCATCTGCACGCATTTCGTTGCTGACCGTAGAAGAAATACTTTCTGATGTAATATCTTCCTGTGCTACGCCAAAATTATCTATTAAAGCTGTTTCCAGCTTTTCTCTCTGCTCTACATTCAAAGTTCTGGTTTTAATAATAACCTGATTATTGCCTACTACTTTTGTTGCCTGAACGTTCTTATCACCTGTAACTTCTTCTACTAAAGGTGTAAGTTTTTCATCAATTTCCGCAATACTCATGTCCTTGTCAAATTCTACATTTGTGGAAGTACCGCCTTTAAATTCCAGACTGTATTTCAGGGACTCTCCTGTTGTTCCCTTGAAAATCAGCATAGAAACAGGAGCGCATAAAATCAGAATAAGAGACACGGCAAAGAATACTTTTCTCTTCTGTAAGAAAGGAATTGGTTTTCTTTCTTTTCTCTTTCCGTAGAATTTCTCATTTCTCACGCCAACGGCATATACTGCATACATCAGATATTTTGATACCACTAATGCGGTAAACATAGACAGTACAATACCAAGCGCCAGAGTCTGTGCAAATCCTTTTACTGTTCCTGAACCAAGCCAATTCAATACAAAGGCTGCAATTAAAGTTGTAATGTTACCGTCAAAAATTGCAGAAAATGCTTTTTTAAATCCGTTCTGAAGTGCCGTTCTGACACTCTTTCCGGAAGCAATTTCTTCCTGAATACGGGCATAAATAATAACATTGGCATCTACCGCCATACCGATTGACAGAATAATACCGGCAATACCCTGTAAGGTTAAAGTCAAATCAAAGGCATTTAATGCAATCAAATCAAGACATACATAAATAATCAACGCAATACCGGATACCAGTCCCGGAATACGATATACAAAAATCATAAATAAGATAATCAGCGCAAGTCCGATAGCCGCTGCTACCAAACTGGTTGAAATTGCTTTTTCACCTAACTGCGCCGCAACTACACTGGAACGAAGTTCGCTTAATTCCAGTTTCAAACCTCCGATACGAATGGTAGATGCCAGATTTTCTGCCTCTGCTGCATCTTTCATACCGTCAATCTGTGCCTGTCCGTCTTTGATTTCCTGTCTTACACTTGGAACACTGACAAAAGTTCCGTCATAATAAATACCGATGGTATCATTACCGGCTTCCACTGCTTCTTTTGTGGCAGCGGCAAATTTGTCTGTTCCTTCTTTTGTAAAGGATAAGCTTACTACGTTTACATTGTTTTTCAAATCATCCTGCGCTACCGCAGCTTTTGCGTCCTTGATATCTGTTCCTGTCAGAACAATACCGCCGTCCGCTTCGATTTCTTCAATGTTTTTTGCAAGCTCATATTCGCCGGTTTCTGTATTCAAAGTATAGTTTTCTCCACCGGCAGAGTCTTTATGTTTAATAAAATACAGAGAACCCGGTTTTCCCAGTTCTTCTAAGATTTTATTTGCATCTTTTGCTCCGGGGATTTCTACGATAATACGATTTTCCCCTTCTTTATAAACCTGTGCTTCTGTACTATAATTTTCCACACGTTTTTGAAGCTTATAAATGGTATCTGCCATTTCATCTTCTGTCGGTGACTCTTTGGATGCTTCGTATGTAATACTTACACCACCGGACAAATCCAGACCTGTCTTAATATTTTTTGCAGCACCTGTACCGGTAGGACCAAATCCTACTGCGGTGGTAAAAATCAGAAACCCTGTAATGATTGCTGTTAAAACCAGTACAAGTATCCCTCTGTTTTTCTTCATTGTCTTTCCCTTCTTTGCTTAATTTTCTTGTTCTTCTGCCGCCTCGGCCGCCTTTAACATAATGGCACATTCTACACGTTTTCTCTGAAGCTCACATCCCAATTCATAAACATCGTTGATAGAGCCGTGGAAATTATAGGAATTTGCCGCACAACCACCGCTGCAATAGAATTTCGCAAAGCAGTTCTGACATTTTTCTTTTGCATATACATTGCAATTTTTAAATTCTTTGCATAAATCTGTACGTTTTACACCATCCCACACATTTCCCATGAGATATTTTTCTTCACCTACAAACTGGTGACATGGATATAAATCACCCCACGGAGTCACAGCCAGATACTCCGTACCTGAACCGCAGCCTGACAAACGTTTATATACGCAAGGACCGCCTGTCAAATCAATCATAAAGTGGAAGAAATTAAATCCTTTTCCTTCTTTTTTACGCTTTATCATTTCCTTTGCAAGCTTGTCATACTCTTCACAGATTTTCGGAACATCTTCCCATTTCAGTGCGTATTCCTCTTTTTCATCTGCTACTACCGGCTCTACGGAAATCTGATCAAAGCCCAAATCAGCCAGATGCAGTACGTCTTCGGAAAAGTCTAAATTATGACGTGTAAAAGTACCTCTTGCATAGTAGCTCTTTTCCCCTCTGCTCTTTGCAAATTTCTGGAACTTCGGCACTACCAAGTCATAACTTCCCGCTCCTTTTCTAAACGGACGCATAAAGTCATGTACTTCTTTTCTTCCGTCAATACTTAATACTACATTTGCCATTTCTTTATTGGCAAATTCCATGATTTCGTCATCTAAAAGCACACCGTTTGTGGTTAACGTAAAGCGGAAATTTTTATTGTGAATTTTCTCCTGCTCTCTTCCGTAAGCAACTAAATCCTTAACAACCTGCCAGTTCATCAAAGGCTCGCCGCCGAAGAAGTCTACCTCTAAATTCTTTCTGTTGCCGGAATTTGCAATTAAAAAGTCCAGAGCCTGTTTTCCTACTTCATAGGACATCAAAGCTCGTCTTCCGTGATATTCTCCTTCTTCCGCAAAACAATATCTGCATGCCAGATTACAGTCATGGGCAATATGCAGACACAATGCCTTTACCACTGTTTCTCTTTCTTTAAAATGCTCAATGGCATTTCGATAAATATCCTCAGTAAACAGCATTTCCGCATCTTTTAATTCCTGTATTTCCTTCAATGCTGTCTGGATATCGTCTTTTTTATATGTATCCTTTAACTTCTCATAAACAACAGCTTCTTCCTGCCCTTCATCCAGAAGTCCGATTACATCATAAACCAATTCATCGACTACATGTACGGAACCACTGTTTACGTCCAGCACAATGTTATAGCCATTATTTTTATAACGATGTATCACCGTATTTCTCCTTTCTGTTTCTATCTACCCAGCGCAATTCTCTGTAACACAATTTTCTATAATTCCTTTCTGCCGCAGTGCGCTCCTCGCGGAGCGTTAATTATTGCATGGGAGACTAAGTCTCCCATGCAATAATTAAGCAGCGGCTTTTACACCGCTGCTGTTCAGCCATGTGCCCAGAAAAAAACGCACTGTGTTATTTTATTTGTGTTCGCAGCTCTGGTTTCCTACTGTGCAGGATGTTTTACATGCAGACTGACAAGATGTCTGACATTCACCGCATCCGCCTTTTTTTACTGTATTCTGTAAGCTTTTTGTATTTAATGTTTTGATATGTTCCATAACATAATCCTCCCATGTATGATAATTTTAAGATATAACATCTAGCGGTATTATAGCATAGCTGCAACCGCCTAGCAAGTAGAAATTCACGCTAAAATTCCTCCCAGAGTACCTCCGAAAAAGCACAGGAAAAACATCATGAGCATTTCCTTAAAATCTCCGCTTATCTGATGCACTGTCAGAAAGGTAACTGCCATAAGAAGAACGGCATATCCCGTACCGACTCCCATACCCCATGCAAACCGTCTGACTTTTATCTTTTTTCCCATATAAAATCCGCCAAAGAGGCAGGATACAATGTATGTAACCATAATTCCTATGTTTATCTGACTCTCGCCAAGTCCCATCTTATACAGCAAAAATGCCAGAATAAGAAGTAAAATTCCGGTGGCTGCATAGGCAAGCAAAAGCGCTTTTATCATCAGCATTGGCTTTGCATTTTTTGAAACTCTTTTTCCCATAAAAAATCCCTCCTATAATCAATATATGGGAGGGATTTGTAACTCATAACTTTTTTCTATTTTTTCTTTTTTCCAAAAAAGACAGCAAGTCCTGCAATAATGAGAGCACCGAAACCAATCAGTACATAAAGTACGGTTTTTGACTCATCTCCTGTTTTCACAATTTGAACAACCGGTGTTGTATTATTCTGTGCAGGTTTTTTCTGTGTATTCGGTTTTACGGTACTCTGCGCAGAAGAATTTGATGCGGAAGTATTCGGCTTTGTCTGTGTCGTTGACTGTGACGTTCCTGTTGAAGGTTTATGATTGTCACTGTTTACACCCGGACCTACAATCTGATGACCGCCTACATTGAAGGGACTGAAAGAAGCCGTCTCAAAAGCCAGATATTCTGCTCCGTCCTTCTCTTCCACTGTCATATTCCCTGTTTTTCCATCCTTGGAAAATACAAAGTATTCATACCGGTTATTGCCCAGATAATGTGCAATGGATAAATCTGAAAAACAATTTGCATTTTCCGGCAAAGGAATAAGCACTTTTACTTTTCTTCCTTCCGGGATTTGATATTCCTTATCCTCTTTTAAATCCCAGAGCTTCAATTCATAAGCAGAAAGGATTTCGCCAATTCCCGCATCCGGAAGCTCATTGACTGCTTCATTATAAGTAACCTGCAAATCCACATAATAAGGAATAAAGTCACCGGACACCTGTACGCCTGTTTCGTCAATCAAGCTTCCAACAGGGAGCGCTTCCGGAGCCTCCTGTGCAATCTCTCCGTTTTGACCTGCCTCTGCCTGATAAGTAACCTCCGGCTGTGTTTCCTCTTCCGGCTGTACAACCTCATCAGGATTTACGTATTCAATTTCCACACCGCCGTTTTCCGGTTTTTCAGTCTCCGGTACTTCTGCTTCAGGAGCTTCTGTCTGTGGTACTTCCGGCTCCTGTGTGTCAGGATTTTCCGGCTCTGTCGGAGGAGTTGTCTCCGGCGTTTCGGTCTCAGGTTTTTCAGTCTCCGGTACTTCTGTTTCAGGAACCTCCGGCTGTGGTGTCTCAGGCTCTGTCGTATTTTCCTTTAATTCCTCAATAAACACCTTCACTTCCCGAACAATTTTCTTACTTTCCCCGTTCCATCCGGCAGTCTGTGTATAGTCGTACTTCTCTATATCAGAAGGAGTAAAAACTACATTCATCTTCGTTTCATAAGAAGACGGTTCTGTCTGTGCTTCCCACGCAAACGCCCCTTCTCCTTTAAATCCGGCATTTGCAAAATCCAGATTTTTAAATTCTTCCTTAGTAGCAAATTTTAATTCAGAAGGAATTTGAACCTCTGCCATTGGCTTTGCCGGCTCCTCCACCTGAGGTTTTAATGCTTCAATAAATACTTTTATGGTTCTGGTTACTGTTTTACTCTGATTATCCCAACCGGAAACCTGTGAGTAGTCATAGTTTTCTGTATCCTTCGGTGTAAACACCACCTTCATCTCTGTTTCGTAAGAAGACGGAGGTACCTGTGTTCCCCATGTAAAAGCACCTTCTCCCGTAAATCCCAAAAGAGGAAAACTACAAGTATTCCACTCTGCCAGATTGTTCAGGGTAATCTGTGCAGGCATCACCACCTGAGGAATTTTTGCGGCAACAAATGCCCCTTTTCCGCTTTCTGCCGTTGAAACGTCCACATCCTGTGCTGTAATGCCGTCTCCCGTTACCGTAAGCTTTCCTTTGCCTGTAACCTTTACCAAAGCTCCTGTAAATCCGGCATTTCTCTTTATCTTAACTCCCGCAGGAATATGAAGCTTCTTTTCTGTGCTGACATTGACCATACCGCATACCATAACCGTTCCCTGTCCTCCTGCCAAGGCAAATGCCTTTTCAAAGGAGTCCACTGCCTGCGCCTGACCGGTTCCGTCAGCATTTTCTCCTGCCTGAATACTTCCGTTCAAGTAGATAATCTTCTCCTGCGTCTGTGCTTCCTGCTGTGCAGCAAATACAGCAATTGGAGCCGCTGTCTCTGCCACTGCTCCTGTCACCAGTGCAGAAGCAAGGGTAACACCCAGTACATTGGCTGCCACTTTATGTAAATTTTTTTTATTTCTATTCATTTCCCTTATTCCCTTTCTAAATCAAATGTGAACAAGTTCAGTTTTTGTTATTCTGATTTAGTATAACACAATTTTCTTTTTTCCGACACCCCCAAAAATCAACTTTTTTCCCGTGGATTTCATACAGATTTCTTGCAATCCAAATAAAAATCATGTATATTAGACTTTAATAGCCAAAGCTATAATTTATTATCAAAAGGAGTTGAACATATTGGATTCCAGTGACGCCATACAGTTTCTGATTTTGATTATTCTCATTTGCCTTTCCGCATTTTTTTCATCAGCAGAAACTTCTATGACAACAGTGAACAAAATTCGTATTCAAGCTTTAGCCGACCAAGGGGACAAGCGAGCCCTGACACTTTTGAACGTAATTGAAGACTCCGGCAAGCTTCTGAGTACCATTCTTATCGGTAACAACATTGTAAACATCAGTGCATCTTCCCTTGCCACTACGCTTACCATGCGCTTGTTCGGCAGTGCTGCCGTAAGTATCAGTACGGGTATTATTACTCTTCTGGTCTTAATCTTTGGGGAAATCACTCCAAAAACTCTGGCAACTGTACATTCCGAAAAAATGGCACTGTCTTATGCAAAAGTCATTCGCATTTTAATGTTCATTCTGACGCCGATTATCTTTATTATCAATAAGCTGGCGCAGGGTGTTCTGACGCTGATGCGGATTGATGCCAATGCAAAATGCAATACCATTACCGAGCATGAGCTTCGTACTTTGGTAAATGTAGGACATGAAGAAGGAGTTATTGAAAGCGAAGAACGTCAAATGATTTATAATGTATTTGATTTCGGCGACTCTCAGGCAGAAGATGTCATGATACCACGTATTGATGTAACCTTCGCTGATGTAAACAGTTCATATGAAGACTTAGTCGGTCTGTTTCGTGATGAAAAGCATACACGCTTCCCTGTCTTTGAGGATACCACCGACAATATTATCGGTATTGTCAATGTAAAAGACCTGCTTCTTACAAGCAAGGAAGATTTTTCCGTGCGGAAAATTTTAAGAGAGGCTTATTTCACTTACGAATACAAACGAACCTCTGAGCTTCTGATGGAAATGAAAGAAAATTCAGTAACCTTTGCCGTTGTATTGGATGAATACGGAGCGACCTCCGGTATTGTGACTCTGGAAGATTTAATTGAAGAAATTGTAGGGGACATCCATGACGAATATGACTCAGAGGAAGAAGAGCTTCGTGAAATTATCCCGAACCGTGAGTATATCGCTCTTGGTTCTGCCAGACTTGACGATTTAGATGAAACACTTCACTTGAATATTGTTTCTGATGATTATGACTCCATTGGAGGCTATATCATTGAACAGCTCGACAGATTTCCTGCTGCCGGCGAGTCCGTCACCACAGATGGCGGTGTAAAACTTGTTGTAGATAAAGCAGAACGAAATCGTATCGAAACCGTTCATATTTATCTTCCTGAAAAAACCGAAGAAAATTTTGACGAATAAATTTAAAACAGGAAAGGATTTTTATTATGAGCAGCTTGTTTAATATGGACAGTCCGATTATGCGTTTTCTGTCCCGTGTATGCGATATTATGATTTTAAATATTTTATGTATTGTATTTTGTATTCCTATTATTACTGCCGGCGCTTCTGTCACCGCCATGTATACCGTTACTCTGAAAATGGTGCGTGGAGAAGAGTCTTATATTTTCAAAGGCTTCTTAAAAGCCTTTAAAGAAAATTTCAAACAGTCTACGATTATCTGGCTGATTATGGCAGCTATCGGAATTTTTATTTATGTTGATTATCGTGCTACTGCCTTCCTTCCGGGGAATATGAGCACAATTTTCCAGATTTTAATCGGTGCATTAGGTATTCTTTATTTTATGATACTGGTATATGTTTTCCCATATACGGCGCGTTTCATAAATAATATTAAAAATATTTTTAAAAATTCTCTGTTAATTGCAATTTTAAATCTCCCTTGGACCATTCTTTTAATGCTTATTCCTCTGGGACTGGGATTTCTAACCTTCTTAACAGCTTCAACACTGGTGTACGGCAGTATGCTGTGGCTGCTTTTGGGCTTTGCCAGTGTGGCTTATGTATGCTCCATTATTTTAAGAAAAGTCTTTGAAAAATATGAGCCACATGAGGAAGAAGAAGAAAATGAACTTCCTGAAATCTCCGAAAAATAAGATGTTTTTCTATGAAAAGAGTTTCTTTTAATTAAGAAGCTCTTTTTTTATTACGAAAGCGCCCACCGCAGGCGAAGGATTTTCCAAAATAAAATTTTCTTTGTATTGAATTATAAACACAATACCACCTTGACTTTCTTAGTCCAATATTATAAAATCCCCCTATACAAGGAAAGTTATGTATAACTAACCACAAGATATAGGAGGACACAGACTTATGAGAGAAGAATGGATTTCCTTTAACAAAGGAAATTGGACAAAAGAGATAGATGTAAGGGACTTTATTCAGAAGAATTACACTCCTTACGACGGTGACGATGCCTTCCTTGCAGGTCCTACAAAAGCAACACAGACGCTTTGGGAGCAGGTTATGGAGCTTACAAAGCAGGAACAGGAAAAGGGCGGTGTACTGGATATGGATACAAAAATCATTTCCACCATCACTTCTCACGGACCGGGATATTTAGATAAAGATTTAGAAACAATCGTAGGTTTTCAGACAGACAAACCTTTTAAACGCTCCTTACAGCCTTACGGCGGTATCCGTATGGCAATGAAAGCCTGTGAGGACAATGGCTATCACGTAGACCCTGAGGTTGTTGAATTTTTTACCAAGCATCGCAAAACACATAATGACGGTGTATTTGACGCTTACACACCGGAAATGCGCGCATGCCGTTCCAGCCATATTATCACAGGACTTCCGGATGCTTACGGCAGAGGACGTATTATCGGCGACTACCGCCGTGTGGCTCTTTACGGTGTAGACCGCCTGATTGAAGATAAAGAAAATGAAAAAAATACCACACGTACTACCATGTACTCTGATGTAACAAGAGAACGTGAAGAATTATCCGAACAAATCCGTGCTTTAAAAGAATTAAAAGAGCTGGGTAAAATTTACGGATTTGATATTTCCCGCCCTGCTGCCAATGTGCAGGAAGCTATCCAGTGGTTATATCTGGGCTATCTTGCTGCCATTAAGGAACAGAACGGTGCTGCCATGTCACTTGGACGTACTTCTACCTTCCTTGACATTTATGCAGAACGTGACTTAAAGAACAATACCTTCACAGAAGAACAAATTCAGGAATTTATCGACCATTTTATCATGAAGCTGCGTCTTGTGAAATTTGCAAGAACCCCTGAATACAATGCGCTGTTTTCCGGCGACCCTACTTGGGTAACAGAGTCCATCGCCGGTATGGGAATTGACGGACGTCACCTTGTAACAAAGATGTCCTTCCGTTACCTTCATACACTGGAAAATCTGGGTACTTCTCCGGAACCAAACTTAACGGTTTTATGGTCTACAAAGCTGCCTGCAAACTTTAAGCGCTTCTGCGCCAAAACTTCTATCGCATCCTCTTCCATTCAGTATGAGAATGACGATTTAATGCGTGTAACTCACGGCGATGATTATGCCATTGCCTGCTGCGTATCTTCTATGCGCATTGGAAAAGAAATGCAGTTCTTCGGCGCTCGTGCAAACCTTGCAAAATGTTTGTTATATGCAATCAACGGCGGTGTTGACGAAGTATCTAAAAAGCAGGTTGGTCCAAAATTCCGTCCTATTACTTCCGAATATTTAGATTACGATGAGGTTATGGACAGATTTCAGGATATGATGAAATGGCTTGCCGGTGTCTATGTAAATACTTTAAATGTTATTCACTATATGCACGACAAATATTCTTACGAAAGATTGCAGATGGCGCTTCATGATAAGAAGGTAACTCGCTGGTTTGCAACAGGTATTGCAGGACTTTCCGTTGTTGCCGACTCTTTATCAGCAATTAAATATGCACAAGTTAAAACAATTCGTGATGAAAATGGCATTGCTGTGGATTATGAAATCGAAGGCGATTTTCCAAAATACGGAAATGATGATGACCGAGTTGACGATATTGCTTATGATATTGTTCATACCTTTATGGAATATATTAAAGGAAATCATACCTACCGTGGAGGAATTCCTACAACTTCTATCCTTACCATTACTTCTAACGTAGTATATGGAAAAGCAACAGGTTCTACACCGGATGGAAGAAAAGCAGGACAGGCATTTGCTCCGGGAGCTAACCCAATGCACCACAGAGACAGTCACGGCGCTGTTGCATCCTTAAATTCTGTTTCCAAGCTTCCATTTAAGGACGCACAGGATGGTATTTCCAATACCTTTTCCATTATTCCGGGCGCTCTGGGAAAAGATGATGCAGTTTTCTTTAATGACATTGCTTTTGAATTAGAACCGGACTGCGCTTGCTGCGAGCCAAACATTGACTTACAATAATACTTTTTACAGGAGGAATTTTCAATGAATATCAGTAATGCTCAAATCGATAACTTAGTAAATTTATTAGACGGATATGCAGAAAAAGGCGGACATCACTTAAATGTCAACGTATTTACAAAGGAAACTCTTTTAGATGCACAGAAGCATCCTGAAAAATATCCGCAGCTTACTGTTCGTGTGTCCGGATATGCAGTAAACTTCCACAAGCTGACAAAAGAACAGCAGGATGAGGTTATCTCAAGAACCTTCCATGACGGAATGTAAAACAGGCTTTGTACACTCCATTGAAACCTTTGGCACAGTAGACGGCCCCGGCATCAGACTTGTAGTCTTTTTGCAGGGCTGTCCTATGCGCTGCCTGTACTGTCATAATCCGGACACTTGGGCTCCCAAAAAAGGACAGTCTATGACCGTAGAGGAAATTCTGGAAATCTATGAAAAAAACAAAGGCTTTTATCAGAATGGAGGAATTACCGTTACCGGAGGCGAGCCTTTGATGCAGTTGGAATTTGTCACTGCATTATTTCAGGCCGCAAAGTCAAAAAACATCCATACCTGCCTTGACACCTCCGGTATTCTTTACAGAGAAAAACAAGCGGAAGCTTATCAAAAACTGTTTTCCTATACAGACTTGATTTTGCTGGATATTAAGCACAGTGCTTCAGAAGAACATAAAAAATTAACAGGACATCCTCTTTCACCTGTTCTTGATTTTCTGAAGGCTTCGGAGACAGCAAGAGTTCCTGTGGTTGTCCGTCACGTCATTGTGAAGGGCTTTACAAATTCCAAAGAAGAACTGGACGGTATCGGAAAGCTTCTCGCTTCCCACAAAAATATCAAAGGACTGGAAGTTCTCCCCTACCACAACATGGGAGAACAAAAATATTCTGAATTAAATATGGAATATCCGCTAAAGGGGATGGAAAATCTTCCAAAAGAAGAAGCGCAAAAAGCACGCTCCTATATTTTGGAAAGCTATAAAAAATACCGTGTAAGAAAATAATTATAAAGAAGGCTGATACTTCACAACAATTTCTATGTGAAATATCAGCCTATAATTTTATCTACAATTCTAAAAATTCATCCCATATTTTATCATAATTCAAAAAATAATAATAATCGTCATTTACCATAAAAAATCTTCCAGGACTGACTTCTAACACCTCTCCATCTTCAAATTCCAATGTATAATAGGTAACTGCTCCTGAAGACAATGTCTCCTCTCTTTCTGCTTTTCTTCCCAGCTTCACTTTTCCTAACAGTTCTACAAAATCTTCTTGCTGTCTTTCATCTAAGAAATACTCAAAATGACCGTCTTTCCCACCAGTTGTTCCTGAACATTTAATTTCAACTATTTCTGAAGGATTTATATCTTTCAAACAGTCTCGATTATCCACTTTCTCATATCCAAGAAGTGAAGAACAAATGTTGAAAATAACAACGATATAAATAAATACAGCGGCAATAAATGTAAAAAGAAAGCCTGTTTTATCTCTGCTCTTTTTCCACTCTATACTTCTTAGCAAGAGTAAAGTAGCAAGTGAAGTAAACATAATGGAATTTGTTATATTGAAGGGTAGAATTCGGAATAATCCTAGTGCAGCAACCACAATCATAATTGTGGTTAATATTATTTTTGTAATCTTCATAGTAATTCTTCCTTTTCTTCATCTTCGTTTTTTATAACTACGATTTCTTATTATATCACTTATTCACAAATTACATATACTATCTTTTCAAACATATTATCAATATCTGCCGAAATTTTTTTGAACCGTTGACAGTTCTATAATCCCATTGCTGCAGAGCCATGTAGATATATTCCTGTTAAACTATTTATTATCTTATTCCATACTCATTTCTTTGGTAATATCCTCAAACTGCTCTCCAATCTTCTGCACTTCCCCAAACACCAGTCGAATTCCCTTTTCCGTCAGATACCAGTTCTCTCTCTTTACGTCACTGTCCTGTATCGGACGCACGAAAAACTGTGTTTCCGGATATAAAAGCTGATAATATAAAAGGCTTCGTCTGGCATGATAAGGCTTGCAGCACAAAATTGCCTTTTTTATTTCCATCCCTAGACAATCCGTTACTTTTCTGGAATAAATGGCGTTTTCATAAGTATACGTTGCCTTATCTTCTCTTAAAATATGTTCTTCCGAAACATGGTTTTTCTTCAAAACTTCTTTTAAAAATTCCCATTCTGTCTCATATTCTCCGTCATAAAGTTCTTTCTTTTCCTGTACTCCTGCGAATTTCCCGTTTAAAACACTGTATCTTCCTGAAGGCAAAATATAGGGCACCAGTCCTTGATGATACAGCTTTGCTGCTTCCTCTGCTAACTGAGGAAAACCACTTCCCGGTATAAAAATCATATCTGATTTTTCCGCTTTATCCTCTACAAAAATAAACTCTGTAATCTGATTTAAAAATTTATCGTTCATAAATTATTCCTTTATTCCCAACGGGCATACCTGAAACATTTCTTCTACGATTGCCTGATATTCCTTTAAGTGCTGGGATTTCTTTATTTTCTTCAAGTATTTCTGATTATCTGCAAACAGGTTTCCCATATAAAACCACAATTCTTTCATCTTAAACAAAACATTTTTGTCCCCTGACATGACTTCTGTGTATTCCTCACACAGCTTGTCATGAAAAGCTTTTAGCGTTACCATTTCTAACACTGTCCCCTTCTGTACCTGCTGTACCAACGCCGGATTTACCAAAAGTCCCCGTCCTAACATCACTTTCTCTATGGAAGGATATTCTTCAAAGAACTTTTCACATTTTGACCGTGTAAATAAATCTCCATTATAACATAAGGAATTTTGACTGCATCTCACCGCCTCTTGAAATTGTTCCATTCTGGGCTCATTCTTGTAATAATCGCTTTGAATTCTGGGATGCACAATCAGTTCTTCCAAAGGAAATCGGTTATAAATCCGAAGCAGTTCTGTAAATTCCTCCGGCTCATCCTTTCCAATCCTTGTCTTAACAGAAATCTTCATATCCAGATTTTCAAATACTTCATCCAGAAATTTCTCAAGCTGGGCAGGAAATTCTAAAAATCCAGAACCCTTCTTTTTCGCTGTTACCGTTCCCGAAGGACATCCTAAATTCAAATTCACTTCTTCATAGCCATATTCTCTTAATTCTTCTGCCAATCGAATAAAATCCTGCGCCTGATTTGTTAAAATCTGTGGCACAAGATGATATCCTTCATTATTGTCCGGCAAAATATCTCTCAATTCCTTTGGTGTCATTAACTTTTTACTTCCCGGCGTTAAAAATGGGGTAAAATATTTATCTATTCCCGGAAAGAATTGATGGTGCACCTGTCTGTAAATATATCCTGTAATTCCCTCCATAGGGGCAAAATAGTACTTCATAATTATCTCCTGTTTTTATACTTTTCAATATTGTACCATTCTCCCCTTTTTATTACAACGAATTTTGTACCCAAAAAGAAGCAATATCCCCGCACCTGTGCAGAGAAATCCCAATGTCTTTCCCTCTGCCTTATAAGAAATTTCAATGGTGCATTTTCCCTTCGGCACTTTTGCGCCTACAAATGCTGTATTTACCTTTTCCACAGAAGTTTTTTCTCCGTTTATGTGTATTTCAAACCCTTCATCATAAGGAATACTAGTAATCAGATATCCTGCTTCTTTATTATTCACACTGCAAATCAGCGTATCGCCTTCTGTTTTTTCCAATTTTAAAGGTGTTTCATACAGCTTTTCATTCCTTAATTCACTTAAATTTCCGGTAAATACTTCCAGATTAGAAATCTCATATTCGCCCGGTCCAAAAATAAAATCTGCTGTCTGATTTTCCGGATTAAGGGTAACTGTATAGGCAAAAGACTCATTGTGATTGGCATATTCATGAGATTTTGCAGTAAGACGATTGGTCTGCCCGCAAAGCCGTATATACATATCCTTGTCTTTTTTATTCTTCACCTGAAATCTCACGGACAGTAAATCTTCTGTCATAGGCACATCTTTCATCGGTATACTAACTTTTTTCTCTGTTGAAAGAGAAAAACTCCAGCCAAAAGAAGTTTTTTTAATCTGATTTTCTTCTTCGTTGATTTCCGGTATTTCCAAAGGACACGTATTCATAACAGGAAAATCTCCATCATCCCCTGCACTTTCTGTCACCGCTTTCCACAAAAAGGCGGTCTGATTTGCAGGAAAATCCAAGGTCTGATAATTCTTTTTCGACACCACCTCATTGGTTACATACCCTATGGGTGCTGCATGAGAATTTACATAGAGATTTCCGTTTTCTCCTTCTTCTAAAAGTTCATACCCTGCTAAAGGGTGATTTCCAATTACATATTTCACACCCATAAGCTGTAAAAACAATGGATTGTCTGATACAGCCTGCATCATATTATTTCGAAAATGCTCGTTTATATCATAGGTTTCCCTGCGAAATTTATAGTATTCTTCGTTATAGGCAGAGGAATACATGGAAGTAATCCATTGCCTGCTATCCTCTATTCGGTTTATATCCTGCAATTCTTTTTTTCCGCCCTGCTGCTCCTCCATGCGATACCAGCCTGTATCTTTTTCTAAAATCTCCTCTACTTCTGCCTTAGTATCTCTGTCTAAAATCTTTTCATAATCTTCTTTTGGAATAATATGGTCGCTCCCCTTGTTGATTGTCCAACCAGAGCAAAACAAAATCACACAGGAAACCCATACAGCCAAAGGAAACTCTGAAAATCTCTTTCTGATAAGAAAGCAGACCAGCATTACTCCGCAGTCTAACAACGCCCAGAATGTTTTTCCTGCAATCAAGAAAATTGCCGTTATCAGATACGGAAGAATATCCCGAAAAGTGCTTTCCCTTTTCTTAATACGGTCTATGTATTTGGCAACTTCCATACACATAAGCGGAAGAAACGGAATAAAAACCTTTCCCTTATCATAAAGTCCGCCGTTTAATACATATCCCACAAGAGGAATAGCAAAAATCAAAAAAAGGCTGACCGAAAGAAATTTTTCCTGCCATTTTCTCCTGCATATCATGTCGTCAAATAAGGCAATCAACGCCAGTGCAGACATCCCTACACCATGAGGTGTATACAGAAATCGCATAGGCTGAACAGTAAAAAGCGATACTGCCATTTCTGCATGTGAACCGCTTCCGCCTCGACCAAAAAGTACAAATGCCGTAGGAATAAGCAAAATCCCACACAAAAGCACGCTGTGAAGAAGCACACCGGCTAATGAAACGCTATTTTTTAAAAATTCTTTTATTCCTTTCTCTGTAAATTTAGAAGCTCCATAAATCCCCAACGCCAGAAGTCCGCCTATGCTAAAGAAAAAACTGGTAAGTATCATTCCACACACACTGCATAACAGCAATGCTTTCTTCTTTTCCTCTACATATTTATCCACACCTAAAAAGGCAGTACACAGAAAAGGCATATAATTGACAAACATCAGTTGATTATAGGAATGATACACCAAAGGCGCTGCCAATAGAAACAGAAACGTACATGCCAGAGTAATTCTGTCATCACATTTCTTCTTTAACCAGCAGTAAAAAATCACCACAGACGCACCATAAGATAAAATGGAGGTAATCTGAATATATAGACTCATGGGAACAAAGGGAAGGAGATAAGAAATCCAAATAATCGGATTAAACAGACCATAATAAGAAAAATTATAGATATTCTGTCCCGCACCTAAGTTCCACGCAATATCGGGAAAAAGCTGTCCTGTATCATAAAATTGCTGTCTGAAATAATCCGGCAGTACGCTGTGCTGATTTACCCAATCTAAATCTGAGCCCAAAATTCCGTACTGCAATACAAAAATCCAGCACACTGCCAGACACATACCAAACAGCAGTAAAGGTATTTTAATTTTTTCTGTTTTCTTCATCTGTATCTTCCTTCTGCTCGTGAGACTCTTTTAAAATATAGAGAGGTCTGTGTTTTGTTTCCAAATAGGTTTTTGACAGATATTGCCCTACAATTCCTGTACAAAATAATTGAATTCCACTTACAAAAAACAAGATACAGACTAAAGAAGGCCAGCCCGGAACAGGATCTCCAAATGCCAATGTACGAATAATGATAAAAATAATCAACAGAAAGGAAATTCCGCAGAAAGCAACTCCTGCCACAGATGCCAGTGACAAAGGCGCTACGGAAAAGCCTGTAATTCCTTCTAATGAATAAGCCACCAGTTTTCGTAAGGACCATTTTGTTGTTCCTGCACACCGACTGGTATTTGGAAATTCCAACCATGTAGTGCGAAATCCCACCCATTGAAAAATTCCTTTTGAAAAACGATTATACTCACTCATGGAAAGCACTGCATCTACCATGGTTCTTTTCATCATTCGAAAATCCCTTGCTCCGTTGACAATCTCTGTCTTGGACATTTTGTTAATGACCTTATAAAAACTGTCTGATAAGAAAGAACGAATTTTCGGTTCTCCTTTTCTGTCGCCTCTTTTTGTGGCAACACAATCCCAATCCTCACTTTGCAAAAGCTCATACATCTTTGCCAAAAGTGCAGGAGGATCCTGCAAATCCACATCCATAACAACTCCATAATTGCCTGTGATATGAGAAAGACCTGCATAAATCGCAGCCTCTTTCCCAAAATTTCTGGAAAAAGAAAGATAATTACATCTCTCGTCTTTATCGGATAACGCTCTTAATTCCTGTAATGTTCTGTCGGAAGAACCATCATCCACAAAAAACAGCTCAAAATTCACATAAGCCATCTCTTTCATGATTTTTTTCATTTCTTCATAATATACTGGAATTGCTTCTTCCTCATTAAAACAGGGGATTACGATTGATATTTTGTCCATCCTTGCACCTCATTTTCTTCTGTATAAGGAAATTCTATTCTTACTTTGAATAAATCTCCGTCAATCTCAATTTCCATGTTGCCTGCCATGTTTTTTACAAAACTGGATACGATTGCCAGTCCCAAACCATGACCTTTCGTTGTCCGCGCCTTATCCCCTCTTACAAAACGCTCTGTAATTTCATCCGGTGAAAAATCCATTTCATAGGAAGCTGTATTTTTAATTTCTGCAAGAACCCTATTCCCATTTTTTTCAGCAGTGACGTAAATTCTTGTTCCTGCCAATGCGTATTTTTTCGCATTTTCTAAAAGATTTTGCACTACCCGATACATCTTTCTGCTGTCTGCTGTAAAATATAAAGGTTCCTCCGGAAGCTTCAGACGCACCATACTATCCTTTTCATCCGGATTTTCCTCTAAATCTCCCAAAACCTGCACCAACAGCTTACTCATATCTAATCTTTCCATTTGAAGCTGTTCTACATTGCTGGTTGCCTTGGAAAGCTCAAATAAATCTTGTATCATATCCTTTAACTGTTCCTGTTTCATACCCAGAACTTCTATGTAATCCTGTGCTGCAGGTGTAAGTTCTTCTTTTTTTAATAAATCAATATACCCTATCATAGAGGTAAGCGGCGTTTTTAAATCGTGAGACATATTCGTAATCAAATCTACCTTCAAACGCTCTGCTTTTAACTGTTCCTGTATACTTTTTTCCATTGCAGTTTCTATGTTTGCCAGATTGCAATCTGCTTCATAAAGCAACTCTTCTGAAGACAATCGACATTCCTTCGGCACTTCCTCTCCCTTTGCCAAGGCTTCAATATGACGCACCAGTTTCCCCATCTCCTGATAAGCTTTATTTAGAAGCATATTTTTCAAAACCGGAATTTCAAGGAAAACAGCAACGGCCGTAACTATTAAAAGTGACACTTTTTCCTCATAAAATGCCTCAAATAAAAAAGCTCCGTCTAAAATCAGAAACAAAAGAAGTGTTCTTGTAAAAACTACCTTTTGCTTATCTTGAATTTGCTTTTCTAATACTGTTCTGTTCTTATAATTTTCAATCACCTGCACACACCAGCAGGTTTTAAAAAATGTTTTTTGCACATAACGAAGATACAATATAAAAATTGCTGCATAAAAAACAAGAAGCTGAACTCCAAAAATTACTACAAAACGAAAAATATCTCCTGCATCTTCCAGCACGTGACCCAGCACATAAATATCTTTGCCGCAGCAATCTGCAATGGTAGAAAAAATAAATGCTCCGCTTCCCAAACATAAAAGTAGAAAAACCTCACTGGGGATTTTATCTAATTTAGAAAGTTCAAACTGCTCCGGTTTCAGATACTTTTTTCGATAAACATTGGTGATAAAAAGAAGCACGATACCCAAAAATCCGCCAATCCAAAGAAGAAATAGAGATATACTTTCATATACACGCACCAGCTCAAAAGACAAATCTCCATAATATTCTACAGAGGAATAACTTCTGAAAAACAGGGAAATAGCCAAAAGAACCGGTAAAATCATCCATGCTGCAAATAAAAACTTACCTCTGTTTTTATCATTAATGAACTTTTTCAATTTTATAGCCAATCCCCCACACCACCTTTAAATATTTTGGATTTTTCGGTGTAATTTCTATTTTCTCCCGAATTCTGCGAATATGTACCATTACTGTATTTTCTATTCCGTAGGCTCTTTCCTGCCAGACTTTATCGTAAATCTCCTCTGCCGAAAATACATAGCCCATATTACTCATTAACAGTTCTACAATCTTATATTCTGTAGCTGTCAAATGAACATCTTCTCCGTCTACCTGCAGGCTCTTGGTATGTTTGTTCAATACCAATCCTCCGTTTACTATGATATCCTCTTGACTTTTGGCTGCTGAACCAAGAGAAAAATATCTTCTCAGTTGGGACTTTATCCTTGCCATAAGTTCTGCGGTATTGTACGGCTTTGTAACATAATCATCTGCTCCCATAGAAAGTCCCAGAACCTTATCGCTGTCCTCAGTTTTTGCAGAAAGCATAATAATGGGAATATTATTTTTCTCCCTGATTTTCATTACAGCAGACAACCCATTTAACTTCGGCATCATTACGTCCATAAGAATTAAATGAATTTGCTCACGAAGCAGAATATCTAATGCTTCCACCCCATCATAAGCTTTATATACTTCATAACCTTCCAGCTCTAAAAGCTTTCCCAAGGATTTTACGATTTCTCTGTCATCATCTACTACTAAAATCTTATACTGTCCCATGTTCTCCCCTCCCTTGTTGATGTGGTTTATTATAACAGCTAAATCGTATATTTTTTTTATGAAATTCTGACTTTTTTCTTAAGATTTTGTAAAAAAAGAATACCCCCCCCCGAAAATTTTTACATTTTGGGAAAGAGGTATTCTTCTAAATTATTTTCTTATTTCATTATTTTATTTATTTGAAATATTCCACACCGGATTCAAAAATCTTGATATCCTGTTCACCGTAAATATTCATGGCAACGCCATCACCACGTCTTTCAGAATGTGCCATCTTACCAAGCACACGTCCATCAGGACTTGTAATACCTTCGATTGCACAGTAAGAACCATTGACATTCCATTCTTCGTCCATCGTAACATTGCCGTTAATATCACAGTATTGTGTAGCTACCTGACCGTTTGCAAACAGCTTCTGCAGCCATTCATCATTTGCTACGAAACGACCTTCACCATGAGAAGCAGGGTTTGCATAAACCTTGCCAAGCTCTGCTTTTAACAGCCATGGAGATTTATTTGTTACAACCTTTGTATATACAATCTTAGAAATATGACGTCCGATTGTATTGAAGGTAAGTGTCGGAGAATTTTCTGTCTGTCCAACAATTTCTCCGTAAGGTACTAAGCCCAGTTTAATAAGAGCTTGGAAACCATTACAGATACCAAGAGCTAAACCATCTCTTTCATTTAACAGACGCATAACCGCTTCTTTCATCTTTTCATTTCTAAATGCAGTTGCAAAGAATTTTGCAGAACCATCCGGTTCGTCACCTGCGGAAAATCCGCCTGGGAACATAATCATCTGAGACTGGTCGATGGCTTTTTCAAAAGCGTCTACGGAGTCACGGATATCTGCTGCATCCAGATTTTTGAATACTTTTGTAATCACTTTTGCACCTGCACGTTCAAATGCCTTTGTACTGTCGTATTCACAGTTTGTTCCTGGGAATACAGGGATAAATACAGTCGGCTGTGCAATTTTATGAGAGCAGATATGAACTTCTTTTGTATCATATAAGCCTTTGTCCATATTCTGTGTTGCATCATCTGTTTCAGAACCAGAACGTGTTTTAAATACATTTTCCAATGGTGCTTTCCATGTTTCCAGTGCTTCTGCCATGGTAATTACCATATCTTTATATTCAAATGCTGCTTTATCAGTTACTTCACCGATTACAACACAATCCATCTTCAGCTCATTTACTTTATCATGTGCTACTTCACAGATAATATCACCAAATCCTGCTCCAAATACCGCTGATTCTTCTACGCTATCACAAAGTTTTACACCCATCTGGTTACCGAATGCCATCTTTGATACTGCTGCAGCAATACCCTGACGATCCAAAGCATAAGCAGAAACAACTCTGCCTGCCTGAATGTCTTCATGAAGCTTGTCATACTGTTCTTTTAAAGCTTCAAAATCAGGTAAATCATAAGAAGCCTTTGGTGCACGAAGCCATACTAATTTATTTCCGGCATTTTTCAGCTCCGGTGTGATAACATCCTTCTGTTTTGCCACATCAACTGCAAAAGATACCAATGTAGGAGGTACATCAATTTCATTGAAGCTTCCTGACATGGAGTCTTTTCCGCCGATAGACGGAAGTCCAAATCCAAGCTGTGCCGCATAAGCACCTAAAAGCGCTGCAAATGGCTGACTCCAGCGATGTGGATCTTCTGTCATTCTTCTGAAGTATTCCTGGAAAGTAAAACGGATTTTGCTGTAATCACCACCTGCTGCCACAATTCTTGCAACAGACTCTGTCACTGCGTAAACAGCTCCGTGATATGGACTCCAGCTTGATACATAAGGATCAAATCCATAGCTCATCATAGTAACTGTTTCTGTTTTACCATTTAATACAGGAACCTTTGCTACCATAGTCTGTGTTTCTGTAAGCTGATATTTACCGCCGTAAGGCATAAATACGCTGCCCGCTCCGATAGAACCGTCAAACATTTCTACAAGTCCCTTCTGAGAACAGGTATTTAAGTCAGCTAAAGTAGAAAGCCATGCTTCTTTTACGTCTTTCACTTCTTTTGTCTTTGTTAAAGCATTGTCTTCTTTACCCGGAATTTCTACAAATACATCTGTTTCCTGATGAGCGCCGTTTGTATCAAGGAATGCTCTGGATAAATCTACAATGGTTTTGCCTCTCCAGTTCATCACCAGTCTTGGTTCTTCTGTTACTGTTGCAACCGCAATTGCCTCTAAGTTTTCCTCTTTTGCAAATCCAAGGAATTTATCTACATCTTTTGGATCAATAACAACTGCCATTCTTTCCTGTGACTCAGAAATAGCAATTTCTGTACCGTCAAGACCTGCATATTTCTTTGGAACCTTATCTAAGTCAATTTTCAGTCCTGCTGCCAGCTCACCGATGGCAACAGAAACACCGCCAGCACCAAAGTCATTACATTTTTTAATGATTTTGCTGACTTCTTCTCTTCTGAATAATCTCTGAATTTTTCTTTCCGTAGGCGCATTACCTTTCTGTACCTCTGCACCGCAGGTTTCAATAGACTCCTCTGTATGTACTTTAGAAGAACCTGTAGCACCACCGCAGCCGTCACGTCCTGTACGTCCGCCTAATAAGATAATGATATCGCCCGGATCAGAATTTTCACGAATAACCCCACGTCTTGGAGCAGCGCCTAAAACAGCGCCGATTTCCATACGCTTTGCAACGTAGTCCGGATGATAGATTTCTTTTACATAACCTGTCGCAAGGCCAATCTGGTTACCGTAAGAAGAATATCCGTGAGCAGCGCCGCGAACCAGCTTCTTCTGAGGCAGTTTACCTTTCATAGTTTCTTTTACGGAAACAGTTGGGTCTGCCGCACCTGTCACACGCATTGCCTGATACACATAAGTACGTCCTGAAAGCGGGTCACGGATTGCACCGCCAAGGCAGGTTGCCGCACCACCGAAAGGCTCGATTTCTGTTGGGTGGTTATGTGTTTCGTTTTTGAAGTTGATTAACCATTCTTCTTCTTTTCCATCTACATCTACCGGAACAACGATGGAGCAGGCGTTAATTTCATCAGACTCCTCCTGATCCTGTAATTTTCCTTCAGATTTCAGCTTTTTCATTGCCATTAAAGCCAAATCCATAAGACAAACAAATTTATCATCTCTGTCTTTGTAAAGTACCTGACGGTCTTCCAGATATTTCTCATAAGTTTTTTCGATTGGCTCTTTGTAATCACCTTCGCCGAAAGTAACATTCTTTAATTCTGTGGAGAAGGTTGTATGACGGCAATGGTCTGACCAATAAGTATCCAGAACACGGATTTCTGTCATGGAAGGATTGCGTTTTTCTTCATTTTTATAGTAATTCTGAATATGCAGGAAATCCTTAAATGTCATAGCCAGATTTAAAGAATTGTATAATTCCTGTAAGTCTGCTTCCGGCATTTCCATGAAGCCGTCAAAAATCTTAACATCTTCCGGTTCTTCAAATTTCGTTACTAATGTTTCCGGTTTTGCAGCTTCTGCTTCTCTGGAGTCTACCGGATTAATGCAATGATTTTTAATTGCTTCCAGCTCTTCATCAGAAATATTACCTTCAATTACATAAGTCGTTGCAGAACGAATAATCGGAGTTTCATCCTCTTTTAAAAACTGCACACACTGTACAGCGGAGTCCGCTCTCTGGTCAAACTGTCCCGGAAGGTATTCCACAGAAAATGCCTTTGCATTCTCTGCCATTTCAAAAGTTTCTCTAAATAAATCATCTACCGGAGGCTCTGAAAATACACAGGTACATGCTTTTTCAAATACCTCGTCAGAAATGTTTTCAACATCATAGCGAATTAGCACACGCACGCCAGTTACATCTTTAATTCCTAAATAACCTTCAATCTCACTCTTCAATTCCTTTGCCTGAACTGCAAAGTCCTGCTTCTTCTCAACATAAACACGTTTTACACTGCTCATGTGGGCTCCTTTCTGCCTGTAAGGCAATGGCTTTCGTATAGTTTTCTTGTGCCACTTCTTTTCTTAGCTTATCACATTTCACTTTATTAGTAAAATTAATATAACTTATATTATTTATTAGCAATACTTATTGACATATTATTAACTTTTTTTTATGATATAGACAACTACTAATTTTTTATGTCTTTCTGTCCCTCCTTAAATTATTTAACTCCCCTTTTCCATTACTTTCCGTATATATAGGCTCAGTATTTCTTAGCAAATGATGCGAACATTTTTGCAATTTTTCGAGCATAATGATGCTTTGGAGGCTGTGTCTGAGTGCGCAAGCACGAGTTTTGCGTACAAAGCATCGATAAGTGGCGGAGAAAAATAAAAAAATGGAGCAATTTGCGATGAAATAGCTGAGCACCTATATACCCCAAAGCAATAGAAAGGAACAATCATGGATATCAGTTTCGAATTATACAAAGTTTTCTACTATGTTGCCACTACCTTAAATTTCTCAGAAGCTTCCCGTCAGCTCTACATCTCCCAGTCTGCGGTAAGTCAGGCTGTAAAGGCTTTAGAAAATAAGCTGGGGCATCCCTTATTTTTAAGAAATACGAAAAAAGTCACCCTGACACCGGAAGGAGAAGCTTTACTTCGTTATGTAGAGCCTGCGGTCAATCTTCTTTACAATGCAGAACGACAGATTTCTCACGCACAGCCTTCTGAAGCTCCTTTGCGTCTGGGAGCATCGGATACCATCTGCCGCTATTTTCTGCTTCCTTATTTTAAACGCTTTCATAAGGAGTTTCCAAATATTCCTATTAAGGTAACCAACTCTACTTCTGGAGGCTGCGTTTCATTATTGCACAATAACAAGGTGGATTTTATTGTTACCAACGCCCCAAACCCGCACCTTACCAATAAAGATATGTGTTGTACCATACAGGAATTTCAAGACGTCTTTGTGGCAGGAAAGAAATTTTTCAGCCTTCAGGAGCAGATTATTTCTCTGAAACAGCTTGCCCAATATCCTATTTTAATGCTGGATAAAACCAGCTCTACCAGTGAGTTTCTCCATGAGTTTTTTATTAAAAACGGCGTGTCCCTGACACCGGAAGCAGAGCTTTCCAGCAATGACCTGCTCCTTGATTTTGCCCGTATCGGACTGGGAATTACCGTTGTTCCGGATTATGTCCTGAAATCACAAAAAAAGGATTTTTATCCATTAAAATTAAAAGAAAACCTTCCGAAACGCCGGCTTGTCCTTGCGTATAATCCAAAGCTTTTATCCTCTCCTGCCGCAAAAAATTTTTTGGAGTATCTTCACTGTGATAAGCTTATGGTTTAGCTGTCCCAGAAAGCCCTGATTTTCTGCCCTGCGTTTCCAACAGTACACCTTTCATAGCTCTGCCATTCCTGTGGGAATAATTCTAAATATTCTCTTTGCAGAAAACGTTCATCTAAAAGGAGTACCACACCTCTGTCCTCTTTTGTACGAATGACTCTGCCTGCCGCCTGCAATACCTTGTTCATTCCGGGATATCTGTATGCGTAGGCAAAGCCGTTTTGCGCTTTCTCATCATAATAATTCTTCAAAATTTCCCGCTCACAGCCCACCTGCGGAAGCCCCGTTCCCACAATGGCAGCGCCAATCAAACGCTCTCCTGTTAAATCAATCCCTTCTGAAAAAATTCCGCCCATCACGCAAAATCCTATCAGGGTTTTTGCAGAATTTTCCTGAAAAGCTTCCAGAAATTCTTCCCTTTCTTGCTCTGTCATATTGCTGCTCTGCAAAATACAGGATACTTCAAATTGTCTCTCTTCTGTCTTGTTCCGGAAAATCTCGTAAATGTCCTCCAGCATACGATAAGAGGGAAAAAACACCATATAATTCCCCTGTTTTCCTGCTGCCAGCTCATAAATATACTCTGCCATTTTCTCATATTCTGAAACACCGCGCCTTGTATATTTACTGCTCACATCACAGGCAACCAAAAGCTTTAAATTTTCCCGAAGAAATGGTGAGCTGGCACAGATGGCATAATCATCCCGTCTTTCACTAAACAAAGAGCGGTAATAAGGCAATGGCAAAAATGTTCCTGAGAAAAACACCGCTCCTCTTCCTTTATTTAAACATTCCTGAAGATTTCTTTTCGGATTAACACAATAAAGGGTGATGAGAAACCGCTGCTCATCATCATAATGGCTGTAAATCACATAATTTTCATCTGCAATATCGTACATATTCAGAAAATGCCGAACAGAAAAAGAAAATTCCAGCACAGCCTTCTGCACCTTTTCCTCATGTTCCTTTTCCAAAAAGTTTTCCATCTCTCCTAATAAATTCATAAGCTGCAACGAAAGTCCTGCAATGTTTTCCATCACGGTACATTCATCACATTCCCGCTTATATTCCAACATCATACGATTGCATTTCTTCAAAATTTTATATAACTTTGCACTGTGTTCCTTCACAATTTTGGCTGTTTCTAAGAAATCCTCTTTACATAAAACAGCGCTGTACATCTTCCGCCCTCGCTCCACCAGATTATGAGCCTCATCAATCAAAAACAGATAATCCCCTTTTACTCCATCACTAAAAAAACGTCTCAAATATACATTGGGGTCAAATACATAATTATAATCACAAATAACAGCATCTACCCATGAGGAAATATCAAGGCACATTTCATAAGGACATACCCTGTGCTTCTCTGCCTGCTCCAGCAAATCTTCCCTTAAATAAGTATCCTTTTCATTTAAAATCTCAAATACCGCTGCATTTATCCTGTCAAAATGCCCCTCTGCATAAGGGCATTTTTCCGGATTGCAATCAGTTTCCTCACACAGACACAGCTTCTCTTTTGCCGTAATACTGATAGTTTTATATGACAGTCCCTTTTCTTTTAAAATATGAAAAGCTTCCTCTGCCACGGTTCTGGTAATGGTTTTTGCCGTAAGATAAAAGATTTTATCTCCATGACCCTCTCCCACCGCACGAACTGCCGGAAAAATAGCTGCCATAGTCTTTCCGATACCCGTAGGCGCCTGAATAAACAGCTGCTTTTCTGTCCGCATGGTATGATATACTCCTGATACCAGTTCTTTTTGCCCTTTTCTGTATGGATAAGGGAACTCCAATCCTTCCATGGAGCTGCGTCTTTCTATTCTCCTCTGATACTGAAAATTTGCCCACTTATAGTATTCACTGAGCAAATCCTCAAACCATTTCTTCAAATAAGAAAAAGAAAATTCTTCCCGAAACCGCTTAATTTCCTCTGTTTCCAAATGGCAGTAGGTCATTTGTACCTCGATTTTCGAAATTTTTTTCTGGCTGGCATAAAAATAAGCATAACACATAGCCTGTGCTTTATGAACCGGCACAGGCTCTTCCAGAAAATATAAGTCTCTGTATACACCTTTTATCTCATCAATGACACACGCTTCCTCGTCATTGATAATTCCGTCTGCTCTGCCTTCTATCTCAATAATAAAATCCGAATATTCTTCCTCCCACTTTAAGGGAACTTCCGCTTTATAAGAAGCTTTCATCTGCTTTTGAAGCTTTCTGTGTATTCTGCTTCCCTTTTGCATTGCCTCCCGATCTGCCACACTTGTTCTTCTGTTATCCAGATTTCCGCTTCTCAAAATAAATTCTACCAGATTTCGGACAGAAATTTTTATTCTTTCTTTTTCCATACCTCTATCTTATCATACTTCTTTTTCATATGCAAAAAGCTGCCGCAACTTCTGCGACAGCTCCCTTTTCCTATGCTACTGCAAATTTATTTAAAAACTCGTCAAATCTTTCATCATGACCATTGCATCTTACTGTTAAGACTTTGGTCAAATCCATACTTAAAACTCCTAATATTGATTTTGCGTCAATTACCACTCTGTTGTAAAAAACATCAATATCGAAATCACATTTACTTGCCTGATTTACGAATTCTTTTACGTCTTCATTTGCAGTAAGCTTAATTTGGCGCTCTACCATAAATATTCATCCCTTTCTGTGCTTAGGTATTATTGCACTAAAAGTGACCTTTGTCAACAGAACCAGCCTGTTTTCGACATTTCTCTGGTAGTACCAGTTATTCCGATTTTTTCAGTGCTTCTTTACATATTTTTAACACAAATCATCACAATTTTATATATATTTCACAACAACTTTTCTTAAATTTCAAAAAATCGGTCTTCCTAACGAAAGACCGACTATTTTTCCACAAAAACATACTGTTTTTTCTCTATAAATCACATGAAAATGTACTAAACCTCCGGCAGATATTTGCCTGCACCGGAAAGATATGTATTCACTACACCGGCAAATTGTCCTGCATCCACTGCTGCTGCAATTTCTCTGTCCAACGGCATTTTACCGATTACCGGAACATTGACTTCCTCTGCTGCCGCATCTACCTTGCTCTCTCCAAAGATATAAATTTCTTTTCCGCAGTCCGGACATTTTACATAGCTATAATTTTCTACCAATCCGAAAACAGGTACGTTCATCATTTTTGCCATGTTGTATGCCTTTTTCACAATCATCTGTACCAAATCCTGAGGAGAAGATACAATCACAATTCCGTCAATCGGAAGAGACTGGAATACGGTAAGCGGCACATCGCCTGTTCCCGGCGGCATATCCACAAAAAGATAATCCAGCTCGCCCCAGACAACATCTGTCCAGAACTGTTTTACCATATTTGCCAAAATCGGTCCTCTCCAGATAACCGGTGCATCCTCCTGCGGAAGTAAAAGATTTACAGACATTACCTTTACGTCATTGCCTGTTTCCATTGGGTAAATTCCCTTGTCATCCGCTACGGCAGAGCCTTTTAAGCCATACATTCTGGGAATAGAAGGTCCTGTAATATCTGCATCCATAATGCCGACACGGTATCCCTGAAATGCCATTTCATTTGCCAGAGAGGCAGTAACCAGAGATTTTCCTACGCCGCCTTTTCCGCTGACAACACCGATTACTTTTTTAATTTTTGAATGTGTGTTTAAATTTTCCTTTGGTACGCCCGCACCTTTTGCATGGCTGCATCCGGCACAATCTTCTTTTGTACAGCTCTTGCTGTCACACTGTTTCTTTTCTTCGTTCATTGCTCTTTTCCTTTCTTCCTTTATTTCATAAAACGGTCAATAGCCTTATTTAACTCATCTAAAGCCTCGTGATCTCCACTTTCGATTGCATCTACAATACAATGCTCAATATGATCTTGCAGAATAACCTTCCCTGTATTATTAATGGCTGATTTCACTGCTGAAAGCTGTATCAGAACTTCACTGCAATCTCTGCCCTCTTCCACCATACGGCGAATAGACTCTAAATGGCCGATTGCGCGGGAAAGTCGGTTTAGAACTGCTTTCGTATGCGCATGGCTATGGGTGTGTCCATGAGAATGTCCATGGTTATGTGTAACAACAGTTCCGTCTTCCATTACATGGGTATGTTCATGATTGCTATCCATAGTTTTCTCCTTTCTCGCACTCCTTTCATTATAACAAACCTGTTAAAAAAAGCAATGTAAAATCCCTGTTAAAATTCTGAGAAAGTATATCTTTGATGTATCGCTGCTGTCATTACATCAAATACTACACTGCCATCTTCCCTGTCAATACGCTCAATTTTAAGCTCTGCTTCGTTTTTAAATTTGTCTCTCACATAAGCTTCTAAATCCGCATCATCGGGAAGCTCTGCCTCCTCAATGAAAGTATCTCTTGTATGGTTGCCCGGACACAGGTTAATAATTTCTCTTATAATTTCGTATTCCTTCATAATTTCTGCTCCTCTTCTCTTTAGATTTGTTAAAAAACAAAAAAATAAATTGCCTTTCTAATAAATATATCGTATGATTGTTTAAATGACAATACACAGGAGGAATACAAATGGAGCTTTTAAAAGAACGAATTTTAAAAGACGGTACAGTAAAACCGGGAAATGTACTGAAAGTAGACAGTTTTTTAAATCATCAGATGGATATTCCGCTGATTAACGAAATCGGAAAAGAATTTAAAAGGATTTATGCAGATGCACCGATTACAAAAATTCTGACTATCGAGGCATCCGGTATTGGAATTGCATGTATTGCGGCACAATATTTTAATGTACCTGTTGTTTTTGCCAAAAAAGCAAAAAGTGTAAACCTTGACGGAGAAATGTATACTACAAAAATCGAGTCCTTCACACATAAAAAAGTTTATGATGTTATTCTGGCAAAGAAATTTTTAAGTCCTGAAGACCATGTCCTGATTATTGACGATTTTCTTGCAAACGGATGCGCATTAAACGGACTGATTGATATTGTACATCATTCAGGGGCAACCTTAGAAGGTACGGGAATTGTAATTGAAAAAGGCTTCCAAAGAGGCGGCGATATGCTTCGTGAAAGAGGTATCCGTGTGGAGTCTCTGGCAATTATTGACTCCATGACTGACACATCTTTAACTTTCCGTGAATAGAATATTCAGAAACACATTGCAAACTGGACTGCTTATTTTTAGAAAAACTGGCTATTTATACATAGCCAGTTTTATATTATAATGATTACACTAAATTTAAATAAAGGAGTCTGGTTTTATGAAATTTCAAACAAAAAAATTAGTTCTGTCCGCCCTTTTTATGGCGCTGACCTGTGTAGCCACCATGTCAATCCGTATTCCCACCCCCGGAACAGGCGGTTATATCCACCCCGGAGACGCTCTTGTTATTCTGTCCGGAGCGCTTTTCGGACCTGTATGGGGCTTTCTCATCGCCGGAATTGGCTCTTGTCTTGCCGACTTATTAGGCGGATATCTGACCTATGTTCCCATTACTTTTCTCATCAAAGGACTGGTAGCTTTTTTCTCTGCTCTTGCCTTCCAAAAGCTTGCTGCTTCTTCTAAAAAGCACTATCTGCCATTAGCTCTTGGAGGAATTGCAGACATTGTACTGGTAGCCGGAGGATATTTCCTCTTTGAGTTTTTCCTGTACGGACAAGGCGCAGCTGCCAGTATTCCTGCCAATCTTATTCAGGGAATAAGCGGACTTCTCATTTCTCAGCTGCTCTACCCTGTTCTTTGTGCAGTACCCGATGTAAAACGCATGCTTGCTGCAAACAGCGGAAGTAATCTTTAACGGTCTTTAATCATCTGATAATAGTGCAGTTCTTTATACCCCAAACGGTTATAAAGAGAAATTACTCTTTCATTACTGTAAGTTGCCTCCAGACGAAAACGCTTTGCCTGTGGATATTCTTTTTCCACCCAGTCAAATACCTGTGTGCCATAGCCTTTTCCTCTGGAGCTGCTCTTAAAGAACAATTCATCCAGCCAGATGGTAATTCCTCCGGCTTCGTTACTCCATGTAATTGCAATCAGGAAATATCCCACTATGCCTGTTTCATCTTCCAGCATCAATGTACGGGAATATTCTTTACTTCTTAAACATTCCTGCAAAGTCGCCTCAAAATGTTCTTGGGGAATATCGTGGTCACATGCAGGACCTCCATAAAATTCCTTAGCCATCTGAAAAAATTCCGCTCTGTCACTTTCCTGAATATCTCTGATATTTAACACTTCTTTTTACCTTCCCTTTCTTTTATAAATGCAAAGACCTTGTGCATCATTTCGCAGTCTTCACCGTATGGACATTTTCCATAATCACAGTCAATTTGCTCCAGATTTAAAACTCCGTTTTCCTCTGTAAATTCTCCTATGGCAGTTCTTGCCATATCATAATTTTTACAATATCCGTTAAAAAACTCTTCGATTATCTCACTCATTTTTCTTCTCTTTCAATGTTTTTAAATCCACCTGTCTTCCGTCAGGATGGCCGCCTGTCATATTTTCTACCTTTTTATTATCCAGAAAAGAGGCTCGCATAATGGCATTATTTCCGAATTTTTTCCTGATTTTATCCACTGCCATATCCATTTTTTCCATCTTTTCATAGTTGGTATTCAAATCAAACAAGGACATCTGACGTCCCCGTTCTTCCTTAGAAACACGGCTGGTATGCACGCCTAAATGACGAATAGGCATACCGTCCCACAGCTCATCAAAGAGCACACAGACCGTATCATAAATTTCACCTGTGATGTTGGTAGGCGCTGCCATAACCCTCTGGTGAGAAACTGTTTTCATCTCAAAATCCCGAACAGAAACAGACACTACCTCTGCCTTTACATCATCTTTTCGAAGTCTTGCTGCCACTGTTTCACACAGAGAAAGAAGCACCATTTTGGCTGTTCCTTCGTCTGTCACGTCAAAAGCAATGGTGGTACTGTTCCCATATCCTTTGTTTCCCTGACTTTCGCTTTCCACCAGCGAAGTATCCCTTCCATTGGCAAAATTCCAGATACTCTCTCCCTGCTTTTTTAAATGACATTTTAAAATTTCTACATCTGTATTGGCAAGGTCTCCGATAGTATAAATCCCCAGCTTCTTTAAAACCTGCGTAGTAGCCCTCCCCACAAACAACAGGTCTGATACAGGCAGCGGCCACATTTTTGTTTTGATTTCTGTTGGAAATAAGGTATGCACCTTGTCCGGTTTCTCAAAATCCGATGCCATTTTTGCCAGATATTTGTTGCCGGAAATTCCAATATTTACCGTAAACCCCAGCTCTTTGCTAATTCTATTTTTTAGCTTATGAGCAAAAGCCACAGGATTTCCTATGAGCTTTTCCATTCCCGTCATATCCATAAATGCCTCGTCGATACTGTACTGTTCTACCGAAGGGCTGTATTCCCTTAAAATATTAAGAAATTTTTGGGAATACTGGCGATACATGCTATGATGAGCCGACACAACAATCAAAGACGGACACTTCTTTAACGCTTCTGTCAAGGGTTCTCCTGTCTTTACACCGCATGCCTTTGCAGACAGAGATTTTGCTAAAATAATGCCCCTTCTCTTTGTTTTATCTCCGCCTACCGCACAGGGAATTTCTCTTAAATCTACCGTTCCGCCCTGTTCTAAACGGTAAACTGCCTCCCACGATAAAAAAGCGCTGTTTACATCAATATGAAAAATCACCTTTTCGCAATCTGACATATTTTTGCCCCCATTTTCTCTGTTTATAACTCAATCTGAACTTCTACCGGACAATGGTCTGAGCCGAAAATATCTGTATGAATGGAAGCAGAAAGTAACTTTTCATCCAGTCTTTTTGAAGTACAAAAATAATCAATTCTCCACCCTGCATTTTTTTCTCTGGCTTTAAATCGGTAAGACCACCAAGAGTAAATCTCTGTTTTATCCGGATAAAAATAACGGAAAGTATCGGTAAAGCCTGCGTCCAAAAACGTAGTGAATTTTTCTCTTTCTTCATCGGTAAAGCCGGCATTATGACGGTTCGTCTTCGGATTTTTCAAATCGATTTCCTGATGTGCCACATTTAAATCACCACACATAATCACAGGTTTTTTCTCGTCTAACTGCTGCAAATACGCTCTGAAATCATCCTCCCATTGCATACGATAAGACAATCTCGCCAGCTCGCTTTGGGAGTTCGGCGTATAGACGGTAACCATATAAAAATTTTCATATTCTAAGGTAATCACACGACCTTCCTGATCATGTTCTTCTATACCAATGCCGTACTGTACGCTTAACGGCTCCTTCTTTGCAAAAATTGCTGTACCGGAATACCCTTTTTTCACAGCATAATTCCAATAACAGAAATATCCTTCCGGTTCAAAATCAATCTGCCCCTCCTGAAGCTTTGTTTCCTGTATACAGAAAAAGTCTGCATCTGTCTGTTCAAAAAATTCTGTAAATCCCTTTTTCACACACGCCCGCAGACCATTTACATTCCATGAAATAAATTTCATTTTCTTCTCCTTTTCTTGTCTATTTGCACATTTACTTTTTCATTATACACTATTTTTTCTCCTTTGCGAAGTGAAAAACTTTCCCAAAATCTCTTTACGAAAAGCAAATTTGGAGTATATAATAAGGAGAAAACTAAATTGGTAATTCCAAGAAAAGGAGAACAGCAATGGGTGGAATATTTGGAGTAACATCTAAGTCCAGTTGTACCCTGGACTTATTTTTCGGAACAGACTATCATTCTCATTTAGGTACCAAACGTGGAGGACTTGCAGTCCATGGAGAAAACGGCTTCAGCCGCTCAATCCATAACATCGAAAACACACCGTTCCGTACAAAATTTGACGGTGATTTAGATGAACTGGAAGGAACCTGTGGTATCGGCTGTATTTCAGACAACGAGCCTCAGCCGCTTTTGGTACAATCCCATTTAGGCAGCTTTGCAATTACAACAGTAGGTAAAATCAACAACACAGAGGAGCTTGTTGATATTTCTTACAAAAACGGCTGTACACATTTCTTAGAAATGAGCGGCGGATGTATCAACCCTACTGAAATCGTCGCATCTTTAATCAACCAGCAGGAAACCATCGTAGACGGTATTCGTTATGCGCAGGAATTAATTGAAGGTTCTATGACGCTTCTCATTTTAACACCGGAAGGCATTTATGCTGCCCGTGACCGCATGGGAAGAACACCTCTTATTGTAGGACATAAAGACGGCGCACATTGTGTTTCTTTTGAAAGCTTTGCTTACCTTAATCTGGGTTATGAAACTTTAAAAGAATTAGGTCCGGGAGAAATTGTTTATCTGACTCCGGAAAGCTGCGAAACCGTATCAGAGCCTTTGAACGAAATGAAAATTTGTTCTTTCCTGTGGGTATATTATGGATATCCTACCTCTACCTACGAAGGCATCAATGTAGAAAATATGCGCTACGAATGCGGTAAGAAGCTGGCACAACGTGATGCGCAGCGAGATGATGTAAAACCTGATTTAGTAGCCGGCGTACCGGACTCCGGTATTGCTCATGCTATCGGTTATGCAAACGAGTCCGGCATTCCATTTGCCCGCCCATTTATTAAATATACTCCAACATGGCCTCGCTCCTTTATGCCTTCCCGTCAGGAACAGCGTAATCTCATTGCCAAAATGAAATTAATTCCTGTTGAGGCATTGATTAAAAATCAAAAGCTTTTGTTAATCGACGACTCTATTGTTCGAGGAACACAGCTTCGTGAAACAACAGAATTTTTATATAGCAGCGGTGCAAAAGAAGTACATATCCGTCCGGCATGTCCGCCTTTAATGTTCGGATGCCCTTATTTGAACTTCTCCCGTTCTAAATCTGAAATGGATTTAATTACGAGAAGAATTATCGCTGCAAGAGAAGGAGAAAACGTAAGCCGTGAGGTTTTAGAGTCTTATGCTAATCCTGACTCTCAAAACTACAAAGAAATGCTGGAAGAAATCGGAAAACAGTTGAACTTTACCACTCTGCATTTCCATCGTTTAGACGATTTATTATCTTCCATTCCTATCGAGCCGTGTAAAGTATGTACTTACTGCTTCAGCGGTAAAAAATAAAATTTTATAACGAAACAGGAGCTATTGTATTAAACAGCATTTAGAAATATGCGTCTAATACGATAGCTCCCTTTTTACGTTAGTAATTATTTTCCTGATAGAAACGTCCCAGTAAAGTATCTGTTTTCACAATATTTACAAAAGCATGGGCATCTGCCTCCATAACTTTTCTGGTAAGCATCTTCGCTTCTACTGTGGACACAACAGAATAAATCATTTTTCGTTTCTCATTGGAATACATTCCCGTTGCTGAAAATTCAGTTGCACTGTGATTTGTAACCTCTGAAATAGCCTGATAAACAGCCTCGGCGTTTTCTGTAACTACGAATAACGTAACCTTTTTATAATTTTGATACAGTAAATGTATCATCTGTGTCGAAGTATACTGGAAAATAATGGAGTAAAGGGCTTTATCCCATCCAAAAAGAAAGCCTGCAATAATCAGCACCACTGCATTTCCCAATAAAATATAATTCCACACATCTTTATTTTTCTTTTCCGCAAAGTAAATGGCAATAAAATCTGTTCCGCCTGTGGAAGTTCCTCCAATCAGTGAAATACTGATTGCCGCTCCGTTAATCAAGCCACCAAATATACTAATCAGCAAAATATCCTCTGTAATCGGCACCGCCGGAACAATATCCGTCAAAATACTGGTAGCAACAATCATACAGCTTGTAACAACTGTAAACTTCTTGCCTATTGCCTTAAAGCTGATAATTGCCGGAATGGCATTTAACGCTAAGCTGATAGGAGAAAACGGTACTGTAATATCGAAAAATCTGTCGCAAATGGTCTGAAATAACAGTGTGACACCGTTAAATCCTCCCGGATACAAGCCCCCTGCCCGCACAAAGGTCTTAATATTCACAGCCATAATCACCGCACCGATAAGACCGAACAGAATTCTTTTCGTCTCTTTTTTTGCATCTACCTTAGCACTCACTTTTTCACTCACTTTCCCTGCACCTTACAGCATTTTTGCACGGAGCTCTTCCGGTGTCTGAAGGCTTAAATAAGCAGGCGCTACATCAAATACGGTTTTGCAGCCGCTCTGTCCTTCCTGACTCATGCGATAGGCAGCTCTTGCATAAGCTGTAATAACGGATGATGTAAATTCAGGATTGGAGTCCAGCTTCAGGCTGTATTCTATCACATGCTTATGTTCGTCTTCCCATCCTGTATTTCCACTGCGGATTACAAATCCTCCGTGAGGAAGTCCTGTGTGCTCTGCTTTCATTTCTTCTTCTGTAATGAAATGTACTGTTGTATCATATTCGTCAAAATAATTTGGCATTGTCTTAATTTCCTGCTCAATTTTTGCTTTATCTGCATTTTCATCAGCAACTACAAATACCTCTCTTGTATGCTTCTGACGTGTGGAAAGCTCCGGATTTTTTCCTTCTCTTACAGCGTCTAAAGCTTCTTTTACAGGAATTGTGTACTGTCTTGCATCCAGTACCCCATCTATTCTTCGAACTGCATCAGAATGTCCCTGACTGACACCCTTTCCCCAGAAAGTATAATCTTTTCCGCCCGGTAAAATTGCATTTGCATATAATCTGTTTAAAGAAAACATACCCGGATCCCAGCCTACGGAAATCATTGCAACCTTATTTCCCTTCTTAGCAGCTTCGTCTACTGCCTGAAAATGCTCCGGAATTCTTGCATGAGTATCAAAGCTGTCTACCACATTAAAATACTGTGCAAATTCAGGAGTCTGAACCGGTAAATCTGTGGCGCTTCCGCCGCAGAGAATTAAAACATCGATTTCATCCTTCATTTTTACGGCTTCATCTACATGATAAACCTTTGCTGTCTCTGTCAAAATCTGAACATCCGCAGGATTACGGCGTGTAAATACTGCTGTCAGCTCCATATCAGGGTTATGCTTCACAGCACACTCCACACCTCGACCTAAGTTACCATATCCCAAAATACCAATTTTAATACTCATATTTCACTCTCCTATCTGTTCTTTGACACATTATTTACTCTCAAAGTATATCAAAAACTTGGTCTTTGTCAATGGTTTTTATGCCGTGCATATCAACTTCCCCAAAAGAAAAAGACACCCGAAGGTGCCTCTTTTCCTCTTAGTGGTGGAACAGGCGAATACCTGTAAACGCCATCACCATATTATATTTATTACATGTTTCAATTACTGCATCATCACGTACAGAGCCGCCCGGCTGTGCGATATATGCCACACCGCTTTTATGTGCTCTTTCAATATTATCAGAAAATGGGAAGAATGCGTCAGAACCAAGAATAACATCCTGCATTTTATCCAGCCATTCTCTCTTTTCCTCTCTTGTAAACACTTCCGGTTTTTCTGTAAAAGTATTTTCCCATGCGCCGTCTGCCAGAACATCCATATATTCTTCACCGATATATACGTCAATGGCATTATCTCTTTCTGCACGGCTGATGCTTTCTTTAAATGGCAAATTTAAAACCTTCGGGCACTGTCTTAACCACCAGTTGTCTGCCTTCTGACCTGCCAGACGTGTACAGTGTACACGGGACTGCTGTCCTGCTCCCACACCGATTGCCTGTCCGTCTTTTACAAAGCATACAGAGTTAGACTGTGTATATTTCAAAATAATCAGGGAAATTTTTAAGTCTCTTTTTGCTTCTTCTGTCAGCTCTTTATTTTCTGTAACTACATTAGAAATTAATGCGTCATCAATGCAAAGCTCCTGACGTCCCTGCTCAAAAGTAATACCAAACACTTCTTTATGCTCTAACTGAGCCGGTACATAGTTTTCATCAATAGCAATCACATTGTAATTTCCTTTTTTCTTCTGTCCCAGAATTTCCAGAGCTTCCTCTGTATAACCCGGTGCAATAACACCGTCAGATACTTCTCTTTTAATCAATAATGCTGTGTCTTTATCACATACATCAGACAATGCAATAAAATCACCGAAGGAAGACATACGGTCAGCGCCTCTTGCTCTTGCATAAGCGCAGGCGATTGGTGAAAAATTCTTCCAATCCATATCATTTACCCAGTAAATTTTTGCCAGAGTTTCTGTAAGAGGAAGACCGACTGCTGCACCTGCCGGAGATACATGCTTGAAGGATGTTGCAGCCGGAAGACCTGTTGCTTTTTTCAAATCTCTTACTAACTGCCAGCCGTTAAACGCATCTAAGAAATTGATATATCCTGGTTTTCCGGATAATACCTGAATAGGAAGCTCACTGTCATTTGCCATATAAATTCTGGATGGTTTCTGGTTTGGATTACAACCGTATTTTAAAGCTAATTCTTTCATGATTTTCTCCCTTCTTACTTCTTATTTATTTTTATTCACAATTCTTGTTTCATATTTACCTGTTTCAATATCAATAAAACGAACAAATAAAGAGACTTTATTTTCTTCATTCAGACTTTCCCACAGGCTGTCTTTAAATTCATCAATGTCGTTTTGAATACTTACCAGCTTTGGTTCTCCTTCAAAGCTTGGAAGGGGATTTCCGTCGTGCATATAAGTATGAATAAAATGACCTTCTCCTGCTACCGGATTTTCATAGGCAAATGTATAACGGTTACATGCCTGTGGATTTCCGTTATTGCTTTTTAAAATAGACATTGCATAATTATATTTTCCGTTTTCAACGTGCATAATTCCTGAAATTCTAGGTGTATAGTTCGGTCCGTCCGGTTCAAATTCACGACTTCTTAAAGACTGCTCAAAAGTAAGCTGTTTATCCATACCTTCGTAAATCGTATCTGTTTGGTCTCCGTTTGTCACAATGGTTTTGTTTCCTAAAACACGTACAGGAGCGTAAATAATCAGACTTGGATCAACCAGCTTAGAAGGGTCAAATGCCTGTGTACGAATTCCTTCGCCATCTTCTACAAATACACGATTTCTGCTGTTTTCACTTCTTCCCATGATAAAGTAAGCAGCTACTGCTTTTTTTCCGTCCTCTGATTTTCCCAGAACAATTCCTCTGCCAGGATATGCGTTTTCTTTCAATTCTTTTGTTAATGATAACATTTCCATGAATTTTTCTCCTTTTTTTCAATGAACGATATACTCGGTAAACCAGAATAGGATTTTCTGATACACAAAAAAGCCCACTGCCCGAGCATATATGCCCAGACGGTCGGCTTCCTTGGCTTATACTCCCTGTGGTCATTTCCACTTCCGTCAGTCATATAAGCAATTACAACATACCATTAAAAAAATAGAATGTCAACCCTTTTTCTTTTAATAACAAATAACTTCGTATCCCTGTTCTGTCACCAGCACCATAATTTCCCACTGGGCAGATGGTTTACCGTCTTCTGTATAAATTGTCCATCCGTCTGTATCATCTACAAATATCTCATGACTTCCCATGTTAATCATTGGTTCAATAGTAAACATCATACCCGGAACTAACAGCATCCCCGTACCTGCTTTTCCAATATATCCTACCCACGGGTCTTCATGAAATTCCAGTCCAATTCCATGTCCGCCAATCTCTCTTACCACAGAATATCCGTTGGCATGGGCGTGCTCATAGACCGCCTGACTCATATCTCCCAAATATCCCCATGGTTTTACCTGTTCCAACCCCTTCTCCACGCACTGACGTGTGACTTCCACCAGCTTCTTCTTTTCCTCGCTAACATTTCCGATGCAAAACATACGGGATGAGTCAGAATAATATCCGTTTAAAATTGTAGATACATCTACATTGATAATATCTCCGTCTTTCAGCACAATATCCTCTGAGGGAATTCCGTGGCATACCTGTTCGTTGATAGATGTACACACGCTCTTTGGAAATCCATCATAGTTAAGAGGCGCTGCCACCGCTCCTGCTTTTGCCGTAATATCCGCTACCCAATTATCGATTTCCTGTGTGGTAACACCTTCTTTTATATGCTCTGACACATAGTCTAAAATTTCAATATTTACTTTTGCACTTTCTTTAATTCCTGCAATCTGTTCTGGTGTTTTGATAATATCATGAGATGGAATTAAAACACCTTTACTTTCATAAAATTTTAATTTCTCGTCAAAATTATAATGACATTTCTTATATTTTTTTCCGCTTCCGCACCAGCATGGTGCATTTCTTTCTAATAATTCCATTTTCTAATTCTCCCTTTGATATGCAATTCTAGGCGTTCCGTCTTCTACATAAATAATTCCGCATCGTTTAAAGCCATTCTTTTCAAATACCTTCTGCATCACATAATTATCATTATGCGTATCTCCTCTTACATTCCCACACTGCTTGAAACACCAGTCTAAGCAAAAAGAAGCCACTCCCTTTTGAATGCCTGAAGAAGCCATTCGGTGCATGGTTCCGTAAGGCTTTTCATTTAACCATTTTCCCTGAAAGATTTCTCTGTATGTAATATCCGGCTTTTTGGTAAACATAAAAACACCTGCAATCTGTTCGTCAGAAACACATACATACAATTCTCCGTTTTTACAATCTTCTGTTACCAGTTCTTCCGAAGGATATCCGTTTACCCACTGTGTTGGGTTTCTGTGTTCTGCCATAAAACACCTTGCTGCTTCATATATTTTCATAATTTCAGGAATTTCTTCCAATAATGCCTGTCTTATTTCCATATTCTGCGACCTTTCTTTTGTTTTCTCCTAAATGTTATTGTATCATTATTTTTTCTTTTTTTCCACTTTTGGATTTTTCTTAAATTTTCTGATATTTTATAATATATATCATTTTAATACAGTCTTTTAAAATTATTTTTATTTATTTTTCGTTTTTTTGTTGACTTTTTAATATTTGTATGGTATAGTCTAATCATAAAATAAATCGAAAGAAAAAAAGAAATCAGAAAGGACTGATACCACCAAAAACTTAAACCAAACCTTATAATTTATCGAAAGAGAGGTACGGACCACCAGAAACTTTTAAAACTTAACCCAAAAAGAAAAAATTTTCATTATTCAATTTTAATGTGAGGTATTTTCCAATGGACAACGAAATATGTTAAAAAGGCATCATTCTCAAAACCAATTAAGAATGATGCCTTTTCTTTCTTCTCTTTTAATTACTCTTTAAAAAAGTGCTCCCAATGCACCAAATGCGCCCATACTTACAGCAGCCATAATGATACCTGCCAACAAAACTCCCAGCATAACTGCGATTACGCTGGATTTAAAATCCATATCTAAAATACTGGCCGCCAGAGTTCCTGTCCATGCCCCTGTTCCCGGAAGAGGAATTCCTACAAATAAAAGCAGTGCAACAAACAAACCTTTTCCTGCTTTTTCCTGTAATTTCTTTCCACCACGCTCGCCCTTATCAAGACACCAGGAAAAGAATTTACCGATTACCGGTTTTGTACTTCCCCATACAAGAACTTTTCTTGCAAAGAAATAAATAATCGGTACCGGAAGCATATTTCCTAAAATTGCAACAATATAGTACTGAACAAACGGCAGCTGTAACCCTTCCGCAATGGGAATTGCACCTCTTAATTCAATTAACGGTACCATGGATACAAAAAACACAATCAGGTACTTCTCTAACATAAAATTCTCCTTTTTCTCTTTGTCAAATTTCAAACACTATCGAGGTTCAATATATCATTGTTTCTCTTATGGTGCAAGTATTTTTCACAAACGTTAGAAAAATTTTACATAGATTTTACTCAGTCCTCTCATCTCCCCAGAAAAACAGCGCTACCGTTCCCGGTCCGGTATGAGAACCAATCACCGTTCCAATGCTGTTAATCTGTACTTTTCCGTTGAGCTTTGGAAATTTCTCTTCTACCAAATCAGCCACTTTTCTGGCATCCTCTTCACACGCAGAGCAAGACATCATACACTTTCCGCTATACTGTGTCTGATTTTGTGCATGCTCTTCCATTCGCTTCACCATTTCACGAATAACCTGCTTTTTCCCTCTGTATTTATTTCTCGGAATTAATTTTCCTTCTGTATTTACATTCATAAGCGGGCAAATGTTCAGCGCCTGACCTACAAAACCGGACACCTTTGATATTCTGCCGCCTCTGATAAAGCTGGTTAAATCTGTGGAGAAAAACCAATGATGCAGGCGGTTTCTGTTTTCTTCAATCCACTTTACATTCTCCTCTATGGAAAATCCTTTTTCCTGATTTTCCAGTGCAGCATCCACCAACATTCCATACCCTGAAGATGCCGATAAAGAGTCCACAATAAAAATTTTTCTCTCCGGATATTTTTCCTCTAGCTGGATTTTTGCCATATTGGCAGAGTTAATACTTCCTGAAATCCCACTGGATAAAGTCAGATGCAGAAGGTCTTTTCCTTCTTTCAAGACAGGCTCGAAAAGCTCCATATACTGCTGCGTATTTACCTGTGCGGTAGTCGGTTCAGAACCCGCAGATATCCTTTTATAAAACTCGTCAAATGCCATAGATTTTCCTAAATCATCCGGATACTCTACCCCATCCATCCGAAAATGAAAGCAGACAAAGGGCAGATTTTTTTCTTCAAAATACGCTGCCGGCATATCGGCAGTAGAACAACAAGTTATTTTATATTCGCTCAATGTCATTCCCTCCTCTTAAATAATACCCATTTTAACACTTCTTTTGGCAATTTCATAGTATTAAAAAAATTTTTCTAAAAAGCAGGAAAGACAGAAGACTGACTATTCCTGAAAAATGTCTTTCTCCTGTCTCTCTATTTCTTTACTGAAAGGTTGCCTTGTCTTTGTAATTTAAGGCAATATAGCTCTTTCCTCTATTGATATTCAGCACATTTCCCGACTCATCATAGAAGGTCAGGTATGAGTCTTCCTTTCCTTCTTCTTTTGACCATGTTATAGGCTGCATACCGCCGTTTGAAATATAATATCCCTTAGCGTCTGCACCGCCATCCCAGTCTAAATTCTTATGTCCCACATCATCTCTTACAGAAATTTCTGTTTCCAAAACAAATACATTGGTAAATCCCAGCTGTTCCCCTGTTACTGCATCCATCTGTGGATTTCCGTTTATCTGTTTTAAATACTGCATTTTTTCTGCATCATAGGTAAATGCTGCACTTTGTGAGCCAAAATCAATTTGAACAGAAGTACAGTCCGAAGAAGCAGGTTTTATTTGTTCTTCCATGCCGTTAAAAGAAAATGCAGGTCCTTTTTTATCCTCTTTCAGGTCTGTGCGCAGCCCTTTTGACTCAATATAAGAAGGCAGCTGCGTACCGTCAAAATATCCTGTATGCTCCAGCGCATAGCCCTGATTTCTCTTATCCTGGTCTCTGCCGAAAAGCCCTCCTGTGTTGGTAATTCCTTCAATCTGATCCATATTTAAGGATTTCAGATAATCTGAAACCGTTTCATCAATTCCCCAATTTACATAAAAGGCATCAAATCCTTGTGAAATCGCCGGAAAATAATAACGACAGCTTCGGATTGGACAGATTTTCGGAACCTTTGTATAGTCTCCGTAGAGCGCCATAAATCTGGTTACATCCCCTTCTACCGGAATTTCAAAAATAATATCTGCCTGCCCAATTCCATATTGTGGCATGGCTTTTTCCACATTATTTACCATAACCGCCACAGGACGTTTTCCGATTGCCCCCTCTGACAAATCACCTAACCCCGTAAGCAGATTTTGGTTTGCCGGAATTTCCGGTTCTTCTACGACTTCACCTACTGTTTTTTCTGCTTCCGGTTCTTTCTCTTTTTCAATTTTCGGCTGCTCCGGTTTTTCTTCTTTTTTACCACAGCCTGTAAAAGCCCCCGCCATTACCATTACTGCGGCAATTAACATTACTCTTTTTAACCTCATATTTGTCACCATTCCTTCCACACATTTTCATGTGTCCCTTCACTATCTGGTCTGCAAAAAATAATTCTCCTTTACAGCAGCAGCATCTGCCGGATACTGGGCTAAATACTGCTGCATTTTCTCTTTTGCCGAAGCAAAGTCTCTGCTTCTTTCATATACAACAATTTCATTAAAAAGTAATGCCTGATTGACTTCTCTGTCTTTTACTTCCAATCCCTTTTGAATATATTCCAAAGCCTTTTCGTAGTCTTCCTGCTCCATCGAACAATACGCCAGCCCATTATATGCCTCTGCTTTTAATTCATCCTGCTTTAAGCACTTTTGATACATATCTTTGGCTTTTTCCGGCTCGTTTGCTTCCACATACACTTTTCCCAGATAAACGGCAGCAGGAGCATATTCTTTTTCCCATGCTGTTTTCAGCTCTTTTTCTGCCTTTTCAAATTCTGACAGATAATAATAGACTCTGCCTCTGTTATAAAAATCCTCGGGTGATTTGGCTTTCATCTCCAGAGCCAGCTCCAGATATTCCGCTCCGTCTGCATTTAAGTCACATTCCTGATAAATTCGATAAATATCCAGATAGTCCTCATATTCCTTAGAACCGGAAATCACTTTTGAGAAATCTTTTTCTGCTTTTTTATACTCGTCTAAATGAAGATATGCACTTCCTCGAAGAAAATACCCGTTTTTTTCTTTTTTTTCATCTAAAATTTCATCGCAGGTTTTAATGCACGCCTGATATTCTTTTTGATGATACTGTGCATCTGCAAGGTAAAGACTCAAGTCTGTTCTGAGGTTCTTTTCAGCTTTTTCTGTAAAATCCAAAGCTGTTAAAAAAGCTTCTTCCGCTTTATCAAAAGCTCCCTGTCCGCTCCATGAAATTCCTATACCTCTCCATGCTTTTGCGGCATCCTCTCCGTCGCTTACTGCTTCCCGAAAATTTTCCAGAGCTTCTTTATAATTCTGCTTTTCCAGATTTTCCATACCTTTTTCATAATCTGTAAGTTCTTTTCCTTTGCATCCGCCTAACAGACACATACTCAAAAGAACCGTCAGTACGACTCGTTTCTTCACCCTTTTAACCTCATTTCCTTATTCGGCAATCAGATTTTCTTCTTTCATGGCATCCACCACCTGCTGTGCATACTTTTCGCATACCTCATCTGTGGGCGCTTCTACCATAACACGGATTAAAGGCTCTGTTCCGCTTTCTCTTACCAGAATTCTTCCGTCTTCACCTAATTCTGTTTCTGCCTTGTGAACAGCCTCTGTCACCTTCTGATTTTCTCTTGCCGTCTTTTTATCATGTACTCTCACATTTTTAAGGACCTGGGGATAAATTTTCACTTCTCTTGTCAATGCGCTTAACGGAAGTTTTTTCTCAATAATTACTTCCATCAGCTTCAATGAAGTCAAAATTCCGTCACCTGTTGTGGCATGCTTGGAGAAAATAATATGTCCTGACTGCTCTCCTCCAATGGAATGTCCGTTTGCCATCATATTTTCACATACATATTTATCTCCCACTGCTGTTTTTTCGTAGGAAATTCCTTCTCTGTCACATGCCTTATAAAGTCCTAAATTCGACATTACTGTTGTAACAATGGTATTGTTATTTAATTTTCCACATTCTTTCATGTATTTTCCGCAAACATACATGATTAAATCGCCGTTGACTTCCTCTCCTTTGTCGTCAACTGCAATACAGCGGTCCGCATCACCGTCATAGGCAAAGCCTACATCCAGCTGCTTTTCTTTTACAAATTTCTTTAATTCTTCAATATGGGTAGAACCACAGTTGGTATTAATATTCGTACCATCCGGTTCATTGTGAATAACATAAGTTTTCGCACCCAGTGCATCAAAAACGCTTTTCGCAATGGCAGATGCACTTCCGTTTGAGCAGTCCAGTCCCACTCTTACATTTTTAAATGCACGGGTAGGAATAGAAATCAGATATCCGATATAGCGGTTTCTTCCTGCTGAGAAATCTATTGTTCTTCCGATATCCTCTCTCTTTGCCAAAGGCAGCTCTTCCAGCTCGCCGTCAATATATTTCTCAATTTGCTCTTCTACGGCAGCTTCCATCTTCTGTCCGTTGCCGTTCATAATTTTAATTCCGTTGTCATAGAAAGGATTATGGCTGGCGGAAATCATAATACCGCAGTCAAAATTCTCTGTACGCACCACGTAAGACACGCTTGGTGTTGTTGTTACATGAAGAAGATACACATCTGCACCGGATGCTGTAAGACCTGCTACTAAGGAATATTCAAACATGTAGCTGCTTCTTCTGGTATCTTTTCCAATAACAATCTGTGCCTTATGCTCTTTTCCAAAGTACCAACCTAAAAAGCGTCCTACTTTAAAAGCATGCTCTACTGTTAAGTTTACATTTGCTTCTCCTCGAAACCCATCTGTCCCAAAATATTTACCCATAATCGCTCCTTTGCACAATCATTCTTATTTTTTGTATTTTTGTCATATACTAAAATACCACAAAATAAGAATTTTGTCACGCATTTTATGAAAAGAGCTGTTCTTTATAAATACCTTTTCTCACTAATTCTTTAAATGACTCCATAACTTTTTCCTTATCTTCCTGATAAGTTACGCCAAACCAAGTGTCATGTGTCTTTAATACGGCAACCTGTGCGGTTCCTTCTTTAATCATATTGTCTACTACTGTCGGAAGTAAATATTCTTTTTTCAGTTCCTCTGGCTTTGTTTCTGAAAGGAATTTTCTGAAACCGCTTTCCAGAACCTCCAGAAATTCCGGTGTCAGTCCCCACATATTCATGGAAACTAAGGTTTTCTCATCAAGAGCTGTCTTTTCTCCTGTTTCTTCCTCTACGGCAGCCGGTCCGTTTTCTGTTTTCTGAATATTATAAGTTTCTGTAATACCAATCAGGTTCTTCTGTTCATCCAGTGCGCAAATTCCTCTTGTAACACCGCCATTGTCGCTTAATGTATTTTCCAGAATAAAGCCTGCCATACAGATATCCATCTTATCTGTTTTTTCTCTGTCTTCTACAAGATATTCATGAATTTTGACGAAAGCTTCTTTTCCGTAATAATCATCTGCGTTAATTACCACAAAAGGCTCGTTAATTACCTTTTTTGCAGCTAATACGGCATGTCCCGTTCCCCAAGGTTTTGTACGTTCTTTCGGGCAGGTAAATCCTTCCGGTAAGTCCTGAATATCCTGATATACATATTCTACCTGTGTAATTTTCTCAATTCTGTTTCCGATAACCTGCTTAAACTCTTCTTCAATATCCTTGCGAATAATGAAAACAACCTTGTTAAAGCCTGCATCCAGCGCATCATGTATGGAATAATCCATAATAATTTCTCCGCTTGGTCCTACCTTTGCCAACTGTTTAATTCCTTTTCCAAAACGGCTGCCAATTCCTGCCGCCATAATTACAAGTGCTGTTTGTTTCATGTTCGTTCTCCTTTTCGTTTGAAATATAAATAATGATACTATATTACAGAACAAACCACAACCCCTTAGAAAAACAGAACAGCCCGAATTCCCCAATTCGGACTGTCCCTCTATAAAAACCTTCTCCAAAGCTTTTACTCTCTGTATTGTTATTTCTTTTTCATCTTTAATACCAAATGTCTTGGAAGACCATTTACCATAATCGGCTGATAGTCACCCTGAATTAATGGTTTTATGTAGTCGATAAAATCTTTTGTCACATAATTTGCTTCTTTATTCATCCATTCTCTCGGAACCAGTTTTTCTTCATTGGCAATTCTGTGAACATCATAAATGCCGGTCGCACTCATGTACGGGTCATCGGAAACTCTGTCAATGACAATCATCTTTCCTGTATCCCCTTCATCCGCTGCTTTTACTGCCGCACCGCCTACCATAAAGGCTTCCTCAATATCTACACGGGACGCCATATGAGAAGCGCTTCTCTGAAGTGTGGAAAGCTCCACTGCCCTTGTTTTGCAGTTACATTCTGCCGCAAGGAAATTCGCAAGATAAGTCGCTGTTCCCTGAAGCTGCTTGTGTCCAAAGGCATCGACATAATCCCCTACATTACCCAATTCACATACATATCTGCCGTCCTGCAATTTAATTCCCTCTGAAACTGCAATTACGATAGAAGATTTTTTCTTTAATAATTCCTTTACCTTCTTTAAGAAGCGCTCCGTATCAAAAGGAACCTCCGGAAGGTAAATCAAATCCGGTCCGTCACAGTCTTCTGTTTTTGCAAGAGCTGTTGCTCCTGTAAGCCAGCCGGCATTTCTTCCCATGATTTCCATAATCGTAATGGTATTTTTCTTATAATTCAAGCCCTGTGCATCACGAATTACTTCTTTCGTAGAAGCTCCAATATATTTTGCAGCACTTCCAAAACCTGGTGTATGATCTGTCAAAGCCAAATCATTATCAATAGTTTTTGGCACACCTAAAAATTTCTGACTCTGCCCTGTAATAATCGCATAATCTGATAATTTTTTAATGGTATCCATAGAATCATTGCCGCCAATATAAATAAATGTATCAATTTCCAACTTATTTAAAATCTCAAACAGCTTTTCATAAATCGCTCTGTCCTCATGAATTTCCGGCAATTTAAATCTGCAGGAACCTAAGAATGCAGATGGTGTTCTTTTTAAAAGTTCAATGTCCAGTTCTGAATGAATTTGTGTAGATAAATCTACATACTGCTCATCCAGTAACCCCTGAACGCCGTGCAACATACCATATACCTTATCAAATCCACGTTCAATGGCATTTTTATAAACTCCTGCAAGACTTGAATTGATTACTGCTGTCGGTCCACCTGATTGTCCAACAATAATATTTCTCTTTTTCGCCATTTTGCTGTTCCCTCCTTACAAGTCACTCAATGTGAATACTATTGTAACAAAAAGAAACAGCATTTTCAATAGTTTTTTAGTTTTTCTGTATGATTTTTTCTTTATTTTTTAGTTTTTTTGTGCATTTTTAACATTTTACCCTAAATTTCTTCTGCATTCCCTTGTTCTTCTATTTTTTTAAACAAGTTTTGATAATATTCCAGAGAAAATCCTTCTGGATTTCTCTTATATACAGAATGTTTTTCTACTAAATCTGCCGGATAATCTTCCAACTTATAAACAGCTGCTTTTGGATTTTCTCTGTCGTAATACATTAAAAGCGGAATATATTCGTGATTTGGTATCTGAATTTCTCCACTCTCCAAATCTTTACGAATTGTGATTTTTGCCATTCCGCCTAAAAGACACGGTAAATCATTCTGAGTTGCCACAAAATTTCCCAAAGAATAATAGACCAGCATCTTGTGTCCGTCCTCTCCTGTAAGAGTTTCCATTGGACGAATTACATGGGGATGTGAACCAATAACAATATCCACCCCTTCTTCTAAGAATAAATCAGTCCAATTCTTTGTCTGTTCATCTACTTCCTGTACATATTCATCTCCTACATGCATAACTACAATAACAACGTCTGCTAAATCTTTGGCTTTCTGAATATCTTTACGAGCTTTTTCTTCATCAAATAAATCAGCTAAGTATTCTTTCTCCTTGGGCATTTCTATTCCATTAAAACTATAAGTATAATCCAGCATAGCAATTTTTAAATTTTTACATCGAATTACAGAAATTCCCTCTGCTTCTTCTGCTGTTTTATGAATACCCAGTACCTCAATTTCCGGATGTGTCTGTTCCCACCAATCCAATGTATATTCAATGGATTTCGTTCCTTTATCCAACACATGATTGGAGGAATGTGCAATCACATCAAATCCGGCGTTTACCAGTGCATCTCCGATTTCTACCGGCGTACCAAAAGCCGGATAGCCGGAAACATTATTTCTATCCTCCACAAAAATAGTTTCCTGTGTAACCAAAGACAAATCCGCTTCCTCAATATCTTTCTTCACCGGTTCATAGATGTGGTCATAATTCCACACATCTCCTTCCCCTTTCCCTGATTTGTAAATAGGACTATGGGCAATGTTGTCTCCTACTGCAAGAAACTCCACAGTCAGATCTTCTTGCGCTTTCTTCTTTTCCAGTTTTTCCTGTCTGGCTTTTTCTTTCTTTTTTTCTGCCTCGGCTTTTTTGTGATTATGTACGCCTACAGAAATGCCCAATATTAAAATCAAAAGTACAAGTATTCCAATTCCTGCAAAAAGCTTAATCTTCTTTCTCAGCTCCTGCTCTCGTTTTACTCGCAATGCTTCACGTTTTTTCTGTCGTTCCCTGTCTTTTTTTAACAATTCTTCTCTTTCGTCCATAAATTTTCCCCCCGTATTTCTTATCTTCTTTCTTCTATCCAGGTTACAAATTCTTCTTCCGGTAATGGTCTTGCATAAACATATCCCTGTATCAAATCACAATTTATTTCTTTTAATTTTTCAATTTGGTATTTTTCTTCCACTCCTTCCGCTACCACTGTAATATTCAATTCATGTGCTAATGAAATAAAGGCTTTTACAACTTTCCAGGTTTTTTCATTGCTGTTTACAAAAAATAATCTGTCTAATTTAATGATATCTACATCAAATTCCTTTAAAAGTGCCAATGAGGAATATCCAGAGCCAAAATCATCCAACGAACATAAAAACCCGCATGCCTGTATCTGTGCTATTATTTTTTTGATTTTTTCCAGCTGTTTTATCTCAATCACCATAGACTCTGTCAGCTCTAACTCAATTTGTCCGTCAGGAATTTGATATTTATCTTTTATATCTTTAAATCTTTTCAAACACTCTATTCCCTGTTCCATAAGATGCACTCGAGATAAATTCACAGATACTTTTATTGGAGGAAGTTCTCTTTCCTTCCACTCATTTAACTTTTTACAAACTATTTCAAAAACATACAAATCTAAACGACATATCTTCCCATTTGCCTCAAACAAGGAGATAAACTCTCCCGGAGATATCATTCCATACTCTTTATGTTTCCATCGAACCAAAGCTTCGGCACCTGCAGTTTTTTCATTATCCAAATTTATCTTTGGCTGAAAATAAACTTCAAATTCATTATCTTCAATAGCTTTTTCAAAAGATTCATTTAAAACAATTTCCCTGTTTAGTTTTGTATAAAGCTCCTTATTATAAAAAACGCAATGTTTACTATTATTATAATACTCACTGGCTACTACTGCTCTGTTTTGATAAACACGCAATTCTTCATCCTTTTCCTCAATAAAGCTGGCACCCTGAGAAAAACTAATACCATAGTCGTATGCTGTTTCCTTTTCTGTTCCGTGTATCTTTTGCATCATAATATCAATTCGTTTTTGAACAGCTTCTTCTGTTTCTTCCTGTAAAAGAATAAAATAATGATCACTTTCACTTCTCGCCACAATCTCATCTTCATAAATACATTTTTTCAAAACTTGATAAATGTATTTCAAAGCATGATTACCTGCTGTAACGCCATACTTTTCATTGATATTTTTAAATCCTAAAATATTCAGAAATACCATAACATATTTCTTCTTTGTATTTGCCTGGATTTTTTGCTTTGCCTCAATTAAAAAGGCTGCATTATTGCTTCCTCCCGTAATGAAGTCTGTAAATGCTATTTTCTCAATTTTTCTAACATTTTCTTTATAAAAACACCTGATTTTAATTACCACTATACCAAATACGACTATGCTTAACAAAGTAATGAACCAATATTTATCTATATATGGTGTTGTGTTTTCCTTTAATATCGTAGAAGGTATAAAAGAAAGAAGATACCAATCATTAAATTCCAGCGAATTACATGCCATAATTACCGTATCATTGTCACCTAAAGGAAATTCAAAAACCTCCTGATTTTTCTGATTTATATTGATAATCATCTTACTGATTGCCTGCTCTTCATTACCCTTTATCTTTTCGTCAATCCACTCTCTGATTTGAGAATTTTTTTCTGATTTTTCTCCCTTTACAATTACTTCCCCATTTTTGCTGACAATACAGCTAAAGCCCTCCTTCTGGCAATTAACTTCAGTAAAAATAGTCTGTAGGCTTTTACTCCCCTGTATTCCAACTAAAACTCTATCAGGTACTCCTTTTTTTATCATCGGCGATGAAAAGAAAATTGTTCTATCATCTATGGCAACTGTCTTGCTTTCTTCAAAAATATCCTGATTTTCTTCAAAATACTTATTAAAATTTGTGTACATAAAATTTTCCGGTAATGTATTCCCCTCTCTGTCAACCACGACTAAACGTTCAAATAACAAAGGAGATTTTTTCTTTTCCAGAACCTCCTCGTTCAATATACGATCGGGCATCTTAGAAAACGAGTCTGCTGTTTCACTAATATAGCGTTCATAGCTCTGAATACGATAAGATATTTCTCTACTCATCTGATTGGCCATATCTGTTACATAACTTTTTGTTTCTTCTTTCATTGCTTCATTCATCTTCACAGTATTCATGATGAGACATGAGAACAAAATTACACTTATTATCGCCATTATGCACCATTGCACTAAATCTTTTTGCTTCTTCATAAATTGGTTCTCAGTTTTCATTTATGATGATACCCCCCCCCGAAAATTTTCGTTTCTTTTTCTCCTGATACATTTTTTCATCTGCAACACGCATAAGTAAATGAAAATCTGTTCCATCCATTGGGTAGAATGCAGTCCCCATGGAAAATTGAAATTTATCTTCTAAATCTATCTGCTGACTAATAAACGGTTGTCCACATTTTGCCCTTATATCGCAGGCCTTTTCCTGTAATTCCTGCATAGATGAAAATCCATATAAGAAAATAATAAATTCATCGCCACCCAGTCTGGCGCAAACAGAATTTTCCCCAACAGCGCTTTGAAATAATCTGGCAATTCCTTTTAAATATTCATCTCCTACATGATGTCCATAGATATCATTAAATTTTTTCAAATTATCAGCATCTGCCATAATCATCATAGCACACCCCAGATTTTCCGGTTCTGCAAAAAGTGTGTTCATTTTCTCATTAAAACCTCTTCTGTTATATAAATTTGTCAGCAAATCAATCTCGCTCTTTTCTCTCAGCTGATAAATTTCTTCCCACCAAAGAGATATATCCGTTACATAATATGTAATACTTTGTTTCTCTATCTCTTTCTCAATACGAAGATATCTTATTTCTCCATTTTTGTCATACTCATAGATATGTTCTCCGGAATCTATTTCATGGTTTTCTGCCTGTTTTAGCTCTTCCTGTACAAAATCAGAAATTTCTTGCAATTGCATATCAGCATAATTCTCTATTCCTAAAATGTCCAACATACGTTCATTAATAAAAGTCTTTTTATAAAACGTATTTCGTTCTAAAATTCCCACTGGAATTTTCCCTTTATCCATAATATAAGAAATCTTATTCCAATTGGAACGAATGTTATCCAGCATTTGATTAATATAAAACAATAATTCATCAAACTCTGTAATCCCTGTTTTCAAAGTAATATTAGATATATTCCCATCTTCGATTTTTTTCAGTTCATGAATAACTATAGTAAGATTTTTTATTAATTTCTGATTTACATACCATCTGATAATCATAAGTACACCAATAGAAACAAAAACTATATATAGCAAAATCAGCGCAGTGGATTTAAACATTTCTTTTATCTCTAAATTTATAATGAAATTCATTGACAGATGTACCGGTATTATTTTGATAAATTTCTTCCCCTACCTTTGTTCCAATTAAATCTGCTTCTGTAGAAGCAATAATTGCTTTGGATTTTTTATCGACAACATATAAATATCCATTCATTTCAAAAGGCATCATAGAAATGATATTCGGCAAACTTTTTTCTTCCAATTTCTCTAACAGTCGTCTTGGTTCCATACCAATCTGTATAATACCGCTTCCATCTTCCAACCATACTGCTGCATACTGCATTTCTTTACCCTCTGCCGTATTAGGCATAATATCCTGACAAAGTTTTAAAGATTTATCTGCTAACATAGGCGCAAAAAATTCCATTTGTTCTCCGGAATAAAAAGTAAATCCGTAGTATTCCGGATGGGTACCTGCATAAACTTCCCCTTCCGGTGTAAAATAATGAATTTCATCTACCCCCAGCTTCTTTGCTAATTCTTTCGTGTGTTCTATACTGGATATAGTCTCCGGATAATGTTCTACGAAATATCCAGCCATTTCTGCTGTTTGAATACATTGTCTGGAAAAGTCTTCTTTTGCACTTTTCATATCTTCCGCATTTGTATAAATCATCTGTTCTAACTGCCCAAATAACTCTTTTGAATTTTCCAGTTGGCTCTGATGCTGCATATATAATTGAAAATATATATTTACAGGTAAAATCAGTAATAAAAAGAAGATAATCATCCACCGTAATAGCCTTGGCAAGGTCTTTTCAATACTGTTACTTTTCATTTAATTCCGCCCCTCCTTAAATCCTTTATGAATCTCCTGAAATAATATAGTATCCGTTTCTACCTTGTTTCTTAGCCTCATAAAGAGCTAAATCTGCTGTTTTGTAAAGCTCTGAAAAAGTTTTTTCTTTCGTCACAACGACAATCCCAATGGAAACACTGACTGTTACTGTTTTTTCTCCTTCACCATAAGTCCTATGTAAAGCCTTATTCACTTTCTCTGCACATACTTGTATTGCTGAAATATCTTTTGCATCTTTTATAAACAGCACAAATTCGTCTCCTCCCAATCTCCCTGCCAAATCTGTACTTCTGATAATCGATTTCATAACCAGTCCACTTTTATGTAAGATTTCGTCTCCTGCTATGTGCCCCAGTGTATCATTTGCTTTCTTAAAGAAATCCAAATCTAACAGAAACAGCGCTGATTTCTGCTCTGTCTCATGACTCAGTCTTTCTTTCAATATTTTTTCTACTTCTAGCGAGAAAAATTCCCTGTTATACAATGTAGTCAAAAAATCAATCTGATTTTTTATGCTTATTTCTTCCATCTTTTGATTTTGATATTCTTGTTCATTATAATCTTCCAAAAATCCTACAATATGATTTTTATCAATCGTTTTTATATGCAATTTATTATAATCCCATTTTCCGTCTATCTTTAATTTCAAAACAACCGGCTCTACACTTTTACCTTTTGTAAGACTTTCATAAATTGCATTATATTTATCATATTCTTCTAAACATATCCGTTCATTTCGAAGCATATTCTCAGGTATGAAATAGTCCAATTTCCTGCATACTTCTCTTTCTTCATCTTTCCCCCTATATATGGTCAGTGTTCTATCCGCAAGATTTATTTCAAAAGGAATATCCTTTGTATATCTTAAAACGGTAAACAATAATGAATTTTTCGTAAATAGCTTTTCATTTTGTTCCTTTATATAACCCGTAGTCACATAGATAGATTTCCCAATAAAACCTATACCTATCATAATTACGCCAAACACTCCCCATAAAAGATAAGAAAATGCCTCTTCAATTTCTTTTACATAGCTTCCTAAATATTCCTCTACCAACACAGAAAATACATACCAGTTTTTAATCCCCAACGGCTCATAAGTTACATATCTCCCCTGTCCAGCAAAAGTAAAATGAAATTGACCTGATTTTCCATTTTCTACATTATTGCGTATTTCATCAACAGTTATCCCTTCCGATATTTCATATCTCTCTATTTCATCCCATATATTTACATCCTCTGCAAAAGAATACACGTTATTAGAACTACTGATATACAATCCCGTATCATCAATAATCTGAAAATATCTTTGAGAATCTTTCGTCAGTTCAATTTTTTCAGAAATTTTTGAAATGGAATAATATCCCCAGATTGCCCCTGTTACTTCATCATTTCTTGTTATAGGTACTGCTATTATCATAATATCAGAAATATCTATAACATTTGATATATAATTTTGGTTATTACGCATACTGTTGAGAAATTCTGTATCCTCTATTTTTTCTATTCTTCCTGTATCATCAAGACTTATTCCTGCTAAATTTACAACACCGATTTTTTCAAAATGTCGCTCCTGTTTTATTTCACTTAAAAGCTCTACAATCTCATCTTCTTCTCCTGCATTATTGTCCAAGAAAATTTTTTGACTGGCTTCCAGTCCCGATAAAAGATTTTCAATTTCCGTTTGTATAAGCTTTGTAACAAAATCAGATGTAAACTCAATTTGCTCCATATCTTTATTCAAAAGCAACTCATAAATTCTACTATAATTTTTATAAAAAATAAAACATATCGCAACAACAGATATAACCAAACCAATAACCAATGATATAAACTTTTTCTTTTTATTTTCAAATCCGGTATTTTTTTCCATATATCCCCTCACGTATTTTTTTGCATTACCTAATTATATCATATAAGAAAAATATACCATATTCGTAATTTTTCAGCAAGAAATTTGACATTTTGAAAAGTATCCATCTAGCCCATGCAACAAAAACGGAGCTGTCTTTTACAACAGCTCCTGTCTTTTACAAGCTTTCTTAGAATACAAATTTTTCTTCGAAATATGCTTTTAAATCTTCAATTTTTACTCTTTCCTGTTCCATTGTGTCACGGTCACGTACTGTAACAGCTCCGTCTGTTTCAGAGTCAAAATCGTAAGTTACACAGAATGGTGTACCGATTTCATCCTGACGGCGATAACGTTTACCAATGTTTCCTCTGTCGTCAAATTCACAATTATATTTCTTAGATAACTGCTCGAACACCTTTAACGCACCTTCGTTTAACTTCTTAGATAATGGAAGCACACCGATTTTTACAGGCGCTAATGCAGGATGGAAACGAAGCACGGTACGAACATCGTTCTTTTCTGCGTCTAACACTTCTTCGTCATAAGCGCTGCAAAGGAATGCAAGCACCATACGGTCAGCGCCCAGTGAAGGCTCGATAACATAAGGAATGTATTTCTGGTTTGTTTCATCATCAAAGTAAGTCATATCCTGTCCGGAAACATTCTGATGCTGTGTCAAATCATAATCTGTTCTGTCCGCAATACCCCAAAGCTCGCCCCAGCCAAATGGGAAAAGAAACTCTACGTCTGTGGTTGCTTTACTGTAAAAGCTTAATTCCTCTTTATCATGGTCACGGTAACGGATTTCTTCGTCTTTTAATCCCAGACTGTGCAGCCAGTCAAGACAGAACTGTTTCCAGTATGCAAACCATTCTAAGTCTGTATCCGGTTTACAGAAGAATTCCAGCTCCATCTGCTCGAATTCACGAGTACGGAATGTAAAGTTACCCGGTGTAATTTCGTTACGGAAGGATTTACCAATCTGCGCAATACCGAAAGGAAGCTTCTTTCTGGATGTTCTCTGCACATTTTTAAAGTTTACAAAGATACCCTGCGCTGTTTCCGGTCTTAAATATACTGTATTTTTTGCATCCTCTGTAACACCCTGGAAAGTTTTAAACATCAGGTTAAACTGACGAATATCTGTAAAGTTATGTTTTCCGCAGGTAGGACATGGAATTTGATGTTCTTCAATAAAATCCTTCATCTGTTCCTGTGACCATGCATCTACACTTCCTTCAATGGCAATTCCTTTTTCTGCACAGTAATCTTCGATAATTTTATCTGCACGGAAACGCTCATGACATTCTTTACAGTCCATCAGAGGATCAGAGAAACCTCCCAGATGTCCTGAAGCAACCCATGTCTGCGGGTTCATTAAAATGGCACAGTCAACACCTACATTGTATGGGCTTTCCATTACGAATTTCTGCCACCATGCTCTTTTTACGTTGTTTTTTAATTCAACACCGAGATTTCCATAATCCCATGTGTTTGCCAGACCTCCGTAAATTTCAGAACCCGGATATACAAATCCTCTGGATTTTGCAAGTGCAACAATCTTTTCCATTGTCTTTTCCATTGTACAATCTCCTCTATTTTACATTTTTTCAAAATACTGTTATGGCATTTTTGTTTATGAAGCCTATTATACCTGTTAAGTAACAGGTTTTCAACCTCTAAAGAAGATATTTTATTCTTTACACCATCTTTCCGGACGCATCTACATAATAACCGCCAATCCACTGATTGCTTGCCATGGTTCCGTCTGCATTCAGATAATACCAATCATCTCCTACAAGCGCCCAGCCGGTACGCATTGCTCCCCATTGGTCCATATAGTACCAATGTCCGTCTACTGCTACCCAGCCGGTGCACATTGCTCCCCATTGATCCATATAATACCAAT